>Ga0207671_10002868_pt1 | contig 17877 bp, 17 predicted proteins | sample KBSC24metaG_FD_184352 | JGI IMG/M metagenome (GOLD analysis project Ga0207671, IMG submission 184352) | Corn rhizosphere microbial communities from Kellogg Biological Station, Michigan, USA - KBS C2-4 metaG (SPAdes) (version 2) | ecosystem: Host-associated > Plants > Roots > Rhizosphere > Soil... | reverse complement strand
GCGCAGGACTGGTCGGTGAAGCGGCTGGACTCGGACAGGACGAGCGCCATGGCGCCCATCAGCGAGGCGCGGGGGCCCAGCGCCGAGGCCCGGACGGCCACCGGAGCCCCGAAGGGGACGGTCGCGAGTTCGGCATGGACGGGGTCGAGCAGCAGTGGGCCCAGGGCGGTCAGCTCGCCGCCGAGGGCGATCACGGAGGGGTTGAGGACGAGGGCGAGCGAGCCGAGGGAACGGGCCAGGCGCCGGGTGCCGTCGGTGACCACGGCGAGGACGTCGGCGTCGCCGGCTTCGGCCCGGGCTATCAGTTCGTTGACGTCGTCGAGGTGGATGTTGCGCGCGGCCAGGCGCGCGAGCATCCCTTCGGCGCCGGCGTAGAGCTCCAGGCAGCCTCGGCGGCCGCACCAGCACTTCGGGCCGTCCGGGTCGGAGGTGACGTGGCCGAGCTCGCCGGCGTACCCGTCGCGGCCTCGGTAGATGCCGGAGCCGAAGGCTATGCCGAGACCGACGCGGCTGGCGACCTTGACGTAGAGCAGGTCCTGGCCGTGCGGCGCCGCGGCGACGGACTCGCCGAGCGCGCCGAGGTTGGCGTCGTTCTCGACCGCGGCCGGGATGCCCCAGGTCCGGCCGATCTGCTCGGCCAGCGCCGGGCCGTTCCAGCCCGGCAGCACGCCCGGGACGAGCAGGCGCCCGCTGTCCGGCGCGATCGGCGCGGCGATGCTGATCGCGGCCCCGACGATCTGGTCGCGGTCCGCCTCGGCCTCGGCCAGCGTGGTCTCGATGCTCTCCATGACGATGTGCATGCCGCGCTCGGCGGAGTGCCCCTGCGGCAGCGACATCCACCGCTCGGCGAGCACGCTGCGCGACAGGTCGCCGACCGCGACGGCCACGTGCCGGACGCCCACGTCGACGGCGATGGCCAGGCCGGCGGCGCGGTTGAGCGCGAGGCGGGTCGGCGGGCGTCCGGTGGTGTCGGCGGCGGCCTGGGTGTACTCGGACACCAGGCCGCGGTCGGCCAGCTCGCCGATCAGGCTGGACACCGTGGCGCGCGACAGCCCGGTCCCGGTGATCAGCTCGGCACGCGTCGCGCTTCCGGAGCGGCGCAGGATGTCGACGACCCGCGCGCGGTTCCCCGCACGGATCGCCTCGCTGGTCGGCTGCACTCTGCGCTGCATGGAACCCCCTCTCGGGGCCGAGACTGATCTAGGTGCCGCCACACACCTTTCGCGCGCGGCGGACTTCCGTCAAGACTTCGACAAAAGGCTTTAGTTTTGCCAACCCCGGGGTAACTCTGCGGGCTGATGGGAGGTCAGGCCGTTGAGACGGGGGTGGTCGAAGGGCGTCCGGATAGCATGCGGCCATGTCACAGACGCTCGTACGCTGGCAGGACCTGCACGCGGTGCCGTGGAAGAACGGCGGCGGAGTCACGCGGCGGGTCGCCGGCGCGCCGGGCGGGGCGACCGGGGCGACCGGGGCGACCGGGGCTGGTTCGGGCGAGATCGACTGGTCGGTGAGCATCGCCGAGATCGAAGCCGACGGGCCGTTCTCCGCCTTCCCCGGCATCGACCGCGTCCTGATGCTGATCGGCGGCAGTGAGTTGATCCTGGACGTCGCCGGGACGGGCCACGTGCTCCGCGTGCCGGACACGCTCGCGTTCTCCGGCGACGCGGCGACCAGCTGCCGCGTCCCGGCCGGACCTGCTCGGGCCCTGAATCTGATGACACGCCATGGCCGCGCGACCGGCACCTCGCGGGCCGTCGACGTGACCGGATCGCACACGGCGCCGGTGGCCGGCGGCGAGACGGTGCTGCTGGTTGCCCTGACCGACGGGTTGGTCACCGACGGCGGCGTGGCGCTGGGTGTCCTGGACACAGTACTCGGAGATGCGGCCGGCGCTGTGACCGTCACCGGGACAGGCCTTCTCGCCGAGCTGAGGATCAGGGGAAAGCACCCTGAGTGAGCAAGCCCCGAAGGAGGTATAGTCCCTCCGCCGACCCGTGGGTGATCGGCAGGGGAGGGAAGCGGGGATGGAGTCCGAGACAGATTCTGACGCGGGGGAACCGGAACCTCCGGATGCGGGAACCAGCGCCGCCGACAGCACGCCGTTCGCGCCCATCGAGCCGCCGGCACCGGCGTTCGACGCAGCTCCGACGGGCCCGACAGGTCAGGCGGCTCAAGCGGTCCCGCCGGGCCAAGCACCCCCGACCGTCGCCTCCACCCCGCCGCCGCAGCCGTATCCCGGCGCCGCGGGCCAACTCCCGCCGGGTGTCTACGGCTACCCGCCCTACGGCTACGGCTACCCCAACCCCCAGGCGCCGCGCGGCACCAACGGCATGGCGATCGCCGCGCTCGTCCTCGGCATCTGCGGCTTCCTGTTCGTCACGCCGATCGTCGGGCTGGTCCTCGGCATCGTCTCGCTGTCGATCGTCAACAAGAACGGGCAGCGGGGCAAGGGGATGGCGATCAGCGGCATCGTCCTGTCGAGCCTGTGGATCGCCCTGTTCGCCACGATCATCGTGGTCGCGGGCGTCACCGCCAAGAGCCCCGCGCACCGGAACTCGGCCGGCGCCGTCGTCCAGGCGGGCGCGGTCGGCATCTACGATCTGCACCCGGGGGACTGCTTCACCGTCCCCAGCGGCCTGATCGGCTCGACCGACAGCCACCTCCGGACGATGCCCGTCGTGCCGTGCTCCACGCCGCACGACAGCGAGACGATCGGCTCGGCCACCGCCACCGACAGCTCCTACCCCGGACAGGACGGGATGCGGGTCGAGGGCGGATCGCTGTGCCTGAAGCTGCTCAGCGGGTATCTGCTCGACGTGCAGTCGATGCCGCACAACAGCCTCGTGCAACCCATCGTGCCGAACGAGCAGGCCTGGGGCCAAGGCGTGCGAAAGGTGGTCTGCTTCATCCAGGCGCCCTCGGCCACGCTGACCCAGCCCATCCACCGCGACGCGTCGAGCTACACCGCCGAGCAGCTGCGCTTCCTGACCGCCTTCCATCCGGTGAGCGATGCCGCGGGCCAGCTGAGAGTCCTGTCACTGTCGAAGTCGACGCCGTCCCTGACGGACCTGCGGCAGCGCGCGAACGACTTCGCGACCGCCATCCAGAACGAGATCACGGCATTGACTTCCGCGCCGTGGTCGGCGGACGTGCAAATGCACATCGACGCGCTCGTCTCCATGCATAACGATTCAGAGGAATGGTGGACGAAGGCGGCCAACGCGACCGACGAGAGCGACTTCGAGGCCAACGCGACTCAAGGCAGCGTCGCCCTCAACACGACCGACATCAACGCTGTGCGGGAAGCGTTGGGACTGTCGCAGGCTACGGCCGGCGGGTCTGCCAGCACCTGAGCCGGCCGGCTCTCAGCCAGCCGGCTCTCAGCGCGCCGGCTCAGCCGACCCGCTCGGCGAACCGTCTGGTCGGCTCCACTCAGCCGGCCAGACGGGATTCCTGCCCGTCCGCGCCGCCCTGCCGCCGCAACCGCCACCCCGCATAAGCCATCGCGCCCAGCGGAATCGGCAGCACATACGTCAGCGCCCTGGCCAGCAGCACCGCCGCCGTGACCCGCGCGGCTCCGGCGGCGTCCAGGCCGGCGCCCAAATACGCCGCCAGCCCCAGCTCGATGACGCCGACACCGCCGGGCGTCACCGGCAGCGCGGACAGCACCCGCGCGAGCGCGAACCCGGCCAGACACCGGCTCCACGGCACCTGCGACTGCGGCACCCCGCAGGCCAGCAGACAGGTCTGGAACACCAGCAGCCAGCCCAGATCGTTGCCGATGCTCGCCAGCGTCAGCCGCCGGCTGCGCACCCGCAGCAGGTCCACCGCGTCGTCCCGGAAGCGCATCACCGCCGCGGCGATCGTGGTCGGCGCCGTACGCCGCACCAGCCGGAACAGCCGGTCGGCCCAGCGCTGCGCCCCGCGCCCCACAGCCTGGGCCGCGCGCTCGTCGCGCAGCGACCGGCGCACCACCGCCACTCCGGCCAGGAACGCCCCGGCGCAGACCGCCGCACCCAGACACAGCGTCGCGACCGCGCCGTTGCCCGACGTCAGCCGCCCCGTCCCGGCCAGGACCAGCACCACCACCGCGGGCGTGGCCAGCTTGGCCAGCGTGCTCCAGACTCCGGTCACGCCGGTGTACACCGCGAACGAGCGCCGGCTCAGGCCCCAGCTCGACAGCATCCGCCAGCTCACGCCGACCGACACCGCGCCGCCGGCCGGGACCGTGTTCGCCACCGCGGTGGAGGCCAGGTTCACGGCGGCCGCGCGCCGCAGCGGCAGGCCCGGGATCGCGGCGGCGATGAACAGCCAGTTCGCGATGAGATTCAGCGCGGCGGCGGCCAGGACGACGGCCGCCCACCCCGATGTCAGATCTCGAAGAGTGCCCAGCACTCCGTGATACGGCGCGAGCTTCGGCAGCCCGTAGCCGAAGGCGGCGGCGCACACCACCGCCGGCACCAGGACCGCGGCGGCTCGCCGTCCCCGTCCCCTGGCCTGAACACCGACTCTCCCCACATCAGCCCCCTCCGCACTCTGACAAGAGCGCCCCACCAAAGGAGGAGGCTAACGGAGCGCGCATATCTATGCGTCGAAACTATGCGCGCCCGCAAAGAATCAATACGAAGGTCTTATGCCTTGGCCGTCCGCGCGTTGTGGACCCGCAGGCGGACTGTCACAGCCGCCAGCGACGGCACCGCGACGCCGAACGCCTCGGCGCGCGCCACCAGGTCGCCGAAGATCTGCTCGGCCTCGACCGGCAGGCCGGCCGACAGGTCGCGGAACAGCGAGGACGTGTCGTCGCTGCCCTGCTTGGTCATCATGCCCCGATAGACGTCCAGTTCCTGGTCGGCGACGGGGTGCCCGGCGGCCCGCGCGACAGACGCCGCCTCGCCGAGCACGGCCTCGGCCAGCGCCGTCCCGCCGGGGACCGCGGCGACCTCGCCGACCGTGCCGCCGCCCAGGACGCAGACCGCCCCGAGCGCGGCGATGAACGTCCACTTCGACCACATCGCCGCCAGGATCCGCTCGGACAGCGCGGTGTCGAACCCGGCGTCGGACAGCGCGGCGTGGACGGCCTGGACCTTGGCGTCCACGCGGCCGTCGCGGCGGCCGTAGGCCAGGCGGTGCATGCCGGCCAGGCGCAGGATGTCGCCGTCGGCGTCGATCGTGGTCATGACGTACGCGATGCCGCCGAGCACCGCCTCCTCGCCGAACCGCTCGACCAGCACGTCGATCTGCCGCATCCCGTTGAGGACCGGCATGATCAGGGTGTCCGGGCCGACCGCCGGCGCCAGGTCGTCCACCGCGCCGAGCAGGCCGGACTCCTTCACCGTCAGCAGGACGAGGTCGTAGGGGCCCTCGATGGTGTCCGCGGTGACCAGCTCGGGTTCCAGCACCGTCTGCTCACCGAGCCCGACGATGCGCAGCCCGCGCTCGCGCAGGGTGCGCGCCCGCCCCTCGCGGACCAGGAACGTCACGTCCCGCCCGGCCTGGGCCAGCCGCCCGCCGAAGTACCCGCCGGTGGCCCCGGCTCCGACGACGAGAATCCGCATTCCGCACCCCTTCTGGCAAACGACAGTGGTCCTGGAGCGCGCAACCACGCCGTGCACGTGATCATTCCCGGGCCGTCCGCGGCCATCCGTTCGGAGCAACGGATGCGGTGTTCGGCCCGGCGAATCGCGAACCTGGAAGGCGTGAACGCACTCATCAACCTCCACAGCGGCGCACGCCCGGCCGCCGCCTGCTCTGTTGTCGTCGTTCTCGCGCCCGTCACCGCCGCGACTTCGACCACGCCGTCGACCAGCGCCGCGCCGGGGCGGCATGGGCCGGAATACGACCTCTGCGACGGGCACAAGTGGTCGCTGTTCGGGTGTCGTCCCGATCATCATCAGACTCGACAACCGGATGCCGGCGGGGCGCCGTTAGCCGGCTGAACGTCGCTGGCAGAGGTGCGGACTCGCTAGGCTGACGGCCGTGGACGAGGTCTTGAGCGGCGGAATCACGAACGCGGGTGCTGTTGTCCGGCGTGGTGAGATCGTGGACCGTCCTGCGCAGCCGCATGCGTCGGCGATTCATCGTTTTCTGGAGGCGTTGCCAGAGCACGGTTTCACCGGCGCTCCCAGGCCCGTCGGTCTGGGTGATGGCCGCGAGCAGCTCACCTACGTGGACGGCGATGTCGCGGTGATGCCGTATCCGGCCTGGTCGATGACCGAGCCGGCGTTGGCGTCGGTCGGCGCGCTGCTGCGGCGGCTCCACCGGGCGTCGTCGACGATTCCGTTGGAGCCGGGCGTGGCGTGGACCACAGACCTGGCCGATCCGCGCGGCGGCGCGATGCTGTGCCACAGCGACGCCTGCGTGGAGAACGTCGTCTTCCGCGACGGCGAGGCGTTCGGCCTGATCGACTTCGACATGGCCGCGCCGGGGCGTCCGCTGTGGGATGTCGCGATGGCCGCACGCTATTGGGTCCCGATGCTCGATCCCGAGACGGCCGCACGTTTTCCGCCCTACGCCAGCCTCGATCCCGTACGCCGCCTGCGGATCCTCGCCGACGGCTACGGGATGTCGGCCGACGATCGGGCCGAGCTGGTCGGCGTCGTCGAAGAGGTGACCGTTGTCGAGCGTGCGGACATCGCTGCGCAGCTCGAGGCCGGTGACCCGGCGTTCGTCAAAGCCTTCGACAACCAAGGCGGGTGGGGCACGTGGGACCGGTTGCAAGCGTGGCTGGCAGATCAGCGTGCGGTTTTCCTCGCAGCGTTGATGGAGTAGCCGCCTCGGCTCAGTCCTCGATGATCCGGTCGTGCTGGTGCGTTCCGTAGTACTCCGCTTGGCGCTTCATCAGCTCACGCATAGAGGTCCCGCGCGGCACGTTGTAGACGGTCCCCGGAAAATCGAGGCCGCGCTGGACCTCCCACAGCTCGTCGTGGCGGTCGGGCGAGAACAACTCGGCGGGATCTCCGGCGGCGATCCAGCCGATCGGGAGCACCGTGCCTTGCGGCAGTCGTGAGTTCACCTGGAGCACGCTGTTGATGCGCAGCTCGGTGCCGGTTTCCGCGACCGAGCCGGGGAACAGTGAGGCGCCGGTCGCCACGAACACCTCGTCTTCGACGCGGGCGCCGTTGACGTGGGCGTGCGGGCCGACCAGCACCGCGTCGCCGACGTGCGCGGGGAAGCCGGCGCGGCCCCGGATCAGCGCGCCTTCCATCACCACGGTGTCCGCGCCGATGCGTACCTCGCCGTCCTCGGCGGTGAGGACGGCGCCGTGCAACACGCGGGCTCGTTCACCCAGTACCACCGCTCCGCAAAGCACCGCACTCGGCGCCACGTATGCGGACTCCGGGATCGTCGGACTCTTACCTCGGTGTTGAACAAGCATGGGGCGAGACTAAGGCTTCGACGCCTTATCGGGCTTCGTGGTCCGATCGGCGGCGGGCCGCCAGGACGGTTCCGATTCCGGCGAGGAGGGCGGTCAGTGCGGTGACCGCGCCGAGGGCTGCTGACATGGGGACTCCGGTGTCGGGGAGGCTGCGGGCCTTCTTGCCGGTCATGTGGAAGGGAAGCTTCGCCTGCGGCTTTTTGGGCGTCGCATGCCCGGTTGCGGGCTTTGCGGGAGGTGCGGTGGGGGTCGCGGGGTCGGCGGCCTGGGCCGCTGCGACCGGCGCGGCTGACGCGGCTGACGCGACCGAGGCCGCCGGGACCAGCGTGCGCTGCTGCGGCCCCGGGTCCTGCCCCACCGAGGTCGGCACCGGGAAGCCGACGGTCCCGGCCTCCAGGTCGAAGCGGATCGGGCCCCTGGCGAACGCCGGGAGACCGATCAGGGTGCCGGAGGTCGTGGTAGAGGCCTCGTCGGCGACGGTGACGCCGGTCCCGGGGCCGGTGTTGAAGGCGGCCGACCAGCCGGCTGCCGGGACGCCGACGACCAGCGAGCGTCCGGCGCGCCAGGTACCGGCCGGGCCGCCGGGGACGTTGAGCACGAACTCCGGCGCGCCGGTGTCGAACATCGCCGGCCCGCAGGTCTTGCCGAGCCCGGCGCCCTCGACGCAGGTCTGGACGGCGCGGGGGTTCCAGGACGGCGGCGTCGCGACAGATGCGTTCGGCAGGGTACTGACACGCCCGGCCCGTGCGGCGTAGGACTCGGTATACGAGCTCACATAAGCGCGTGCGTCGTAGGTGACGGCGGTCCCCGAGGGCCGGGTGCCGGCTACCGGCGTGCGCGGCAGCCGGGCCAGACCGTAGCCGGTCGCGGGGACGTTCAGCAGCACCTCGCCGCTGACGTTCGCCGGGTCGTAGCGCACCGCGAACTGGCGGCCGATGGGGCGGCCGGCGGCGTCGTGCAGCGTCCACAGCGGGTTCACCAGCCCGGAGGTCTCCTCGGGGCTGACGCCCATGATGCCGTCGAGCACGCCGCCGAACATCGCGGGCTTCACGCCGTGCGCGGCCGGGCAGTCGGGCTTGTCGGCGAAGCAGTCGGTCGAGCGGACCAGCTCGATCGGAAGCGGGCCGGTGTGGAAGTCGCCGATCGCGACGTCGGCGTCGGCCTGGTCGCCGTGGAGCTGGATGCCGCTGCCGTAGCCGTAGGCCGCTGCCGCGCCGGCGACCTTGACCGCCTTGGCCGGGATCTTGTCGGCGGCCACGCGGATGCCGGTCGAGCCGGTGTCCAGCAGCAGCAGGAGCGGGACGCCGCCGATGGCGACGGTGACGACCGGGCGCGGAGCGGTGTCCGGGTCGGCGACGGAGAAGGGGATGGGGCGCGCCGGAGCGGCCGCCTCGGCGACGTGCTGCGAGGACGGGAATGACGGGGATGACGGCACCGGACGCGCCGCCGCGTCGACCGCGGCCGCCGAGGACGCGCCGAGCATCCCGCCAGCCAGCCCGATCGCCGCCGCCGTTGCCGAGAACCGTGTGGCCAAGGTCCGCATCCGTCCGCCCGAGGTAGTGGAAGTCGCGGCCCACTTTGGGCGATCAGGACCCGCGGACACGAATCGCTTGCGCTGAACGGATGAAGGGCCGGCCGCTCGCTTTCGCGCCCCCCGGGACGAGGTGGAAACCTGGCTCAGAACCGTCGACCGAAGCAGTACCCGTACACAGCGGCCAGACACAGCACCCAGGTGATCCTGGCGAGGAGACTTCATGAAGCCGACCGAACCGGCCATCGGCGCCCCCTGCTGGGCCGAGCTGGGCACCACGGACGTGCCCGGATCGGGCGAGTTCTACAGCGCCCTGTTCGGCTGGACCGTGTCGACCGGCTCGCACTCCGACACCGGCGGCTACACCCTGGCCTGGCTCCAGGACCTGTACGTCGCGTCCATGGCGCCGCTGTACGCACCGGGCCAGCCGATCGCCTGGACCGTGTCCTTCGCCGTCCTCGACGCGGAGGTGACCGCCGCCCGCGCCGCCGAGAAGGGAGGCAGGGTCCTGATGGCCCCCACCGACATCTTCGACAGCGGCCGCTTCGCCGTCCTGCGCGACCCCACCGGCGCGATGTTCAGCATCTGGCAGCCCCGCACCTTCCCCGGCTTCGGCCTCTGGGACGAACCCGGCGCGGCCTGCTGGGCCGAGCTCGCCACCCGCGACGTCCCGACGGCCACCGCCTTCTACCAGGAACTCCTCGGCTGGTCCATCAGCGGCGACCCCTCCTACCCGCACCTGAGCGCCGGCGACCGCCAGTTCGGCGGCATCCAGAACATGAACGCCACCGGCGTCCCGGAGGCGGTGACACCGCACTGGCTGCTGTACTTCAAGGTGCAGGACACGGCGGCGAAGGCGGCACAGGCGGTGGAGCTCGGCGCGCAGCTGCTGGCCGGGCCCTTCCACCTGCCCGGCACCGGGTACTTCGCGACGCTGCGGGATCCGCGGGGGGCGGTGTTCGCGCTGTATCAGGGGGAGGGGGAGAGTTAGGAATTTCGGCGATCAGGCGAAACCGTCCCGCAAAGGTGATCCTGGAAGGAACCCAGCGCTGCCGAACGAAAGGAAGGCGGTCTGATGGCGACCTTCATGGATGTGCACGAGGGGTTCGTCGGGGTGACCGGCGAGCAGCTCAAGGAGGCGCACGCGGCCGACCTCGCCGTCGAGGGCGAGGAGGGCGTGCACTTCGAGAAGGCGTGGCTCGACCCCGAGTCCGGCATGGTGTTCTGCCTGTCCACGGGACCCAGCAAGGAGGCCGTGATGCGGGTTCATGAGCGGGCCGGTCACCCGGCGAACCAGGTCTACGAGGTGCCGATCAGCGTGTGAGAGTGACAGTGAGAGTGACGGCGCGGCCGGCGGGTGTGAGTCCCGCCGGCCGCGCCATGTCCGCCGCCATGTCCGCCGCCACGCGCGCGGCCACGCCTGCCACCGCGTGTCGAAGCGGCCCCTGCCGCGACCATCAAGCCGCCGCCAGCGCCTCCCGCCGCCGCAGCCGCTGCGCCCGGGCCGCCGCCGGGTCGACGATCGGCACCGCGTCGAGCAGCGTGCGCGTGTACTCGTGCTGCGGGGCGTCGAACAGCGTCGCGGCGTCGGCGAGTTCCACGATCTTCCCCGCCCGCATCACCGCCACGCGGTCGGCGACCTGGCGGACGACCGCCAGGTCGTGCGCCACGAAGACCACCGTCAGCCCGTACTCGCGCTGCACATCGCGCAGCAGGTCCAGGATGACCGCCTGCGTCGAGACGTCCAGCGACGCCACCGGCTCGTCGCACACCAGCAGCTTCGGACGCAGCGCCAGCGCGCGGGCGATGCCGACGCGCTGCCGCATGCCGCCGGAGAACTCGTGCGGGAAGCGGTCGTAGGACTCCGGGTCCAGACCCACCTTCGTCATCAGCTCGCGGACGGCGGTGCGGATCTCCGCGTCCGACAGCTCGTCGGCGATGCGCAGCGGGTCGGCGATCGTCTCGCCGACCGAGCGGCGCGGGTTCAGCGAGGACAGCGGGTCCTGGAACACCATCTGCAGGTCGCGCCGCAGCGGCCGCAGTTGGCGCTCGGGGATCGCCGAGATGTCCGTGCCGCTGAAGACCACGCGCCCGGCCGAGGGATCCAGCAGCCGCACCAGCATCCGCGCCAGCGTGGTCTTGCCGCTGCCGCTCTCGCCGACCAGGCCGAGCGTCTCGCCGGCGCGCAGGTCCAGGCTGACGCCGTCCACCGCGCGGACGGGCTCGTTCCCGCGCCCGAAGACAGCGGCAGCGCCGCCACGGCGGTAGTGCTTGGCGACGTCCTCGACCTGAACCAGGACAGAGGGTTCTGATTGCGCCGCGGCCCGCTCCGGCAGCGGGGCGTCCAGCCGGGGCATGGCCGCCAGCAGGCCCTGCGTATAAGCATCCTGCGGATCCAGCAGCACCTGCTCGGCCGACCCGACCTCCACCGCCGACCCCTCGTGCATCACCACGACCTCGTCCGCGGTCCCGGCGACCACCCCGAGGTCGTGGCTGATCAGCACCAGCGCCATCCCGGTCTCGGCCCGCACCTCGTCCAGCAGGTCCAGGATCTGCGCCTGCACCGTCACGTCCAGCGCCGTCGTCGGCTCGTCCGCGACCAGCACCGCGGGCCGGCAGGCCAGCGCCATCGCGATCAGCGCACGCTGCCGCATCCCGCCGGAGAACTCGTGCGGATGCGCGCGGTAGCGCCGTCCGGCGTCCGGGATCCGCACCTGCCGCAGCACCTCGATCGTGCGCGCCCGGGCCTCGGCCCGGGAGGCCTTGGTGTGCAGCCGGTAGACCTCGGAGATCTGGTCGCCGATGGTGTGGAACGGGTCCAGCGCGGTCAGCGGGTCCTGGAACACCATCGCGATCTTCGACGCGCGCAGCCTGCGCACCTCGGCGTCGGTGGCCGAGACCAGGTCCACGCCGCCGACCAGCACCTGCCCGGACACCCTCGCCGAGGTACCCCGATGCAGGCCCAGCAGCGACAGCGCCGTGGCGCTCTTGCCCGAGCCGGACTGGCCGACGATGCCCAGCGCGGAGCCTGCCTCCACCGAGAAGTCCAGGTCCTTGACCGCGTGCACGATACCGCCGCCGCGCACCGGGAAGTCGATGGTCAGGCCCTTGACCTCGAGCACACTACTCATGCCAGCTCCACTCGAGGATCGATCGCCGCGTACAGGATGTCGGCCACGGCGTTGGCCAGGACGTAGACCCCGCCGGCGGTGACCGTCACCCCGACGATCACCGGCAGGTCTGTGCTGCTCACCGCGCTGACCAGGGTGTGGCCGATGCCCGGCAGACCGAACATGGTCTCGGTGAGCACCGCCGAGGTCATGATGTTCGCCAGGTCGATGGCGGCCATCGTGACCAGCGGGGTCAGCGCGCCGCGCAGCACGTGCCGGGTGATGACGCGCCGTTCGGGCAGGCCGTAGGCGCGCGCAGTGCGGACGTGGTCCTCGCTGAGGGTCTCCAGCGTCTGCGCGCGTGTCATCCGCGCGTAGGCGGCGGCGGCGATCAGCGCCAGCGCGATCCACGGCAGCAACAGGTTCTGGGCCCAGGCCGCCGGGTCCTGGGTCAGCGGCACGTACGTCGGGAACGGCAGCCATTGCAGGTCGGCGCTGAACACGATGAGCAGTACCAGCGCGACCAGGAACACCGGGGTGGCGTATCCGACCAGGATGACGGTGTTCAGGACCCGGTCCAGCCAGCGCCGGCGGCTGAGCACGGTCACCAGGCCCGCGCCGATGCCGAGCAGCAGCGACAGCGCCAGCGCGCCGAGCGCGAGCGAGGCCGACACCGGCAGCGCGGCGCCCAGCATCGTGGTCACCGGCTGGTCGGTCTCGAAGGAGTAGCCGAGGCACGGCGCCGCGCAATGTTGGACGCTGGGGCCCGTGGAGTAGTCGTGCCCGAGGAAGATGGCGTGCAGGAACGACAGATACTGGTCGACCAGCGGCTTGTCCAGGCCCATCGAGGACTTCACGACGGCCAGCCGGTCCGGCGTGCACCCCTTGCCGCAGGCCAACAGCGCCGGGTCCGAGGGACCGGCGTAGAAGAGCCCGTAGACGATCGCCGACAGTGCCAGCAGAACGACGGCCGCGCCGACGATCCGGCGGATCAGATAGCCGGTCACGGCGCGACCTCCGTGTTCCTCGGGTCCAGGGTCCGGCGGACCCCGTCGGCGAGCAGCGTGAACGCCAGCAGCGTCAGGAACAGCGCGCCGCCGGGGACGACCACGTACATGACGTCCGGGCGGAACCAGGTCGTGCCGGCCGAGAGCATTTGGCCCCAAGAAGGCGTCGGCGGGCGCACCCCGACGCCCAGGAACGACAGGCCGGCCTCGGCGACCATGTTCGTCGGCACCAGCAGTGAGGCATACGTCAGGACCGGGGTCACCAGCCCGGGCAGGATCTCGCGGCGGGCCACGCGCAGCGGCGGTGCGCCGGACAGCTTGGCCGCGGCGACGAAATCGCGGGTGCGCAGCGACAGCGCCTGGCCGCGGGCCAGCCGCGCGGTGCCGCCCCAGCCGAGAAGGGCGATGACGACGGCGAGGATCAGCGGCCGGGGAACGGAGTCCGGGACGATGGCCATCAGCGCGACCGCGAACAACACCTGCGGGAACGCCAGGGCCAGATCCGTCAGCCGGCTCAGCACGGCGTCCACGCCCCGGCCGCCGAGCCCGGCGGCGATGCCGACCGAGACGCCGATCAGCACCTGCAGCGCGGTGGCGCCGAGCGCGACGCCCAGGGAGATCCGGGCGCCGTAGACGAGCCGGGCGAACAGGTCGCGCCCGGTCTGCGGCTCCACGCCGAGCCAGTGGCTGCCGCTGACCCCGCCGAGCGAGCCCAGCGGGGTGCCGCCGCTGGCCGAGTCGACCAGCTCCGGGTGCAGGGAGGTGGTGTTCTGCCCCTCCAGGGCGGTCAGGACCGGGGCGAAGACCGCGACCAGCACCATCACCGTGATGATGGCCATGCCGGTCGCGGCGGCCTTGTCCTTGCGCAGGCGGCGCCACAGCGCGCCGCGGGTGCGGGTGGCGGAAGCCGACGGCGGCGCCGGCGGGCCGGAGCCCGCCGCCGCCCCCGCGGCCTCGATGGTGGTGGTCAACGCCGCGGCCTTACTTCACCGACACGCGGGCCAGGTCGTACTGCCCGCGCCAGCCGTCCGGCACCGCGTCCTTGACGTTCTTGCCGAACAGGTAGACGTCCTTCTCGTAGAACAGCGGCACGGTCAGCGCCTGCTGCCCGAGCTTGGCGTCCAGCGCGCCCCAGCGGGCCTGGGCCTGCGCCGGGTCGGTGATCGCGTTGATCGCGTCGATCTCGGCGTTCACGCTCGGGTCGTTCAGCTGCGCCAGGTTGAAGTTGCCGCCGCTGGTGACGATCTGCCGGCCGTCGAAGATCGGGATCAGGAACGGCGCGCCGGAGGGCCAGTCGGCGCCCCAGTACTGCAGCGAGGCGCCGGGCTCGGTGCTGGGCTTGCCGGTGACGTCGGTGTAGCTGTTGTCGTCGATCGGGTTCAGGTTCACCGTGATGCCCGCGGCCTTGAGCGCGTCCTGCACCGAGGTGGCCAGCTTCGGGCCGAAGTTGTTGGCGTCGTCGGCCTGGTGGGTCAGCGTGATCGTCAGGCCGTTGGGGTAGCCGGCCTGCGCCAGCAGTTCCTTGGCCTTGGCCGGGTCGCCGGTGGCGCCGGCCGGGAAGAAGTCATAGGGCTGATAGCCCAGGGCCTTCTGCGGCGGCAGGAACGTGGTCGAGGCGCCGGCCACGGCGGTGCCGCCGGCGGCGTTGACCGCGGTGGTGCGGTTGACCGCGTAGGAGATCGCCTCGCGCACCCGGATGTCGTCGAACGGCTTCACCTTGGGGTTGAACGCGATGTAGGTGGTCGCCGGGAACTCCCCGCGGGCCACGCGCTTGGCCAGCGCGGGGTTGCTGTTCAGCTGCGCCAGCTGGTCCGGGCCGATGGTGGTGTCGGTGCTGACCGCGTTCGCGTCCTGGCCGGTGCCGGTCGCGATGCGCTGGTTGATCACCGCGGCGTCCAGGCCGGCGGTGACGTTGATCTTGTCCGGGCACGCGTAGCGCAGCGGGTCCGAGGCCGAGGACCAGTGCGGGTTGCGGACCAGGTCCAGGGTCTTGCCCTTGTCGAAGCTGGCGACCATGTACGGCCCGGAGGAGACCGGGTGCTTCTCGTAGCCGACGCCGGTGTCCTTGGCCTTGGGCACCGGGGCGAACTGCGTGGCGGTGGCCAGCAGCGGGAAGTCGCCCTCGGGCTTGCGCAGGTGGAAGATGATCGTCTTGGCGTCCGGGGTCTCGATCGCCGCGATGCCGGCCGGGTCCTTGTAAGGGCCCTGGTAGTTCGCCGCGTCGACCAGCCAGTCGCGCAGGTACGGGGCGCCGCCGGGCAGCTCGGGGGCGAAGGAGCGCTCGATGCCGTACTTGACGTCGGCACTCGTGATCGGCGTGCCGTCCTCGAAGAAGACGTTGTCCTTCAGGTGGTACGTCCAGGTCTGCGCGTTGTCGCTCGGCGTCCCGAGGTCGGTGGCCAGGTCCGGCGCGGCCTTGGCGCCGTCCTGCCCGGGCTGCCGGTTGCGCGTGGTGAGCGTGCGGAACAGCAGCGAGGGGATGTTGCCGCCGCCGGAGGTGTAGATCCGCGCCGGGTCCAGCTTGCTGATGCTGCCCTGGTTCAGGACCTCCAGGGTGCCGCCCTGGCAGGTCTTGGGGTCGAACGCGGCCGAGCCCGGCGTGCCGGACGAGGAGTGGCCCGCCGACGACGAGCACGCGGCCGCCCCCGCGGCGACCAGCGCCAGGGCAGCCGAAAGGACGGATATTCTCCGCATGGGAAGAACCTCTCGAACGAGACAGACGTGGGAAAGCGGTGCACACCGGCCAAGGCGCGCACTGACGAGAACAGCGACGAGAAAAACGCTTAAGCGAAGGTCCGCAAACGAACGCGGAGAGAAGGCCGGCTAACGGCTACAGAGGATGTCCGCGACACAGTGGTTCGTCACCGCGAGCAGCGCGCGTTCGAGGAACGCCATGCGGGCCGTGATGATCGAGGACATGTCTAGAAGGTAGGTCGGGATTCGGGGAAGGGTCAAACCGGTTCGGTATATGGACAAGAGCTTGATGCGATCGTTACATGGGGGTGCCCTGGCCGAGATCATCGGGCGACGGACTCCACAAGGCATGAGGCGGTTATGCCCGTGACAAGTGAGGGTCATGCGATGGAGTCCGGCCGGAACCGGCCTCGACGCGCTGAGGCCGAACGCGGTGTGCGCCCGGCTCGGAATCTGAGCAGGGCACACGGATTTTGCGGTTTAGCGATCAGGGCGCGGTGGTCGTGATTCGGGCCATCGCAGGGCTGCTGCTGGGCAGGATCGACAGCCCGGTGACCGGGGCTCGCGGGCTGGTTGGCGGTGGATAACAGGCCCTAATGCGAGGACAAGACCGCAGCCAATTCAAAGGCCTGCCACCGAATCGGCGACACCTAGTCGATCGCGCCGCTGGCAGCGGGCTCCGCGGTGACGAAAAGTCCGCTACCGAATCGGCGGGACCCAGCCCATCACGCCACGGCGGCGGGCTCCGCGGTGACGAGCAGCCCGGCCAGCGCCGTCATCTTCTCGCGCACCGCCGAGTAGTACACCCAGGTGCCGCGGCGTTCGCCCTCGATCAGGCCGGCTTCGCGCAGGACCTTCAGGTGGTGGCTGATGGTGGGGCCGGAGACGTCGAAGCCGACGTTCAGGTCGCAGACGCAGGTCTCGCCCTCGGGGGCGGAGGCGATCTGGGACAGCAGCTGCAGGCGGATGGGGTCGCCGAGGGCCTTGAACGCCGGTGCGAGGGCGATCGCGTCGGCGGTGGAGATCGAGTGGTCCGCCAGCGGTTCGCAGCACGGGGCGGCGGCCTCGGGCCGCAGGAGCGGCAGGTCCTTCTGTTTCGACATGTGTCTAGGTTGACAGATTTCAAAACAAGGGGCAAGGTGGGGCTTGCTTCGAAAAACTTCGAGACAAGGGGCACCTCATGATCCGCCGGATCTCCACCACCCTCGGCTCCACCGTCACCGCCGGCAAGACCCGCCGCGACCTCGGCGTGAAGTTCTGCGACGGCTACGGCATCTCCACCCGCACCGAGCGCGCCGCACGACGCCTGGAAGCGGCCCGCAGCACGGCGACGATCGCCCTCCCGCACATCTGACGAGCCGCGACAGCCACCAGATCCATCATCACCACGAGGAGCAAGGGCATGAGCGAGGAGACGACGGGCACTGGCTGTTGTGGCAGCCCGGCAGCCGATACCGGCACTGGCAACAGCACCGGATCCCCGGCCGCAGCCCAAGCTGTAGCCGCGGCCCCGGTGCCAGCCGCAGCCGCAGCCGCAGCCGCGACCAGCGGACCGTGCTGCGGCACCGCGGCCGAGGCCAAGGCCGAAAACGCCTGCTGCGGCGCGCAAGCCAAGACCGAAGCCGTCGCATCGGGAACGAGCTGCTGCGGATGAGCACCCACCCGATCCTGGAGCGGCAGCCATGAACCAGCCGCTGACCGAACTCCCGGTCGTCGTCATCGGCGCCGGCCCCGTAGGCCTGGCCGCCGCCGCGCACCTGGCCGACCGCAACATCGACTTCCTGCTCCTGGAGTCCGGGGACGAAGTCGCCGCCGCGATCCGCCAATGGGGACACGTCCGCCTGTTCAGCCCCTGGCGCTACAACATCGACGCCACCGCGCAGGTGCTGCTGGAGAAGACCGCCTGGACCGCCCCGGATTTGGACGCCAACCCCACCGGCGCGGACCTCGTCGAGGAGTACCTCGCCCCGCTCGCCGCGACCCCGCAGATCGCGCCCCGCCTTCGCCTCGGCCACAAGGTGACGGCGATCAGCCACGCTCGTGATCGGCGCGGGCTACTCGGCTGTCAACACTCTGTTGTCGCTGGCGGAGCTGGCGCAGCAGGAACGGGGTACTCACGTCACTTGGGCCATCCGCACCGGCTCGGCGGCTCGCAGCTTC
>Ga0207671_10002866_pt1 | contig 17893 bp, 11 predicted proteins | sample KBSC24metaG_FD_184352 | JGI IMG/M metagenome (GOLD analysis project Ga0207671, IMG submission 184352) | Corn rhizosphere microbial communities from Kellogg Biological Station, Michigan, USA - KBS C2-4 metaG (SPAdes) (version 2) | ecosystem: Host-associated > Plants > Roots > Rhizosphere > Soil... | reverse complement strand
AGCGTCTTGACCGTGAGCGTCTTGGCCAGGCCGGGCACGCCTTCGAGCAGGATGTGGCCATTGGTCAGCAACCCGACGAGGAGACCTTCCACGAGGTACTTCTGCCCCACGACCACGCGGCCGATTTCGTCCTCGATCGGTTTGATCCATTGGCTGGCTTGCTTGACGTGCTCGGTGATTTCCTGGGTCGTACTCATTGGAGGAAGGGATAAGACCCTGACAGTGCCTGATCGTTCAACCGCCGATTTCGCTCATTTGGGTGCAAATCTTACTGCGGTGACAGGTTGGGGGGTGGATAGTGGAGAGTTGAACAAGAGGTTTGCCAGCCCCGCTTTCGGATCGGCGTCGGAAGGATCAGGTTCATGCCGCTCGCGTGCGGGGCATCCTCTGGACGCGTCAAGACAGAACGGTTTTCAGAATTTGTTGCGATCAATCATTGCGGACTCATGCGTAGGTTCAAAAATTGACGGCGTGAGGGTGGCGCGGCGTGCGCCATTGGCGGGTGCGTCAAATATGTCATTACCCTCTCCGGTGCGATGCCGTTTCCCCGAAAGTCAACTCGCGCAATATAGCCTTGCACGCGCTAAGCCCGGCTCCTAAACGAAACGCCATGGCTGCATCTTCCCGGTTCGAAACGGTTCGCGGATTCCTCGTTCTCGCGTGCTTCTTGCTCTTCCTCGGGACCATCCGAGCCCGGGCGGAACCGGAAAAGGAATTCACTCCCTGGTTGTCCTTGAGCGAATTAAACGCCTACCTCGAAAATCTGGATGGCGACAAACCGGAGGGGAAGAATTTCTGGGACCGCGGTAACTGGATCACAGGAGTCGAAGGCCGCTGGGCAGCCGGGATTCCGCAGTATCGCATCAGCCACAGCCCGGTGCCGGCCCACCGCGCCTCGTGGTGGTTTTGGTTTATCAACCAGGATCAGAAGTCGTTCGACAAGCACGTCCATGACCTCGCCGATGAGGGGTTTACCCTCGTGCATTTCAACAGCTATGTGCGTCCGGGAGGCAGCGAGCGGTTTCAAGGCGTCTGGCAAAAGCTGGTGCCGCTGACCGGCGCCGCGCCGCTTCCGGCCGGCAATTACAAGCTGTCGGCGATCGGAGGGGATCCCTACGCCGGCCCGCTGATCAGTCTGGCCATCGAGGGCACCCGGATTTCCGGCCATGGCCCGGCGTGCAGGTTCAAGGGCTCGGTCAGGGACCGCTTTTCCGGCTCGATCGATATCAGCCGGATCGGGGAGCGCCCGTCCGAACTGACGCCGCGAGAAGTCGAAGTGGAGCGCATCTTGCTCGACGGCCTCGAAAATGCCACGTGGGAGGAAAAGGAGGGCGGCTGCGCGTGGTGAAGGATGGAAAAACCGCCCTGCGTTTCGAGCGCGATCAGAACGCCGTGGAGCCGGCTGCGGCCCGATAAACAGGGCAAGACCGCAGAGGCTCGGCGCGGCAGAACCGCAACCGAAGGAGAATGGCCGCAAAAAGGCGCAAAAGGCGCAAAAGGGCTTTTGACTTCGGTTACGCCGGTGGCCTGTCCATGGTTGTTCTCTATTAGATGGTGCGGAGCGCAAATGATTGCATTCGCCCGCGACGACTCCCCTGATGGCCCTTCCACCACACCGAACCTATGATCCCACGCCACCTCGTCCCAAGCGCGCTTTGCGCTCTCGCCTGCCTCGCGCCCGCCACTTTGCGCGCCGAGGATCTGGATGCCAAAAAGTCCGTCGCCACGGTAAACGGCGAATCGATTTCCCTTGCCGAAGTCACCGTGGCCACACCGGTCGCGGACCGCAGCTCCGCGGAAGCTCGCAAGGCCGTTCTCGAGAAGCTGATCGACAAGCTACTGCTGGTCCAGGCCGTCCGGAAGCAGATGACGAAGCCGCCCACCGAGTTTGTCGAGGAGCGGGTCCGGGAGATTGTGAAGCAGAGCTTCAACGGGGACAACGCGGCATTCGAGGAGACGCTGAAGAAACAGGATTACACCCTCGAACTGTTTAAGAAGTTTCAGGAAACGGAGATTCTCGTGCAGATCATGCGCCGGCAGATCTGCGGGGCAGAAACCAATCCCGTGGCCCGGGACCAACAGGTCGCCGCATGGCTCGCGACGGCGAGGGCGGAGGCGAAGATTGCTTACGAGTAGAGCGGGTGGTGCTTGAGATGCGTGTGGAAGGCAACGCGTCGCTTTTTGCCAGTAGCAAGTTTCAAGAGCCGACGCCACTCGCTCGCAGAAGGACCGAGGAGTCGCGTCCTTCCGACTTCCAATCGTGTGCCCAAATGGAGTTTGAGGAAAAGGAATGACGCCAATCCCGTGTCAGACGGCTACTGGAATCGTGACCAAGGCGGCCTTCTTCGGCAAGGGCCGCCTGCGGGCCGTGCTTTCTGCGATCTCTGTAGCCACCAACCGTGTCAACTCTCGATAGACCTTCTGCTCATCGGATCCATGGCAGACACCGCCAATGAAAAGGTCAGGGCAGTAGCCAACGAACAAGCGATCGGCTTCGCTCCATTGCACAAACTTCAAGTAGTCGGGTTTCATTTTTGAACTTCGCGGACCGCGGTTTTCACGGCTTTTTCTTGATATGGCTGGGCGTCTGCCCCACTGCGACCGCTGAGAATGACCTTACGCGCCGTCCGCGGATGTGCAAACTTGCGATGGCTGCCCTTTCCGCCGCCAGTCTCAAACCAACCGGCTTTCTCCAAGTCGAAAATCAGTTCGCGAATTTTGCGCGGCATTCGATTTAGCGTCCCGGCGTGGGTGGTTCGATGTGTGGATGATGCATGGACGAAGCACGGGGCGGAAGTCGAAAGGCGAGAAGAACGAGCAAAAGAATGGGCGCGTTTACGTGGCTGCATCCTCCGGTTCCACATCGGCTTTCCCAATGTGGCAGGGCAATTCCAGGGGATTGACCGGCGAACGACACGACTGCGTGCCCACCGGCTGCCAGCGCTTCCCCTGCCCGCAGGTGCTCGCCAAGTGGGAGAATGCGAGGCGGGAGAGGAAATGGAGAGCGCGCTGGAGCGCGTCACTCCGGGGGACGGGTCGTGGCTATTGCTGCCTCAGCGGGGTCGCCTCCTGTCCGCGCAGCGGCCATTTCAGGGGGAATTGGCGTGCTTGGCGCTGAGGGGGCGATTCACGTTGGAGCAACGTGAGCCACGACAAAACGAGAAACGAGATGCGCCTCGGAGGGTGGCGCGAAAACTTCTCTTGCCCCGCTGGGGCAAATCCGTTGGGGGGTGGGGGTTCCGGTGGTTGCGCTCGTTCCTCGCTCCACCACCGGCTAATTTCTCTCATCCCTCCGGGATGGGCCTTGCGCCACGTCTTCCACGCACCAAGAATTATGCCTTCGTTTTTACGGGCCTCAGGATGACAGGTTTTTAGACGGCGCTCGCGCTCGGGGCGACGCGGCGGGTGGGGCGGGCCTTTCAGTGGCTGCCCGGGGAGCTTTCATCGTTTGCAGCGGGCGGGGCGTGGAAAATCGTTGGTTCCTATTAGACAAAACGCAAAACTGGTGTCGCATTTGGAGGCACGGCTATCCATCCATGAAAGCATCCTCCCTACAGCCCCTCGCCTCGCGGCTCCTGCTCGTCGCCTTGCTGGGGCTGGCTTCGGCACTTTCCGGCCAGGCGGCGTACGATCTGGCGGGTCTGGAGAAGGTGGAGAAGGAGGTGCAGGGGGTGGCGGAGAAGGCGACGCCTTGCATCGTGGCGATCACGCATGCCGAAAGGCGCGGGCTGGCGAGCGGGAGCGGTTGCGTGATTGCGGCGAATGGATTGATCCTGACCGCGGCGCATGTCGTGGGAGACGCCAAGATGGTGAACGTGGTCTTCGCGGACCGCAAGGTGGTGCATGCCAGGGTGCTGGGCGCGGATTATCACCGGGACGTGGCGCTGGCGATGATCGCGGAGCCCGGCGACTACCCGTTCATGGAACTGGGCGACACGAAGAAACTCGCCATCGGCGACCTGGTGGTCGCGCTCGGGCACCCGGGAGGATTCGATCCGCAACGCAAACCGCCGGCCCGGTTCGGGCGGGTTTTCGAGTTCGATCACAATCGCTACATTCGCACCGATTGCACGCTGGCCGGCGGCGACTCGGGTGGGCCACTCTTCGATCTTTCCGGCCACGTCGTCGGCGTGCACAGCTCCGTCGGCACGGACCTGAGCGTGAACAACGATGTGCCCGCGGAAGCGGTGCGCGCGGATTGGGACCGGCTGATGCGCGGGGACCGCTGGGGGCAGAACGACGGTCCGCTGGGTCCGAAACTGACGAAGAAAGAGCTGAACGGGCTCGACCTGGAGGCGTTCCGGGAATTGGTGCTGAAAGAGGAGATCAAGTCGAACGGCCGGTTGACTGCATCGCCAGAGGCGATCGCAAAATGGCTCATCCAGTGTGGGATGAAGCCGGAAAAAGTGAAGGAGCTGCGTCCCGCCGAACTGGCGGACTTCGTGGCGAAGGTGTTCGGCGGCGCCAAGGCTTCCAGCGGGCGAACCGACGGACCGAAGGAGCCCTCGCCCTCGCCCTTCACGGATGAGGAATTGGCCGGGCTTGACCTGGACAAATTCCGGTCCCGGGTAATCGGCAGCGCGATGCAGTCCAGCGGGCACCTGCAAACCAGCCCCGGGGAAATCGCGAAGTGGCTGCGCGAGTGTGGCATGAAAGAGGAGCGGGTGAAGACGCTCGGCGTGAATGGCCTTGCGCAGTTCGTGCAGAAAATTCTCGAGGGCCGTGCGACCACCACCGAAACGATCCGGTTCACGAGCGAGGAACTCGCCGGCCTGGACCTGGAGAAATTCCGCAAGCTGGTGGAGGACAAGGCGTCAAAGAACCAGGGCAAAATCAACGCGGCCCCGGACGTGATCGCGGGCTGGTTGCGCGACTGCGGGATGCAGGAGGCGCATGCCCGGGCGATGAGCCCGGAGGCCGTGGATGCTTTCGTGCAAAAGATCCAGAGGGCGACGCTGGCCAAGGCCGGAGTGACCGCGGACTGGCATCCCGCGCCGGCGGACAATGAATTTCCGGGATTGGACATGGACAAGTTTCGAGCTCTCGTCGTGCGCGAAGCCATGAAGCAAGGCGGGAGCATCGCCGCCACTCCGGACAAGATTCAAAAGTGGCTCAAGGAGAGCGGCATGAAGGAGGACACAGCCGGCGCGGTCGGGCTGAAGCAGATCACCGGCTTGCTGGAAAAGGCGCTCGGCTCCGAAATGGTGGAGGAAGATCGGGAGCCAGAAGCGATCCTCGAGCAGGACCGGGAGGTGTTCGAGGCGGTAAAGCCGGGCATCGACAAGATCGCGCCCAGCATGGTGGCGCTGATGGACGGCGGCAAGACGCTGGCCTTGGGCACGGTCGTCCGCGAGAACGGATTCATCCTGACGAAGCACACCGAAATCGCGAAGGCGAAGGCATTGAAGGTCCGGTTCGCGGATGGGCGCACTTTACCGGCCAGGGAGGTGCAGGAATTTGCCGGTCACGATCTGGCGCTGGTCAAGGCCCGAGCGGAAGGGCTGCATGCGGTGAATATCACGGGGCCGCCACCGGCCATCCATCTGGGCAGCCTGCTGTTCACGCCGGGGGCATCGAGCGAGGAGCCGGTGGTGGGACAGGGAATCGTGAGCCTCCTGGATCGATCGCTGAAACAGAGCGGCGGGTATCTCGGCATCGCGATGAATGAGGCGGAGGACGAGATCGAGGTGACGGAGGTGTTGCCCGCCAGTCCCGCCGACAAGGCAGGCCTGCAAAAGAGAGACCGGATCATCGCCGTGAACGACACCCCGTTTCGGACGACCCAGGAGGTCAGCGACTACATCCGGACACAGGCGCCGGATTCGATGGTGCGCGTGAAGCTCCGCCGCGGGAACGAGGAGAAAATCATCGGCGTGAAGCTCGGTGATCGCGCAAGACTCGCCGCCCGTTCGCGGCCGGATGACCCGATGTCGGCGCTCGGCACGGAGGTGAGTGCGCGGCACTCCGGCTTCCCGATGGTGTTTCAGCATGACCAACCGCTGCGGCCGAGCGATTGCGGCGGAGTGGTCGTCAACATTCACGGGGAAGTGGTGGGCGTGAATGTGGCGCGGGCGAACCGGGTGGAGACGTACGCCGTGCCGGCCTCGGTCGTCGCGGAGTTGTTGAAGGGTGTGGATTTTCGGGCGCTAGCCCGGTGACGCTTCCGAAAGGCGTAAGGACTAGCCAGGGACCTCACTACCGTACTGTCAGGCTTCTTCCTGATGACGCAGAGGATGAGGCTCGCCCGATTCCACTATTAGTAGGCGGGTGAGGATCGCCGGGAGTTGCCCTCCAGCAGGGTCCCCAGGCCCCCACCCGCCTCCCTCTTCCCCGGCCGTTGGCAGGTTGAATGGCAGGAGCGTCCAGTCGAGCGCGGTGTTGCGAATGGGATTGGATTCCAATGAAACGCGCCACACTCCGACTTGTTTTTTGCTGCCTCGCGGCGGCGGTACGATTGACGGCAGCGGAGCGGGCGGACATCGATTTCGAGTACGTCTTGAAGCAGGCGCAAGAGCGAGCGAAACAGCCGTTCAAAAGTCCGCGGACTGAAATGCCGGAAGTGTTGCGGCCTGAGAAACTGAACTACGATCAATACCGGAAGATTCGTTTTCGGAATGATCGGGCGTTTTGGCTGGCGGACAATTTGCCGTTCCGGGTGGAGTTTTTTCATCCCGGCTACATTTACCAGGAGCCGGTGCACCTCTTCGAATTCACGAAGACGCACGTGCAGCGCATTCGGTTCGTGCAGGACTGGTTCGATTATGCCGATCTGGGAATCGAGCGCCACGTACCGGCGGATACAGGCTACGCGGGCTTCAAGATCAAGCATCCCCTGAACAAGCCCGGCGAGTTCGTGGAGATCGCGTCCTTCCTCGGCGCATCGTATTTCCGCATGCTCGGCCGGGAACAGCATTACGGCCCATCGGCCCGCGGGCTCGCGCTGGACAGCGGGGAAGCAGACCGGCCGGAAGAGTTCCCGATTTTCACGGATTTCTGGCTGGGCAAGCCGGCGGCGGACGACTCCGCGCTGAAACTTTACGCGATGCTGGACAGCGTGAGTTGCACGGGCGCCTATCAAATCATCGTGCAGCCCGGGGAGACGACGGTGGCCACGATCGAGGCCGCGCTCATTTTCCGCGAACCGGCGCAGATCGCCGCGGCGAACAAGGAGCGCAAACCGCTGGCGACCATCGGGCTGGCGCCACTGACCAGCATGTTTTGGTTTGGAGAAAATTCGGAACGGAAATTTGACGACTACCGGCCCGAAGTACACGACTCCGACGGGCTGCTCATCCATATGGACGGAGGCGAGGTGATCTGGCGCCCGCTGAACAACGCGGCGGTGATGCGCCACTCGATCTTCGCCACCGCGAATGTGCGCGGTTTTGGGCTGCTGCAGCGGGACCGCGAGTTCTCGCACTACCAGGAGATCTTCAATCTCTACCACGAGGTGCCGAGCAATTGGGTGAAGCCGCATGGCGACTGGGGCGAAGGCGAGGTGCATCTCGTGGAATTGCCGACGAACTACGAGGGGCTGGATAACATCGTGGCCTTTTGGAATCCCAAACAGAAACCCGCGCCGTTGCAGCCGCTGCGCCAGGCCTACGAACTCCTCTGGACGCGCGAGCGGGACTTCACGCTCTCGGAGAATCACGTGGCGGCGACGATGATCGGCCCCGATGGGCGTGACACGATGAAGCGCCAGGTGCACATCGATTTCAGCGGTCCGAGGCTGGACGCGATCGACGAAAAGACGCCGCCGATGGCGGTCACCCACTGCAGCAGCAACGCGAAGATTTATGAAACGCAGGTGATTCGCAATAGCTACGGACAGGCGTGGCGGGTGGTGCTCAAGTTTGAGCCGCAAGCCGGGAACAAAGAGCCGGTGGAACTGCGGTGCACGCTCAAGCAAGGAAAGGAGTCCGTGAGTGAGACGTGGAGTTATCTCTGGAGCCCGCCCGCATGAGTGCGCACGCCGTGGGAGAACAGCCGGGCTACGTCGCCGGCCGCACGCTCGAGGATTGGAATGCCGCCTATGCCAAGGTGGAGGCGTACTTCCAGGCACTGCGCGTCGGGAACCGGCTACTCCTCGGTCAACTCGTGTCCCGGGTGCTCGACCGGGCCATGGATCGGGCGCAGAGCGAACCGGAAACAGCCCCCATGGAACTGGCGGCGGAAGAAATGGAGCGGGTAGTGACGGATTGGTTTGCCGCGATCCTCGAGGTACCGCCGGAGGAATCCGACCCGCTGCTGACGACGCGCGGCCGCATGGCGCTCCTGCTGGCGGACATGCCGGACCGATGGCAGGACCAGTTTTTAAAACCCGCTCCGTGGCCCACGGAGTTCGTGACCTCGATGCGCGAGAGCTTCCTAAAAGCCGGGCCGGAATTCCAAATCTCGCGCATGGATCCCCGGCCGATCGACCTCGGGCCGATGACCACGCTGACCGCCTGGGGACGCATCGGCTGGCTGCGCATGCTGCTGGCGTGGGTCGCTTTCGCGGGATTGCTGGTGATCGTCTTCAGCATGACCCGATGAGTACCGCGCCTGACAGAACGGCCCGGGCAAAAGAACCCGGAGGAGGCAGGCCATCGGATGCGGCGACGCGGAAGGCGAGGCATCGGCCACGGGCGCCGCGCCGCCGCTCGGCGCAGGTCTTCCTCTTCTTCTCGATCGCCATTCTTTTAACCGGCATCGGTTCCCTGCTCTTCGCCGACCTTCTTTGGCGGAGCGGATGGTCGTCGTCGCGCGCGGTCCTGCTCGCTCTTTTCGCGATTCTTTTCCTGCTCGCCTCCATCGGATGCGTGCATGGGATTTACGGATTCTTCCTGCTCCGGTCGGGACGAGAGCGGCAGATGACGCAATTCGGAGACTATCGCCAGCGGTCGCTGGACGAAGCGAACACGGCGCTGGTTTTTACCATCTTCAATGAAGACGTGCGCCGGGTCCTGGCCGGCCTGCGGGCGGTCCACCAATCGCTGGCGGCGACGGGCGAACTCGAGCGGTTCGATTTTTTCATCATCAGCGATTCCAACGAGCCCGACAAATGGATCGAGGAAGAGCAGCGCTGGTTTGCGCTGGCCCGCGATCTCGGGGCGCTGGGCCGCATCCACTATCGCCGCCGCCTGGTGAGTGAGGGGAAGAAGAGTGGGAATGTGCGCGACTTCCTCCGCGCCTGGGGCCGGCGATACCGCTATTTCATCGTGCTCGATGCCGACAGCACGATGAGCGGGTCCACGATCGTGGATCTCGTGCGCATCATGGAAACGAACCCCGGCGTCGGGCTTCTGCAAACCGCGCCGCGCCTCGTTAACGCGCGCTCCGCGTTTGGGCGTGCGCAGCAGTTTGCCAACCGGCTCTATGGACCGATCTTCGCCGCGGGATTGAATTACTGGTCGCGGGAGGCGGGCAACTATTGGGGCCACAACGCCATCATTCGCGTCGAACCCTTCATGAATTTTTGCGACCTCCCGCAACTGCCGGGGCGGAAGCCATTCGGAGGGCAGATCCTCAGCCACGATTTCGTGGAGGCGGCTCTCCTGCGGCGGGAAGGCTGGGAGGTGTGGCTGGCGCCGGAGCTGGACGGCAGCTACGAGGAAGGACCGCCGGGGATTATCGAGAACGCGCAGCGCGACCGCCGCTGGTGCCAGGGTAATCTCCAGCATTTCCTGGTGCTCTTCGCGCGCGGACTCCACGGAAATAGTCGCATCCACCTCCTTTTCGGCATCCTGGGATATCTCGCGGGGCCGCTCTGGCTCGCCTTCCTCGTGGTCAGCACCTGGATCCTCTGGTATCGCGAGAATACCGGCCTGTCGGAGATTGTGGTCGGGGCGTTCACCCCGATGATCACCCTGAGCCAGACGGGCCATGCCTTGCTGATTTTCGGCATGGTCATGACCGTGCTGTTTTTGCCCAAGGTGCTGAGCCTGGTTGACCTGGCTCTCGATCCGCCGCGCCGCCGGGCATTCGGGGGAATCGGGAGCGCGCTGGCGGGGGCGGCCGCCGAAACCGTCTTCTCGGCGTTGCACGCGCCGCTGCAGATGCTTTTCCACACGAAGTTTGTGGCCGCCACGCTGGCCGGGACGAGCGTCCACTGGACGGCACAACGGCGCGGCGGCGATGGCACCTCCTGGGGCGCCGCCCTGCGGCAGCACGCGGGGCAGACGGGGCTGGGCCTGGCCTGGGGCGCGCTCATGTGGTGGTTGGATCCGAAAAGCTTTTGGTGGTTCACGCCGGTCCTGGCCGGGATGGTGCTTTCGATTCCGCTTTCGGTGATCACCAGCCGGGAGAGCCTGGGACAGGCGTTGCGCCGGGCGGGCTTGTTTCTCACACCCGAGGAAACGTCATCCGTCCCGGAATTGGATGACCTGGAGCGAGAGATGGCGGAACCTGACACGCTCCACACTCTCCGGTTCGGAACCCATCTCGGTTTGCGTCAGGCCCTGGTGGATCCCTACGCGAACGCGATCCACGTGACGATGCTGGAGGAGAAGAAGGCGAACCCGCAGGAGGCGGCGGGCTTTGCGGCGCTCGGCGCGGGCTCGGAGGGCGTCCGCCGGCTGGGCAACCGCCTCCTCGCGGAAGGGCCGGACGCGCTGACGGCGGACGAGCGTCTGCTCGTGCTGTCCGATCCGCAGCTCATGCTCTCTCTCCATCGAGAAATTTGGAGACGTTCGCCCGCGGAACTGTGGACGGGGTGGAATCTTGTTTTAGCAAAGCCCGGCGCCTACCAATGACGACTTGGGTCAATGCTTGGAAATCAGTTAACACGGGTGGATCGGCTTCTCGAAAACGGCCCGTCCGGCCCGGACCGATGGGAAAAGATGGGCGGCGGAGCCGCGATTCATTCCCATCGCGTTGCGGAGAACGCGATCCACCCACGCGTGTTCCGAGCGCGATTGGTGGTTCAAGAGCCTCCGTTATCTGACTTTGTTGTTATTCCATGACAGGTCCGCCCTTCGCCGACAGTAGGGGCGAAGAACCGAAGCGGGCCGTTTTTATGACTGCTTCATGACAAACTAGTAATCCCTTGTTCACGGGATCGTCGCGTAGCGCGGACGCAATCGACACACAATTTTCCCCTGATACGCGGATGCCCGCATTCTCATTTCGCCGCAACCTTTTCCACCTCTCCAAAACTCGCGCCACCCAGTTGATCCTGGGGGGCGGCATCGCTCTCCTCCTCCACTGCCCTTCTCTCCAGGCGCAGACCTTTACCGCGGGTAACATCGTAGTAAGTCGAAGCACTTACACCGGCAGTGCCGGCAGTGTTACCTTTCCCGGAACCCTTCCCAATGGCGCCGCCTCCACAGCGGACGGCTCGTTTCCCAATGTCTTCAACAACGAAACGCCGGATGCATCGTTTGGAATTACTTCACCCATCTTTCTCGATCAATTGACCACGGCCGGGGCTTCCACGGGCGTGAGTCTCAACGTCACAGACCTGGTGAAATCGCAGCTCGGGGCGGATTTCTCGACGAGTTTTCCGTCCAAGTCTGAACTGGGCTTGAATCTAACCCCGGATGGAACGGCACTGACCTTCATGGCCTACGGCGCTGCGCCCAATGTGCTGGATGTCTCCAATTCCAACACGCCGGGGCACATCGAAATCACCAACCCGGTGAACTCGCAAGGTGTGCTCACTTTTCAACGGGACATCGCGGAAGTGAATTATGCGGGTAGCGTACAGCTCACGACCACCAACACCTATTCCGGGAACAACGGGCGGAATGTTGTCCTCGGAGCGAACGGCAACTACTTCATGGTGGGCAACGCGGGGAACAACGGAAAAAGCGCAACGTTCGCCACCGGCACCGTGAGCTTGTCGAACGGAAGCCAGACCGTCGCGCTCTCCGGGGCCACGACGGCAAACATGTATGTGGGCACACCGTTCAGTGGGACGAATGTCCCCACGGGAGCCTATGTCACGTCGATCACCGACCAGACGCATTTTACCATCAGCGCCGCCGCCACGGGCAGCGCGAGCAGCAGCTATATTGCCAACGAAGGGGCCTTCCAACTGGCCAATGCCAGCTTTGGCAGCGGCAACTCCACCGTGACGGTGGCGGATACTTCCAAGCTCGCCGTGGGCATGCCGCTGACCGGCACCGGCTTCGCCGCCGGATCGTATATCCTCTCGATTACCGACGGCACCCATTTTGTGACCAGCGCCGCCCCGACTGGAAATTCCAGCGCGACGGCCAGTTATACCGCGTCCGTTTCCAACTCGATGTTGAGCGACAACACGGGCGTGCAAATGATCGTGAAGGGAACCAACGATAAGACCGGATCGAACATCACCGCGGTGACCAACTCCACGGTCGTTGGCAAGGTGCAGGGAACCTACGGAGCCGCCAATGGCTACCAGCGCGGATTTACCGTCACGCAAATCGGCGCCGCCGCCGATAAGTCCGGCAAGGACGATAACTTCCGCGGCCTGACCAACTATAACAACACCATTTATGTGACCAAGGGCAGCGGCGGCAACGGGTTCGATGCTGTGTATCAAGTCAATCCCAACGGCGGCGGCTATATCGCTCCGGGTTCCAGCGCCGGCCTCGCCACCACGGCCAATGCCGGAACCGCCAGCATCAATGCGCTTCCGGGCTGGCCGACGAGCAGCACCGGCGCAAATGAATCCAAGTCGGCGACCACACCGACGGTGTATCATCCGTTCGGGGTTTGGTTCGCGAATGACACGACCCTCTACGTGGGTGACGAAGGAGGATTGGGCACGACCAACGCGGCGGCGGGTGGATTGGAAAAATGGTCGTGGAACAGCGGGACCTCGCAATGGCAGCTCGATTACACCCTCGCCGCCAGCAGCATCGCCAGCTATACGATCGGCGGCATCGGCACGCTTCAGGCCTACGGCTTGCGCAACATCACCGGCCAGATCAATGCTGACGGCACGGTGACCATCTTCGGGATCACCGCCACGAGCGGACAGACGCTGACCGATGAAGGAGCCGATCCGAACCAACTGGTTTCCGTAACTGATAATCTTGCAGCCACCAGTCTGCCAGGCGGGGAGTCCTTCAATGTCCTCGAGACGGCGACCTATGGCGATGTGCTGCGCGGGGTCTCCATGGCGCCTTCGGCTGTTCCGGAACCCGGGTCTCTGACTCTGCTGTTGGGTGGGGTTTTGGTAATGGGTAATGCCCGGCGCCGGAAGCGCTGAGCCGGGATGGGGAATTCCAACGAATTCCCCAATGGGATCGTCCTCCCGCGCGTAGCGTCCATCCTCAGCCGTAACAATGCAGTTGGATTTCAAATTTCGAGTGGCAGGCACACTGTGGAGGACGCTGCTCCGTCAACACCCATGTTGGTGAAGGCTTAAAGCCATCCCGAGTTTGGGCGGCGATCCCGCATGCGGGACCGACCCTCCAGTTCGGGACGCTGCCGAGCACCATCTGATGGAAACTCATACCTTAACTGCATCGTTACAGCTCAGGAGATGGCACGCTCCGCGCGGTGGGACCGGTTCACGACCGGTTCACGTTGGGGCCACGACGCTGCCTGTGACACAATCCTCCGCGCCGCGTGAAGTTCATTGCCAACCAAACTTCAATAGCCAGGCCACACCGCCAATCAACAGCGCCGCGAGCGAGCCGATGATCGCGGCCGCGGGGGCCGCTTTGGGCGGGGCCTGGACGGTGAATTCGATTTCGCCGGTGCTCTGGTTGTAGTTCCGTTTTTGCGCGGTGATCTGGAGCGCCGGGGATTTGGGCTGGGCGGCGTTGAGGAGATAGGCGCTCACGTTGTGCTGATGCCGGTTCTGGACGGTGAGCCGGTGAGGGCCGCCGGCGAATGCGCCGCAGGCCACGCGGTATTCCAACTGGATGATCCCCCAGCCGGTGCGGAGGTCCTCGGGCAGGGGAAAGTTTGACGCGGTGAGGCTCAACTCGCACGGGTGGTCGTCGAGGCGGACGACGAGGTCCTGATTGAGAGCATCGGCGTAGGCGGCGGCTTCCGCAGAGGAGATGACGCCGTCGGCGTCGCGGTCGATCTGGGCCAGCACTTGCGCGGCCACTTCGGTGCCGGGCGTCAGGTTGATGAGCAGGCGGACATCGCCGGGCTCGATGGCCACGAGCGTGGCCTGGAGATACTCGTCGAGCTGATGGCCTCGCACCGTGGAAGGAGACGCGACCACGGCGAGCAGCAGCAGCAGCAGTGGAGCCGCGCCGCGGAGGATCGTGGTCACGGCTTTACCCATTTCGCCCCGTAATCATTCGTGGGGTCGCGATAGATCGTGTGGATGTGATTGGCCGGGTCTCCGCCGAGACGCTGCGGAGCGTATTCGATGAGGACCGTGGGGCCCTGGATGCGGAAGTAGGCGGCGCCGGGCTGGTCCACCGGTCCGCTCCAGGCGAACCAGGTCTCGGCGAGGCTCTTGCGCGTCTCCTCCATTTTCGCTTTGGCGGTGGCGTCGGGCAGGATGCCGATCCATTCGCCGGCCAGATCGAGGAGCATCTCCCGCTGCTTGTCGGTGAGCGACGCACCTTTGACGCCTTCCGGCTGAATCGTCTGCCCGTCGCGTCCCGGCCCGAGCACGAGGTCGTGCATGGCGACGCCAAGGACGGCCTGTTTGCGCTGCGTTTCATCGAGCGAAGTGAGGAGGGCCTGGGCCTTGTCGGTCTCGCGGCCCAGCGGGCGCACGGTTTTGCCTTCCACCTCGTAGCGCGCGGGCTGTGACCCGGTGTGGCTGGGAGCGAGGGTGCTTTGTTCGCCGACAAGCGTGACATTGATCGCGAGGTGGTGACCGCCGTATTGGATGATCCACGGTTTCGTGGCAGACGGCTGGCCCATGAATGAGATGTAGTATTCGTCGTGGCCGAACATGGGCGCTCCGCCCGGCCCGCCGCGCCCGCCGGGGGGAGGTCCGCCGGGGCCTGCTCCGGGTCCGCCCGGTGCTGGTCCGGGTCCGCTGGGGCCAGGGCCGCCTGGCCCACCGGGACCGCGCCCGCCGGGGCCGCCGCCGCGGTCGTTCTTCTTCAAGAACTCGTCGCCCTCGACGATTTGCATCATCTTCTCGTAACCCCGCGGGCTGAGCGCGGCGGCCAGGACGGCCTGGGCGGCGTCGCGTTGTTCCTTGGTCAGGTCGCCGAGGCGGAGTCCTCCGCGAGGGACGAACGAGGTCGGGAGATTCGACCAGCGCTTGCGCTGCGCACTGTCGTTGAATTCATACACGACCTTGCCACGCTGGGTCTCGTCGAGGGTGGAGAGGAAAGTCTGGGCGCGGGAGATGATTTGCGCGGTCGCCGGAGAGGCGGATTCCTGGGCTTCGCAATCGAGGAGTGGAGTCGCGAGGCAGGCTGCCGTGGCGACCAGGAATATAAGAGATTTGAGAGGGGTGCTTTTCATGCGCGGCATCGGGTTTGGGTGGACTATGCCATGTTTCGCTTCAGTCAAGTAGTTGAACACGGCCGGCGGCGCCGTCGACGCGGACGCGCTGACCGTTTTGCAGGCGGGTCAGCGACTCCTTTACGGACATGACGGCGGGAATGTGCATTTCGCGGGCGGTGACGGCGCCGTGCGAAAGCGGGCCGCCGCTCTCGGTCACCACGGCCGCGGCGCTGTAGAATAAGGGGGTCCAGGTGGGGTTTGTGGTGCGCGCAACCAGCACGGCGCCCTTGGGGAATTTGGCAAAATCATCCGGGGTGAGCACGAGGAACACGGGGCCTTCGGCGACGCCAGAGCTGCCGGGCAAGCCGATCAAGACATCACCGCCCTGGCTGGATGACGGGCCGGCGGCCGCGGCGCTTTCGCCGAGAATCCATTCCGGGGTGCGGGCTTTGTCCGCGAGGTAGGCCGCCTTCTGCGCGCGAACCTGGGTCGCGAATTGCGCCCACGCCTCCGGCGAATCGTCCGTCACGGCGCGCTCCATTTGCTCCTGGTGCGCGAAGAATACATCCATGGGCTCCGCCAGCAGGCCTCGCTGCACGAGATGCTCGCCCAAGGCGCGGAGGCCGCGGCGCAGCACCGGCGTCATGCGGGTCGTCTGATAGTGTTCCAGGTCGTCGAGGGCCGTGTAGACGCGGGCCAGGCGAAGCAACTCGTGGAAGAAGAAATGCAGGTCCTTCGGCAGTTTCGCGAACAGCGTCACCTCGGCTTGTTGCGCGCGCACCTTCAACTCGCGCTCCTTCTCCCTCGGCGCGCGATCCATCGGCGTCTGGAGGATGAGGCGGAGGTTGTCGAGGACGATCCAGGGGGCCTCGCTCCACGTCGCGGCATAGGCGTCGAAGTCCACTTCGCGATGCCCGTGGTCGCGGAGGAAGCGCTGGAACTGCGCCTGGAAGACGGGGTATGTGGCGAGCGCCTCGCGGGCGATCAGGTCGCGCGAAGGCGTGCCGCGGATCGCTTCCTCCAGCGCGCCATTTTTCCGGGCGAGCAGGGCCAGCTCGAAGAGTTCCTTGTTGATTTGCCCGGTCTTGGTTTCGCACCAAGCCATGAGTTGATCGAAGAGCACATCGGTATCCGCCGGGCCGATGACGAGCCGGAGAAGCCCGTGCAAGATCCGGTAGATCGTGCCTTGCGCGATGGAGATGGCGATGTTCGGCAGGAAATATTGCGCACCGTGCTCATTGACCGCGAGGACGTGCCGCCAGATTTCCAAAGGCGTGCGGCCTTGCAACGGCTCGGCCTGAAAGCGGCCGAGGGTGACGAGGTAACGATCGAGGTCGCGCATCCACGCGACGGGAAGGTCTTGCACCCAGCCGAATTGCTCGCGCAATTGCGGGATGGCCGCGCGGAGTTCCTCCTGCGACCGCACGGCAAAGGGCGCGCGGCGGGCGTAGAGCTCGACGGCGTTTTGGTTGCCGTAGATGTAATGGCCGAACTTCGCAAACCACTTGCCCGAAAAATGCGGATACCCGAGCAGGCCGAAGGAATGGTTCAACGAGCGATGAAAGCCGGACTCGACGAAGTCCCAGGTGAGCGGTGTGATGACATTGGGAAAGCGCTCGGCGGATTCGTCGCGAGTCCAGCGCGGCGGAATCGTGGTAATAGGGCGGGACTGAAGCAGCCAGAGTTGGCCGCCGGCAAAGGCCCACTCGATGTCCTGCGGGAAGATGTAGCTGGCCTCGACCCGTATGAGGAGATCCGCGAGGGCGGCCAATTGGGCATCATCGAGGCTGGGCTTTTCCGCTTCGGCACCGGCCAGGTGGATTTCGCGCGTGCCCGAGGCCGCGCTGTGGACCTGGCGGGACTTGTGGCCGATGTGCGCGACGCGCACCGTGCGCGTGGCCTTGTCGAGAATCCACTGGTCCACCTCGCCTTCCCCGCTGACCACGGATTCCCCGAGGCCGAAGTTGGCATCGATGACCATCTCGCCAAGCTGGCCGTTGACGGGATTGATGCTGAAGCCGACTCCTGCCGTTTCGCTCGGGACCATGTGCTGCACAACGACGGCCATAGCGGCCTGCGCGTGATCGAAGCCCTGCTGATGCCGGTAGGCGATCGCCCGATCGGCCCAGAGCGAAACGTAGCATCCGCGGACACGCGCGAGCACATCCGCCAGCCCCACGACATTCAAGAAGGTCTCGTGCTGCCCGGCAAAGGCGGCGCCCGCGAGGTCTTCCATCGTGGACGAGGAGCGGACGGAAAAGGCCGTGCCTGCGGGGAAACAGTCAAATTGCTCTTCAATCTCCGCAGACGCAGATGGCGGGAGCGGCAGGTGCGCGATCTCCTGCTGCAACGCGTCGCTGGCCGTTCGCAGGGCAGTGGCGTCGTGGAACGGCAGCGCGGCGACGAGACGCAGGAAGCCGTCGGCACCCGTGATGAACTCGTGATAGACCGCGGCGGCCACGATGAATCCGGGCGGCACCGGGAAGCCGCGTTGCGTGAGGAGCGAAAGGTTGGCGCCTTTGCCGCCGCTCAGTTCGAGCCGCGCGGC
>Ga0207671_10002862_pt1 | contig 17908 bp, 15 predicted proteins | sample KBSC24metaG_FD_184352 | JGI IMG/M metagenome (GOLD analysis project Ga0207671, IMG submission 184352) | Corn rhizosphere microbial communities from Kellogg Biological Station, Michigan, USA - KBS C2-4 metaG (SPAdes) (version 2) | ecosystem: Host-associated > Plants > Roots > Rhizosphere > Soil... | reverse complement strand
GCGATCGCCGCCGCTTCTCCCTTGACGCGAACGATCGGTTTGACCGGACCGAACGACTCCTCGCTGTAGATGCGCATGTCGGAAGTGACGTGATCGAGCAGCGTGGCCGGCATCAATGTCGTCTGCGCCTTTCCGCCACACAGCAGTTTGGCGCCTTTGGCCAGAGCATCGTCGATGAGCTCGTTGCAGCGGTGAACCGTTGCCATGTCGACGACGGAGCCAAGCACCACGGGTCCCTTCCGGGGATCGCCGACCGGCAACCGGCTGGCTTTGTCGGCGAGGCGTTGAACGAAAGCGTCGGCGATCGCTTCATCCACGATGATCCGCTCGGTCGACATGCAGATCTGCCCGGAATTGGCGAAGGCGCCGAATGCAGCACCACTGACCGCCGCATCGAGATCGGCATCGTCGAGGACCAGAAGCGGCGCCTTGCCGCCCAGTTCGAGCACGACAGGCTTGAGATATTTCGCACAGACCGTGGCGATGATCCTGCCGACGCGGGTCGAGCCCGTAAAATTCACGCGTCGGACCGCTGGAGCTGCGATCATCGCATCGACGATCGCGGCAGCATCTTTCGGCGCGTTGGTGACATAATTGACGACGCCAGCGGGAAAGCCCGCTTCACGAAATGCATCGACGATCAGGCCATGCGTCGCGGGGCAGAATTCGGAACCCTTCAAGACGACCGTGTTGCCACAAGCCAGCGGCAGTGCGATCGCTCGCACGCCGAGAATGACCGGTGCGTTCCAGGGCGCCATGCCGAGCACAACGCCGGCAGGTTGTCGCAGGCCCATGGCGACACTTCCCGGCACGTCGGATGGGATGACCTCGCCTGATATCTGCGTGGTCATTGCCGCCGCCTCGAGCAGCATTCCGGCAGCAAGATGGACGTTGAATCCGCTCCACAGCGCGGAGCCTCCGGTCTCGGCGGCAACAGCGGCGGCGAAAGCGTCCGCGCGGGCTTCGAGACAATGCGCAGCCTTGGTCAGCAGCGCGCGTCGCTCGGAAGGACCGGTCGCGGACCACGCTGGAAACGCGCGTGCTGCTGCATCGACCGCGGCAATCGCCTCCCCAACCGTTGCAGCAGGCGCCCGCGTCACCACAGCCGGGTCAAGCGGGCTCTTGCGTTCGAACGTCGCGCCGTCTGCGGCCTGCCGAGGCTCACCGTCGATCAACATGGAAATCGCGTTCATGGTCTTCCACTTTCCAAACTTCAGGTCGACACAGGACGGTCGTCGACTTCAACATCGATCAGCATCGGTCGATCTGACGCAAAGGCGCGGTCGAGAGCCGTGCGCAGCGTCTCGGCATCGCGCACCCCGATGGCGGGGCAGCCGAAGCCCACTGCGATGTCGGCGAAAGCGATGTCGGTGAGGTCGGTGCCTTGAACCGGCTCCTGCGCCGAGAAGCCGAACGCCGGGGCAAAGTCCTGCAACGCGGCATAACGGCGATTGTTGATGATGACGAATGTGATCGGGAGCGCCAGCCGCACAGCGCTCCATATGGACTGGATCGAGTAGAGGCTAGAGCCATCGCCAATCACCGCGACGACGCGCCGTCCGGGCCTTCCCAACGCAACGCCGACGGCCGCGGGCATGCCGTAACCGAGGCCTCCACTGTCCATCGTATAGAAGCCTTCGCTGGCGCGGATCGGCAGATAGGCCTGCACCACCGGACGTGCGCTCGGCGCTTCTTCGACGATGACGCTCTCGGACGGCCTCATCTCGGCCAGCGTTTGCAGCACATAAGCTGTCGATAGCGGCGCGCTCGGATACACCTTCGGCGCGGCGCGGCGCGGTGGAGGCACCGAACGCGCGGGCGGTTTCGTTCGCGCCAGCAGATCAACCAGACCGAGCCGGATGCTGCCGACGGCAGCCAGACCCTCCGGAGTCCATGAGGCCGTGTGAGGATCATCTGTCAGCTGGACGAGCGTGGCGCCGCGCGGAACGTGCGGCCCGAACCCTTCGACATGATAGGTGAATGCCGGCGCACCGATCGCGAAGACAAGATCGGCATCCGTGAGCAGGCCGACGATCCGCTCGCGCATCGCCGGCAGGAACCCGGCAAACAGGCGATGATCTTCCGGAAAGCTGCAGCGGCCCGTCATCGGGGCGACGAACACGCGCGCATTGTGCGCTTCCGCGAGGCGAACGACGTCATCGAAGGCTTCGTCGCGATCGACCGCGCCGCCGACGACGAAGACCGGCCGCGCAGCACCATCGAGCGCTCTGGCGATCTGGTCGAGCACATCGGGCTCCGGCCGAACCTGCCGGCTGACGACGCGCACTGGAAGGAATTCCGCGGAACGATCCCAATCGTCGACAGGGACCGACACCAGCACGGGTCCCCGCGGCGGCATCATTGCAAGGTAATAGGCACGCGCAATCGCGTGCGGCACGTCCTCGGCGCGCGCCGGCTCCACGCTCCATTTGACATAGGGCTTCGGCAGTTCGGTCGCTTCGCGCGAAGCGAGAAACGGATCGAACGAAAGGATGGAGCGTGCCTGCTGCCCGGCTGTGATGACCATCGGCGTGCGGTTCTTGAACGCCGTGAAGATGTTGCCCATGGCATTGCCGACACCTGCGGCCGAATGCAGATTGACGAAGGACGCATTGCGGGTCGCCTGCGCGTAGCCGTCGGCCATGCCGACAACGACAGCCTCCTGAAGGCCGAGCACGTAGCGGAAATCGTCGGGGAAATTTCGAAACAGCGGCAGCTCGGTCGACCCGGGATTTCCGAACACGGTCGTCATGCCGAACCGCCGCATCAGGTCGCAGACGGCGTCCCGAACCGTAACTTGCGGCACGTCTGTCTGCACCCCGTGGGGCACGGAGCGAACGGCTTCCTGCATTGAACGTTTCCCGTCGTTTCTTGTGGCGCGTCTTTCAGCGCGTTAGCTGTGCCCCACAATGGAAAGTGATCCCTTGTTTGGAAATTGCCTTTTCGCGATAAAGTCATTACTTTTCGGCATGACCTTCGACCTGAAGCAGCTCAACGCCTTTCTCACGATCGTCTCGACCGGCAGCCTTGGCCGGGCCGCGGAGACGCTGCACATTACCCAGCCGGCTCTCAGCCGCACCGTTCAGCGGCTCGAGCAGCAGGTCGGCGCGCCATTGTTCGAGCGGCATTCGAAGGGGATGCAGCTCACCGCAATCGGCAGCAGCCTGCTTCCGCATGCGACGCTGCTGTTGCGCGAGGCCGAGAACGCCACCGAAGAGATCAACGCCATGCGCGGGCTGGCGAAGGGAACGATCCGCGTCGGCGCCGTCGGCAACGTCGCAAGCCTCATGCTGCCACTGGCGGTCGGCGCGGTGCTCGAGAAGTGGCCTCAGCTCACCGTCTTCATCATCGAAGGCGTCTGGGATCGCCTGGCGGAAGGCCTCGTCAAGCACGAGATCGATCTGGCGCTGAGCGCGACGACCGAGACGCCGGACGAGATCGAGGCAATCGCCGATTGCCGCTGGCAGGACCGCAGCCACGTGATCGCTGCAAGCGACCATCCGCTGCGCAAGAAGCGAAAGTTGAGCCTGGAGGACACGATGAACGAGCGCTGGGCAATCACGCCGCGCGGCACGGCTCCGTATCACCAGATGCAGCAGGTGTTCCGCGCACGCGGCCTCGGTCTGCCCAATATCGTGGTCGAAACCCGATCGATCATCGCCCTCAAGAGCCTCGTCACCCGTTCGGGCTTTCTCGGCTGGATGCCCGAGTCGATCTACGACGCGGAACGGCGCGCGCGCCTGGTGAACATCCTCGACGTTCCCGGCGCAACGAGCACGAGGACGCTGACCGCCTTCAAGCGCAGGCAGGGCATCCTGCCCGGGCCCGCGGTCAAGCTGCTCGAGGAGCTGCGACGCCTGGCGTCTCGCCCGGCAAGGTGGTGACGTCGATGAGCGGCTCAAAAGCGTCGTGCGGGACCCCTCCCTACCTTGACGGGGCGGCGCCTATCCCGGCCCCTCGGCGTCAGAAGCTGGTCGGATTGCGCTGGATGAAAAGGCTGACTAGGAAGGTCAGATGAGCAACGAATCTTCCCTGGATTGGCCGGGTACAGAGCCGCCGCCTCTCCTGCCCAACCCGCGACGACGATGGCCGCTGATCCTGTTCGTCGTGTTTGTCCTTGCGCTCGCGAGCGCAGGCGCTTGTTACGCTTGGCTGAACGGGGGATTGTTCATTCAAACCACTGGGCACGAGGCAGCGACGGAAGCTGATGCCGGGTCCAGTGACAGAGCAGTCATCACCGATCTGCTCGCTTCGCAGCAAAAGACAAGCGAAGATCTGGCTGCCATCGACAGGACCATCGCCGACCAGCAGGAACAGCTCAAGGCGATCGTCAGTCAGCTCTCAAGCCTCAGCGCGAAAATCGACGCCCTCAAGGGCCCCGCTCCGCAGGCTCCGGTCGCACCGCCATTCCCCTCGCCGCCTGCTGTCCCTGCGCCTGGAGCGCCGCCGGCCCACACCGCACCGGCTCCACCAGCTCGTACCGCTCAGAAGCAAAAAAGGCCGCAACCGCGCGGTATAAACCCGACCGGCCCGATCTCGGTCGGTGGCGCACCGTTGAATACGGCACCGGATGCGACTGCGCATTGAGCCGTTTGGGTCGCTCCAGGAGTCGCGGCACGAATCGCAACGTTCAGTGCGCTGTCGCCGACTTGTGGATCAAGCTCAGAGGCGCCGATCTCCCATGTCGGGACCGTAGAATGCCGGACGACTCCGTGGCTTGAAGTATCCCTGCGACTCACGCCAAATCCTTGCCAGGGGGATCTCATTACATGCACCAACGCCTGCACGACCTTCCGCTCGAAGGATTCGCGATTATTGTGGATGGCCACGCGAAAACGACCTTTTCCACCAGAGAAGGCGCGCGTAGAGCGGCCATAGAACTGAGGGGTCGATTTCCCTCTCTTCAGATCAATATCTACGACGCGGCTGCCAAACAGACCGAATTTTCTCGTTGAGGAAACGCGCTCCTCACCGATGAGGTTGAAGCTGCAAACAAGCCGACCCTACAGCTCGCGCAATCCCGCAAAGAGCGTCTCGAACTCGCTATCCGCGCGATAGAACACCGCGGGGCGCCCCAGCGGTGCCGCGACTGATATCTCCTGTCCGCCCGCAAATGACTGGCCGGTCCAGACATGAATCCAGTCGATCCCTGCCGGAAGGTAGAGGCTCCGTTGATCCTGGGACGCCTGCCAGACGGGCGCGACAAGCAGATCGCGACCATAGAGATAGCAATCCTGAATGCCGTAGGTTCGCTGGTCCTCTTCGTGGTGGAGGAACAGCGGTCGCTGGACTGGAAGGCCCCGGCGCGCAGCTTCCAGCGACAACGTCCTGAGATAAGGCGAGAGGTGAACGTAGATCGCAGTCATCCCGGCGAAATGCTCGAGGACCGCGGGATCGCCGTCGAGCTGCAGGTTGTCACGAGGCCTATTGCCTTCGTGGCTGCGCATGACCGGCGTAAAGGCCGCCATCTCGCTCCAGCGCATCATCAATTCGGGCGTCCGCACATTGCCGAACAGGCTGGTGTAGCCGCCGATATCGGAGTGATGAAACGCGTTGCCGAGCAGTCCCGACGACAGTGCGGCGCAGATCACCGTGACCAGCCCATCATGCCTTGAAAAGTCGACCGATTGATCGCCGGCCCAGAGCCACGGGCACCACTTCTGCATGCCGGTGAAGCCGGACCGCATGAAGAACACGGCGTCACCGGTACGGCCGCGGCTCGCTACCGCCTTCGCATTCACTTCGGCCCACAGCGTCGGCCAAAGATTGTGCGCAAGCCTTGCATCGACGCCGCTGGCGAGACGCACGTCGACCGGCAGATACTCACCGAAATCCGCCATCCAGCCGGACAGGCCATAGTCAAGCATCTGCTTGCCGATGATTTCCTCGGAGAACCAGGCCGCTGCGTCCGGATTGGTGAAATCGACGGTGCCGCAGTGAAACTCGCCGAAGTCGATCAGGGCGGTGCGCCCTGAATCATCCTTGACGAAGTAGCCGGCACTCTCGGCCTCCTCGAACAGGACGCCGTCGTTGGCGAGATACGGATTGACGTAGCCGAGGAAGCGAATGCCCTGGTCGTTCAATTCGGCGATACGCTGCCGCAGGCCCGGATAGCGCGTCTCGTTGGCCTTCCAGTCCCAGAACAGCCGCGCGCCAAAGGCCGTCGGCCGAATCCCGACCCAGTCCTCGCACCAGAGACCGGACACCTTGACGCCGGCCGCGCGCATTGTCGCGAGACGCGTGAACGAGTTCGCGCCGTCCTTCAGGCCGATGATCGCGCCGTTGTAGATCCATTCCGGAAGCGGCGGTTGGCGGCCGAAACGAGCGGACAACGCCTCCACCAGCGCGACGAAGGTCGGCGCGGCAAACAGCTCGATGCCTTCAGGAACGGACCAAACCTCAATTTCGTGAAACTCGTCCTCGCGAAAATCAAACACGCTATAGGCAGATGTCTCGACGTGAAGCGCGTAGCGCGCCGACGACACATAGGTCGGCTGCGGATAGTTCGTGTGATAGTAGTCGCCGCCGGCGTGGCCCGCGACGTCAGCCTTGAAGGTGATCTCGGTGGTCTTGTCACGCCCAACGCCCGGCTCCGAGCTCCACAGCGGAAACCGCCAGCCGCGTAGGTCGAAATAGGAGAATTGCTCGCCGCCACCCCAGACGTGCTCGTCACGATCGGCCACGACGTGCAACCAAAACCGGTTCACGGAAGCATCGAGCGAGCGCAGCGCCAACGCATTGCCCTCAAGCGTCACAGCGAGCCGCGCAGCCTGCCCCTTGGCCGCCGACAGCACGATCGTGTTGCCGTCGATCTCGGCATGCGCCAGCGGGCAACGTTCGACCAGGCGATCCTCGATTGCGAAGCGACCGCGATGCATTTCGATGCTGTCGTTTCCTTGGCCGACGAAGAAACATGGTGCTGCAGCGCTGTGCGCAAGGATCTGGCGGCCCGACATGGACACCACAAAGCCCGACGGCGTCGTCTCGAGTTTCAAGTTCATTCGTCTTGCCTCAAATCAGCCCTTGATGCCGCCTGCGGTCAGCCCCGAGACAACGCGCTCCTGGAAGATCACGATCAGGACAGCAACGGGCACGATGCCGACGACGAGCGCGGCCGAAATCACCGGCCAGGGAAACGAAAACTCGCCCTGATAGAGCTGGATGCCGACCGGCAGCGTCCGCAATCCCGGATTGGAGTTGAATGACAGCGCCAGCAAGAATTCGTCCCAGGCATTGACGAAGGCGAGGATGCCGGCGGTGAAGACTCCGGGCGCCGACAGCGGCACCACCACCCTGAACAGGGCGCCAAACCGCGTGCAGCCGTCGATCATGGCGGCATTCTCCAGATCGCGCGGAATGCCTTCGAAGAAGGACGTCAGCACCAGCGTGCACACGGGCAGGCTGAGCACGGTGTAAGGCAGGATCAGCGCCGTCCACGAATTGAGGAGGTTGAGCGCGCGCATGGTCTCGAACAGGGGCACCAGCAGCGTTACCAGCGGAAAGGTCGAGACCGCAATGATGACGGACATGATCAGTCCCCTGAATCGCAAGTTCAGCCGCGCCAGCGCATAGGCCGCGAGCACCGAAACGATCAGCGTGAGCGCGGTCGAGAGCAGCGCGACCATGAAACTATTGAACAGGAAGGTGAGCAGCGGCTGGTCGGAGAACGCCTGGATGTAGTTCCGCAACGTCGCTGCGTGCGGCAGCCAGGTGATCGGCTTTTGCGTGAGCTCCGCCTCGGTCTTGAACGAGGTCAACAGGATCCACAGCGCTGGGAACAAGCCGTTGACGACGAGAACGAGCGCGGCGATGGCCCGCAATGGTTTGCCTGACAAGGCCGAGCCGAGCGTAGAGGTGACGGCCGCGCTCATGATGCAGCCCCGTTACCGCGGATCATGCGCAGATAAAGCGCCGTGACCAGCATCGACAAGCCGAACATCACGACCGCGAGCGCAGATCCGTAGCCGAGGTCGAGGAACGACACAGTGTTCTGGTGAATGTACATGGCGAGCGTCGCAGTCTCGGTGCCCGGACCGCCGCCCGTCATCATATAGGGAATATCGAAGGTCTGCAGCGCGGTTATGGTGCGGAAGATCAGCGCAACCACGATCGTGGGCTTGAGCAGCGGCAGCGTGATCTCGAAGAACTGCCGCACGCGCCCTGCCCCGTCGACATCCGCCGCCTCGTAAAGCGAGCGCGGAATGGTCTGGAGACCCGCGAGAATGATCATCGCCATGAAGGACGAGGCCTTCCAAATGATGGCAAGGCAAATCGCGGCGAAAGCGAGCCGCGGCGAGTTGAACCAGATCACGCTGGGCAGTCCGATCCGGTTGAGCACATCGTTGACGACGCCGTACTCGGAGTGGAAGAACCAGCCGAAGATCAGGCCGGCGAAGGAGAGCGGCAGCGCCCATGGGATCAGCAGCGAGAGCCTCACCGGCCATTTCATCTGAAATGGCAGATTGGCGAGCAACGCAAGTGCGAACCCGACGAGGAGCGAGCCGGGCACGGTGATGAGCGTGATCAGCACGGTGTTCCAGGTCGCCTGCCAGAATACGGGGTCATCAGGCATTTGTCTGAAGTTCGCGAGCCCGGCGAAGCGCGCCGGCAGGCCCGACGTCAGCGACAGGTCGAGAAAGCTGGTGTAGATCAGCCGGCTCACCGGATAGACGATCATCACGCTGAGCAAGATCGCTGCGGGCGCCAAAAGGATCACGGCAAGCGTGGTGTCATCAGGATCGGACCAGCGCGACAGAAGCGCGCGCCGCGCGGTGGCGCGGCCCGCTCCGTTTTTCACCGTGGATGTCGTCGTCATGCAGGACCGATCCGGATGCGCTGGACGCCGTTAGCGGATAATCCGCTTCAGGCGTGCCTCGATCTGGGCGGCGCCGTCTGCAGGTGTGGTCGCGCCCGCAAGCACAGCGTTGACCGTGGTCCGGATCGCCTCACTGACCTCGTTGTAGCGCGGCGTCACTGGCCGCGGCTTTGCCGTCTCGACGATCGGCTGCGCATCGGCGAACCACGGCACCGCCTTGGTCACATCGGCATCCTTGTAGAGATTGCCATAGGTTGGCAGCAGAGAGCCGTTGATGGCCATGTATTTGGAGACCTCGGGGCTCGACAGATAGGCCACCAGCTTCTTGGCTTCCTCCTGGTTCTTGGAAAAAGCGGAAACGCCCCACTCCCATCCACCGAGGCAAGTTGCCTGTTCGCCCCCCTTGATTGCCGGAAGCCGAGCGACGCCGACCTTGCCCACCACCGCAGACTCGGCGCCCTGCGACATCGCCCACGCATAGCCCCAGTTCACCGCGAACAGGACGTTGCCGGCCTGGAACTCCTTGCGCGTATCGTCGGTCGCGACTTCGGCAATGTTCTTCTTGGCAACGCCGCTGTCGGCAAAACCCTTCCACAGCGCGAGCGATTTGGTTGCCGCCTCGCGATCGAAATCGAGCTTGCCGTCCTTCGTCACCACCTTGCCCTGGCTCCAGTACGGCACGAGGAAGGTGCACACCGCGCCTTCGATCGCCTTGCCCTGGAACGACAGGCCCTGCAGGTTCGGATTCTTCTCACCGTCCGCGACCTTCTTCGCGGCGTCCGCGAGTTCGTCCCAGGTTTTTGGCGGCTGAAGCCCGTATTTGTCCAGCAGGTCCTTGCGATAATAGAGGAACATGGAATCGGCAAAGGCGGGGAGCGCCACCACCTTGCCGTCGACCGTGTTCGCCTCGGCATAGGCCCGCAGATAGGACGACATGTCACTTGCGATCGGGCTGGTCCAGCCCGCCGCCGCAAACTGCGCCGGGCGGATCACGTCGAGCATCAGCACATCGAGCGAGGAGTCCTTCGCCGTCAGCACGGTGTTGAGATATTGCGCCTGCATGTCCGAGGTCGTACCGCCGAGCTCAATACTAACCTTGATGCCGGGATTGCGGGCTTCGTACTGATCGAGCAGCGTACGCCAGATCGCGGGCTGCCCCTGACTCGTGACGAAGACTTTCAATGTGGTCTCCGCGGATGCCCCGGTTGCGAATGCGAATGCTGCGCATCCGAGCAGCAATCCCGCCATCTTTGAAATGCGTGTTGAAGTCATGCGGTCCTCCCGGAAAAGATCGCCGCTTGCTTGCGGCTTTATTGGCCTACTGTTGTTGTCTCGCTGCGCGCTCTTTACTGCAAGGCGCGCTCCGTCTCAGGATCGAACAGGTGAATCTTGGCGGGGTCCAGCCCCAGCTTGATCGCCTCGCCGGCTTGCGGGCGCAGCTCCGGCGGCAGCCGCGCGGTCAATGTCGCGCCGCCCACCGCAAAATGCACCAGCGTATCGGAGCCCAGCGGCTCGACGACCTGAACCTGGCTGTTCAAGCCGACATCCGACATCAGGGGCGTGAAATGCTCGGGCCTGATGCCGACGATGAATTCACGCCCGTCGGTCGCCGAGAGCTTTGTACCCGCAAGGCCCGCAAGCGGCAGACGGTTGCCATCGGCAAAATCGAGATAACCTTGAGCAGCCTTGGCCTTCGCAAAATTCATGGAGGGAGCGCCGACGAAGCCGCCGACGAAAACGCTCGCCGGATTGTTGTAGACCTGCTCGGGCGTGCCGATCTGCTCGATGTCGCCACCGCGCAGGATGACGATGCGATCGGCCAGGGTCATCGCCTCGACCTGATCGTGGGTGACATAGACGATGGTGGTCCCGATCGTCTGGTGCAGCCGCTTGATCTCGGTGCGGACCTGACCACGCAATTTTGCGTCGAGATTGGAGAGCGGTTCATCGAACAGGAAGACCTGCGGTCGCCGGACGATCGCGCGCCCCATCGCGACCCGCTGACGTTGGCCGCCGGAAAGCTGCCCCGGCCGCCGGTCGAGCAGATGGGTGATGCCGAGCATCTCCGCCGCGTCCCGGATCTTGGCGTCCGCATCCGCCGCGCTCGCGCCCCGCACCTTCAGGCTGAAGCCCATATTCTCGCGCACCGTCTTGTGCGGGTAGAGCGCGTAATCCTGGAACACCATGGCAATGTCGCGCTCGCGTGGCGGCAGATCGTTGACGATGCGATCGCCGATCCGGATCTCACCGCCACTGATGCGCTCGAGGCCGGCGATCATGCGCAGCGTGGTCGACTTGCCGCAACCGGACGGGCCAACCAGCACCAGGAATTCGCCATCGACGATCTCAAGGTCGATGGCCTTCACGACGCGGAACGCGCCGTAGCTCTTCTCAAGCTTGCGCAGGCTGACCGAAGCCATGAGCCGTGTCTCCCGTCCCGACGGTTCTTGAAGCCGCGGTGATGGCTTATAGTAGCGCTACGATTTTCGGAAATCAACGACGCAGCCGCACTGGCCTGACCAACGGATTGAGGAACAGGTTTTCGTCATATACAGTTGTTTATTATAACAATATTCCACAAACGGCAGAATGCGATTGTATCTGTCCCGGGCTTCGGCTAAATAATAGCGCTATTATTTGAGCCACGATACTGATGGCGACACCTAAGCCCATACGCACCCGGCGCAAGATGCAACGGGTCACGATCATGGATGTGGCGGCGCGCGCAGAGTTGTCGCCGTCCACAGTATCCCTCTATTTCAGAAAGCCTGATGCGGTCTCGGCAGCGGCGAGCGAAGCGATCGCACGTGCCATCGACGCGCTCGACTACGTGCCGAACCTGATGGCCGGTGGCTTGGCGGCGGCCTCATCGCGGGTCGTGAGCATCATCGTGCCATCGGTCCGCAACGCGTTCTTCGCTGAAACCGTCGCGGCCCTGCAGGATGAGCTCGGCAAGCAGCGACTACAGGTGATGCTCAGTCACACCGAGTACCGGGAGCACGACGAGGAGAATCTGGTCCGCACGGCACTCGCCTGGGCCCCCGCCGCTGTCGTCTTGACCGGCCTCTCTCACAGCGCAGCAACGCGCAGGCTGCTCCGCGACAGCAAGGTGCCGATCGTCGAAATCTGGGAGCTCGGTTCTCCGACCATGGATATGGCGGTCGGCTTTCACCACGATCAGGTAGGCCAGGCGGCTGCGTCGCATCTCGTCCAGCGAGGACGCAAGCGATTGCTGTTTCTTGGCGCGCGCCTGCATGAGGATCGCCGCGCGGCACGGCGCGCCCAGGGCTTCGTCGAGACGGCACGCAACGCGCCTGATGTCACTGCTGACATCATCCAGCATCCGGCGCCGGCGAGCGCCGAGGTCGGAGCCATGCTGCTCGGCGAGGCCCTGCATCGCTTTCCGAACGTCACCGGGGTCGCCTGCTCCAACGACCATATCGCCCTCGGCGTGATCTTCGAATGCCAGCGGCTCGGCATCGCCATCCCCGAGCGCGTGTCGGTGGTAGGCTTCGGCGATTTGAGCTTCAGCGCAGCCGCAAATCCGTCGCTCACAACGATCCGCCCGCCCGGCGACCTGATCGGGAAGGAAGCCGCGCGGCTGATCACCGCGAGGATCGCGCACCCCGAGGCCGAACCGGAACGGACGGTCATCGACACGCGCTTTACCCTGCTCCACAGGCAGAGCAGCTGATGGACGAGAGGAGAGTGCGCTGCTCCAGTGTAGCGGAGAACCGGCATTTTTCGCACGATTGCTCCGTTCCAGCTCCTCTTATTGAATTGCCTCGACAAGCTCTGCCGTAACGCGATCGATAGGCACCGAGGCGTCAATGGCTTTTAGCAATCCCTTGGTTTCATAGTAGTAGGTCAAAGGCCGGGTCTGATCTGCGTAGGCCCTCAGTCGCGCGCTGAGTGCCTCTGCATTGTCGTCGGCTCGTACCGTGTCTCCATTGGCAAGCGCCTGCTTGGCGCGCCCGAGTATTCTGTCCAGCAGTTGGCGCTCGTCGACCTTGAGCTCCAGCACGCAGTCCAGCTTGTTGCCATCAAGGACCTCGTCGAGGGCCTCTGCCTGGGTTACGGTGCGCGGAAATCCATCAAGGATGAAGCCTCTCACGGCATCGGGCTGTGCGATGCGTTCGACAATCAAGTCGACCACCAGTTGATCCGGCACAAGGCCACCGCGCTCCATGATCTCTGCGGCCTCTCGTCCGATCGCAGTTCCCGCAGATACTGCCGCACGCAGCATATCGCCGGTCGAAAGCTGCGGAATCGCGAGGATCTGCGACAGCCTGAACGCCTGCGTTCCCTTTCCGGCGCCGGGTGGTCCCAACAGTACGAGCCTCATTCCTCTTCTCCCTCAGCGCGGTTTTTGGATGGCCGCGCGCGAAATCGCCGCCTCGATCAGTTTGCGGGCTTCGTCCGCGTCTCCCCACCCTGCCAATCGTACCCACTTGCCGGGTTCGAGATCCTTGTAATGAAGGAAGAAGTGCTCGATTTGCTTCCAGGTGATCTCCGGCAGGTCGGTATAGTTCTGTACGTGCTGGTAACGCTGGGTGAGGCGAGACGAGGGAACCGCGATGATCTTCTCATCGCCGCCGCCGTCGTCTTCCATCCTCAATACCCCGACTGGCCGCACATTGATGACGGCTCCTGGAACGATTGGTCGCGTATTGGCAACCAGCACGTCGATGGGATCGCCGTCATCTGAAAGCGTACGCGGTACGAAGCCATAGTTGCCGGGGTAGCGGGTCGGCGTGTAGAGGAAACGATCGACGACGAGCGCACCTGAATTTTTGTCGAGTTCGTACTTGATCGGTTCTCCTCCGAGAGGAACCTCCACGACGACATTGATGTCCTCCGGTGGCGTATGGCCAATTGCGATCGCATCAATATTCATCTTCCGCCCTCGCGTTTACGCCGACTTCTTGTTCTGCCGGTTCTTGACGAGATCGTCGACCACGGCGGGATCGGCCAGGGTCGAGGTGTCGCCCAGGCTGCCCGGCTCGTCTTCGGCGATCTTGCGCAGGATGCGGCGCATGATCTTGCCGGAGCGGGTCTTGGGCAGGCCCGGCGAGAACTGGATCTGGTCGGGTGCGGCGATCGGGCCGATCTCCTTGCGCACCCAGGTGACGAGTTCCTTGCGCAGTTCGTCGCTTGGTTCGACGCCGGCCATCAGGGTGACATAGGCGTAGATGCCCTGGCCCTTGATGTCGTGGGGGTAACCGACCACGGCGGCCTCCGACACCTTCTCATGCGCGACCAGCGCGCTCTCGACTTCCGCCGTGCCCATGCGATGGCCGGAGACGTTGATGACGTCGTCGACGCGGCCGGTGATCCAGTAATAGCCGTCCGCGTCGCGGCGGCAGCCGTCGCCGGTGAAGTACTTGCCCTTGTAGGTCGAGAAATAGGTCTGCTCGAAGCGCGCGTGGTCGCCATAGACCGTGCGCATCTGGCCCGGCCATGACCGCGTCAGGCAGAGATTGCCTGATGTCTCACCCTCGAGCACCTTGCCGTCGGCGTCGACGATTTCAGGCGCCACGCCGAAGAACGGCTGCGTCGCCGAGCCCGGCTTGAGCTTTGTCGCGCCGGGCAGCGGCGTGATCAGGATGCCGCCGGTCTCGGTCTGCCACCAGGTGTCGACGATCGGGCAGCGGTCGTCGCCGACGACGCGGTGATACCACTCCCACGCTTCGGGATTGATGGGCTCGCCGACCGAGCCGAGCAGGCGCAGGCTCGCGCGCGAGGTCTTCTTCACGGGCTCGTCGCCGCCTTGCATCAGCGCGCGGATCGCGGTCGGCGCGGTGTAGAAGATGTTGACCTTGTGCTTGTCGATGACGTTCCAGAACCTGGAATTATCAGGGTAATTCGGCACGCCCTCGAACATCAGCGTGGTCGCGCCATTGGCCAGCGGTCCGTAGAGAATGTAGCTGTGGCCGGTGACCCAGCCGACATCGGCCGTGCACCAGTAGATGTCGCCCTCGTGATAATCGAACACATATTGATGCGTCATCGCGGCGAACACGAGATAGCCGCCCGAGGTGTGCAGCACGCCCTTGGGCTGGCCGGTCGAGCCCGAGGTGTAGAGGATGAACAGCGGATCCTCGGCGTGCATGTGCTCGACCGGGCATTCCGTCGTCACCATCTTGGCGGCGTCGTGGTACCAGAGATCGCGCGAAGGATTCATCTCGACCTGACCGCCGGTGCGCTTGACCACGACGACCCAGTCGACGCCATTGGCTTTCGTCAATGCCGCATCGACATTGGCCTTCAGCGGCACCTTCTTGCCGCCGCGCAGGCCTTCATCCGCGGTGATGATGATCTTGGACTGGCAGTCGTTGATGCGCTGGGCGAGTGAATCAGGCGAGAAGCCCGCGAACACCACGGAGTGAACAGCGCCGATCCGCGCGCAGGCCAGCATCGCGTAGGCCGCTTCCGGGATCATCGGCAGATAGATGGTGACGCGATCGCCCTTCTTGACGTTGCGGGTGCGCAGGATGTTGGCCATCCGGCAGACCTCGTCATGCAGCTCCTTGTAGGTGATGTGCCTGGACTGCGAGGGATCGTCGCCTTCCCAGATGATCGCGGTCTGGTTGGCGCGCTTGTGCAGATGCCGGTCGATGCAATTATGGGCGACGTTGAGGATTCCATCCTCGAACCATTTGATCGAGATGTTGCCGGGCGCGAAGGAGACGTTCTCGATCTTGGTCGGCGCATGCATCCAGTCGATGCGCTTGGCCTGCTCGGCCCAGAACGCGTTCGGGTCTGCGATCGAGCGGGCGTACATGTCCTTGTACTTGGCCTGGTCGACCCAGGCGCGCTTGGCCCACTCCGCGGGGACGTCGTAAACTTTCTCGGACATGTTTCCCTCCACAAACGGCAAGCCGAGCACAGCTGGCTGGCGAGCCGACTTCATCGTTGAACGATTATGCGTCGGGCTAACCGGCGCCGACAAGGTGCACAAGCTGGACCTTCGATGAGCGACCGACCATGCGGAGAATCAAACCGCAACGGCCGGCTGTCGCAAATCTGAAACAGGCCGGACGCGCGGCTTGGGCTCTTTACCCAAATCGCCAGAAGAGGCCCCTGCAGGGCGCCCATGCGTCGCAAGAGGTATCCAGAAACCGCCTTCACCGATTCGGGACTCGCAATGCGGTTCGGAACACCCTAAGTGGCTAATCCGGGTCCCAAGAGGCCCTCTAAGCGCGGCTTGGAACAAAAATCAGAACAGCGGCATTGAACGGTACCAGACAGGGCCAGAGCGTAAGACTATGATGGATCAGCAGAATCTCGGGACGATGCGGCCTGCCTCGGCCGATCCTGCTGCCATTGCACTGGCCAAAGCCCTCGGACAATGGCCGAAACCCGCCGGTTCCAACCGTCCCACCCCGAAAAAAGTGTTCGATTCGGCGTCCCCGGCGGCGGTCGAGGCGCTCGCCAAGGAGCTGGGCCTGCGGCTCGGCGACCAGAACGAGCTGACCATCCGCCGCATCAAGCGCGGCAAAGGCTATTCCTTCGTCCGCCCGAACGGCGCCCATATCCGCGATGCGCGCACCATCCGCCGGCTCCACGCCATGGCGGTGCCTCCGGCTTACCGCGAGGTGCGCTACTCGGCCGATCCGAGCACGCACCTTCAGGCGGTCGGTCGCGATGCCGCGGGCCGGCTGCAATATCGCTATCACGCCGACTGGGAGAAGGTCCGCGAGCACCGCAAGGCGCATCGCCTGGAAAAGCTCGTCGGCGCGCTGCCCAAAATCCGGCGCAAGGTTTCGGCGTTCCTGTCGGGCGACGAGCCGACGCGCGAATTCGCGCTCTCGGCCGTGATCGAACTGATCGCGCGCACCGCGATCCGTCCCGGCAATGAATCCTATGCCCGCCTCAACGGCACCCGCGGCGCCACCACGATGCTGAAGTCGAACGTCACGTTGGAAGACGACAGCTTCGTGCTGACCTTCAAGGCGAAGGGCGGCAAGGCGGTACGCAAGGAGTGTGACGCCGCCAAACTCGTGCGTGCCATCGGCATCCTCAACGGCGTTCCCGGCAAGCGCATGTTCCAGTACCGCGATGCCTACGGCATCGTGCGCGCCGTCAGCACCACGCAGGTGAACGCGTTCCTGCGCGAGATCGCCGGCATCAAGATTTCGCTGAAGGATTTTCGCACGCTGATGGCATCCGCCGTCGTCGTTGAATCCTTGTCGCGGATCACGCCGGCGACCAGCCAGCGCGGCCGCAAGAAGCAGGTGCTGGAGGCGATTCGTGCCGCCGCCGACAAGCTCTCCAACACGCCGGCAATCTGTCGCAAGAGCTATGTCCACGACACCATCGTCACTGCCTTCGAGGACGGCATCCTCGAACGTTTTGCCGCGACGATGAAAGGCCAGCGCTCGCAGGCGCGGCGCGAACAGCTTCTGCAGCAGGTGGTGGCGACCGCGGCGGTGTAACGACGCGGCGCGCTCTCGTAGGGTGGGCAAAGCGAAGCGGCCCACCATTTGCTCATGGTGAGAGGTGGTGGGCACGGCGCAAGCGCGCCTTTGCCCACCCTACGAGACCTACATCTTGTCCGAGATACCCTTATCCGGACCGGGATCGCGGCCTGCAGCGGCGTTCGTGAGCCGGCTCAGATAATGCGCCCAGCCTTTCGCGTGCGCGGCCATCTGTTCCTCGGTCGGCAGCCCACTATGGGTCATACGCAGCAGCGTGCCACCGTCGTGCTCGATCAGGTCGATCTCGATCAAGCTCGATCCAGGCGGCACTTCCTGACCGCCCTCCCAGCCGAATGTGTAGGCCAGACGATGCACCGGCACGACCTCGCGGAAGGCGCCGCGGGCGACACTGGCACGCGGACCGATGCCTTTGAGTAGATAGAGCCCGCCGGGATGCGCTTCGGTGGTCGCATCCGAGCCCATCCAGCTCAGGATTTTCTCAGGATCGGTCAAATAGGCGAAGACGGTGGCGCGCGGGGCTGCGATCTGGGTCTCGCGTCGCAATACGAACGGCTCGGTCATCGGCGATCATCCCTGGGTTAAAGGGCACATGGCGGCGCCGATGCAGCCCGTCAAGGATTGCCCGTGACAAAGACCGCCCTCCTTCGTCATC
>Ga0207671_10002859_pt1 | contig 17915 bp, 17 predicted proteins | sample KBSC24metaG_FD_184352 | JGI IMG/M metagenome (GOLD analysis project Ga0207671, IMG submission 184352) | Corn rhizosphere microbial communities from Kellogg Biological Station, Michigan, USA - KBS C2-4 metaG (SPAdes) (version 2) | ecosystem: Host-associated > Plants > Roots > Rhizosphere > Soil... | reverse complement strand
CCGTTTACTCTTTGGAGTATGTTTTTGTCTGTTTGCCGGGCGTCTTTGTCCCGGCGGCGAAGAGTATTATGATCTGTCCAACACGCAGAGTCAACCCTATTTACGAAAATTGTTAAGATTCATTTAACATAAGGTCTTCCGGAGGCGTACCGGGGCTAAAATGCCCTGTCGGATCTGATATTTCAGGGTCAAACGTAATTCAATTCACAAATTGGCGTGTTTTGCGAGCCAATCTCCGATCACCTTAAGTGCCGAGGGATCGACTGTCGTCTCAATCTGAGCGTATTCTGCCGGCGAACCGGTCTTGCTCGGTTGGAATAGATGATTGAGCCCGGGCAGCAGTGTTGTGGTGACATCTTTGTTGCCTCCTGCCTTCAAAGCCTTTTCAATCTCTGCGAGGTCCTCCTCCGGCGGAACCTGTAAGTCATTCGTTCCATCGATCGCCAGCACCGGGCACTTCACCTTCTTGAGAGTTGGGCGCGGATCGTAATTGACGAAAAAGCGCATCCATGGGCTGTGCATCATCTCGACTTGACCGTCGATGAAGCTGTCCATCTGAGCCTTTGTCATGGGCTTGCCGCCATTTGCCTGCGTCAGTTCGGCTGCGCTTTCGGGCTTCGTCAATTCTCCTTCGAGATAAGGTCTCAGCTTCCCATCAACTGCCTTCGCGTCATGTTCCGTCGTAATGATCTGGAGGGCATGCTTCTGTACAGCGGAGGCGCGGGCGACCTGTTCACGAGGCACGCCCGCAGCAATCTGAATCAAGACGCTCTGTCGCTGCAGGATTTCGTCACCCCGCAGTCCTGGTCCGGCCATAAGCACGATATAAGCAACATCGCGAGATCGCGTGGCACACATGGGAGCAATCAAGCCGCCTTCGCTATGTCCCAATAGCCCAATGCGCTTTCGGTCTATATCGGCGCGCTTCTTGAGGTATTCCACTCCGGCAAGCGCATCGCCGGCAAAATCTTCCGACGTCGCAGCCGCAAATGCGCCCGTCGATTTCCCCACCCCACGATCGTCGGCGCGAAGGACAGCAAAACCACGGCGTGTCAGATAATCGGCGAGTATCAGGAAAGGCTTATGGCCCAGTATTTCCTCGTCGCGATTCTGAGGCCCCGACCCCGTAATCAATAGCACTGCGGGAAAGGGACCAGCTCCATCAGGTTTAGTGAGTGTCCCGGCTAAAGTCACACCGGCAAACTTATTGGCATACTGGACTTCCTCGCTCTTATAGGGAAATGGGGGCTTCGGCTCCTGAGGACGATTAAGCGTCTCTTCTTTCTCCTGACGTGTCAGATCCAGAGGCAATGTCGAACCGCCCTGCGTCCATGTCCCAGTCAATCCATGTCCGTCTTTTGCGAGTTCTCCCTTATATTCCCCATGCACGGCCGCCACAACGAGATCGACATGCCCGTTTGTAAAGTTAGTCGTCTCAATGGGGATGCCTATTGCGCCCTGATCGAGGCTGTCGAGTGTCGATGTCAGTGTTCCATCTGCCGCGCGTTTGATCTTCACGGCTACTCTGAGAGATATCCCGCTCCCCACCGCGAGCTTGCCGGACCAAATTCCTTCGATCGGGGAGGTCGAAACCGGTTCGGAAGATGCTCCGGCGGATAGGCAAATCGGCATCAGCGACAGAACACATAAGGCCTTTTTCAGAATAGGCATGCGAATACTCCACCAGGCGCCCAGTACATCGCCAGACTCTCGCAGAATCTGCCAGATGGCTCATTATCTTGATACATTGCAGCATTAATTACGACTATGGCATAAGACATGCGTAGGCATTATTTTGTTGCAAAAGTCGTGGCTACGCATTCAGTAACATTTCGGCTACGGATATGGCTACACCCGGAACATTATCCTAATGTCGTCAGTCAATTTACTCAATGGAGAGGCTTTGCTAAAGGCGCACGGCCCCAAGGACGATATCATGATCACGCAAGACATTTTGTCAGGACAAAATCATCGCTCGCACGCAAAGAGGCTGCACAAGCGATCACATCCCAATCTCCAGCTGGCGTCTTATGGCGACTCCATACCATCATTTAGAACAGTCGCTCAGGAACCGATATCAGTTCCCTCCTCCCCTGTGCGCCTTCGCCTGGTGACTGCGGAGAGAACAGCCCGTCCGCGCCGGAAGCGCTTACGCAATCTGCGCGCTTATCGTACAGCCCTGGACGCCATTACGCTGGCTTTCCTGTTCCCTCTCACTGCATTCACAATCGGCCGTGTACTAGCGGCATTACTGCCTTAACGCTAACCATTATAGATTTTCTGATTTCGGCCGGAGGCAGCGTCGCCTCCGGCCGAAAAACTTGAACGCCTCCGGATTTCGTATAGCTCTTCTACCGCTGATTACTGCCTCGCTCCCCGAATATAACCCAATACTTATCTACGTGACTTAAAACACTTCGTTACGCCCCTGAATCATGAGACACATGAGACATGAAAGCGGACGTAAAAACGGTTTGACGGTACAAAATGTGAGACCAATTGTAGATTGACACAGCCTTTAGATGGGAAATGGCCGGAAGTGGGATATACTGAGCCCGACTCAGTTCACTGGGACACAACCAAGAAAACGATTCGAGACGGCAGAGAGGCCACCCCGATGAGCTTTGATATATATGTCCAGGACATTCCGATGGATGTCGTCACCGCCGACGATATTCCTGATAACTTTGAGGCGCAGCCGCTTGGCCCCCGGTCGATAATCCTGGCAGCAATTGCAGCGGCTGCGCCTGATGTACAGTGGCCGGAGGCCGGCACCGGCACCATTCGCGGTTACAATTACACGATTGAAATAGATTTGGGCAAAGACGATCCGGTTGAAGAGTTCGCCTTCTTCGTGCGCGGCAGCGGCGACGGTCTTGTTGTCATCGCGCACATTCTGGAGGCGTTGGGTCTAAGAGCAATTGCTCCGGATTGTGACGGCGGCATCTTCGAGCTTAATAATGCCGCACTGGCATTCGACCGCTGGCGTATGAGTGGAGATCCGGTTCCAAATTAGGCGCTTACTTCTATGAGTTCTGCTCTCCAGGGAAAAACAGCAATCGTAACGGGAGCATCCAGTGGGATCGGCGCTGCGACTTCTCGCTCACTCGCGGCCGCAGGCGCTCAGGTAATGGTTGTCGCACGTCGCGAGGACCGGCTGGCGGCTCTTGTCGAAGAGATCAAAAACTCCGGCGGCAGCGCAATCGCCATTGCCGGCGATATCACGGAGGCCGAAACGTGTAAGACGGTCATCGAGCAGGTTCTCAATGCGTGGAGAAAGATCGATATACTCGTCAACAATGCCGGGATGATGCTTCTTGGGCCGGTGCTTGGAGCCCCTCTTGAGGATTGGGACCGGATGCTCGAGTTGAACCTTCGCGCCGCGCTCACTATGACGCACGCAGTTGTGCCTCATATGATCGAGCGAAAATCAGGCGATATCGTCAATATATCGAGTGTGGCGGGCCGGACGACGCGGGCAGGAAGCGCCGTTTACAATGCCACAAAGTGGGGATTGAACGCCTTCACGGATGCCCTTCGCCAGGAGCTTGCGCAGCAGAAGACGGGAATCCGCACAACTCTTATCGAGCCGGGCGCGGCCGACACAGAGCTGCGCAGCCATAACACCCCGGAAATCCAGCATCAGCAGCAGACCCGCTTTGCCGGAATGACCGTGCTGCAGCCGGATGACGTCGCAAGAACGATCCTCTTCGCCGTCACCCAGCCACCGCACGTAAGCATCAACGAGATCTTGATCCGGCCCACTGATCAGGCCTGAATCTATTTCAATTCACCGTAGCATCGAGATAGAGCGAGATAGCGATGTGTTTGCCGATCTTGGTGATCAGGGCATCGCTTTCGGGAGTGGTTGCCGAACCGCGCTCGGCGAGGACCAGGCATGGGCGATTCTCCCAGATATCTTCAAGCGCCTGGTGGACCAGAAATTCGGGCGCATAGTCGTGATAGGGAGCGTCGCCGGGGTCTTCATCTACCGGAGACAGTGTCATGCGAAGGACCCGCTCGATAGCCGTTTGGTCCTCTTCGGTCGCATCATCTTCTCGCGGAACGACCAGGCCGTACAATGACCGCTGGTCGGGTTCTTCTCCAATGCAGAAAAAGCGGCCGGCAGGGTAATCCGCTGCAGGCGCTTCGGGATCAGCCAGGCTCAGGAACGCGAAACCACCGTCGGCATTGAGACCCACCGTATTTCCGCCACGGAGATCCGTTAGGGACTTCCGGACGAACCTCTCTACGGGCACCTCAATGTCATCGCTGCTTAACCCCATCTGGGGTGCTAGGACGCCGTCACGTATCGCGAACGTTTGGATGTTCATCACATATCCCCCTGACTTCACTATAACATAATTCAAATACGCATTAAACCATGAAAACGTCCGCAACGGCCTATCATAAAACTGATGAGCTTTTCGGATGCTGAGATTTCCTCCGATGACTCGACATTCGAGCCGGGATTATGGATAATAGCTAGCCTGTCTCTTTGAAAGACCCATTCTTTTTCGGCCACGATTGCCCTCGCGGCGCGGCCGGCGTCTATTTCCCCGGGAGCGACGGCAAGCCGGCCATCGCTCCCCCGTCTTTGTCTCAGGTCACGGCAGCGCTGTTGACCACGTTCTCAGGAGCTAGTTTATGGATACGGCAAATGCACGCGCCGATGAGGAAGCGTATCTCGCCAGGGTAATTGCCGCCATTGAAGGCGATATCGTCGCTCGGGGCGGCAGTGTCGAGCAGGCGGATCGCGATTTGCGCGAGCTTGATTCCACCGACTACAATGCGCGCAACCGAATTTTCGCGCAAAGCGATTCCGTGCAGCGCAATGTCAAACGGCTGGCGCAGCAGCGTCTCAATCCATACTTCGGCCGCATCGACTTCGACGACCTCAAGGACAACCTCAGTGAGCGTATCTATCTTGGGTCGATGCACATTCGCTTTAAGGGGCGGGACTATGTGCACGACTGGCGAGCGCCCGTCGGCGAGTTGTTCTATCAGACCTACGGCGGAAAGACCACTTACCGCGCGCCAAGCGGCATAATCCCGGTCAACATCAACCTGAAGCGCCGTTTTACTATCAAGGATTCAGTTCTCCTCGACATCGCCGACACGTTTGACGGCAGCGACCCGGATCCGTCGATCGGCGATTCGCTTCTGGCTGAGATGCTCAAGCGGAATGCCGGAACGAATATGGGGCAGATCGTGCGGAGTATCCAGGCGGAGCAAGATGCCGTTATACGTACTCGCGGCGACATTGTCATCGTTCAGGGGCCGGCTGGCAGCGGTAAAACCGTAGTCGCGCTGCACCGAGCCGCTTACCTTCTCTATCAGATGCGTCAATCGGCCGATCCGAAGCTGTACGCCGTTGCCACCGCCAGCAAGATGCGTGTTTTCTCGCCAAACCGCGTGTTTGCCGAATATATCTCACATGTTCTTCCGGACCTTCAGGAAGACGCCATCGAGCAGAGCGTCTTCGAAGACTTCCTGCTCAATCAGCTATTTGTGCGCTTGCGCAAACAAAGACTATTATCGAAATTAAAGATCCAGCGCAAGGATGAGCACTTCGAGGCAATGCTTGCAGCTCTGGGCGATGAATACGACACGATGATCGCGGCCTGCCGCGAGAAGACATCGGCTGCAATTGCAGGAGCGCTCAAGGCATACCTGCAGAGTGAAGTGGATCAGGTTCGGAGCCAGGTCATTGCTGCACTTCAAACAGCCGCAGGCGACGGCAAACCGGTGCTTCGTCTTCCCGACATTCTTTCGAGGTTCGATCCCGACGATGAAAGCGACATACCGGTATTGAACCGGCTCCAGGCGGTTATCGCGTATGTCAAAGATGAGACGACAGAACGCCAGCAGCAGCTTCGTCAATCGCAAAAGCCTCCGTCGCGAACGGGCGTGGCCGCGCTCAGGCTTTCGGGCGCCCAGCAGGAAGCCCTTGCAGCACAGATTGCGCAGCTGACGATGTTTGGCCGGGCACTAAACAAAGTCGCAACGGAGATTGGGAAGAAAAGCCTGATCGCTCTCTACAAAGGTTTCTGGCAGGCGCGCTCAGCCGAGGATGGCAGCGCTGAGCGCATTCAGAAGGAAACGCTTGAGGCGCTGGACAAGGAAAGGATCTCCTACGAGGATATTCCGGCACTCGTGTGTCTGGATGGTTATTATCGCGGGTTCCCTCAATTGAGGGGCACAATCCATGCGATTGTGGACGAATGCCAGGACTACACGCCGCTCCACTATGAGTTTTTGAAGCAATGTCTGCCTAAAGGATGCTTGATGACGGTTGTGGGCGACCTCAACCAGACAGTTGATGAGACGGTAAGCCTTGGCAATTATGAGGCGCTTGCCGAAATTTTCCCGGGTAGAACGAAGAGACTGGATCTTACACGAAGCTATCGATCCAGCATGGAAATCACACAGTTTGCGTCGGAGATACTCGGCACGGGGGCGCATATCGACAATGTCCGCCGCTCCGGACGCCTTCCCGAGGTCATCCAGGTTACGAAACCGGATGACCTCGCCGGCGCGATCGGGCGCGCAGTCTCGGATATGCAGGAGCGCAATTACCGCCAGATCGCTGTGGTATGCAAGAGTCGAGCCGATGCAGAGGGATTATATGACGCCCTGCATTCGGTAATCGGAGGATCGCTGCTCACTGCGGATGCCGACCATATCGCCGAAGGTGTCATCTATGTGCCGATCGCTCAGGCAAAAGGCCTTGAGTTTGACGCCGTTATCGTTCATGATGCAGGCGCGCATATGTACAACCGGCCTGCCGATCGCCGCCTGCTTTACACGGCTTCCACGAGAGCGCTTCATGAGCTGGTGCTGCTGTTTACCGGCAGCCTCAGCTCATTGGTCCCATCGGATACGGCATTGTACGCAAAGTCGGAGTATGCGAATGGTAGATAACGTGAGTGAAACAAGGTTTAAAATGCGCTTAAGAATACAGCAGTCATTCTGAAATTCGAATATATAAGGAATATGTAATATATCGGTATAATCAGTTAAACGGTGGGTAGAGTGTATCAACATAAGCGCCTCAACAGGCCGTGCGCACGCCCAAAGTTTTAGGCACACAATCGGAATTAATCGCAATGTCGCATGCCGGCCAGGCAAGCATATTACTCGTCGACGACCAACCCGGCAACCTCACGGTACTTCAAGCTATTCTGGAGCCGTTGGGGCATACGCTTATCACGGCTCGTTCCGGCAAGGAGGCCCTTCGTCACCTCCTGCTTAACGATGTCGTTCTGGTCTTGATCGATGTGGAGATGCCGATCATGGACGGCCTTGAGACGGCGGCATTGATCAAACAGCGTGAACGTTCCCGGTACACCCCGCTCATCTTTATTACCGCCAAGGGTATGGACGATCCCGCATTCCTGCAGGCTTACACGACCGGCGCGGTGGATTTCCTTGCCAAACCCGTCAACCCAACCGTTCTTCGCTCCAAAGTCACAGCGTTCGTCGAGCTTTATGAACAGCGCGAGCATATTGCGCGGCAGGCTGAGCTTTTGCGAAAGACGGAGGCTGAACGCGCAGCCCGGGAGCAGGAAGCTTTAAAGAATGAGCTGGAGAAGAAGCACTTTGCAGAAGTTGCGGCCGTACTTGAGCGACAGCGAAAATTGCTCGCCGATGTGCTGGTCAGTGTCACAGAAGGACGCCTCAGGTTATGCGATCGCCGTCGTGATCTTCCCAAGCAGCTTACACCTGCGGGGCCAACCATCTCTCTGAGACGAGCGGACGGTTTACGCAATCTAAGACATCAAGCGCTCAGCGCCGCCGAATCGGAAGGTTTCTCCGAGGAACGTTGCCACGATCTGGTGACTGCCGCCAGCGAAGCAGGCATGAACGCTGTTGTGCATGCAGGCGGAGGCAAGGGTTGTGTTTTTGCCGGCGACGATGGAGTGGTGCAGGTCTGGATCATCGATCAAGGCCCCGGCATCGCCATTGACAAAATCCCTCGAGCCACTCTTGAGCGCGGCTTCAGCACATCCGGCACACTGGGCCATGGCTTCTGGCTGATGATCAACACGGCCGACCGTATTCACCTTCTCACAACGCAAAGCGGCACGACAGTCGTGCTGGAACAGCACCGCGAAGTTCCCGCCGCATTCTGGATGTAGCTTCCACTCATTCAGCAACGCCGGCACTCAAATCTCAATACAGACAAGCGCCTTCGGAAGATATCTTCCGAAGGCGCTTGTCGTTAGTTTAAGGAATCAAAAGATCAGTGAGGAGCGCGATTGCTTTTGCATTCGCTGCATCTGAAGACGGCTACAATGCCGTGGATCCTTGATTGTATAGAGCTTGAACTTCTGATGCGGACAACGATCGGTTATAGATTCGCATGTCGTCGATAGCGCCGTTCCAGCTAAAGTCGTAGCCTGAGTTCGGGAAGTCATTGTTGGCGCCAAGACCGATCCCGGGAAGCGCTGTCGCGTCGAGCAATACCAATGGTGTCGCATTGGCGAATGCTTTCTGCGCAGCCAGTTTTCCATTCAGGTACAAATTCATGTAGCCGGCAGCTTTGTCATAGGTGGCTGTTACCAGGACGAACTGGTTTAGCGGCATGGCGATGGAAATCGCGTTAGATTCCGTCGGGCTGCACACCTGGAAATTGAGCTGCCCGCCCGGATCGACCATCAAGTGATAGGGATCCAGCCCGGGACGATCGTCGCCGTTAAAGAATATAGATTCCCAGAGGTGTCCGGGAGGCGCACCGCCAGGAGTTTTAGCCCATGCGCTGAGCGTAAAGGAGTTCTGGAATCGCATATCCGCAACAACAGGAAGCGCAATCCCCGTACTCTGCCCATTTCCAACCATGCCACTGCCGAACACCGCAGGCGTAAACACGACCGGTCCTTTAACCGTACCGTTGAGCGTGCCCACGGAATCCTTCGCGTCACCGTCAAGCTTCCACTCGTGGATGAGGCCCACGGTCAATGGATCGGGACCGCTGGAAGATCCACCGCCACCGCCGCAGCCAGTTAAAGCAATCGATGCGCCAATAGCCGTGATTGCTGCCATCAGACTCCGCTTACGACCGTCCATGTGGTTACCTCGCCAGGATATTGCTCCTTCGCAACGAAAAATCCCTGGCTTGCTTGTTAAGTAGTGATGCTGCAAAGTATACCGAACAGCCACAAAGTGAGTCAATCTGATGGAAATGCAAACTTTGCCTCGCTCTAAATCGACCCTGTAATAGATCTCGCAGCCTGTATCGACAAGAACAGCTCTATTTGATCACAATACTGGAAACTGATTTTGCTTGCGGCACTGCTGGCGCATGCAGATCGTCAGAGGAGATTTAAGAGGAAGATGCCACGAATTGAGTTCTCGGAGTCGAGCATAATCGACGCCACCCCGAAAACCCTTTACGATATCATTGCGGATTATCATGACGGACACAAACAGATCCTTCCGCCGAAGTACTTCCGCAATCTGGCCGTGCATGAAGGGGGGCGTGGAGCTGGCACCAAGATAACCTTTGAGATGACTGTCGGAGGCAAAACGCGCACCGCAAGAGCGACCATCACCGAGCCCGAGCCAGGCCGCGTCCTTATAGAAACCTACGACGATGGGATCGTTACCAAGTTCATTGTCGATCCTATCGACGACAGCAAGCGCGCTCGTGTCACCTTTCACACGACGTGGACAAAACCCGGCATCGCAGGCTATATCGAGCGCCTCCTTGTCCCCGGCTTGCTGAGACCCATTTATATTGAAGAACAGAAGAGACTTGCCGACGTGGCAAAAAAAGTCAGTAATAGCCGCTGACAATTTTATAAGCCAATCACTCCCCCATTCCCAGCTCACACGACAGCGCAATAAGCTCCTGCATTGCAGATCGCGATACAAGATCGCTGACCGTGCCATAAATATCGGCATTGTCGCTGACCACGAGAGCATCATCTTGAATGGGGATGGGCAGCGCGTCGATTCCAAGAAGAAACTGATCGAGCTGTGGACTGGTACCTGTCAATGCATCTTCCCGGCAGTATACGACGATAAGCTGTCGCCCAAAGAGAGATGCCACTCGCCCGCGAAGAAAGCCGCCGTAGTCCGGCTCATCCTGCAGGATATGCTCAAAACCACGCGGAGTATTGCGGAGGTGAGATTTCTTCGCATCGTGCAGCCGGCCGTCAGGAAAGATCCAGAATACGAAGTCGGGATCTTGATGCGTAAACTCCTTGATCGCCCTTCGCCGGCCAGGATACTTTGCGGCGAGGAATGGAAAGTGCTCGGCAGCGCCCTCTCGTGTCACCGAACCAACTGTAATCATAACTTCAGCTCCATCGATCGATAATCTCATGCCTTTATCGACAGAACGGCTGCATTTGGTTACAATTCTGTAAGCCCGCGTGGTATGCGGCAGGCAAAGGAGAGAAAATGCCCGATTACCTGACTGATTTTTCCGATGCGGCGCTTATACAAGCGATTGAGGCCAATATAGCAGGCTTCTTTCAGTCCTTCTTACGCCTCCCCAATGCAGAGGTCTTGGACACTTCTGAGATGCTGCGGGTTTGCACAGGCGTGCCCGATTTTATCGTCAACGGCGTCATACGTTCATGCCTGCCTGAAGCTGACCTGGATACTCGGATCACGGAAACGGTGGAGCATTTTCAGTCGCGCCGTTTGCCAATGATGTGGCTGACAGGACCGTCTACACAGCCTGCAGACCTGAGCGCCCATCTTCAGGCGCACGGCCTGCAATTCGCGGGATCTGTGCCGGGCATGGCGGCCGACCTCCAAACTCTTTTGCCTGCGCAGCCGCTTCCGCCAAGCGTGACCATTGAGGGAGTCAGTGACAATGTGCGCCTGGAGGATTGGATCAGGGTACCGACTAAGATGGGTCAGCTTCCTGAAGTCGGCCGTGTCCTTGCCGACGCCTCCGCAGCGCCCGGCTTCGGTGAGGATTCCCCTTTTCGCAACTTTGTAGCCTATCGCGATGGAGAACCTGTCGGCATATCGCAGGTTTATCTGGATGGGAGAGTTGCCGGGGTCTACAGCGTGTGCGTCATTCCGGAGGCGCGGCGGCAGGGAATCGGCGCAGCCCTTACGGCTACGGCTTTGCAGACGGCACAGAAGCGGGGCTACCGAATTGGCGTTCTACTGGCGTCGGGGATGGGAACGCCGATATACCGCAGGTTGGGTTTCGAAGACCATGGTCAATTCACGTTTTATGTTCGTGATGCGACAGTCAGGTGATGCGATAGGAACAATTGGCAAACTCTTTAGGCCGTATAATGTCAGCGATGGCAAGCAGACTTCAACCTAAATATATACGTGCGGCGGGAGTGATTATTTTCCTGTTCGCAGTCTTCTCTATTCTGGTAATCTTGGACCGTATTGCGATCATTCATGCCGCTCAAGTTGACATTTGCCTCGGACACGAAAGGGTAGATCGGCAAGCTTGTTACGACAGCAATACTCCTTCAGCATGGACAGCAGAAGTTCACTATAATGTCATCTGCGACACAACGTCAAGGAATAGTGACTGGCTGCCGATCATGAAACTTAAGAACCGAACCAGATTCGCCTGTGTCTCATGGGATCATTTCAGCACAGCGACACAAGTATTTTGCAGCCCTAATGGGAGTTGGCAGGGGATGAATAGCGGATTGCAGTAGCAAGAAGCTCAATGTACTCATCCGCAAAGCAGTAAAGCCCTAATCTCACAAATTACATTCGGGATATTCAGCCTTACGATGCCGGTATTTGCGGCACAAAAGAGCCACGTAAGATTCGATAAATCTCACGTGGCTCTTATCGTTTCAACTTGAAAAACTCAACTTAGAGCTTCAAGCTCTTAATCCGATTAATTGCCTCGACCACGTTCTCTCGTACGCCGAAGGCGCTGAGGCGGAAGTAGCCTTCGCCGCTGCTGCCGAAGCCTGCGCCGGGAGTGCCGACGACATTGACCTTGTTCAAGAGCAGGTCGAAGAACTCCCAGGAGCCGATGCCTTCCGGGGTCTTCAGCCAGATATAAGGGGCGTTGACGCCGCCGTATACGGTGAAACCCGCTTCCTGGAGGCCTTCGCGGATGAGACGGGCGTTCTCCATGTAGTAGGCGACCGTCTCCTTGACGGCTGCTGCGCCTTCTTCGGTGAATACTGCTGCAGCGCCCTTCTGGATCGGATAGCTCACGCCGTTGAACTTGGTGCTCTGGCGGCGATTCCACAACGCGTGGAGGGAAACAGGCTCGCCGTTTTCGTTCTTGACCTTGAGGTCCTTGGGCACGACGGTATAGGCGCAGCGAAGGCCGGTGAAACCGGCGGTCTTGGAGAAGCTGCGGAACTCGACGGCCACTTCGCGCGCGCCGGGGATCTCGTAGATGGAGCGCACGAGACCAGGCTCGCTGATGAAGGCTTCATAGGCGGCATCGAAGAGGATGACGGCTTCCTTCTCCTTGGCATACTCGACCCACTTCGTGAGCGCTTCGCGTGAGAGAACTGCGCCGGTGGGGTTGTTCGGGGAGCAGAGATAGATCAAGTCGACGTGCTCTTCCGGAAGCGCCGGGTCGAAGTTGTTCTCGGCCGTCGCCGGCATGTAGACGAGACCTTCGTAGCGGCCCGAAGCATCGGCAGCGCCGCTGCGGCCGGCCATGACATTGGTGTCTACATAAACAGGATAGACCGGGTCGGTTACCGCAATCACACAGTCCGTGGAGAAAATCTCCTGGAAGTTGCCGGTATCGCACTTGGAGCCGTCGGAAACGAAGACTTCGTCTGCGGCCACATCCGCGCCCTGGCTCTTGAAGTGATCGGCGATGGCCTGGCGCAAGAATTCGTAGCCCTGCTCAGGACCGTAACCCTTAAACGAGCCGATTTGCGCCATCTCATCCGTGCCGGCATGAACTGCATCGATGATCGGCTTCGAGAGAGGCAGGACGACATCGCCGATGCCGAGCCGGATAATTTTAGCGTCGGGGTTTGCTGCGCTGAAAGCGCTGACGCGGCGGCTGATCTCAGGAAATAGATATCCCGCCGCCAACTTCTGATAGTTGCTGTTAATTTTTGCCATATCGCTCTTTGCTCATTCAAATCTATTTTGGACGCAGCCTTGCGCAATCACTGCGCGTCTGCATTCCGCCGGCATGCCGCTCAGGAAAATCGATGCCGCGAATGATTATAGCAGACGCATGGATCAGGTTCGGCATTACGCTAGCGCGCGAAGCATGGGAACGAGCTTGTATTTGCGGCCGTGCGTGACGAGCAGCTTGTCAAGATAGACTTTCCATTCCGGGAGTCTGTCGGTTGCTTTGTATGCGCCGCGTGCGTATGAGAGCCATTCAGCGGCATCATCGTAATGCCCCGCATCGCCGGCGTTCATGATGTACTCCGCCTTTTTCGTTGTGCTCGAGAACACGCGATCAGGCCGATGCGCCATAACGACACGGAAGACACGGGGCAAAAGGTCCCTGGAATAGGCCCGTTCGGCCGCATCAATAGCATCGTCCCACAACTGCTCCAACAGAAAAATATCGACAGCTTCGTTACCAGGCGCACCTGGTTCCCGAAGCCTTTGCAGGAGCGCCTCCTGTTTCTGTTGCCAATCGACACTGGTAAGGTCACGGATTAGGTTATAATCCGCCAGCGATGGCGACTGCTCGTAAGCTAATTCAGTAGCTTTAAGAACAAGCTCTGGACGATCGTCCTCCCGTGCGGCATCGCGAACCCATGGCGCAAATCCTGATGAACGAGCGTAATAACCTCGCACGTCTTCCGGAAGGTCCAGGCCAAATTCACCAAGACGAAGCGTCTCGTCCTTTGCGCCCTCATTCCAGAGTGCCTGGCAAACTTTCAAAATCTCAGCCGTCGTAGAGATATGCGACATGGCATACTCCACGGCTTCATTCGATCGCCCAAGAGTGATAAGCGATATGCATACGGTTGTGAATTGGCCTGTTGCAAGAGCAAGGTTGAGTGCTTCTTCCATGCGCCCCTGTAGCTTCAGTGAGTTCAGGCGCACTCCATACAGTTCTATGCTTTCCCATTCACCCGCTTCCTCGTCCACATCTTCACCAGCAAGCATTTTTAACAGAAGAGGGTCATCCCAGGCATGAGCGATAGCGTCACGGGCATCGGAAAATGCATCACTTGCAAACAACTTACGCCAGCGGCTCAGCTTCTGAGCCCATTGTGCCCGTTCCTCAAGCGGCAGATTCGCAGCCAACCCCGCGTGTATCCATAGATTTTCCAGCTTATCGATCGTATCCGAGAAGGCATTCCCGCCTCCGTAGTCATCGTCATTCCAGCGATCCCAGGCTGCTATAACCTCTGATGTGACTGCTTCGAGGGCGGATAGAGCAGATTTGATACGGTCCGCATCCAGCAGTTCCTGGATCGATTCGAAAAGAGGATTCAGTTCGCCCAAGATGTTATATTCTGCAAATTCCTCGTAATATTCGTCATATTCAGGCCTACGCAGCGAACGCAATATCGTTCTGGAGGCAGTGTGAAACCGTTCCGCGTCCAATAGGTTATTGCCAGCAACCGTCTCCTGCGCCAAAGACATATTGGCCTTTGACGCTATCTTATCGTACAGTTCCGGGTGATGCTCCACGATAGAGATTAGGATCGTTTCAAGTTGTTCACGGTCAAGAGGAGCGAGAAGATCCACCAGATCCGGCAGTTCCTCCACATCCTCTTCACCCTCAATATATTGAAGCAAAGCGGCAACGACATGCTTGCAACTGCCGCCTATCGGACATGTGCAGGAAGACTGAGCGATGCGGCCGTCGAGGAATATTATGGAAACGGTATAGGGCTCATCGTGACGGCCCTCGACCTGCGCCTCAAGCTTGTCACCGATCCATCGGAGCGACTGCACGGCCCCGCTGGTGGCATACGATTGGCCACGACTGTAGGCATCGGCATTGTAGCGTTGGCGAATGTCATTGGCAGTCAAAGAGGGACGACCTTTTTGGCCATCATCCTGATACTTTATAAATCCAGCCATTCCGATGAACTCCCGATTTTTACGCGAATATACCTCAAACAAGACTCATCAGATTTTAATCTGCGATCCCTATTCTAAATACATCGCGTAGCGTGGGAAGATCGCCCGTAGGAGACGGTGTGGATGAAGGAGGACAGGCGCATGAGAGTCAGAATAAGTGGCGGCAACCTGTAAGTGAGGCGATATGCTTGGTATCTAAGGTGTAGCGCGTATTGCAAGCTCTTACCAGGTGTGGAGACAGCGGTCCGGCGCAGCCGGCGCATGAGAAGCGATAAACAAATCCAAGCATAGATACGCCGGCCGTCACGAGAAGCAGGATGGCCGGCGCGTCACAAGATTTTAAGTCAAGAGATTTGTAAGATGAGCATGCCGGTTCGTGGTGCCAAAATGAACCGGTAGTCTCGGTGGCAGACGGTTACGAGCGGCCGTCTGCCACTTTTTGCGTCTCGCTGTGTCTCTATATGCAAGGCGCAATCTGCGAAACAAAAATGCGCACAGACAGGAGCGAACGAAATCGATATGATGCTCGAAAGAGAAGCTCAGGAACAGTGCAAGATTTTCGGAATGAACAGCGGAAAGGTCTTTGACGACAGAGAATTGGCCCCACGGCCCATTCTGAGGATTGTAGGCCTGAATATCCATCACGGGATGCAGGTTGATGCCATTCAGGCCACGTATCAGCTTGTAGACGGTTCGATATGGACCGCGCCGAAACATGGCGGCGACGGAGGCTCACTTTCGCAATTCGTTTTCGACCCCGCCGAAACGATGGTCGCCATCGTTCTCACATGCGGATGCTACATCGACAGCCTGGAAATTGTCACACAGCTCAACGGAGCGTTCAGGCGTTATGGGCCTTGCGGTGGTGGCCGCACGGCAGCCGGATCGATAATCGGCGCGATCGTATCCTTGCATGGAAGATCCGGTAAACGACTGGATGCGCTGGGTGTCTGGGGCTATTCGCCACTCGTGACTTCCCGGCCGACACAGGACGTGCCCATAATCATGTGATCTACCGCAGGATCTAATACATTTACCCGCGTGATTCCTTAACGACATAGGCGCATGTCGTATCCCCGGCAGCAATGTGGCTGACACGGGTGACATCCGCGCCCGTCAGGCTGCGGATCATCGCCATCTCCTCACTGCATGCCTGGGGATAGATTTTTGCGATCTTGCAGATGGCACAGTTATGCTCGACAATCCGCAGAGATCCGTCCTCGTCCTCAGTCCAGTTACAGAGATAACCATTCTCATCCTGAAGCTGCGCCACTGCCGCGACACGCTCTCGCAATGTTTTGCCGGCAACGCGATCGGCATTGGCAGCCTCTAGCTGGCGACGGCGCGCGCCGAACAGCGCCTGCACCTTCTCGATTCCGTCCATTGCGACAACCTGCTCAAGCAGCGTCGCGGCAAGGCGATCGTAGTTTTTCGGGAAGAGATCATCGGATTCGTCGGTAAGGGTATAAATCTGAGCGGGTCTGCCCTTTGCCCGCTTCTCTATCTGATACGCAACGACGCCCGCCGCCTCAAGCACCGCCAGGTGCCTGCGCACGGCGACATTGGTAATGCTCAGATGGGCAGCCAGCGCATCGGCCGTCATGCCACCCTGCCGCTTCAGTACATTCAAGATTTCCCGCCGGGTCTTCCCCTGTTCCTTCGCCACATCTCCCGTTGCCATAGGCATTATTTTACCAGATTAGGAACATAATCATTTTAAAAACGATTATGTTGACAAAGTAACTTACGACGAGTACAATCGCCGCATACTTAAACCTGCCGGGAGATCAGACGCGACCAGGTCGATCTATGCCGGATGGCGAGTATGCGGACGTATCTCTCGTTGGAGAGTGCAACGGAAAGGAAATTACGATGAGTAAAACGATAACTGTGGTTGGTCTGGGAGGCTCCCTGTCTCCGAACTCCAGCAGCCTGACGGCGCTGCGAATCGCTCTGGAAGGGGCAGAGAAAGCCGGGGCAAAAACGGAGATCTTTGACATTCGCGAGCTTAACCTGCCGATGTATGATCCGGGACTGTCGGAGATTCCTGAAGCGGTTAAGAAGCTGGCGGAAGCGACACGCAATGCCGATGGATTGATATGGAGCAGCCCGCTGTATCATGGGACGATCAGCGGCTCATTCAAGAATGCGCTGGACTGGCTGCAAGTTCTGCAAGGTTCAAAGCCTTCTTATCTGACCGATAAGGTTGTCGGACTCATCGGCGCGGCGGGCGGGGTCCAGGGCCTGCAGGCCATCAACACGATGGAGTTCGTCGTACGCGCCCTCCGCGGATGGGCCGTACCGTTGGTAGCGCCCATCGCAAGGTCCTGGGACGCCTTCGACAAGGACGGGCAGGCCAAAGATCCCAAAGTCGGCGAGCAGTTGCGCGCACTCGGCGAAGAGGTTTACCGAGCGGCGCGGCAGTTCGCCGGACAGGGAGTTACCACGCCCGAGGCGCAGCTGGTCGAGGCCCAAGTAGAGCCGTTGGATGACGATGAGGTGGAAGCATTAGCCGCCGGTTAGCATGCCAAAGGATATATCTTCCCATGGGTAGAATCAATAGTTGAAGCAGTTCTTACTTAACGGATCTAACTTTTAAACTATGCAATTCATGGGAGGAGCACGATCATGTCTCGGACGTCGATAGCAGCTTTGTCTCTCACTCTCCTTGGAATAGCCGGTCTCGTCGGTGATGCAGTCGCCGTGCGAATGGCGGCAAAGCAGACCGCCGGGCCAGGGCGCGCAATCAAGATTGTGACACTCCGCACGCCCTAAAGGGCGACGGCTTCTTGGCCTACGCTTGAGCCACTGCTCTGCGTTAACGACCAAAGGTTCTGTCCGAACCCAGCCCGACCCAGGATGTTGATCGCCGCATTGGTGTCCCGATCCAGAGACAACCCACACGCGCAATCCACCCAACGGTCCGACAGCGTCAA
>Ga0207671_10002856_pt1 | contig 17918 bp, 12 predicted proteins | sample KBSC24metaG_FD_184352 | JGI IMG/M metagenome (GOLD analysis project Ga0207671, IMG submission 184352) | Corn rhizosphere microbial communities from Kellogg Biological Station, Michigan, USA - KBS C2-4 metaG (SPAdes) (version 2) | ecosystem: Host-associated > Plants > Roots > Rhizosphere > Soil... | reverse complement strand
ATTGATCGGAGAGAAACGTCGCGGCACGCCTCCATAAACAAAGCCCGAAAGCGTGTTGATTGGATAAAACTGGTTTCGCTTGTTCGTCAGAAGAGCGCCGCCAAAGAACGGATCGAAAAAGTACTTTCCGCGCAGCGTGATCGTGAGTGCTTCGTAAGGCTGGCTCGAGAGCAAAGGCCGGTTCGGATCGTCGCTGGTTTTGACTGGTACGTCGCTGACGTTTTCAGTCGAGCGACTCGTGAAAAAGCGATTCGCAATGCCGAATTCGATCTCGTTTGTATCGGCGATGGCGTCGGTGTAGTCGAAGCGAATAATGCGATCGAAATTGTTGATACCCGCGATCTTGCGATAGACGATGTATGGCTCGATCACGTGACGGAAGAAAAAGCCTTCGCCACGATGAAAGTCCTTCGCGAAAGCAGGTGGTCTAACGTCCAATTCAAACTCGCCATAAGACCGCGTCAGGTTCCGGCTCAAAACGTCACGAGTAAGAGGGTCCAGGGAGTTTGAGTAGTACGTCACGCGTCCCGCGCCCGAGGCGGTGAAGCTCCACCCGGCAAAGTTCAACGGCAACTCAAATCGCGGATGCAGATCGAGTCGCTGCACGATCGACGGCGAGATGATCGGATTGCCGCCGACGTCGTTCACAAACTGCACCAGGTCTTCAACCGTCTCTTTCCGGCTCACGCCGTCAGCGGCGCCGGTGAAAGAAAAATAGACCGGAAGACTCTTGAAGAAACTCAGGATGCCGGGCCGCCTGTCGATGCTGATGCTTGGTAACTGTCGAATACGAATGCGCGCATTCTCGAGCGACGTTACCTGTGTTCGCGCGAGAAAGTTGAAGCTGTACTCGTCGTGATCTTTGTTAACGAAAACCTGTGACGTTTCTTCCGGCGAGATCGCGTCCTGGAGTTTGTCCGAGAACACCTGCCGGAACGCGAGGTTGGAAGTTATGTTGACGTCGGCGACGGCAGTGAAGCCATTCTTGAAATAGTGCACTCCATCGACGTAAAGACTCGATCCACCTTGATCGGGGTTAGCGGCACTCGCTTCGGGTCCGAAGATTCTGTCTTTGACGGTGTAGAACCCAACGTTGAGATACGAGCGTGAGTTCGCGCGCGTGCGCAGGTCGGCGCCGAATCCGAGTCCGCGCTGAGTGTAGATGTCGCTGCGAAACGTGAAGTCGGCTGAGCGTCCGAGCGTTTGATAGTAAGCCGTGGACAAACGCGCGCCCTTCGCGCCTGAACCGCCGAACGTCGGAGTTAAGAATCCCGATGCACGATCGCGCGGCTTGATCGACACTGATGCGTAAGGCAGAAAGAAGACGGGGATGTTCTTCAGTTTCATCGTCGGCGAATGGACGTACACTCGATCCCCTGTCTTGATCCTTGCTTTGCTCGCTTGAAAGCTCCACTTGGGAACGTCTTCGTCACACGCTGTTATCTGCACGTTGGTCGCGACGATCGTGTCGAGACTAACCCTCTCGACACGATCCGCCGTGAAGTAAATACGTGTGCCGTCCTGTGTTTGGTTTGTGTAGCCGGTGGAGTTAACGAAGTAACCGGTCTTGGTGCGATAGTTCCATTCACCGCGCGTGCCTGTGATTCGCTGCTGGTCCGCCTGGTCGAAAACAACGCTGCCTTCAGCGATGATGCGGTTCTCTGCTTCGTAGACCGTGACTTTGTCGGCTTGCAGACGGTAAGTGCCGATGCGAACGTCGACGTTGCCTTCGTATATAAACACGTGCGCGTTGTCAGGACCTTCCGCGCTCTGCTTAATGGCGGTGATGGTAATTTCATCGGTGGGAGCGGCTTCGACCTTGCCCGGTGCTGATGGACGACGCGGCACGGGTTGATCTGTATTTAGTGGATTGACGCTGGGCGTGTCGGTGATCGGATTCGCGACTTTTCGATCGACCGGGTTCGTTTGCTGCGCCAATACAGTCTGGCAGGCAAAGGCAAGGATTAGACTTACCAGCACTCGACGCAACATAGGGCGCGTGGATGCTAGCACGAAATCCCGTAAATTCTGAAAAATCTGTCTAATGCTAATATCCGTCCGTGATCAATTTGATGATCGTTGCGGGTGAGCCGTCGGGCGATGCTCATGCTGCCGCGCTGGTAAAAGCCTTGCGCGAGAAGAAGTCGGATCTCGAGTTCTTCGGTGCAACTGGACCGTTGATGCGCGCTGCCGGAGTCGAAACCGTGGTGAACTCCGACGATCTCGCGATCATGGGAATCGTGGAAGTCGGGCTTGTACTGCCGAGGTTCATCAGGGCTTTTCGCAAGTTGCGAGAAGCAGCGGTGCGGAGATCGCCGGATGCGGTGGTGCTGGTTGACTGGCCCGAGTTCAATCTGCGACTTGCTTCGGCGCTGCACCGGCGCGGTTTGAAAGTCGTCTACTACATTAGTCCGCAGTTGTGGGCGTGGCGGCCGGGGCGCGTCAGCAAGATCAAGGAGAATATCGATCTGCTGCTGTCGATACTGCCTTTCGAGGTTGACTGGTACAAGGCGCATGGGGTGGAGCACGTCGAGTTTGTGGGCCATCCGTTGTCGGGTGAAGTGAAAGCGCGGTTTGGGCGTGAAGAGTTTTGTCGACGCAACGGGCTCGACCCGGCGCGGCCGATCGTTTCGTTTTTACCGGGAAGCCGGCAAAAAGAGTTGGAGCGGATCCTGCCGCCGATGCTGGAGGCGATTGAAGCGCTTCGCACGATGCGTCCTGAGGTGCAGGCTGTTGTTGTCGTTGCACCGAGCCGGACGCTCGAAGAGACGTACGCGCTCATGTCGCGTTATCAGTTTGAGGGTGTGAAGCTTGTGCAACAACAGACTCGCGAGGCGTTGGGCGCTTCGGATGCCGCGGCGGTTGCGAGTGGGACGGCGACGCTCGAAGCCGCGCTGCTCGAAACGCCGATGGTTGTCGTTTACAGGGAGTCGCCGGTGAACTGGCACACGCTTGGGCGACTGATCACTGTGCAACACTATGGCCTCGTAAATCTCGTGGCGGGAAAAGAGATCGCGAAAGAGTTAATGCAGGACCAGCTCACGGGCGCCAACCTCACCCAGGAACTCCTGAAGCTCCTCGACCCTCAAACAAACAACGCCATGCGCGCTCAATTGAGAACCGTCGCCCGCGCGCTCGGGGAACCCGGCGCCTCCCAACGCGCCGCCGAACTAATCCTCAGATCGATAACTCCGTCCACAAATTACACAAATCAATCTGTGTAATCTGTGTACAACTTCCGTTGCAGTTCCTCGACCTGTTCCTGGAGGCGCTTGAGGTCTTCGCGCATTTGCGGCAGGCGGTTCATGTGAGCGTTCATGCGCTTGTATTGATCGAGCGGCTGCACGGGTATCCCCCACCAGACGCCCGGACGCACGATCTTCCCCGGCAAGATCCCCGCCTTCGACCCGATGACGGCACCCTTCTGCACACGTGTGTGATCCCCAAACCCAACCTGGCCTCCAATTACACAATCGTCATCGATAAATACACTCCCACTAATCCCCGTCTGCGCCGCAATCACGACGCGCTCGCCGATATCGCAGTTATGGCCCACGTGGACCATGTTGTCGAGCTTCGTCCCGCGACCAATCCGCGTGCGCCCAAGCGCTGCACGGTCAACACACGTGTGCGCACCAATCTCGACATCGTCTTCAATCATAACCGTACCGACCTGCGGAAACTTTTGATATCCCAGATCGTGTCGCACGTAACCAAACCCATCCGCACCAATACAAACACCCGCATGCAATATCACACGGCTTCCAATCGACACACCGTCATACAACACAACGTTCGGATGAATCACACAATCATCGCCAACCGAAACATTCGCACCAAGCACCACCCCCGCCTCCAACCGCGTGTACGCCCCGACGCTCGCATACTCACCAACACACACGTGCGGACCAATATACGCCGTAAGCGCAATATCCGCAGTTTCAGCGACGACGGCAGTCGCATGTATCGCAGGCTCTCGACGAACCGGCGGATGAAGCGCGGCTCCAACCAACGAGAACGCCAGCTTCGGATTCCGCACCTCGATCAACGTTCGCCCGGGAAACTTTTCAGCAAGCCCTTCTTTCACAATCAAACCCGACGCCTTACTCTCCGTCGCCAGACCAACCAATTTCTCATTCTCCAGATACGCGATCTCATCCCGATCCGCGTTATCGAGATCGGCAATGCGTTCGATCCGCGTGTCTCCATCGCCAACAACACGTCCGTCGACGATCTCAGCAAGCTCCTGCACTGTCATCTTCATGTTCTTATAAACCCACGCGTCGAGTTGCGAGTGAATCTCACGAGATGCGAAACGTTCTCGTCGTCAACCTGCTCGAGCTCGCGCAACGCGTCCTCGATCGGCGTCGTCGATCTGAACAGCAGCTTGTACGCGTCCTTCAACGCGCGTCTTTCTTCTTCAGAAAAACCGCCACGCCTGAGACCGACACTGTTCACACCACGCACGCGCGCCGGGTTCCCGTCGGTGATAAAAAACGGCAACACATCCTGCACGATCTTCGACTTTCCGCCAACCATTGCGTACCGGCCCATCCGCACAAACTGGTGCGCGCCGACATTGTTTGAAATAAAAACGTGGTCCTCTACGCTGATGTGACCGGCGAGCGCGACCTCGTTCGCGAAGACGTTGTCGTCGCCGATCTGGCAGTTGTGAGCGACGTGCACGCCCACCATGAAGAAGTTGCGCGAGCCGATCCGCGTGGTTTCTCCCTCGCCGTTCGCGCGGTGAAGAGTGCAGAACTCACGGATCAGATTGTCGTCGCCGATTTCGAGATAACTCCGCTCACCTCTGAACTTTACGTCCTGCGGCTCACCGCCGATGACCGCGTGCTCGTAAATGCGGTTTCGGTCGCCGATTCTCGTAAAACGCTTGATCACCGCATACGCCGCGATGTCGCAGTCCACGCCGATTTCCACGTCATCTTCGATAATTGCTGTCGGGTGGATAGGCATTTTGTGACAGGATTACAGAATTTACCGGACGGCTCAACCATAATCCTGTCTTGTACATACCGAAAATCCTGTTTATGATGTCTCACTGTTGTGCGCGTTTTTGAGAAAAGAGGAGACGAAGGCCCTTGTTTAGTGACCAGTTTCGCCGGGGGGAATCAGAAAAAGGTAAGTTTTCGGGAGTAAAAAGTTCCCGCCTCATATCCGGCCTCTCAGATGTCGCCTGGAAAGCGTTCCAGTCAGTAAATCAGCGCCTTCCAGAAGGCGAAGCTATACGTCCGAACTGGGCTCCGGGTCCGCTTCTTAAATCCTACGAGCGCAGTGCACCGCCGCTCGGGTTCCCGCGCGAGACCGACAGTCTCTGTCCATCCTGTGTAAAAGAAGTTCGCAACGCCGTAATCACCGGACAGACCCCGCTCGAAACGTTGATGCACGAGCATCCCGGTGAAATCAAGGCACAGATCGTTGAAGACGACGGCCAGGTTCTCATGCGGAAGGAATGCCCGAAGCATGGACAGTTCGAAGACGTGATGTCGACTGACCCGGCGTTTCTTGAACGCATCGAGTCGCTCTTCTTCGGCAGAGACTTTCGTGCCGCCGAAGACAAAGACGTCCACCATCACGGAACTTCGAATATCAAGTTTGGACGCGGCGCGGTTTTGACAGTCGACCTGACGAACCGTTGCAACATGATGTGCAATCCGTGCTTCATGGATGCGAACCAGGTTGGCTACGTTCACGAACCGACGTTCGAAGACACGAAAGCGATTCTCGACCGCGCCGTGTCATTCAAACCGCGAAGACAAGTCATCATTCTCTTCTCCGGCGGCGAACCTACGCTTTCGCCGTACTATCTCGAGGCCGTCGCCTACGCAAAGAAAATTGGTTTCTACAGAATCCTCGCAGCGACTAACGGCATTCGCTTCGCCGAAGATCCGGAGTTCTGCAAAGCCGCGAAGGCTGCCGGACAACACGGCGTGTATCTACAGTTTGACGGCGTGAGCGAAGAAAAGAACAAGCATCGCGGCGTCGGTAACCTTTTTGATGTGAAGTTGCGTGCAATCGAGAATCTTGCGGCTGCGGGTATCAAAGTCACGCTAGTCGTCACGATTGTCAATAATCTTAATAACGACGGCATCGGTCAGATCGTCGAGTTTGCGGCGAAGAATATTGACAAGGTGCAGACGATCGCGTTTCAACCGGTTTCGTTCACTGGCCGCGACGAAGACATTTCGGACGAGCTGCGCAAGAAGTGGCGCTATACGCTCGCCGGCATGACTCACGATCTCAAGAATCAGCTCGGCGGAAACCTTCAACCGTTGCGCGATTGGTTCCCGCTCTCTTCTTATTCAGCGTTCACGAGCGTGATGGACATGTTGCAGGGCGCCGACGCTCCCTGGGGCTGGTCGTCGTGTAATTGTCACCCGAACTGCGGCATCTTCACGTTGCTGGTCGTCAACCGGCACACGGGAGAATTCAAGTCGCTATTCGAGTTCTTCAATTACGAACAGTTCATGAGAGACGTGGCCGTGATTACTGACACTGCGCGCGGTCGAAAGCTCTCGTACGCACAGCTCGGCATGGCGATCATGCGAAACTTCAGCGCCGAACGTGCGCCTGAAGGTTTTCCGATCTCGCAGATCGTCAACCTGTTCAAACCGTCTTCGACCAACTCCAACTCCGATCGCAACGATCGCATGGCGCAGAAGACTGCGGATGCGAACGACATGTGGCGCGTGCTGTGTGTCGAGGGCATGTGGTTCCAGGACCTTTTCAACTACGACTTCCGCCGCACTGAAATGTGCGTGATCCCGTACGGCACCCAGGAAGGTGAGATCTCGTTCTGTGCTTACAACACGGGCGTGGGCTGGCGGCAGATCATCGAGAACATGCACAAGACGGCCAACCTCGGGGAATGGTACGAAGAGCACGGACGTCATAAAGTCTACGCAGCGGGCAAACCCGTTCCGCTGACCACAACCAAACACTCTCTCAGTCTGCCTGTCATCCAGGCTGTCCTGGCCGAGGACGCAGATGAAAAGGCGGTTGAAACGAGTCCCTACCTCGTCTGACACGAAGAATTAGCCGCTAAAAAGTGTCACAATCGAACTCGCGTTCTAATCTGAGTTCTTTACAGTGGCACGTGAGGAGACGCTAATCATGTTCAGACTCGTCGCCGGCACACTGTTTCTTATCTCTTGCTCCGTGATGATCGTTGCTCAGGATCGCGCCCGCATTAGTTCGCCGGCGGCGATGAAAGTTGAATTTGAGTACAAGCTGCTCGCAACCAATCGCGTCACGACGATGGAGAACGAAATGAAGGCGGCGGCGAGCGCCGGTTATCGATTCGCCGAAGTCATTAGCGGCCCAACATTCTGGGGTGGGGACGAGGCAATGATCGTCATGGTTCGTCCAAGAGACGGCGATCACAAAGCAAGGTTTGACTACAAGCTACTCGCGACGAGCAAGACTTCCACGATGCAGAAGGAACTTCAGGAAGCTGGCGACGCGGGTTATGAACACCGCGGCCAGTCGGTTTTTCAAAAGAGGGTTGGGACCGAAGTCATCGCGATTCTCGAGCGCGAGCTCGACGTAAAACCAAAACTGTGGGAGTACAAGCTGCTCGCAACCAAGAAGACGTCAACCATGCAGAAAGAGATGATGGAAGCAGCAGAGGCAGGATATCAGTTCGTCGGCTTTTCCACTGGTCCAACTCTATTTGGTGGCAGTGAAGTCGTAACGATCATGCGCCGCCCACGTTAATCCGTTTTCATCTGTGTCATCTGTGGCCTGCTAACCGCCGCTGCCTGCTTCTTCCCCTTCGCCGCCCGGTCGTTGCACCTCACGCAACTGGGCCACGACGTCCCGCAAGCGCAGCGCAAGATCTTCGATCGTTTTCACTCGCTTGCGCGATCGCTCACTCAAGTCTTCGCGCAGCAGGAGTTGGGCCTGGCCCAACACGCCCGTTAGCGGGTTATTAATCTCATGCCGAATACGGGCTACGAGGTCAGCAGTTTCCTCGAGTTTCAATCGATATTGCGCAATCTGGTCTTCGTGTTCAGTCATCGACTCGCCGCCATGTCTCCGGAAAAACTGAAGGATAAAAGCAATTGTCTTTGTTTTTTGTTAAGGTGTGGCCGCTAAAGCGCTACAACATACAACGTGCACATTGTGCATCTTGAGACACTGGAGTTCAAGCATTACTTTTTCGGAGGCGGTCCATGAACTATAAAAGCTATCTCGACAAAGTGTTTGTCGTGGAATCGAGCAAAGCAATCATTCGTAACGACCAACTGGAGGAGCAACGATACGTCGCGGGCGAAGTGCTCCCGCCAGGCAAGCACGTGGGCGACGTAAAGACCGTTCCGCAACGCACTGAAGTGAAAGTGACGGACGTTAAGACAGATTCCGGCCGGCATACTTACGTGTTTGTCGCGCCCGCTAACGGTGGCGAGCCTTTCGGTTGGACCACCGCCATGAATTTAGAAGGCGGGTTTAAGAACGAAACCGCCGGCCTCTCACCGTCGCAGTGGGAGCTGGAACCTCTCGGAACCAACAAAACGTGCATCGATCGTAACGCGCTGATCCGCGAAGGTTCGCCAAACTTCACTTCGTTGGGATCGAAGATCCCGATCAAGTCGTTCGTTGCGGTGACGGAGACCTCCGGCGACTTTGTGCGAGTCAGTAAAATGACGATCGTGCAAAACGCGATCGAGATCGGCGAAGACATCGGATGGACCAAGGCTTCAAACCTGCATGACGGCTGCTCCGACCTTTACTTCTCCGACGATTGGACCAGCACGAAGGGACCTAACGCATGCTGGCGACGCGGTGAATACCTTGGTCCAAAACTGCTCGTGAACATCGTCGGGTTCGGTGGAGAGATGGAACAGATCACTCTCGACAGTCTCGATCCGTACATGAAGCTCAAAAACGCAGCCGAAGAAGACAACGTTCAACTCTCAATTAACAGTGCGTTTCGGACGTTTCAGAGACAAGCTCAACTGCGACGTCTCTTCGAAGCCGGCCAGGGAAACCGCGCGGCGCCCCCTGGTCACTCAAACCACCAGCACGGGCAAGCATTCGATCTGAACACGCGTCACAACGTGTTCGACGGGACAGACAAGGTCTACGAGTGGCTGAAGGCGAACGCACCGAAACACGGATTTGTGCGGGCGGTTTCGGATGAATCCTGGCACTGGGAATATCGGCCTGTGGAGGCGGAAGAGTTAGCGGCCGCGGGCTCGTTCAAGATCCCTGGCGTCGAGGACCACGCGTAGGTTTGACAACCACACCCTCGATCCGTAAATTCAAATTCCTCTTGCTGGGAGGTCGTCCAATGGTAGGACTCCAGACTCTGGATCTGGCTATCGGGGTTCGAGTCCCTGCCTCCCAGCCAAATAGAATCCTCATCGACGCCGTTCTTCTTCAGCGCTCACAAGTAATCCGTAACGTTGACCTTTTTTTGACCAGAATGTGACACTCTGTCGATGAAAATCGACCATCTTGCATCTCACTCGCCCAAACGCTCAAGAAATCTATTAAAGAAGTTTCGAACTAGCAATCGAAGTTGGCCAACGCTTTAGAGTGGTTGAGTTTTGTATCAACAAGCTCGGATGGAATGGGCGCTCCCGTTTCGCCCCAATGTTTGTCTTTCGTTCTCACGCCAGACATAAGGCAAGAAGGAGCTAACATGATTAAGAAGATAGTGAAAACATTCCTGCGTTTTCCCGCAGATGCTCTAATCGCAAGCTCGAAGAAATTGCCAGGGCGCCTCGATTTTCACAGTCACCATGCGATCCTTGGTGATCCCGGTCTGACCGCCAAGTTCTATCCCTACCAGGCAGATCGCCCTTCTTACTTGCTTCCAAAAGTGAACCGTGACCACCAAACACCTGGTGCGGAATTACCCGTTCCTCCTCGGGAGCTCAGGATCCATACATACCTTGATCCTGCACCGGAGGCTTATCTCGGTGCCGGGAAAGGACATGTTAAAAAAATGGTCGACATCTTAGAGATATCCGGCGTTTCAGTCGAACCGGGGCAGCGTGTACTGGATTTTGGCTGCGGGGATGGCATGATGGTGCGGCATTTCCGCCACATCGCGGAATCCGGTGAGGCATGGGGCGTGGATATTAGTGGGACGCTGATGATTTGGTGTCAGCAGCATCTCAGCCCTCCCTTCAAGTTTGCTACGACCACAAGTTTTCCTCATCTACCCTTTGAGGAAGGTTATTTTGACCTTATTTACTCGTTCTCTGTTTTTACTCATATCTGTGATCTTGCCGAAGCCTGGCTGCTCGAACTCAGGCGCATCCTGCGGCCTGGTGGAGTTTTATATCTGACTGTTCATGATAACCATACGATTGACGTACTCGACGGATGCCCCGACTTTGGCTTGTCTCGGGCCTTACAAGATGCCGAGAAGTTGCTACCGTTCAGGGATTCTGATTTTGCGATGTTTACGCTTAACCGTGTGCCTGGTGGCGGTATCGACTTTGAACCAAGACAAGCCCAAGTGTTTTATGACATCGGTTATCTTTGTCAGCATTGGGGCAATTACCTCGAGATCGTCTCCGCCACCCAGGATGCTTACGGTTATCAAACGGCAATCGTGCTACGAAAGCGCTAGAAGTGGTGGAAAGCATTACCCGCGGCCGCCGTATCCAACGCCGCCGCATGGAGCCTCGTTGTTGCTGGGCGGGTGAGCAAACTCCACGAGGTTGAGATTTCTTCCGTTTAAATCAATCTGCGCCAACCCCGGACGAACCACTCTAAATTCGTACCACTGAGACTTCGGCATCGGAAAGAATCCGTAGTAGTACTGGAAATGGTTCGCTCCCATTGGGACGTGTTGCGTTGGTGGCGGCGCATTCTCAAAGACCAGCTCGTAAGTAGTGTCTGGCTCTTGTTGCAGCCTGAGAATTTCTCTGCCCGACGCTTGCGACGTTAGCACGAAGTCTCCATCTTCGAGGAAAACATCTGTCGCAATTTCCTGTGCGATCCTGCCGAAGTACTCAAATGTTTTGCTGCCCACCTTGCGCTGTAGTGGTAGCGTCGTGGTCTTAGTGTAGAACTCTCCACTGCTGAACTTCACCTCAACTCCCATCTGGCGCCGATCAACCGCCAGTTTGTGACCATAGAATTCCTTTCCCTCGAGGTCGATTAGCCAGCGGAAATCCCTGATATCGCCGACACCTTTCTGCCGATCAAAAACTCCATTTTGGTAATAACTCACGCCATTTCTTTGCGCCGGAATCTGTACCAACCAGGTGTCACCCTTAGAAACATTCACGGGAATCGAATAAGTTGAAATGCCTTGCTGGGATTTTTTCAGCACCTGCACTGTGAACTCGTGCTCGGGCGCGGGCAGGATTCCCACGGCAAAAGTTTGCTCTTCATGATCCCGGCGAAATGCCATCAGCCCGCGAAAAATAATCGTTAGCGATGGACCACGCGCATGAGTTTGAACTCCGTCGGAGACTACCAGGCCCAAAGCTACTAGAACCAACACCAACATTGAAATGGTTAGTCTTTTCATCATTCATCTCCTGGATTACCGACCACAGCCCTTACACGTGGGCATGCAGGGAATCTCGTCGGTCGACGGCGGGTGAGCAAATTTCAACCCCTGAGGCACCACTCGAAATTCATACCACTGAGACTTCGGCATCGGAAACAATCCGTAGTAGAACTGAAAATGGCTGGCTCCCATGGCGGGGTGTTGCATCGGCGGCGGAGCATTTTCAAAGACAAGCTCGTACGTCGTTTCCGGCTTTTGCTTCAGCCTGAAAATTTCCGCGCCCGATGTTTGCGACGTCAGCACGAAGTCGCCTTCTTCGAGGAAAACATCCGTTGCGATTTCTTGTGCAACCCTGCCGAAGTACTCGAATGTTTTCGCTCCCAGCTTGCGCTCTAACGGTCGCGTCGTCGTTTTCGTGTAGAACTCGCCACTGCTGAACCTCAACTCAACTTCCATCTGGCGCCGATCAGTAGCAAGCTTGCGACCGTAGAATTCTTTTCCTTCCAAATCGATTAGCCAGCGGAAATCCCTGATGTCGCCGGCGCCTTTGTTACGATCAAAAACTGCACTCTGGTAGTAAGTCACACCGCTTCTTTGTGCCGGCATTTCTACCAACCAGGTGTCACTCTTGGAAACATTCATCGGAATCGAATAGGTTGAAATGCCGAGCGGGGATTTTTCGAGCACCTGCACTGTGAATTCGTGCTCGGGAGCACGCACGATTCCTACGGCAAGCGTGTCGCGATCCTGCTGAAACGCCATCAGCCCGCGAAAAATAATGGTTAGCGATGGACCACGCGAGGTAAGTGCAGACGTCTTAGTTCCGGCGGAGACTAATAAGCCCAAAGCCATTAGAACCAACACTAATATCGAAATGGTTAGTCTTTTCATGATTCATCTCCTGGATGTGGAAAGCCGCGTGGATCCTGGACCGGTGGACAGAGGAGGCCCCCTTATATCACGAGCCACCCGATTTTCGGCGAGAGGATCGTTAAATTTTCTCATTGCTCACAACAGACGCTCGAGAGACGCGGCTAAGACTCAGCGACAGCGCTGCTTCTGTTAAGAGTGGACGTGCGTGATCCCCCGACCTAACGTAATTCACGTGAGGCCTGATTTTCTGACGTAGTTTGCTTGTCTCAAAGGCGGACGCCGGGCTTTTGAGGCATAGCGACGTCGTTCGGCTTTGCACAAAAAGTCGAGTTGAGATAGAAGTCTTTCCTCTGCGGCCCTCTGCGTATCTCTGCGTTCTCTGCGTTAATGGGCCTTTCAACGCAGAGAGCCGCAGAGATACGCAGAGGCCGCAGAGAAAACAAATCAGATTTGCCACTTTTTGTGCAAAGCCACGTCGTTCCATTAGGGTGAATTAAATGCTTGCCAGGTCTGCGAAAAGCGAGACCAAAGCCCCTGCCGGAACAAAGGCTAAGCCATCGGGATCTACTCGCAGCGAATCCGCTGCGCCCGATCACAATCCTCTGTGGGAATCGCTCGCGCTCAGTCCACTCACACTTCAAACCAAGCTCGCAATCAGTCAACCAGACGATCCTGATGGGCAGAAACTTTATCGGAAGTGCGATCATTGCGAGGAAGAAGAGAAGCTGCAACGCAAGTCACAGCCCGGCGAGTCTGCCGGCGATACAGCTCCCAACATCGTTCATGAAGTTCTCAACACGCCGGGACAACCACTCGATCGCGACGTGCGCGGTTTTATGGAACCAAGGTTTGGCCGCGATTTTAGTGATGTGCGCATACATTCCGATGCCAGATCAATTGAATCAGCCAGTGCAGTAAAGGCTCTGGCTTATACGGTTGGTCAAGACATCGTAATGGATACCTCCAGGTACAATCCTGCTACGAATACAGGACGACAACTCCTGGCACACGAACTGACGCACGTCGTGCAACAACAGAACGCAGGTGCCAATGCTCCTCAGCTTGCGGCTGCGGGTCCAAAAATAGCGCCCGAAGGCTCTCCATCAGAACGAGAAGCTGACGAAATCGCGCATCGTGTTCTGGCTGGCGAATCAGTATCGAGCCGTGCGCTCTCAAATCCCGCCGGCACACTGAGCCGAAGCGTTCGCATCGATCCGGCCGACGCCGGGCTGACTTCCTTTTTGGATACGATCACCCGTCTCACGGGCCGCACCGCTACGGCGACGGGTGGTACGTTGGCGCTCGGTACAGCGGTCCCAAACGCCAGGCCCTCTGCGACAGTTGCCGATTACATTCAACGTGCCATCTCCGCAACGCGCGTCTACACGCTTCAATCGGGCACCGCAACACCAGGTGGTGCGACGGTGCGCGGAGTAAAGTCAGAGGTAACTTCCACAGGCGTAACCATTACGTTGAACAGAGCGGACATCGGAACTCTTACATGGACCGCCGATGAGTTGTTATCACAAGGATTCGTCGATGCCGTTGCCGCGAACGATCGCACCACGCAGACCTTTCCTCCCACTACTACAGGACAAACTCCCGGCACAAATCTCGACGCACTCCTGGCGACTCCTTTGCCATTCGCAACGCCGGCGTTACTGACAGCCGCGATGAGCTTGATACGGCAGCGAGTGCCCGCCGTGGCCAACAATCTGAACCTCGAAGTCGACGTCGAGCAGGCTTTAAGGAGCGGGAAGGGTGTCACGTTGGCTGAGGTGCTGCGAGGGCTCGAGACCAACACGCCATTTCGCATCGTGCAGGAGTTCGACGGCGATCGGGTTCGTGCGACATACTTCGACCCGAGACGTTCGGCCGCAGCCGGCGAGCCACAACCACTGCCGCAACGCAGTGTCACCTTCCTTACTGGCTCCAGTGGCGGCACAAGTGCGGCGGCGCCATTGCGGACGCAGGATGTGGGAATGAGCGCCGCCGATGTCGCACAAGCCAACGCTTCGTGCAGCACTGCCACGCTCGGCGAAATCCGGGCACACATAACGACAGCCCAGAACCTCATCAACCGCACCATCGCGCGTCTTAATTCCACCGAGAATCTTGACGCTGCTCTCACCGCACACTTCGGCAGCAGTGGTTCCACGAGTCGCGGGCTCATCGCTGCTAACTTTCGGGTGATCCTGAGTGAGATGGATTTTTCCAGGCATTCATGGATCTGCAATGCCCGTGGCTCCGGCCAGGGTTGCACGCCCGCAGGCGTAACTGGACGCACCGGAATCGGCCAGCAACCAATACAACTCTGCATCGAGCAAAGCGCTCCGTTTGTTCCGCGCGCAACGACTGTGCTGCATGAAGTCGTGCACGCATCCGGCATCGGTACATTAGGCGCAGGCATTGAACGATACTCATGGCAGCCCGGCTATCCTGGAAATGATCCGCTTCACAATGCCGACTCATACGCACAGTTAGCAGCGGCGATCGGAGTTGCTGCACAAGCGCCCGCGATGCCGGCGCCCACCAGACCTCAGCCGCAAGTGAATCCGCCAGGTCCACGCGGCAGCATTGATGACGAATCCTCCACTCCCGCGGCCGTCGCCGTAGCATCCACATCGCCGGTACTGCAACGCCAAACAGGCCATGGAACGGAGCGTATGCACCAGGGCATCGCGGATGAGTACCGGCGTCGTCACGGACTGCCGGAAGGTGGGGTCGACGAGTTTGGACGTCGCGCCGGTCCGACGACTTCTCAGATCGTCTACGGTGCTTTTCTGTTCCCCGTTTCACTTACGGAGCTCGCAGCCATGACTCCGTGGCAACTGGCGTACACTCCTTCCGAACGAATGGAGCCGGCCGCCGGAGCAACTCCGCCGGCCGCCGGTCCAACGTTTGACGACTATCGTCGTGCTCGACGCCTCGTGCTCTATCTCCAGAACTCTTTCGGTTTGACGTACGATTATGAAACTGATCAGAGTGTGAAAGGAGATCCACCCGATCCTCGGCAACTCATAATCCTCAACAACAACCTGAATCAACTGCTGTCGACCTTCAACGTGCGTGGCCTGGTGAGTGGGCGGGGTGGACGCGGACTTCCGACGGCTCCTGGCGGGACCACTGCTTCGCTCGAGGGGCATGTGAGTCTCGTCGCCTCGAGAGGCGATTTTGGCGGGAAGCGTTATCAACTCGAACGCTGGGCCGGAGCAGACAGAACGATGGGCATTCCCGAAGCAGAACTCGATCGGCAGGCGCGTCAAATGTGGGCCGATCCCGCGACGGGGATCACGGCGGCCGCTAATGCTCAGGTTACAACGGCAGAGAGGGTTGCGCTGGCCTGGACCACCTGGGTTGTGCGAACGAGCATTGAGCCCGCCTTCTATTTCCCACGCGAGGATCGTTTCTACCTCTCATCATTTGTTGATCTCAACACGCTCGAAGGCCAGGACACCGCTCGTCACGAGACCGTCCACTTGCTCGGCGGCGCCGAGCGCACGCGCCAGGCGTTCATCACACGTTTTACGACGGACTGGCTCAAATACTGGAAACCATTCGAGGAAGGTATGGCTGAGTACCTGAACATTTCGAGCCGCACCGCGGGCCAAACGCCGCCTTCGGCCCAGGGACAAGGCGGTCTTGCGTCCGGCTACACGAATTTTTACAGGCAGGTTCAACGACTGATTGCCACTCCAGGCATGGGCCGCGATGCAGTCGTAAGGGCGTATTTGACCGCGGCCTTCTCAGATGCTTTCTTCCGCACCTGGCAGAACATCGTGGACCACCCGTAATTACACTTGGACCGAATTCAGGATTCAGACTTGGATGAGGTCAGTACCGTAACGCGGTAGCGTCGGGTCTGTCGAACAAACGAAATCTTCGCAAATTAAGAGGGCTCACCTACGACCCGACGCTACCGCGTTACGGTACTGACCTCATCCAAGTATGCCCTTCAGCACTTCGCGTCCTGTGGTACTCTCACGCCGGAGTAACACGAGTGAACAAGCCTCGAAATTGCTTCACACTCAAGTTTCTGGCCGTTGTGTCCCTCGCCGCGTTCTTGTCTACCTCGATCCCGGCGCAAGACAAGTCACTGGATCACGACCGCGATCGCGGCAAGAGCATGCGTTGACTCGAAACAAAAAAAGTAAGTAGCTCTCCGCTGATCAGAATCGATCGCGAAATCCACTGTTCTTTGATCGCCGACTATTATATAGTCCGCACGCTCATGTTCTTACCTTGTTGACTCACGAGATCGGAGATTCTCATGGCCCCACCACTCGCAAATATCGAACACGTAATCCTTCTCATGTTTGAGAACCGCTCTTTCGATAATGTCCTCGGAGCTTGTTACCCGGCCACCACTAATCCTGACGGCGGCGGCGTGCCTGCCGGCTGGTCCAATCCTTTGTCTCATGCGCCGGCAGTAGCTGCATGGAATGCGCCGGCAGGAAGCGCCGCACAAAACATTCCCTTTCCCGATCCGCAGGAAAGCTATGCAGACATGTCGAACCAGATCAACACCTCGCCGCCAATGCAGGGTTTTGTTAATGACTATGCGACGGTGAGCAACGCGACGCCGGCGGACATCATGCAATACTTCGTCGCGCAGAACGTGCCCGTGACCCATGCTTTAGCAAGCACCTATGCCGTCAGCGATCGTTACTTCGCGTCGGGCCCGGTGCAAACATGGCCCAATCGTTTGTTCTCGCTCTGCGGCACGCCGTGTTACAACCCCAACAACCAAACCGCATACGTAAATAATCCGGAATACCCCAATTACCCGTTCATGATCGGGCAGCTCGATCAGTTGTCGATTTTCGAACAGTTGGATAACGCGGGCTTAAGCTGGAAGGTATATTACGACGATGAAGCGCCGGTATCGGCCATCATCAAGTATGTGGACCAGCACTGGGACAAGATCTTTGATGGCGGTAACGTGTGGCCGTTCCAGTCGGATCCGGATATCTTCCATCACGACTTCTTTGATGACGTCAAAAACAATCGCCTGCCTACGTTTAGTCTGATCGAACCGCGCTATCAGATGTTGAGCGCGTTGGGTTTCAAAGCACCGAACAGCAACCATCCGGGCGACAGCCTGCCCGTGGGCCACTCGGACATTCCCATCAACGTTTCATGTGGCGAGCAGTTACTGGCGAAAGTCTTTCAAGCGCTGACGGCTAACCCAACCTTGTTCGCGACGACCCTTCTGGTTGTCACTTACGATGAACATGGCGGTACGTTCGATCACGTGACGCCGCCGGCTGCGACCTCTCCCTTTCCGGCGGGGACAGTAGTCGGTTTTAACTACGATGTTTATGGGGTTCGCGTCCCGGCGCTCTTTATTAATCCATACGTTACGCCCGGCGTCTTTCGACCGCCACAGGAAACGCCGCCCTTCGATCACGCTTCGCTGCTTGCGACGTTGCGCGATCAGTTCGGCCTGTCGCCTTCACTCTCGCCTCGAGTTGATGCGGCGCCGACGTTCGCTGGTCTGATCGATACGGGCGCGCAACCGATTCCGTCGCCGAATATTTCAGTCCCAACC
>Ga0207671_10002855_pt1 | contig 17920 bp, 16 predicted proteins | sample KBSC24metaG_FD_184352 | JGI IMG/M metagenome (GOLD analysis project Ga0207671, IMG submission 184352) | Corn rhizosphere microbial communities from Kellogg Biological Station, Michigan, USA - KBS C2-4 metaG (SPAdes) (version 2) | ecosystem: Host-associated > Plants > Roots > Rhizosphere > Soil... | reverse complement strand
TCGCGCACCCCGCCACGCGTCGTGTGGCACGACCTGGAGTGCGGCGGCTACCGCGCGGACCTTGCGCGGTGGCGAGAGCTCGCCGCGGATGCGGACGGCCCGATCCTCGACGTAGGCGCCGGCAGCGGCCGGGTCTCGCTGGACCTGCTCGCAGCCGGCCACGCGGTCACGGCGCTCGATGTGGATCCGCTGCTGCTCGCGGCGCTGAGCGAGCGTGCGGCGGCGCGCGGCCTGGAGGTCGAGACGGTCTGCGCCGACGCGCGCACGTTCGCTTTGGCGCGGCGGGACTTCGCGTTTTGCGTGGCGCCGATGCAGACGATCCAGCTGCTCGGCGGTGTCGAGCAACGTGTCGCGTTCCTCAGCCGTGCGCGCGAGCACCTGCGTCGCGGGGCGCGCATCGCCTTCGCGATCCTCTGCGGCGTGGAGCCGTTTGACTGCTCCGATGGCACCGTCGGGCCGCAGGCCGAGCGCGCACACGTCGACGGGCTGCTCTACCTGAGCCGGGCGATCCGCGTCAGCGAGATGGCCGAGAGCATCGTGATCGAACGCGAGCGGCGCGTGCTGGCCGATCCGCGGGGCGCGGCGGACGGTGCGTCGCCGGCGGCGTCTGACATCGCGCCCCCTCCCGAGCGTGACGTGATCGAGCTCGACCGCGTCAGCGCCGAGGAGCTCGAGCGCGATGCGCGCAGGTCCGGCCTGCGCCCGCTGGCGCGCCATCAGATCCCGGCCACCGACGAGCACGTCGCCAGCGTCGTGGTGGTGCTCGGTGCCTGACGCGGGCGAGACGGCGCCGGGAACGCCGACGCTGCGCGTCTGCGCGCTGTACCCGGACCTGATGAACATCTATGCCGATCGCGGCAACCTGCTGATGCTCGAGCGTCGCTGTCGCTGGCGCGGACTCGGCTTTGAGCTGACCGCAAGCGGCTTGGGCGAGCCGCTGGACGCCGACGCACACGACCTGTTCTACCTCGGTGGCGGCCAGGACCGCGACCAGCGCCTGTGCGCGGAGGATCTGATCGAGAACAAGAGCGCCGCGCTGCACCGCGCCGCCGCGCGCGAGGCGGTCGTGCTCGGCGTGTGCGGCGGCTATCAGCTGCTCGGACGCTCCTACACGCTCGGTGGGCAGTCGATCGAGGGGGTCGGCCTGCTCGACGTGAGCACGGCGCGCGTGGACGAACGCCGCCTGATCGGCAACGTCGCCATCGAGGTCCGTCTCGACGACGACGCCGCCGACGAGCGCTCACACCGCGTGCTCGCCGGCTTTGAGAACCACGGCGGGCGCACGGCGCTCGGCGAGCGCGCGAAACCGCTCGGGCGCGTGCTGCGTGGTCTGGGCAACGACGGGCGCAGCGGCTACGAGGGCGCCCGTCAGGGCAACACGATCGGCACCTACCTGCACGGGCCGCTGCTGCCCAAGAACGCATGGTTCGCCGACTGGCTGATCGCCCGCGCTTTGCGCATCGACGTGACGACGCTCGCGCCGCTTGACGATCGTTTGGAGGACGAGGCCCATCTGAGCGCCCGGCGCGCCGCGGGCCTGTAGCGGGCCGACGATCTCCGCAAACTGCGCCAGACGTCGGTTCCCGCCGGGGCGCGGCCTTCTAGGATCGACGCCGTGGAGCTCTCGCAGTATCAGCGTCTGTCGCGCCGCACCGCGGAGTACCCGCGCGAGGCCTGGCTGGCCTACCCCGCGCTCGGCCTGGCCGGCGAGGCCGGCGAGGTCGCCGAGCACGCCAAGAAGGCGATCCGCGATGACGCGGGAGAGCTCAGCCCGCAGCGGCGCGAGCAGATGGCCAAGGAGCTCGGCGACGTGCTCTGGTACGTCGCGCAGCTCGCCAGCGAGCTGGAGCTCGACCTGGACGAGATCGCACAGGCCAACCTGGACAAGCTGCTCTCACGCCAGCGCCGCGGTGTGCTGTCGGGCAGCGGCGACGACCGCTGACGATCGTAACTTCTAGGAGGCGGCTGCTCGTGGCTGAGCAGAGACCGCGAAGCGCTCGAAGCGCTGGGCCAGGCGCGCGGGGATCAGTGCGCGCACGCGCACGCCCTCGGGCGTGTCCTCGCGGCTGACGTCGCCTGCGACGTCGTGCAGCTCGGCGAGGCTGCCGCCGTCGGCGTAGGGCACGAGCAGATCGACATGGCGCAGCGTGTGCGCCAGCTCGCGCTCGATGCGCTGGCCAAGCTGCTCCAGCCCTTCGCCGCTGGCTGCGCTGACGAGCACCGCGTCGGGGTGGCGCAGGCGCAGTTCGTCGCGCGCCTCGGAGTCCAGCAGGTCGGCCTTGTTGAGCACGAGCAGCCTCGGCCGGTCGCCGGCGCCGATCTCCTCGAGCGTCTGCTCGACGGAATGGCGCATGACGTCGGCCTGCTCCTCGGGCGCGGAGGCGTCGAGCACCTGCGCGAGCAGGTCCGCGCGGCGTGTCTCCTCGAGCGTCGCCGCGAAGGCGTCGACGAGCTGGTGGGGAAGCTTCGAGATGAAGCCGACGGTGTCGGTGAGCAGGTGCGTCCTGCCGCTCAGGCGAAGCTCGCGCGTGGTCGGGTCCAGCGTGTGAAAGAGCCGGTCGCGCACGCCGACCTCGGCGCCGGTGAGCGCGTTGAGCAGCGTGGACTTGCCGGCGTTGGTGTAGCCGACGAGCGCGATCGTCGGCAGCGATGCGCGCTCGCGCTCGGCACGCTGCACGGCGCGCGTGCCCTTGACGTGCTCCAGGCGGCGCTTGAGCGCCGCGATGCGATCGCGCGCCAGGCGGCGGTCGGTCTCGATCTGCGTCTCGCCCGGTCCACGCGTGCCGATGCCGCCGCCGAGGCGCTCGAGGTGGCTCCACAGGCCGCGCATGCGCGCGAGGTTGTATTCCAGTTGCGCCAGCTCGACCTGCAGCTTGCCCTCGGCGCTGCCGGCGTGCGAGGCGAAGATGTCGAGGATGACCGTCGTGCGATCGACCACCGGCAGGCCGACGGCCTCCTCCAGGTTGCGCTCCTGGCGCGCGGTCAGCTCGTCGTCGCAGGCGATCAGGTTCGCGTCGACCGCCTTCGCCGCCACCTTGGCCTCGGCGACCTTACCCGGGCCGAGGTAGGTGTTGGGATGCGGCTGCTCGCGCTGCTGGACCATCTCCCCCACGACGCCGACGCCGGCGGTGCGCAGCAGCTCGCCAAGCTCGGCGAGGTCGTCCTCGCCCTTGGCCAGAGCTGCGACGCAGAATGCGCGCTGGCGCGCGCGCGGCGCCTGCGCGTCTGGGCTGTGGCCGTTTCGCGACGGCTGCGTCGGCGTCATCCCGCCGTTGCCGGCCGGTCTCCGATCGGTTCTCTGCATCTGCCGTCCAGTCTAGACGGCGCGCCGAGCGTGCTTGTGATCACTTCGCGAGCGCGCCGAGGCGCTGCACGGCCTCCAGCAGCCGCTCGTCGGGCGTCGTCAGCGAGATGCGAAACCAGCCCTCGCCGGCGGGCCCATAGACGGCGCCCGGCGTGATCACCACGCCGGCCTGCTCGAGCACGTGCTCGCAGTAGGCCGTCGAGCTCTCATATCCCTGGGGAACCGGCGCCCAGACGTAGATGGTGGCGTGCGGCGGGTGCACGTCGACGCCGATCTTGCGCAGCGCGTCGCACACGAGATCGCGCCTGCGCCGGTACAGCTCGGTCATCGACGCGACCTCCCCGTCGGCCTGCGGCGAGAGCGCCGCGATGGCGGCGAGCTGGACCGCGTCGAACAGTCCCGAGTCGACGTTCGTCTTCAGGCGCCAGTAGGTGTCGAGCGCCTCGGCGTTTCCGACCAGCACCGCGCAGCGCCAGCCGGTCATGTTGTAGCCCTTGGACAGCGAGAAGACCTCGACGCCGACCTCCTTGGCGCCGGGCGTGGCCAGGAACGACGGGGGTCGATAGCCGTCGAAGGCGATCTCCGAGTAGGAGTTGTCGTGCACGACGAGGATCTCATAGGCGCGGGCGAAGTCGACCACGCGCTGGAAGAACCCCTCCGGCGCCAGCGCCCCGGTCGGGTTGTTGGGGTAGTTGAGGTACATCAGCTTGGACCGCCGCGCGACGTCCTCGTCGATCGCGCCGAGGTCCGGCACGAAGCCCAGCTCGGGCTCGAGCGCCATCAGCACCGGCTCGGCTCCCGCCAGCCACGGCCCGCCCGTGTAGACGGGGTAGCCGGGGTCGGCCGCGAGGGCATAGTCGCCGGGGTCGAGGAAGGCGAGGTTGAGGTTGAAGATCGCCTCCTTGGCGCCGATCGCCGGGATGATCTCGCGCTCGGGGTCCAGTGCGACGTCGAAGCGTCGGGCGTAGAAGTCGCGCACGGCGCCGCGGAAGTCCTCGCGCCCGCGGTTTGACGGGTACTGGTGGGTCTCGGGCTCGGTCACCGCCTCCTGCATCGCCTCGACGATCAGCGCCGGGGTCGGGCGATCGGGGTCGCCGATTCCCAGGCTGATCACGTCCACGCCGGCCGCGCGCTTCTCGGCGATCTTGCGCTCGAGCTCGGCGAACGCGTACGGCGGTATGCGCTCCAGGCGCTTGCTCGGTCTCATCCAGCTCCTTCGATGTGGGTACGTTGAAAGACTGTGCGCCTCATGCGTCCTCGCGCAGCTCCTCGACGAGCTGCTCGCTGAGCCGCCCGGCGAAGACCGGCAGCGCCCAGCCTGACAGGTGCACGCGCAGATCCGGGTCGACCTCGACCTCCAGCTCGCCTCCGTCGAGCACGACGACCACGCGGGTCGGCTCGCCGGGCGCCCCCGGCGGCCGCTCGGCCGACCCGGCCACCAGGTAGGCGATCGCCGCGCCCGTCGCGCCCGTGCCCGAAGAGAGCGTCTCCCCCACGCCTCGCTCGAAGATGCGAGCGCGGATGCGCGCCGGCGGGCCGGGCTCCAGCTCGCAGTACCAGGAGACGTTCGTGCGGTTGGGAAACTCCGGATGGGCTTCCAGTGGCGGGCCGATCGCGCCCAGGTCCAGTGCCTGCAGCGTCGCCGCGTCAGAGACGCGTATCGCGCATTGGGGGTTGCCGATCGAGACGTGCTGGATGCTCCACGAGCCGGGCTCGGTCGCGCCGGGCTCGCCGCCCGCCCCATCGACGCGCAGCTCGGCCGCTCCGTCGGGAGGACCGGCCGGAAAGTCCTTGGAGGTGAGGCTCGCAGGTCCCATGTCCACCCGGCAGGTGAACTCCCCGGTTATCTGCGGCGTGATCGTGCCCGCGGCCGTGTGAATGGAGAAGCTGTCGAGCTCGGTCCAGCCGCGCCGGCGCAGATAGAGGATCGCCTCGCGCGCGCCGTTGCCCGACAGCTCGGCCTCCGAGCCGTCGGGGTTGAAGATGCGCAGGTCCGCCACGCGGTCTGGATCGCGCGGGCGCGAGAGCTCCAGCACGCCGTCGGCGAACACGCCGAAGTGGGCGCCGCACAGCCTGCGCACGCGCGAGGGCGTCAGCTCGAACGGCAGGTCGTCGCGCTCGACGATCAGGTAGTCGTTGCCAAGCGCTTGCCACTTCTCGAATCTCATCGGGCGGCGGAGTCTAGGATCTCTTCGGCCACGGAGGTCGCCGAGCGACCCGTCACGTCGATCGGCGTCACCCCGGGGAGCTTGCGCATCCAGGTCAGCTGGCGGCGCGCGTAGTTGCGGCTCCGGCGCTTCATCGCCTCGACGTCGCCGGCCAGCAGCTCCTCGAAGCCCAGCGCCTTGCGCGCCGTCACCGAGACCCCGGCGGCGTGAGCGCGGCGAACCTCCTCGCGAGCGCCGGCGGCGAGCATCGCGTCTACGCGCGCGTCGATGCGCGCGTAGAGCTCATCGCGCTGCATCGTCAGCGCCGCGAGCAGCGTCGGGTGGCGCAGCTCCTCGCTCCACAGCTGCGACGGTCCCTGCGGCGGCTGCAGCTCGCCCGCCTGCAGCAGCTCCAGGGCGCGCACGATGCGCCGCCAGTCGTGCTCGCCGATGCCCTGCGCAGCCCACGGCGCGCCCCGCGCGAGCGTGTCGTGCAGCGCGGGGGCGCCGCGAGCCTCCAGCTCGGCCATCAGCCGCTCGCGCTCGCCCGGCGCCGGCGCCGGCGGCAGGTCGAGATCGGCCAGCGCGGCGCGCAGGTACAGGCCGGTCCCGCCGACGACGATCGGGGTGCGACCGTCGGCCAATAGCCCATCTATCTCCGCATGGGCGAGCTTGGCGTACTCGCCGACGCTGAACGTGGCGTCCAGCGGCAGAAACGAGAGCAGGCGATGATCCAGCGCGGCGCGCTCGGCCTGCGACGCAACGCCGGTCAACGTCTCCAGGCCCGCATAGACCTGCAGCGCGTCGGCGGAGACGGCCACAGGCGCCTCGCCGCGGTCGCGCAGCAGTTGCGCAAGCGCGACGGCGATCGCCGTCTTGCCGACCCCAGTCGGGCCGAACAGCGCGATGATCTCGGCCCGCGCGAGCCCTGCGGCTCGCTCTGGGCCTGGCGTGCTCGAGGCCATCGGCGCAAGTATCGCCGTCCCGGGAGCGTTGCAGCACGATCTCCGCATCGGCGTGTGGGCCTGCGCCGGCGCATTTGCGTAGGCTTGGTGGCGATGAAGGTCTCGGGGGCCAACGTTCTTCTCACCGGCGCCACGGGTGGCATCGGGCAGGCGATTGCGCGCGCCGTCGCCGGCGAGGGCGGCAAGCTGCTGTTGACCGGCCGGCGCACCGATGTGCTCGAGCCGCTAGCAGGCGAGTTGCACGCGCGCGCCCTGGCGGTCGATCTGGCCGAGCCGGGCGAGGTCGAGCGGCTGGTGAGCGAGGCCGGTGAGGTGGACATCCTGATCGCCAACGCCGCGCTGCCGGCCACCGGTGCGCTCGACACGTTCACCACGCGGGAGATCGACCGCGCGCTCGACGTCAACCTGCGCGCGCCCATCGCGCTCACACATGCCCTGCTCCCGGGCATGCTGGCCCGCGGGCGCGGACATCTCGTGTTCGTGTCCTCGCTGAGCGGCAAGGCCGCCACGCCCGTCTCGCTGATGTACACGACGACCAAGTTCGGCCTGCGCGGCTTTGCCTCCGGCCTGCGCATCGACCTGCGCAACAGCGGCGTCGGCGTGACGACCGTGCTCCCGGGCTTCATCCGCGACGCCGGCATGTTCGCCGTCACCGGCGCGAAGCTCCCACCCGGCGTCGGCACGCGCACGCCCGAGGACGTCGCGCGCGCGACGATTCGCGGGATCGAGCGCAACAAGGGCGAGGTCGACGTCGCCCCCCTCCCGCTTCGTGTCGGCGCGATGATCGCCAGCGTCGCACCCGAGTTCGGGGCGGCCGTCAGCCGTCGCTCGGGCGGGGACGAGATCGCCGAGGCGATGGCCGCCGGCCAAGCCGGCATGCGTTAGCGCTCAGAACAGCGTTTGCTGAGCCGCCCGTGGCGGCGCAGGCGGCTGCGAAGCATCCTCCGCGTCGGGGCGAGTTTCTAGGAAGCGTCGCGACTGCCCGCGGCGGCGAACGAGCCGTGACAGGCGCCTTCGTTCCTCAGACGGCGCGTATGCGCCTTTGCGGTAGAGCTGCTCATACCGCGCCACGAGGTCCGGACGCTGCTCTCGCAGCCAGCCCATGAAGACCTGGCGGACCTCGCCGCGCAGATGCAGGGCCACGCCGCTGACGCTCGTCGCCTTGGCCTCGGTCACGCGGGCGAGCAGCTGCTCGATCTGCGCAGGCGAGTCGTTGATGCCCGGCATCAGCGGGGCGATCAGGACCCCCGTGGGGATGCCCGCGCGGTTGAGCTCGGCGACCGCCTCCAGGCGAGCGCGCGGGTTGGGCGTGTGCGGCTCGGTCGCGCGCCACGCCTTCTCGTCCAGCGTCGGAATCGACAGGCAGGCGCCGAAGCTCGTCCGCTGTGCGATCTGCAGCATCAAAGGCAGGTCTCGCAGCAGCAACGGCGACTTCGTCAGCACAGAGCAGGGATTCGCGGCGTCGCGCAACGCCTCCCAGATCCCCTGCATCAGCTTGTAGCGGCCCTCGACCCATTGATAGGGATCGGTGTTCGTCCCCAGCGCGACGTGTTCGCGCTTCCACGAGCGGCGCGCGAGCTCGGCGCGCAGCACCTCCGGTGCGTTGACCTTGACGACGATCTCGCGCTCGAAGTCGCGGCCGGCGTCGAAGCCGAGATAGGTGTGCGTTGGACGAGCGAAACAGAAAACGCAGGCATGGCTGCATCCCCTGTAGGGATTGATCGTCCAGCGAAACGGCATGCGCGACTGCTCGGGCACGCGATTGAGCACCGAGCGGGCGCGCACCTCATAGAAACGCGTCTGCAGCGCCTCGGGCGCGTCGAAGCGACGCACGACCGCTTCGTCGCGATACCCGGGCAGCCTGTGCTGCTCCTCGCCCTCCAGCGTAAGGTTGCTCCAGCGCACGAACGTATGTTCGCATAAGCGGCGGTCGAGGTGTCCCGCCGGCGCCGGCTGGAAACGTTCGTCCACGGCGTCAACGGGGAGTTATCGCCGCCACTGCGCGCGTCGAGCAAGGCCTTGATGCTTAAGGAAGGTAGGCATTCACACGAGTCAAGGCCCGGGGCGCGATCGTGGCTCTGTCGTGACGATTTCGACCGCGAACGCATGCTCGACATGGAGGAGCGCGTGCGTCCCGTCAGACAGCGTGCGCTGGCGATTCTCGCGGTCGCGCTCGTGGCCGCCGGGCCTTGGCTCGGGTGGTGGCCGGCGCTCTTTCTGATTCCTGCAGCGCTGTGCTTTGGCGCTGCCGACGCCCTGATGCCGCGCATGCAACGACCGGAGCTGTTGATGTTCGGCGCGTGGATCGGCAGCGGGCTGGTGATCGGCGGCGCCGTGGCGCTCAGCGGCGGTCCCAGCCAGCCCACGCTCGCGTGGCTGGCGATTCCGGTGATCACGCTCAGCTCGCGCTTTCCCATGCGCGGCGTCGTGGTCGGCGTGATCGTCAACATCGTGATCCTGCTCGTCGTCGCGTTCGGCGTCGACGCCAACGAGATCGTCGAGAACCCCGTGCTCGTGATCGCTCCAGTCGCGCTGCTGCTGTGCGTCGCGGTGCTCTCGACCCCGCTGATGCGCTCGGACATCCAGCATCGCAGCGACGCCGTGATCGATCCGCTTACGGGCATGCTCAACCGCAACGCCTTGGGCACCCGCGTCGCCGAGCTTGCCCAGCAGTCGCATCTCACGGGAGAGTCGATCGGCATCATCGTCGGCGACCTCGACCACTTCAAGGCGATCAACGACACCCGCGGGCACTCCGTCGGAGACGTCGTGCTCAAGGAGGTCGCCTACCAGTTGCGCAAGCAGCTTCGCGCCTTCGACCTCGCCTACCGCCTCGGCGGCGAGGAGTTCTTGATCCTCCTGCCCGGCTCGGATCTCGACCAGTCCGCCGCGCTCGCCGAGCAGTTGCGCGAGGGTATCGCCGGCAATGACGTCGCAGGCGGTCTCCAGGTGACGATGAGCTTCGGCGTCGGCGCCTCGCTGCGTGGCAAGCCGTTTGACTACCCCGAGGTCTTCAAGGCCGCCGACGCCGCGCTGTACCGCGCCAAGCGCAGCGGGCGCGACCGCGTGTGCCTTTCCGACGAAGCGCCGGCGGCTGCGCCGCTCGAATCCGCCGTTCCCGCCTTCGCCTAGACGCGTCAGGCCCCGACTCGCGCGAGCAGCAGCTCCTCGCCCGCGAGCGTCTGGCTGGTCGCCGAGTCGATGCGCACGCGCGTCGTCTCACCCGGCGCCGCCAGCCCTGAGAAGTTGACGACTTTGTTGTGCCGCGTGCGCCCGCGCAGCCGCTGCGGGTCGGTGCGCGACGTCCCTTCGACGAGCACGTCCAGCGTGCGCCCGACGAAGCGTTGCGCGCGCTCGCGCGCGCCGCGTTGGACGACCTCGAGCAGTCGCTGCATGCGCTCGATCTTCACCGGGTGCGCCACGACGCCCTCGACGATCCCCGCCGCCTCGGTGCCGCGACGTGGCGAGAAGACGAACGTGAACGCGGCGTCGTAGCGAACCTCCTCGGCGACTTCCAGCGTCTGCGCGAAGTCCTCCTCGGTCTCGCCCGGAAAGCCGACGATTATGTCCGTCGTCAGCGCCACGTCGGGCACGTGCTCGCGAATCATCGCCACGCGCTCCATGTAGCGGCGGCGGTCATACGTGCGGCGCATCGCCTTGAGGATTCGCGAGGAGCCGGATTGCAGGGGCAGATGGATGTGCTCGCACACGCTCGCAAGCTCCGCGTGGGCACGAATCACGTCTTCGCGCATGTCCTTCGGATGCGGACTGGTGTAGCGAATCCGCTCGATCCCGTCGATCTCGTCGATCTCCTTCAGCAGCCCCGCGAACGTCGGACGCAAGCCACGGGCCGCGCCGCCCCCTCCCCCGACCCGGCCGGCCGCTGCGCTCGGCGCCAGGTCGCGTCCGTAGGAGTTGACGTTCTGCCCGAGCAGCGTCAGCTCGCGCACGCCGTCCGCGGCCATCGCCTGCGCCTCGGCCACCAGCTCGTGCATCGGGCGGCTGACCTCACGACCGCGTGTCGACGGCACGATGCAGTAGGAGCACGCGCAGTTGCAGCCCACGCTGATCTGCATCCACCCCTGAAACGGTCGTGCCCGATGCGCCGGCAGGTGCCCCGTGAAGCCCTCGAACTCGAAGTAGCCCTGCGCCGTCAGCGAGTCGCTGGTCAGGAACTCCGCCAGCTTGTGCACCTGGCCCGGTCCGAACGCCACGTCCACGAACGGGAAGCGCTCGAACACCTCCTCCTTGACCGACTGCGCCCAGCAGCCCCCCACGCCGATGACGCGGTCGGGATGTTCGCCCTTGAGCCTTTTCGCTTCACCCAGATGCGCGAGGAAGCGGCTGTCGGCCGACTCGCGGATCGAGCACGTGTTGAAAAGGATCAGGTCGGCCTCGCTACGCTGCGGCGCCTCCGAGTAGCCCAGCGACTCGAGCATGCCCTTCATCCGCTCCGAGTCGTGCTCGTTCATCTGGCAGCCGAAGGTGGTGACGTGGTAGCGCTTCATGTGCAGAGCGTACCTGCGTCGACTTGCGCCTCAGCGCGAATCGCTAGGCCGTCACGGCGGCGTGCGCCGGGACGTAGTGCTCGAACTTCAGCTCCGACGGCACGGGACGTCCTTGCTCCTCGGCGATGCACGTCAACGTGAACTTCGCCGCGTCCTCCGCGTGTTTCTCGTCGTAGGAGTCGGTTCCCCCGATCATCCCGGGGATGTCCGGCGAATCGAAGCTCCAGCCGTACCCTGGCTCGTGATGATGGAGGATGCGGATCGTCTGCATGCTTTCCTCAGAGTAGACGGAGGGCCACGTCTTCCGCAAGGCCGACTTGGTCGACGAGAACACTACGCACCTCCCGAGGCGCAAGCGTGCGCCCTTCGTGAAATCCAAAGCTGAAAGACGGATATCCGCGAGCTTGAAGCCGTCGGTGCGAACCAGATTGCCGGACGACGGTGTAGTTCAGCGGCTCAGAGCACAGCACGCGCAGGAGCCGCCTTGCCTTCATCGAGGGAAATCGAGACACACGGCGACGCTAAGCGCCGCTTGGGACACAACTACGCGGCGGCCACCGCAGCGACCGTCGGTTCGCTGGCGATCGGGGCGGGCGCGTCCTTGTCGCGGTCGATCGGCGTGACGAGGTCCTTGCCCAGGCCGAGCGCGGCGTAGATCTTGTCTTCGATCTCCTTCGCCATCTCCGGGTTCGAGTCCAGGTGGGCCTTGGCGTTGCCGCGCCCCTGGCCCAGGCGGTCGTTGCCGTAGGAGAAGAACGAGCCGGACTTGGAGACGATGCTGTGCTCCAGGCCGAGGTCGATCAGGCAGCCCGACGTCGAGATGCCCTTGCCGTACTCGATGTCGAACTCCGCCTGGCGGAAGGGCGCCGCGACCTTGTTCTTGACGACCTTCACGCGTACGCGGTTGCCCACCGCCTCGGTGCCGTCCTTGAGCGTCTCGATGCGGCGAATGTCCAGTCGCTGGGAGGCGTAGAACTTCAGCGCGCGACCGCCCGGCTGGGTCTCCGGCGAGCCGAACATAACGCCGACCTTTTCGCGGATCTGGTTGGTCAGGATGCACAGCGTCTGCGTGCGGTTCAGGTTGCCCGCCAGCTTGCGCATCGCCTGGGACATCATCCGTGCCTGCGCGCCGACGGTCTGGTCGCCCATCTGCCCCTCGAGCTCGACGCGCGGCGTCAGCGCGGCGACCGAGTCGATCGCCACCACGTCGACCGCGCCCGAGCGCACGAGCATGTCGGCGATCTCCAGCGCCTGCTCGCCGTAGTCGGGCTGGGAGACGAGCAGCTCGTCGATGTCGACGCCGATCTCCTTGGCGTAAAGCGGGTCCATCGCGTGCTCGGCGTCGATGAAGGCGCATACCCCGCCCAGTTTCTGCGCCTCGGCGAGCACGTGGTAGATCATCGTCGTCTTGCCCGAGGACTCCGGGCCGAACACCTCCACGATGCGCCCGCGGGGCACGCCGCCGATGCCCAGCGCGAGGTCGAGCGACAGCGCGCCCGTGGGGATCGCCTCGCAGCGCACCTGCGCCCCCTCGTCGCCCATGCGCATGACCGTGCCCTTGCCGAACTCGCGCTCGATCTGCGTGAGCGCGCCCTGAAGGGCGGCGTCGCGCGCCTTGGCTGCCTTCTCCTCTTCGGTCACGGGCATGGTCTTACTCCTCGGTTCGAGATGGATTGAGCAAGTTAGTGGCCGCTTCGGACGGAACAGTTGTTCGTATGGCCGCCCATACGCCCAAGCTCCGTGGGCTCGCAGGGTCGCGCCGTCCGGTCGTTCGTCCACCGTCGCCGCGCACGCTCACCGGCTGGCCGGGCGCCGACGATGAGAGTGCATCGTCTTCCAGGGCAATTGGAGAAATCGTTGACGGCAGTTCGAGCGCACCGCGCAACTCGACCGAAGGGCGCCCGGCCGGGCGTCTTGGCGTGCTGCTGTCGGCGCTTCTGCTGACGGCGGCGCTGGTCTGCCTGTGCGCGGGGCCCGCTTCCGGCGCGGCTCGCGTCTCCCCCGCGCGCTGCGCCTCGCGAGCGGTTCACGCCACGGCGCAGCCGCGCGCTTGCGCGCAGCGCCTGCGCCAAGCGCACGTCAAGTCGAAGCACCATCGGGCCAGGCGCGTGACGACGAAGCACAAGCGGTCCAAGCGCAGGGCGGCCGGGCAGCCGCCGAAGGCGGCCAAGCAGCCGCTCGCCAGCTGCGGCGACGGCAGCGTGCCGGCGCTTGCGGACGAAGGCTTCTCCTGCGCGGACGGCTCGGAACCGGTCTGCGCCGACGGCGCCGAACCGGCGCCGTCACGCAGCGGCTCGGCGCCCGTCTGCCCGGCGACGGCGGGCGGCGAAGCGCAATGGAGCGAAGCGAGCTGTGAAGACGGCAGCGCGCCGACGCCCGTCGCCGGCGGCTACGCCTGCGAAGACGGATCCCAGCCCGCGTGCGAAGAAGGATCGCAAGCGGTCGCCTCCGGCGGCTCGACGCTCTCGTGCGTCGCCTACGGCGCTCCGAGCCCCGAATCGAGCCCGTCGCCATCGGGCGAAGACTCCGAAGAAGACGCCTCCAGCGATCCCGCGGCAAGCGCCTCGTAGCTCGCCCCGCCGGGCGCCAGCCACGAGCGGTACAGGACGACCTCGCGAGCGGTGAAGGAGAGCTGCGGCGAGGGCGGCAGGGCGCGCTGCGCCGGGCTCGATCCCCGCCCGCGCGAGCGCTCGCGACCGAGTCGCGCGACGGTTATATGCGCTCTGAAGCGCCGGCGCTCGGGCTGCCAGTCGATCGCGCTGGACACCGCCCGTGCGACCGCGTCGTGCAGCTGCGCAAGCTCGCCGTGGCGGTCGTGGACCGTCAGCGCAAGCGTGCGGGGGCGCCGCGGCGGCAGCCACAGAGGCGCGCCGAGCGCCAGCTGGCCGCCGGACGCGGCCAGCCCCTCGACGGCGGCGACGACGCCCGCCAGCTCCTCGACGGGGCGGCTGCCGAGAAAGCACAGCGTCAGGTGCATCGTCTCGGGCTCCAGCAGGCGCACCGATCGGGCGCCGTCCGGCCGTTCGCCGCCGCGCATGCCTGCGACGGCGAGGCGCGCCCAGGCGGCCAGCTCGTGGCGGATCGGCGCGGGCGGGTCGATCGCCACGAACAGCCGAGCTGTCGGCGCCCGGGACATCGACGTGCGGCGCTAGCGGCTTTCGCCGGGCGCGAGGCCGACGGCCGGCGTCATGAGCCCAGCAACGCGCGGCGGATCATGTGCATGGCCACCGTCGTGGCGCGATCGCGCACGTCGGCGCGAGCGCCGGGGAGGTTGACCGAGCGCGTCATGCTCGCCTGGCCGGGACCGGCCACGGTCAGCCACACCAAGCCGACGGGCTTCTCCTCGCTGCCTCCGCCCGGGCCGGCGATGCCGGTCACGCCGACGCCGAGATCCGTCGCCAGGCGCTCGCGGACGCCCTCTGCGAGCGCCTGCGCCACCTCGGCGGACACGGCGCCGTGGCGCTCGATCAGCTCCGCCGAAACGCCCGCCTGCGCGACCTTGACGTCGTCGCTGTAGGCGACGATCGCGCCCCTGACGTAGGCCGAGGACCCCGCCCGATCGGTCAGGCGCGCGGCCAGCATGCCGCCCGTGCAGGACTCGGCGGTGGCGATCGTGTGCCCCTTCAGCAAGGCGGCGACCTGCTCGTCGACCGAGCTGCCGTCCTGGGAGAAGAGCGTGTCCGCGTGGCGCTCGGCGATGATATGCGCGAATGCGTCATAGGCGTCCTCGGCGTCTGGCTCATAGCGCGTGACGACCTCGATCTCGCCGCGTTTGAGACAGGTCGTCACCTCCAGACGGTCGAGCCTGACGCCGTCGCGCTCGACCACGCGCAGCGTCTCGGCGATCTCGGACTCGGGTATGCCGAAGAGGCGCAGCGTCCGCTGGCGATACGTCGTCGCGCCGCGCAGCGCCCGGCGCAGCGCGCCGGATGCGACGGCCTGCGCGAACATCGGCTGCAGCTCGCGCGGCGGGCCCGGCAGCACGACTACGGTCGGTCCGGCGTCCTTTTGCGCGGGCGCGACGACCAGACCGGGCGCGGTGCCGACCGGTTCGAGCACGGCTGCGCCGGCGGGGATCGTCGCCTGCTTGCGCGTGCCCTGCTCGATCGCGGCGGCGTCGAGGTTCGGCCAGCGCGTCATCAGCGGGCGCACGATCTCTGCGATCCGCCGCTCCAGAGCCTCGTCGAGCACCATCTCACGGCCTTGGAAGCGGCCCACGACCTCGGCGGTCAGGTCGTCGGCCGTCGGGCCCAGGCCGCCGCTTGTCAGCACGATGTCCAGCCCCTGCTCGGCCATGAACCCCAGCGCCGCGAGCATGTCCTGCGGTCGGTCGCCGACGATCGACACGTGCGCCAGATCGACGCCCAGCTCGCGCAGGCGGTCCGACAGCCATGGACCGTTGCGGTCGCTGACGCGCCCGGTCAGCACCTCCGTGCCCGTCACGACGATGCCGGCGCGTGCGGTCACGTACAGGTCGGCAGTTCGCCGCTGTGCAGGCGCGTGCGCCCCGAGGCCTTGGTGATCGAGTAGCCGATCGCCTGGCTGGAGGAGGCGACCGGGCGAGCATGCCCGTCGACGAACATCGTCACCGAGCTGTTGCCGAGCGTGATCTTGAAGCGCCGCGCGTGATAAGTGGAGGTGGATTCCCCGGCCTGCAGTTCCCTGCCGGGGATCGCTCGGCGTCCGTGATCGCCGATCAGGCACACGTACACCGGCGCGGACGCCGTCAGCGACAGCGCGACGATTTCGCTGCGCGGCGACGCGCCGGAGGTCGCGGTGCGGCGCTTGCCCTTATGCGTCGCCGCTTTCGGCGACTTGCCGGAGGCGTTGCTGGACGAGTTGGATTTCGAGCCGCCGCCCTTGGCGATCAGCCCGACGATCAGCAGCACGATCAGCAGCACGACGACGCCGACGATCGCCATGTAGCCGCGCGAGGGCCCGCCGGGGGAGCGCCCACCGGACGGCCGGCCGCGACCGCGCTGCGGACCGGCGACGATCGGCTCCAGCGCCGCCTCGCTGGGGCGCTCGTGGCTGAGCCGGTACTCCTCCAGCAGCGCCTTGCCGTCGAGGCCCAGCGCCTCGGCATAGGTGCGCAGGAAGCTCTTGACGAACGTCGGGCCGGGAAGCAGCCCCCACTCCTCGTTCTCCAGCGCGCGCAGGTACTTCGCGCGGATCTTCGTCTTGGCCTCGATCTCCGAGACGTCGATGCGAGCGCGCATACGCGCGTCGCGTAGCGTTTCACCGATCTCGGGCATCGTTCTGAAAGGCTAGTCGCTTGTATTGGCGGCGGGCTCGGCGGGCTCGCCCAGAGCGGACGAAGCCGGCAGACGCTCGCCCTTGGCTCGCATCCCCGTTTCGTCGAGCACGCGCGGCAGGTCGGCCTCGGTCACGAGCACCTGCCGTGGCTTCGAGCCCTCGTAGCCGGAGATCACGCCGCGGCGCTCGAGCATGTCGATGACGCGCCCGGCGCGCGTGTAGCCCAGGCGCAGGCGGCGCTGCAACATCGACGTGGAGGCGGTCTGCATTTCGGCCACGAGCCTGATCGCGTCGCCCAGCAGCGGGTCCTCGTCGGGGTCGAACTCGTCGGGCGAGGACTGCGGCGTCTCGGGCTCGACCTCCGCCAGCAGCTCCTCGCGCAGCTCGGGCTCGCCCTGGCGGCGCCACAGGTCGGTCAGCTTGGCGATCTGGCGCTCGTCGATGTAGGCGCCCTGGATGCGCTGCAGGCGCGACGTGCCGACCGGGCTGAACAGCATGTCGCCCTGGCCCAGCAGCGACTCCGCGCCGTTCTGGTCGAGGATCACGCGCGAGTCGGTCTGCGAGGAGACCGAGAAGGCGATGCGCGAGGGGACGTTGGCCTTGATCATGCCCGTGATCACGTCGACGCGCGGGCTCTGCGTGGCGAGCACGAGGTGGATGCCGACCGCGCGCGCCTTCTGCGCGAGGCGGATGATCGAGTCCTCGACGTCGGCGGGCGCGACCATCATCAGGTCGGCGAGCTCGTCGATCACGCAGAGGATGTAGGGCAGCGGCGCTTCGCCGCGCTTGGCGCGCGCTTTGTTGAGCTCGATCAGCCCGCGCGTGCGCGCCATCGACATGATGCCGTAGCGAAGCTCCATCTCCTTGACCAGGTTCTGCAGCGCGTTGGCCGCCATGCGCGGGCTGGTGATCACGGGCGTCAGCAGATGCGGGATCGACTCGTAGTGGTTGAGCTCGACCTGCTTGGGGTCGACGAGCATCAGGCGGACCTCGTGCGGGCTGGCGCGCAGCAGCACGCTGCAGAGCATCGCGTTGATCGCGCCCGACTTGCCGGCGCCGGTCGTTCCCGCCACGAGCAGGTGGGGCATCTTGGCCAGGTCGGCGCCGATCGCCTTGCCCGCCACGTCCTTGCCCAGCCAAACGGTCAGCGGCGACCAGTCCTTCGGCGGCTGCTGGAAGACGTCGCCGAGGCGCACCATGCGCCGGTGCAGGTTGGGGACCTCCACGCCGACCGCCTGCTTGCCGGGGATCGGCGCGAGGATGCGAATGTCGGTCGCGGCCAGTGCGTAGGCGAGGTCGTCCTTGAGCTGTGCGACCTTCGCCACCTTCGTCCCGGGCGCCAGGCGCAGCTCATAGCGCGTGATGTGCGGCCCGGCGACCGTGCCGATGACCTTGGCCTGCACGCCGAAGTGCCCCAGCGCCTCGACGAGGCTGGTGGCGGTCTGCGCCTGACCCGCCGTGTCGGGTCGCGTCTGCTCGCCGGTCGAGCGCGTCAGCAGCTTGCTGGCGTCTGGCATCTCCCAGACGAAGCTCGGGTCTTCGGTGACCGAGTCGCGCAGCCTGCCCTGCGGCGTGAGGTCGGCGACGTCGGTGCGCGCCACGCCGGTGATGTCCTCGTCCTCCTCGCCGAGATCGGCGTTCGCGCCGGCGCGGACGCCGGCGGCCTGTGCGCCGGAGTCCTCCACCATCGAGTCGCGCTCGGGCGACTCGTCCAGCGTGCTCAAGGGCGGCGGCACCGAC
>Ga0207671_10002850_pt1 | contig 17945 bp, 10 predicted proteins | sample KBSC24metaG_FD_184352 | JGI IMG/M metagenome (GOLD analysis project Ga0207671, IMG submission 184352) | Corn rhizosphere microbial communities from Kellogg Biological Station, Michigan, USA - KBS C2-4 metaG (SPAdes) (version 2) | ecosystem: Host-associated > Plants > Roots > Rhizosphere > Soil... | reverse complement strand
AACGCCTCGGCGCGAATTCACTCGTCAGTTGCATCTTCGGCGGATTCACGGCAGGTCCCATCGCCGTCAAGTACGCGAAGAATGTTGGAGCGGCTGAAGGAGATGGCGGCACCGCTGCTGAAATCGCCCGGCAGACCGAGATGAACCGGCAGCTACTCAAAAACGAAGGCAAGGAAAATCCGTTCAGGCTCTGGCGCGAACTCGGCGTCACCATGACAGAGCACGCCACGGTCATTCGCTACAACAAGGGCCTCAAACAGGCCGATGAAAAAATCGTCGAGCTTCTTGACCGCTTCCAGAATGTCAGCCTTGCCGATCGCACGCAGTGGGCCAATACCAGCTTCGCTTTCACGCGCCAACTCTACAACATGCTCGAGCTCTCGCGGGTCATCGTGCAGGGTGCGCTGCTTCGCGACGAGTCACGCGGCGCCCACTACAAACCGGACTTCCCGGATCGCAACGACGAGAAGTTCTTGAAAACTACAAAGGCCGCTTTCACGGGCGCACCTGAAGGTCCTCGCTTCGAATATGAAGACGTCGACACGCAATTCATCAAACCCAGACCACGCCGCTACGACGCTGCGAAGTAGACGCTTTGGAAGGGCACGACTTCAGTCGTGCCGCAACGAGCAAGAAAGAAGTTCGGGGCTTTAGCCCCTGAGGGAAACGCCAACCAATGGCAAAGACCGTCAAATTCGAAATCAAGCGTCAGGCAAGTCCCGATTCACCCGCAACCTGGGAGAACTTCGAGCTCGAGTGGCGTCAAGGCATGAACGTTATCTCCGCCATGATGGAGATCGCCGCCAATCCAGTTACCGCCGAAGGCAAGCCCACGACGCCGATCACCTACGACTCGAATTGCCTCGAGGAGATCTGCGGGTCCTGCGCGATGCGGATCAACGGCAAAGCGCGCATGGCCTGTTCCGCACTGGTCGACAACCTCGAGCAGCCAATCAAGGTTGAGCCGCTCTCGAAGTTTCCTCTGGTCCGCGATCTCCAGGTCGACCGTTCTGTGCTCTTTGAGAACCTGATGCGCGTGAAGGCATGGGTACCCGTAGATGGCACATACGATCTTGGCTCTGGTCCGCGCGTCTTTCCTCAGCAACAGGAAGCGAACTACCCGCTTTCCAACTGCATTTCGTGCACCTGCTGCATGGAGGTCTGCCCGCAATTTAACGAAGACACAAATTTTGTCGGAGCCGCCACCATCGCCCAGGTCAAGCTCTTTAACAACCACCCCACCGGAAAAGTCTTCAAGGAAGAGCGTCTTCGTGCCCTGGCCGGCGATGGCGGAATCCAGGAGTGCGGCTACGCCCAGAACTGCGTAGAAGCCTGCCCCAAGCAGATTCCGCTGACGAATGCAATCTCAGATGTGGGCCGCGATGTCGTCGTGCAGAAGATCAAGGATTTCCTGCGCGGGTAGACCTTTCAATTGCGACACAGTGTCAGCTGGAAATGTGCAGGTCAAGACTTTAGTCGTGCCGACGGCGGCGGCATGAGTGAACTCATGCCCTGAAGCCTGGTTGGTTCTCGATTCAGTGAATCTGTTTCCGATTTGCTCTTGCGGGCAATCTATTTTGTGATTTTTGCGATTTCTCCATCGCTGCGAGTCAGGGGCGGGTCGCCACCTGCTGGGCCGAGTTCTATCGGTGTGCGGGTTACCCAGAATTTCATCCAGGGCTCTCTTCCCATTCTTGTCGGGAGATTTGTGCTGGCCACCTGCGTCTGATCCATTCGAAATCGAGAAGACATGGGTCACCCGGCCCTGGGGCTACTTTCGTTTCTCTTTCCGGGGAGAATCTGCAGGCTGCTGATCAGCGGCGGCGTGGACGTTTCTTACTGACTGTGGTGAGTCTGCCGAGAACGTTGAATTTGCGGTGCTCGACGGGCGAGGAGAGGACGAGGCTGGTGACGGGGTTGCCGTAGGGGAGAAGGGCTTCGATGAGGGCTTCAAGATCGGCGAGGTTGGTGGTGGTGACCTTGAGGAGGAAGTCGTCGCCGCCGGTAAGGTGGTGGCACTCGCGGACTTCTTCAAGCGTTTGCACGTAGTCGAGGAAGCGGTGGTAGTTCTGGCCGGGGCAACTCATGCGGATAAAGGCGACGACCTCGAGGCCAAGGGCTTCGTGGTCGATGTCGACTGTGTATCCGGTGAGGATGCCGATCTCTTCCATTTGACGGAGGCGTTCGCCAGTCGCGGTGGGAGAGAGGCCGATGCGGCGCGCTAGTTCGGCAAGACTGACGCGAGCGTTGGACTGGAGCTCATGGAGGAGCTTTCGTCCATGCAGGTCGAGAAGTGCCGTGGAATCCATTGCCATAGGACATGATCATAGATGATTCGCTTACTGCGGGGGTGGTTATTGATTGTAATCCAGCTTTGAGTAGGCCGAAATCGCGTCTAAGATCGGCAATATGGAAAAGCTTGTATTGGATGGACAGCCATTGACGTTGGAAGGGATCGATAAGGTTGCACTGGCCGGGAAGCCGGTGGAAGTTGCGGCTGGCGCGTTGAGGCGAGTGGCGGAGAGCCGCGGGCTGATTGAAGAGATCCTGGCGGCTGGTGAGACGGTGTATGGCGTGAACACCGGTTTTGGGAAGCTGGCAGACGTGCATATCCGCGGGGACAAGCTGGCGGAGCTACAGATCAACCTGGTTCGGAGCCATGCGGGTGGAGTGGGGCAGCCGCTGAGCGAGGCGGAGGCGCGCGCCATGCTGCTGCTGCGCGCGAATGTGCTGGCGAAGGGATTCAGCGGAGTGCGGCCGGAACTGCTTGAGTTGCTGGTGGCGATGGTGAATGCGGGCGTGCATCCTGTGATTCCGGAGAAGGGGTCGGTTGGGGCGAGCGGCGATCTGGCTCCGCTCGCGCATCTAGCTTTGGTGGTGGTTGGCGAGGGAGAAGCGTTCTATCGCGGCGAGCGGATCGCGGGCGGTGAAGCGCTGCGCAGAGCTGGGCTGAAGCCGGTGGAGTTGACGGCGAAGGAAGGGCTGGCGCTGCTGAACGGAACACAGGCCATGACGGCTGTAGGGGCGCTGGCCGTATCAAGGGCGCGCCGGGTTGTGGAGTTGTGCGATCTGTCAGGAGCGATGTCGCTTGATTCGCTGATGGGAACGCCGGCGGCTTTTGATGAGCGAATCCAAAAGGCTCGGCCCCATGCAGGCCAGATTGCGGCCGCGGAGCACCTGGTGCGGTTGCTGGCGGGCTCGCAGATTCGCGAGTCGCACAGGGAACACGACACACGCGTGCAGGATGCGTATTGTTTGCGCTGCATGCCGCAGGTTCATGGAGCGGTGCGGGGAGTGCTGGAGCATGTGTCGGGAGTGCTGGAGACGGAGGCGGGTTCGGCTACGGATAATCCGCTGGTGTTTCCGGGTGCAGATGCGGCGGTAATTTCGGGTGGGAATTTTCATGGCGCGCCGTTGTCGTACGCGTTTGACTATGCGGCGATTGCGATGACGGACCTGGCGGGGATTACGGAGCGGCGGATCGATCGGTTGCTGAATCCGGATATCAACGAGGGGCTGCCGGCGTTTCTGGCGATGGATCCGGGTCTGTCGTCGGGCTTCATGATTGCGCAAATTGTGGCGGCTGCGCTGATCAATGAGTGCCAGGTGCTGTCGCACCCTTCGTCGACAGGGAGTATCCCGACGGATGGCGGGAAGGAAGATCATGTGTCGATGGGGATGACCGGGGCGATCAAGCTGCGGCAGATTGTGGAACAGGTGGAGAGGGTGCTGGGAATTGAGCTGATGTGCGCCGCGCAGGCGCTGGAGTTTCGGCGGCCGCTGAAGTCGAGCAAGCGAATCGAGGAGGCGCATGAGGTGATTCGCGAAATTGTGCCGCGGCTGGAGCGGGATCGTGTGCTGGCGGGGGACATCGAGGCGATGGCGGGGGCGATCCGGAATGGGGCGCTGGATGGGTGGAGGTCGTGAGCGGCTACGATGAGATAGTGGATATACTCGGCGCGCAGTAACTCGGACCTTTCCGAGGGCACCTAAGAGATGAAAAGCCACCTCTATATCTTGCTTGCATTGCTCTGCGGCGCGCAAAGTCTCGTCCATGCGCAGCCGGGCGCACCACCCGACGTTCCGATTGCCGCAGTTGCTGGAGGTGCAAGGGACAGGGCGGAAGGGCTGATTAAACTCGATGTGATGGTGACGGACTCCTCCGGCAGACCTGCCGCAGGGCTCAACGCAAAAGACTTCCGTCTGCTGGAGGATGGACGCGATCAAAAGGTTCTTTCCTTTGATGCGTTCAACGGCTTGGCACGAAACGCCGAGCCCCCGGTGAAAGTCATTCTGCTCCTGGATACGCTCGAAGTACCGGCGGATCTGGCGCGTGACGAGCGCATTGCTGTCGAATCGTTTTTGCGCAAAGATGGCGGACGCCTCGGCCGGCCGGTCTCTGTGTTTGAGCTAACCGACTCCGGGCTCTGGACCGCGACGCACGCTGCCAGTGACGGAAATATGCTCGCACATGAGATTGAACACAACGCCCTCACATTGGTTCGTAGTAATCCGGGTTGGCATCAAAGCACGGGACAGTTCACAAGCCCTTTGGAGGTCGCATTAAAGGCCCTGGGGCAGATTGCGACTGACGAGAGGCGTAGGCCGGGTCGGAAGTTGTTGTTGTGGATTGGACCGGGATGGGGCATCGGAACTGGCGAAGTCGGGTCCTTGAAGGCAGAATCTAATCTGTTTGGCACGATCACCTGGTTTTCTGACCTGCTTCGCGAAGCTCACCTCGTTCTGTACAGCTTTGCGGCAGGAGAAACAAATCGCCACGCGGAGTTGTACAAAGACTACCTTGATGGCGTGAGCTCAGCGAATAAGGCGAATCTCATGCACCTCAATCGCCGGGTGCTCGCTGTTCAGAGCGGCGGTCGCGCTATCGACGGCGGCTTCGACATCGAGCGGGAGATCGAGAAATGCATACAGGAGGATGGCCCGTACTACCGGATATCGTTTGATCCGTTCCGTCCGGAGCGACTCAATGAGTACCACGCCTTGAAGGTCGAAATCGATGAACCGGGGCTCACCGCGCACACCAGCACCGGTTACTACGATGAACCTTACTACTCGACTGAGCCAATTCCACCTCCAAGACAAATATCGATCGAACAGCTGCAGAAGATTCTGGAACTGGATGAGTCCGATGCAGAGAAGGCAAAGCAACTATCCGGTGTGGAACTGACCGAGCGATTGAGCGAGCGCCGGCTGGAATTGCTGCAGAAAATCGCACACGGCAAACGAACCCGCCAGGAGTTACGAATCCTGACCGATGCGTCGACATTTCAGAATCCGCCGGCGGACGAGATTCTCAAGGACGCTCCGCCGGATCAAGCGGCGCAGCGGGAGATGCTTGCGCTGACCTCAACTTATCTCAGGACTACAATTCACAAGCTGCCCGACCTGTTTGCCAAGCGGACTACGGTGCGCTATCAGGAGTCGCCGATGTACCTGGACAGTGTCAGTGCGAATTATCAGCCGCTACACGTGACCGACAGTTGGACGACAACCATTCGCTACCGCAATGGTCATGAGGTGGCCGAGACCAAGCCACCCAAGAGAAAACCAAATGCGCCTGAACTGATCACGTACGGCGTCTTCGGTCCTGCTCTCAATGGCGTATTGGATGCGATCGATAAGAATGGTGGGCTAGAGTGGGTTCGCTGGGAACGTGGGACGCAGGGCCGGGTTGCGGTTTTCCGCTATGGAGTTCCAACCGAAATTTCTCTTCGCGGAGTAGGGTTGTGCTGTCTTCCCGATGGGGACGGCACAGAATCCTCTAACCGCTACGCTGGCTATCACGAAGAGATTGCCATAGATCCTAAAAGCGGTGCCGTCCTCCGGCTCGTGGTTCGGACTGACCTCAAATCGACGACCCCGCTGACGCGGTCGGACATCATGATCGAATACGGCCCGGTTGATATAGGAGGATCGACCTACATTTGTCCCCTGAGAAGCGTGTCCATTATGCGCGCACGTGCAATACGAGTTCTCTCGGACTGGGATGAATGGTTCAGGATTTATGGGCCATACTCAGCCATGTTAAACGACGTCAGTTTCGGCGGTTATCACATCTTCCGGTCCAACTCTCGCATCTTGCCGGAATTTACCCCATCAGAGAACAGGTGAATTTGAAGCAGGACGCATTGCGTCGGTCGGCCTCATTTCAGGCGAGTGACTGCATTGCGGTCGGGGTGCGCGGGGTCTTTGATAATGCGGCCGCCTTGCATGACGAAGGCGACGTGTTCCATGACGGTGATGTCGGCGAGGGGATCGCCTTGCACGGCGACGATGTCGGCGAAGCGGCCGGGCTCGATGGTGCCGACGTCTTTGTCTTTTTCAAGCATGGTGGCGGCGTTGATGGTGGCGGCTTGAAGCGCTCCGAGCGTGGTCATGCCGCCGCGAACGAGTGCTCCGAATTCTTTTGAAACGGATTCGTCTACGTCGTCGTCGTCGACACCGTACGCGACGCGGATGTGGTGGGCGAGAGCGAGTTTGAATGCGGGACCCTGGGCGGCCATGATCTCTTTGCCTTTGGCGAAGGAGTCGGGATCGCGGCCCTTGCTGAGGCCGGTCTGCATGTCGTGCTGGAAGCAGTAGAGAGTGGGAACAAGCCAGGTGTGGTGCTGCTCCATGAGCTGGGCGCCTTCTTCGTCGAGCATGGTGCCGTGCTCGATGGAGTCGACGCCGGCGCGGACAGCGGCTTTGATTCCGGCGGAGCCTTCAGCGTGTGCCATGACTTTCTTGCCGGCGCGGTGGGCGATTTCGACAGCGGTGGCCATTTGCGCTTCGCTCAACTCCTGCACGTGGAAGTCGGATATGGGATCCATGACGCCGCCGCTTGCCATGAGCTTGATCCAGTCGGCGCCGTACTTGATGTCGCGCCGGACGACGTGGGCGATGTCGTCGACGGTGTCGGCAACGTTGGGGCGGCGCGGCAGGTCAATGTCGGGGGAGAAGGGGGTGCCGTCGCCGTGCCCGCCGGTGAGAGAGACGCAGCTGCCGGCGGCGGTGATGCGGGGGCCGAGGATGATGCCGCGCTTGACGGAATCGCGCAGGGCGAATTGCGGGTAGTCGGCGGGGCCTTCGCAAGCATCGCGGAGTGAGGTGAAGCCGTGGTCGAGCCAGAGGCGGAGGTTGTATACGCCCCAGAGGGTGTGCTGCGGGATAGAGGTGCGCAGACCGACGGCGATGCTTTGCGAAGTTGGATCAGAGAGCGTGTGCGCGTGCGCGTCGATGAGGCCGGGAAGGACGGTATAGGCGGAGAGATCGGTGACGGGAACGCCTGCAGGAGCGGAGTCGGCAATCGACTGAATTCGATCGCCTTCGATGATGATGTATGCGCGCTGACGGATGTTGCCGGTGCGGACGTCGATCAGTTTGCCGGCGAGGACTGCCTGTGCAGCGGCCGGCTTGTGGGCTTCCTGGGCCGTGACGACGGCTGAGACACAGAGGACGACTACTGCGGACAGGAGAAGGGAAGAGGAACGTGTCATCTTGGGTTCAAGGTAACACCTGGAACGTGAGAAGACGAAGTCGCTTCAGAGTCCCGACCCACTCATCGCGGGAGACCGCGATGAATGGGGCACAGTAAGAGAGGGTGTCCGTCGTGGATGGGATTAGTGGGCGGAGTCGGTGTGGGAGCGGGATTGGGATTCCAGCCAGGAGCGCAGGTTCGGTTCCTGAAGATTGCGGAGCTCAATGCAGCCGTTGATGCGCTCGATGGAGTGCTTAAGTGTCTGGTCGGCGGCGGGGACTTTGTGGGTAGAGAAAAATTGGGAGACATTGTCGCGATCCGACTCGGAGCAGAAGGCGCTGGTGGCGCCGACGAGGACAGAACCCATCTCAGGAGTGAACTCTTTCTTTACTTCGTCCCAATGGTCCTGAATGAATTTCCAGGTCAATTCGCGATTGTTGTCGGCGTCGAGGGAGATGGCGAGCTGAATGGCAGCGTCTTGATTGCGAACCTTGTCTGAGACGGCGTAGGCGAGCGCGCGCTTTGCCAGATCGGGATTTTCGAACAAGGCGAGGAGATGGAGGGCGCCGGTCTGGATCTCAGGGTTGGTCGATGTTTCGGAGACCTTCTGGAGTTCATCGAAGAGCGCCGCGTTGCCGTTGCGCGCGGTGATCTGGAGCGCGGTCTGCGCAAGATTGGGATCGACTGAATCGGGGTTGGCGAGATACTTCTGGCTGATCTCGCGAGCCTGGGTGAGAATCTGCTGGTCTTTCGCTTCTCCGAGCGCAGCGAAGAGAAGAGCGCGCAGTTGTTTTTTGTTTGGCGTGTCGGAGGATGAAGGCGGTCCGAGTTTTGCATACTCCGGTTCGAAGTTCTGGAGGAACCATGCTTCGAGAGCTTCCTTTTCCTGCGGGGTGGCGGCCACGCGTTCACGGATGGCTGAGAGGCCGTCGAGAGCGGAAGAAACGACGTCGGCGTTGGTGTCAGCTTTCACGGCAGCTACCAGATTCAGGTAGTCGCCGACGGTGGCTTTGTTGGCGCGGACCTGCGCCCACTCATCGCCGATGAGGCTGATGCGTTCGGGGGGTGAGAGGCTGGTTTCGAGGTGAGCGGTGATGGCAGAGTAATCGCCGGGCGTGTAGGCGGTGCGGTAGTAGCCTTTGCCACCGGCATTGGCGAAGAAGGGCTGACTGTCGGGGACGCTGAGCGAAGTCGTCTCGGGGGTGAGGAGCTGGCAGTCCTGCTTGCTACCGGCGGTTTTGAAGCAGACAGGGAGCGTCCATTTCTGGGAGGGATCGGGCTCAATGCTCGGGGTGAGGAAGAAGCGCCGCTGCGAGACGGAGACTTTTCCGCTGGAGGGTTGACCGAAGGTGAGTAGAGGTACGCCGGCCTGGCCGATGAGGCCTTCCATGACCTTGTCGACGGGCTTTTGGCTGGTTGCGGTCTGCGCGTTCCAGAAATCTTCAGCGGTGGCGTTGCCGTAGCGATGCGCGGAGAGATAGGCGTGCACACCTCGGCGGAAGGTTTCGGGGCCAACGTAGTTTTCGACGGTGAGCAGGACATCGCTGGCTTTGCCGTACGAAATGCCGTCGAACATCTGCTCAATTTCTTCAGGGGTGTCGGCGCGGGCGCGGATGGCGCGTGTGGTGGGCTGAGCGTCGAGGTTCAACGTGCCATCCATGCCGGCGGCAACGGATTGATCGATGTTCCACTCGGGGTGCATGGCTTCGATGGGCTTGTTTTCCATCCAGGTGGCAAAGCCCTCGTTGAGCCAGAGGTTGTCCCACCACTGCATGGTGACGAGATCTCCGAACCACTGATGCGCCATCTCGTGCGCGATGACGAGAGCGACCTGGGTCTTGGCGTTTTCAGATGCAGTTTGGGGATCGATGAGGAGCGCGGTTTCGCGATAGGTGATGGCGCCGAAGTTTTCCATCGCGCCGGCTTCGAAGTCGGGCAAGCCGATGAGGTCGAGCTTTTTGAGCGGGTAGGGAATGCCGAAGTAGTTGTTGTAGTAGTGGAGCACATACTTCGCAACGTCTACACCGTACTGCGTGAGAGCGACCTTGTCGGGCGTTGCGCAGGTGCGAATGGCGACGCCGTCTTGCTCGCCAGCAGAACACTTGAAGTCACCGACTAGGAAGGCGACGAGGTAGGTCGACATCTTCGGCGTGGTGAGGAACTTGAGGGTGTGCTTGTCCGCAGCAGGACCGGGCTTGTCGCTGACGATGGGGCCGTTGGAGATGGCGGTGTCACCCTTGTCGACGACGAGCGAGATGTCGAAGGTGGCCTTGAAGGCGGGCTCGTCGAAGGAGGGGAAGGCGCGGCGCGCGTCGGTGGATTCGAATTGCGTGACGGCGTAATTGCGCCTGGCGGTCTTCGAGAGATAGAAGCCGCGGAGTGCTCCGTTGAGAATGCCGCTGTACTCGATGCTCAGCGTCGCTTTGCCGGCCGGAAGCTGATTGGGAACCGTGAAAGTGGCCTGCTGCTTGTCGGCATCGAGGGAGACGGCAGCAGTTTGTTCCTTGCCCGCGGCGGAGATTTTTACGGATTGGAAGGTGAGGTCGTGGGCGTTGAGGCTGATGCTGCTGGCAGGCTCGGCGAGGGTGACGTCAATGGATTCGGTGCCACTGAAGGTGGCGGCTTTGAGACCGGGCGTGAGAGTCAGGGAGTAGCGCTGGGGAAGGACGGTGTTAGGAAGGCGCTGGGCTTGTGTGACGGCGGCTGCAATAAAAGTGCTACAAGTGAGGAGACAACAAGCGAAGGTACAGCGCATGATGCGCTGGGTGGAACAAAAACTATTCTTCATTCAATCCTCTAAAGATTCGATGCGCGGATCAGTATCTCTCTGGCCCCAAAAGCTCAGCCCCGGGGGCACCCGCAGGTACTTGAACTCGCTCCGGCAGACCCTTTTATTTTAGGGCAACAGGTGCGCAAAGGTACTTACGGGATGTGACCGGGCGAAGTTCCTGAGGGATGAAACGGGGCAATCAGACGAGTTAGGGCTGCTGGATCTCGACGGAAGAGGCTTCGGCGGTCTTGTGGGGCAGGAGCGAATCGAGGAGAAGCAGGCAGGCGCCGATGACGATGCAGCTGTCGGCTATGTTGAAGTCGGGCCAGTGATAGCCGAAGATGTGGACTTCAATGAAGTCGACGACAGAGCCGTAGCGGATGCGGTCGTGGAGATTGCCAATGGCGCCGCCGAGGACGAGGGCGAGAGCGATTGTTGTCAAGCTGATGCTGCTGCCGAGGCGGACGAGCGCGACGAGGACAGCGATGCCGGCGATGGCAGAGAAGGCGATGAGTCCCCAGCGAACGGCGTTGGGTGATGCGGAATCGGCGAAGAGAGAAAAGGCTGCGCCCTCGTTGAGCCAGTGCGTGATGCGCAGAAAGCCGGGGATGACGGTAATGGCGTCGCCCATGGCGATGCGATTTGCGACGAGCGTCTTGGTGAGGCGGTCGGCAACGATGATGAGGGCAGAGAGGAGGAGGAGCCAGGGGAGCTTGCGGGGCGATGAAGAGCTCATTTCGCGGCCTCCGGCTCGGGTTCGGGAACTCCCATCTCGTGAAGTGCCTTGTGGCAGCGGGTGCAGACATTTTGCCAGATGCCGTAGCTGGAGACTTCGGGCATGAAGTTCCAGCAGCGTGCGCATTTGTGGCCGGATGCGGGGAGGGCGGTGACAGCGAGCGGGATGTTGGCAGCACTCGCAATTACGCGGACGTTCGAGACGTTGATGATCTCCTTGAGTCCGTCGGCGTGGCGCTGCAGCAGATTCAGAAGGTCACCCGATGCGGCGATTTCGACGTCAGCTTCGAGGCCCTTGCCGATGCGCTTGGCCTGGCGCGCTTCTTCGAGAACGCGAAGAGCTTCGTCGCGAACGGCGAAGATTTGTTTCCACTCCTCAAGAACAGACGCGGGATCGGAAGAAAAGATCGCTTCGGGCTTAGGGAACAGCGCCAGGTGGACGCTCTCTTCTCGGCCGGGGAGTTTGGGCAGATAATCCCAGACTTCGTCGGCGGTGAAGCTCACGATGGGAGCTACGAGTCGGACGAGAGTTTCAGTGATCTGCCACAGGACGGTCTGCGCGGAGCGTCGCTCCTTGCTCGTTGGCGCGAAGGTGTACATGCGGTCTTTCAGCACGTCGAGATAGAACGAGCTGAGGTCGACGATGGCGAACTCGTTGACGGCGTGATAGACGCGATGGAACTCGAAGGTCTCGTAGAAGCCGAGAATCTTTTCGGTGAGTTCGCGAGTGCGGGCCAGCATGTAGCGATCGAGCGGCAGAAGTTCGGACTCGGCGATGCGATCGCGCGCGGGATCGAAGCCGTTGAGATTGCCGAGGAGGAAGCGGAAGGTGTTGCGCAGTTTGCGGTAGAGCTCGGCGCACCGGGCCATGAGGTTTTCGCTGGCGGCCATGTCTTCGCGGAAATCAATGGAGGCGACCCAGAAGCGGACGATTTCGCCGCCCATGCGTTCGGCGATGTCGACCGGATCGACGCCGTTGCCGAGAGACTTGGACATGGCGCGGCCTTGTTCATCGAGTGTCCAGCCGGCGGTGGCGACGTGCGAGTAGGGCGCGCGGCCGCGGAGGGCGACGGAGGTGAGCAGGGAAGAGTGGAACCAGCCTCGGTGCTGGTCGCCGCCTTCGAGATAGAGGACTTCAGGGGCTAAAGCCCCGGTTTCTTTTGAGGGATCTTTCGGCACGACTGAAGTCGTGCCCTGATACTTGTTTCCGATTTGGAATGCTTTGTAGATAGTGCCGAGGTCTACGTCAGATTCGCAGACGGCGAACCAGCTGGTCCCGGAGTCGAACCAGACGTCGAGAATGTCGGTTTCCTTTCGGAAAGAGACCCCGCTGCACTTCGCGCATCTGGTTCCGGCGGGGAGGAGGTCGGAGATGGCGGTGGTGTGCCAGGCTTCGACGCCTTCGCGTTCGAAGAGGTCGACGATCTTGCGGTCGAGTGCGGGATCGATGATTGGTTCGCTGCAGCTCTCGCACATGAAGACGGCGATGGGCACGCCCCAGATGCGCTGACGGCTGATGCACCAGTCAGGGCGGGTGGCGATCATGTTGGTGATGCGTTCTTTGCCCCAGGAGGGATCCCAGACGACCTTGTCTATCTCCTCGATTGTCAGCTGACGGAACGTTGTTTCGGAGCCGTCGGCGCGCTTCATTGGAGTTTCGAGCGAGATGAACCACTGCTCGGTGGCGCGGAAGATGACAGGGTTGTGGCAGCGCCAGCAGTGCGGATAGGAGTGCTCGAGGTCGCTGACTGCGAGGAGGGCGCGATGCTCTTCGAGCATGGCAACGACGATGGGGTTCGCTTGCCAGACGGTTTTGTCTTCGAAGGGCGCGGGCGCGGCGAGAGGCCAGGCTTGCGGATCGGCGTGCAGGCGGCCGGCGGAGTCGACACGGCAGGTCTGATCGAGGGAGTATTTCTGGCCAGTGTAGAAGTCATCGGCGCCGTGAGAGGGGGCGGTGTGGACTGCGCCGGTTCCCTGGTCGGCGGTTACGTAGGTGCCGAGAACGCCGAGGATGCTGCGATCGAGGAACGGGTGCTTGTAGGTGGTGTGCTCGAGCTCGCTGCCTTTGAAGCGGGCGAGCTCGGTGGTATTGCCGAGTTTACAGGCGGCGACGACAGCGGCGGCGAGTTCGGCGGCCACGATGTAGACGGCGTTGTCTTCTGTCGCGAGGGCTACGTATTCGAAATCTGGGTGGAAAGTGACGGCCATGGAGGCGGGTATGGTCCATGGGGTCGTGGTCCAGATGATGGTGTAGACATCGCGGCCGGCGAGGGCGGGTGAAAGGGCCTCGGGGGAGGAGGTCAGCCTGTAGCGCACATATATAGATGGGCTGGTGTGGTTTTCGTATTCGACCTCGGCTTCGGCGAGGGCGGTGCGGTCGTGGATGCACCAGTAGACCGGCTTGAGCCCGCGATAGACGAAGCCTTTCTCAAGGAAGCCGTAGAAGGCTTCGAGGGTGCGGGCCTCATAGTCGCGGGCCATGGTCATGTAGGGCTTTTCCCAGCGGCCGAAGACTCCAATGCGCTCGAACTGCCGGGTCTGAAGGTCGACATACTTCTGGGCGTAGGCACGGCAAGCATCCAGCACTGCCGGTGCGGGCATCTCCAGCTTTTTACGGCCGAGTTGCTCGTCGACCTTGATCTCGATGGGGAGGCCATGGCAGTCGTATCCAGGGACGTATGGAGAGTCAAAGCCGGCCATGGTTTTTGACTTCACTACAAAGTCTTTGAGTCCCTTATTCAGTGCGTGACCAAGGTGAATTGGACCGTTGGCGTAGGGAGGCCCGTCGTGGAGAAGGTAGGCCGGGCGGCCGGCGCAGGTCTCGCGGAGCTTCTGGTAGAGGCGCAGTTCGGCCCATTTTTTGAGGCGAAGGGGCTCATTCTGAGGCAGATTTGCCTTCATCGGGAAGGCAGTTTGCGGCAGAGACAGGGTCGCCTTTAGTTCAGGCGCAGAAGACATTGGAACTCCCAAAGCGAAGAGAGAATCTTGAATGTTTAGTTTAGATCAACGACCCCGACGCCAAAGATCGGTCGCTCAGGTCGCGGTTTAGATTCCACCTGGGCGAATGCCGGAAAGTGATGGCCGGCGGTGGCGATTTATTCCACACCCGTGGCACTTTCGGTTCATTGAGTTTCAAGGGTTAACTGGGCGAGAATTTTACGGTAACCACTGCTCCCGGCAACCGTCTATCGTTTATGGGAACTCTCACTTCGGAGCGATACGGATCTCTGGAGAATTCAGGAAGCCATGATGCTGCCGAGCCACATCTAAAGACAAGCGCGGGCAGTGTCGAGCATAATGGAGAGATGGACCAGGAAGTGACCGAAACGCTTCCGAGAGGCCCAGCATCGGCATTTATGGCAAACGACGTACTTACACAGGCAGAGCGCGATACGAATGACGGCATGGCCTCCGGCGAGGGGCACGAGTTTGACTCGTTCTTCGGTAAAGCCTTCGAAGAGAAGCCGATCTGGAAGGAACTGTACGAGCAGGTCCATGACGTTTTCTTCCCTCCGAAGCTTCCGCCGCTTGTTCTGACATCGAAACCGATTCCAGTGCCGGACCGGATGGCAGTTCCCGCTAATCCGTGGGCGATCGGCACATCGAGCTTTGTGAATCTTGCCATCCTGGCCGTCGCTATCTGGTTGGGAATCACAATCATTCACCCGGTGGTGAAGCCCAAGGTCGATCTGACCAATGTGGATGTGAGCGACATTTTGAAGGCGCCGAAGATGACGGCGCCGGCAGGGGGGGGAGGGGGTGGCGGTTCGCATGACATCGTCGATCCGCTCAAAGGCAAGCTTCCTCCGCGAATGAAGGATCCGATTACGCCTCCGATGGTGCCGATTCTTGAGAAGCCAAAGCTGGCATTTACGCCGGCTATCAACGTACAGAAAGACATCACGCTGCCGGATAACCCGCAGATGGTGAATTTCGGCGTGAAGAATTCAGCCAATGTGAGCCTGGCGTCGAACGGCTCCGGTGGCGGCGGCGGTATGGGCAGCGGCTACGGCGGCGGCCTTGGATCGGGTAACGGAAATGGATTCGGGCCGGGTACCGGCGGCAATACCGGAGGCGGGGTTTACAGGATTGGCGGCGGTGTTTCGGCTCCGGTCCCAATCTTTACGCCTGAGGCAGAGTTCAGCGACGAGGCACGGCGCGCGAAGTACCAGGGCGTGGTTCTGATTTCGCTAATCGTCGACGCGCAGGGAAATCCGCAGAATCCTCGAGTGGTTCGGCCGCTGGGCATGGGACTGGATGAGAAGGCGCTTGAAGCGGTGCGGAAGTATAAGTTCAAGCCGGCGATGAAGGAAGGGAAGCCGGTGCCGGTGATGATGAGTATCGAAGTGAACTTCAGGCTGTACTAGGGACGTAGGGACCAAGGACTAGGGACTAGGAAACGAGAGCGAGGCGCTATGCGCTTCGCTCTTTTGCTTTTGGGAGCGGGAAGGGAATAACAAACTGCCCGAGTGCGGCTCTCGCGCTGGGTCCAGTTATCGCATCAATCGATTTACTTAAGGTTGGCTGTGAGCCGTGGCGTGGTAATCTTCCGTGTTCGGATCAGGAGGGTTGCAATGCGTTTTGGGCTGCGCGGTTGTGTGTTTGGCGTGATGGGGATGGTGTTGGTGAGTGGAGTTGGCGCTCGCGCCGTGGCGCAGGCGGATTATCCGTTTCGGGACTCTTCGCTTTCAGATAGCGCGCGAATTGACGATCTGCTGAAGCGGCTGACGCTGGATGAGAAAGTCCTGCTGATGTCGGATCATCCGAAGATTCCGCGGCTCGGCATTGTGTTCTCAGGTCAAGTGGAGGGTCTGCACGGGCTGGCGCTGGGCGGCCCTGCAAACTGGGCCGCACGCGGCCGGCAGCCGGCCGGCACGACTACGTTTCCGCAGGAGAAGGGGCTTGGAGCGACGTGGGATGCCGAGCTGCTGAAGAAGGTGGCGGCGCTGGAGGGAGAGGAGGCGCGGTACTTCTATCAGAATCCGGTTTGGGATCGGGGCGGCGTTGTGGTGCGGGCTCCGAATGCGGATTTGAGTCGCGATCCGCGATGGGGTAGGACGGAGGAATCATACGGGGAGGATCCCTTCCTGGTAGGCACGCTGACGGTGGCGTTTGCGCAGGGGTTGCAAGGGCCCGATCCGAAACACTGGCAGGCGGCGTCGCTGATGAAGCATTTCATGGCGAATGAAAACGAGAATGGGCGAACGCACACGTCGTCGGATTTTGATGAGCGGCTGTTTCGCGAGTACTATTCGGTGCCGTTTCGAATGGGATTCGAAGAGGGTGGCTCGCGCGCGGTGATGGCCTCGTACAACGCGTGGAATGGGACGCCGATGACGGTGAATCCGGTGCTGAAGAACGTGATGATCAAGGAGTGGGGGAACGATGGCCTGATCTGCACGGATGGCGGAGCGCTGGGATTGCTGATTAGTGCGCACAAGGCATTTCCGGATAAGGAGCATGGATCGGCGGCGGCGGTGAAGGCGGGAATCAATCACTTTCTGGACTCGTACATTCCCGATCTGACCAAGGCGCTGAAGAATGGGCTGTTGACTGAAGCCGATATGGATGCGGCGCTCCGGAATCTGCTGACCGTGTACCTGCGGCTCGGTGAGATGGACACCTCCGGTGGGGATCCTTTTGGATCAATTGGTCGGCAGGGAAAAGGAGAGGCGCCGCCGTGGGAGCGTGAATCGAGCAAGAGCCTTGTGCGGCAGACGACGGATGAGTCGATTGTGCTGCTGAAAAACGAGAACCACACGCTGCCGCTGGACAAGGCGAAGTTGAAGACGATTGCGTTGATCGGGCCGTGGATCGATACGGTTCTGCAGGACTGGTATAGCGGGACGTTTCCGTATGCGGTGAGCATTCTGGAGGGAGTGCGGGAGAAGGCCGGGCCGAACCTGCGGGTGCTGTTCGCGGATGGGTCGGATGCAGAAGAGGCGGCTGCACTGGCGAAGAAGGCGGACGTGGCGATTGTGGTGGTAGGGAATCATCCGGTGTGCAATGCGGGATGGGATCAGTGCCCGGTGCCGTCGAATGGCAAGGAGGATGTGGATCGCAAGACGATCGTGCTGGAACAGGAAGAACTGGTGAAGAAGATTCTCGCAGTGAATCCGAAGACGATTGAAGTGCTGCGGTCGAGTTTTCCGTATGCGATCGTGTGGAGCCAGCAGAACGTGCCGGCGATTGTGCACATGGTCCACAACAGCCAGGAAGAGGGACACGGGCTGGCTGATGTGCTGTTTGGCGACTACTCCCCGGCTGGACGACTGACGCAAACGTGGCCGACCGGCGATGCGCAGTTGAAGCCGATTCTGGATTACAACCTGCTGGATGGCGAAACGTATCTCTACAGTAAGGAGAAGCCGCTGTATGCCTTCGGATACGGATTGAGTTATACGACGTTCGAGTATCGCGGCGTGAGTGCGAGTGCGGCGCAGATGGAGCCGGATGGCAGCGTGCAGGTACACATCAAAGTGAAGAACACGGGCAAAACGCCGAGCGATGAAGTGGTGCAGATGTATGTGCAGCATCTCGGCTCATCGGTGACGAGACCGCAGATCGAATTGAAGGGATTCAAGCGGCTGCGAATCGAAGCGGGTGCGGAGAAAGATGTCACGTTGCAATTGAAGGCGCGGGACCTGGCGTACTGGGATACTGCGGCGCATGCGTGGCGTGTGGAGAAGGAGAAGGTGCGGATCCTGGCAGGTGGCTCGAGTGACAAGGTGCCGGTGCAGACGACGGTGGAGGTGATGGGAACGAAGGAGTTCAAGCCGTAATCCGCGGCCTTGCCGTGGTCTGAAGTTTTCCCCGGTCCCCAAGTGCGAGGGTGTTCAGTTCCATGACATCCTTTACACATTGTCTCGAGAGATCCTTTACACTTCCGCGCGAGCGCAAGCGAGCGCGGAGGTGTTGGGACGATGCCGTGGAAGAAGATGGAAGTCCGGGAGCAGCGAG
>Ga0207671_10002844_pt1 | contig 17982 bp, 14 predicted proteins | sample KBSC24metaG_FD_184352 | JGI IMG/M metagenome (GOLD analysis project Ga0207671, IMG submission 184352) | Corn rhizosphere microbial communities from Kellogg Biological Station, Michigan, USA - KBS C2-4 metaG (SPAdes) (version 2) | ecosystem: Host-associated > Plants > Roots > Rhizosphere > Soil... | reverse complement strand
ATCACCTGATCGGCGCCCAAAGCGCGAACGACGTCGAGGTCCTTTCCAGAGGCTGTCGCTGCCACGAAAGCACCCAGGCGCTTGGCAAATTGCACGGCGAAAGCGCCCACGCCACCGGCAGCACCCTGGATCAGTACTCGCTGGCCAGGAACGACCGAGCCGGCCATGTGCAGGCTCTGCCACGCCGTCAATGCAGCAACGGGCATGGCCGCCGCAGTGACGTCGTCGAGGGCCTCGGGAGTCGGCGCCAGGTTGACCTCGTTGACGGCCACCAGGTCGGAGTACGCGCCCAGACCACCCAGCGGGCCCATGACACGGTCGCCGGCCTTGAAGCGGGTCACGCTCGCGCCAACGGCTTCCACGACGCCAGCGAGTTCTAGGCCAAGCACGGTGGGCAGCTGCAGCGGGAAGACATCGCGAACGTAGCCTTCGCGAACTTTCCAGTCGAGGCCGTTGACCCCGGCGGCGCGAACCCTCACCAGGACTTGACCGGCCCCGGCGGCAGGCGCAGCCATGGCGGACGCTTGGGTGGACGCCGTGCCTCCGTAGGTCTGCAACGTCAACGCGCGAACGGTCTTCATGATCAATTCCTTCAAGTTCAGTTGGGATAGGCGAAAGATAGGACGTTGCATTCGATAAACAAAGACTCCAAAATGAAGACAGCTCGTCTCATATTTGGAACACATGGACCTGAACGCACTGGCGGACTTCAATCTGGTTGCGACCCATGGGGGCTTCGGGCGCGCGAGTCGGGCCAGCCGTCGCCCCAAGGCCACCTTGTCCCGTCGCGTCGCAGACCTCGAGGAGCAACTCGGTGTGCGGCTTATCGAGCGCAGCGCCAAGGGGCTGGAGCTAACGGAGGCGGGTCGGCAACTGCTCAGCCGGACCGAAGGCCCGATGAGCGAGGTGGTCGACGCCTTCACTTCGGCTCGGGAAGGCAGCGGCAAGGTCAGCGGGCGGCTTCGCGTCGCCGCCCCGATCCTCTTTTCCCAGCTTGCAATGGGGCGCATCTGCGCCGACTTCCGAGCGCTCTACCCAGACGTCACCGTTGAGGTGGTGGCTGAGGACCGAGTGGTGAACTTGGTGGACGAGCAGTTCGATGCAGCGATCCGCCCCAACCCGCGAGTGGACACAGCGCTCGTAGGCCGTAGTTTTGCCAAGGACCGGCTCGTCGTCGTCGCTGCACCGTCGATCCCGATGCCCAGGTCAAGCAAGAAGCCGGTGCGCGTGCACGCTGTTGTCAGCGCGTTTCGCGACGGTGAGACCTGGGCCGTCGACGGCGGCCGTCTGACGGTCGAGCCCATCCCGGTGCTGCGTCTGTCCTCGATGCTGATGCTCAGAGACGCCGCGATCGCCGGCGCAGGCGTCACGCTTGTGCCTCAGTCCATCGTGTGGAAGCAACTCACGACGGGTGAGCTCGTGCAGTGGGGTGTGGTAAGCGGCAGAGAGGTGGAGTTGTGGGTGCTCCACACTTCACGTCGCCTCGCGAGCCCCAAGGTGAAGGCGTTTGTGGACTTCATGTGCTCGCGCTATCCCGAGGGCACTCTGGTGCTGAGCGGCTAAGGCGAGAACCTTGGGACTGGGCCTGTAACGGGTCCCATCGATGCTGCTCCCGAAAAGGCGATTGCGCTTGTGAACGCTGGTGAAGAACCGCCTCTAGATGACGGCGAGGTGCCGTTTCTGGGTTTGACGGTGTTGTTGTGATTTACGGTGGTGTTGATGTCTGATGGTCGTGGAGGCCCGGATCCCGGTGTGATCGCGTGAGGCAGTCCGCGCTTGGCCCTCGGGCATTTGTGATCTAGAGGGACGCCAAGACGGAGGATTTGCTGGGTGCCCGCCGGGGCGGATGCTGGGGTATGGGGCGAAGCCCCATGTAGCAGGCCCGCGAGGGGCCGCGTAGCAGCGCCCTGTACCCAGGGTGCCCCCTTCAAGCCCAGCGGCATCGGCGGGCCCTGGGAAGCCTCTCGCGTGGCTCCAAGGGTCGCGCAGTGCCGGCGGTTGATAGCGTCGCCTTGATGACGGGCTGTTTGGCTGTTCGTGCCCGGTTGCCACTCACCTCATCGACTGGCCGGATAGATGCACCTGCGGCGGGGCACGTCGGATGCGGTGACGCCGAGCGGCGCGGTACAACGGGCGTCGAGGCCGAAGCAGGTGGGCACGGCAGCGGTCCCAAACGCCTGGCAGCGAAGACCGCGCCGCACCCTACACCGTGCCAGTGAAGGCGGTGCAGCCGCAGTGTTGCACCTCTGGGGCGAGTCCGTCCAGCACCTTTGGCTCCTTGTCGCCGAGGCACGGACATGGCCCGCTCTGCCCGCTTGTTCCTGTGCGCGCGTTGCCGCGCTCAGGTACTGCTGTGTTCCCACTGCGACCGCGGTCAGCGCTATTGCAGCCGGACCTGCTCGTTCGCGGTCCGCCGTGAGCGACAGCGAGAGACTGCCCGGCGCTACCAGCGCAGTCGGGGTGGTCGACGCAGGCATGCCGCGCGCAGCGCGTGCTGGCGCGATCGGCGGCGATCGCCAAGCCAGGCCAGCGCCGGCGTCGACATCGATAAAGTGACGCACCAGGGTTGCCCGCGCTCAGCTGCCGATGCTTCACTGCTCGCATGCGACACGCCCAACGTCTGCGAGCTCCCGGCCTTCACCGAATCGGCTGCGGACGGCGATGCGGCGACAGCCGCTGGGGTCCCCGTCGTGGCGCTGATGTGCCAGCGCTGCGCCCACGCGCTGCTGCCCCTCGTGCGGCTGGATTGGCTGCGCGGGCGCGGCGTTCGCGGGCGTGGTCGTCATGACCATCCCTCTTGAGCTGGCCGCACGCATCGAACGCCTGTACACGATCGAGCACTGGCGCGTGGGGACCATCGCGCGCCAGTTGCATGTGCACCGCGACACGGTGCGCCGAGTCCTGCGAGAGCACGGCGCCGCGCCACCGGGCGTGCCGCTTCGCAGGAGTCTCGTCGAGCCTTACCGGGCCTTCATCGGCGAGACCCTGCAGAAGTACCCGACGCTGACAGCCCGCCGGCTCTACGACATGGTGTGCGAGCGCGGCTACGCCGGCCAGGCGAGCCACTTCCGCCACCTGGTGAGCACGATGCGACCGCGCCCGCCGGCCGAGGCCTACCTGCGCTTGCGCACGTTGCCGGGCGACCAAATGCAGATCGATTGGGCCCATTTCGGGCACCTGCAGATCGGCCAGGCACGGCGTCCCCTGATGGGCTTCGTGGCCGTGTTGAGCTACTCGCGGCGAGTGTTCCTGCGCTACTTCCTCAACGCCCGGATGGACAACTTCCTGCGCGGGCACGTCGAGGCATTCAACGCATTCTCGGGACTGGCCAGAACCCTCCTGTACGACAACCTTAAAAGCGTCGTGCTCGAACGCGTGGACGACACGGTTCGATTCAATCCCGAGTTGCTGGCCTTCGCCAAACACTACCGCTTCGAGCCGCGTCCGGTGGCCGTCGCCCGCGGGAATCAGAAGGGTCGCGTCGAGCGCCAGATCGACTTCATCCGCAAGAGCTTCTTCGCCGCTCGCACCTTCGTCGACGTGGCCGATCTCAATGCGCAGGCGCGCCACTGGTGCGAGGGCCGGGCCTTCGATCGCTCCTGGCCCGAGGACGACGCGTTGAGCGTGCGCCAGGCCTTCGCGGTCGAGCAGCCTCACCTGCTCGGGCTGCCCGCCACCGGCTACGCGCTCGGCGAGCGGCTGGATGTCGCGGTGGCCAAGTCGCCGTACGTGCGCTTCGATTGGAACGACTACTCGGTGCCGCATACCCACGTGCTACGGACAGTGTCGGTGCTGGCAGATGAGCAGCGCGTGCGCATCCTCGACGGCATCGCCGAGCTGGCCAACCACCCGCGCAGCTTCGATCGGCATCAGGTGATCGAGGATGCCTCGCACGTGCAGGCGTTGGTCGAGCACAAGCGCCGGGCGCGCGCGCACCGCGGCTGCGACGCGCTCGCGCAGGTCGCTCCCGCGGCCACCGCGTTGCTGCAAATGGCCGCCCAGCGCGGCCACAACTTGGGGCAAATCACCGCCGCGCTGCTGCGTCTGCTCGATCAATACGGGGCGCCGGCGCTGCAGGCCGCGCTGCTCGAGGCTTGTCGCCGCGATGTGCCCCATCCCAACGCCGTGCGCCTTGCGCTGGAGCGTGCGCGTGAACGCACGGGCTCGCCTCCTCCGCTGGCCTTGGCGCTGCCCGAGCACGTGACGCGACGCGACGCGCCGATGCGCACGCAGTCGTTGGCGTCCTACGACCGCCGCTACGACCCACCCAAGGACACCGACGATGACTGAAGCGACCAACACTCCTGGCCTGCCGGGAACATCGCACGCCGAGTTGCGTGCGCAGGCCCTCGAGCTGCGCCTGCACGGACTGCTGGCCCACTGGGACGAGTTGATGGGGCAGCCCGAGACCGAACAGCGCGTGCGTCAATGGCTGGGCTGGGAGAGTGTGGAGCGCGCTCACCGCAGCCTCGAGCGGCGTCTGCGCGAGGCCCACCTGGGCCGCTTCAAACCGCTGGCCGACTTCGACTGGAGCTGGCCCGAGGAGTGCGACCGCACCGCCATCGAGGAGTTGATGGGGCTGCAATTCCTGGCCGACGCCAGCAGCGTCGTGCTGTTCGGCACCAACGGGGTGGGCAAGACGATGGTGGCGCTCAACATCGCCCACCAGTCCGTGCTCCAAGGCCATACGGCGCTCTTCACCACGGCCGGCCAGATGCTGGGCGAACTCGCCGCGCTCGACAGCGATTCGGCGCTGCGCCGGCGGCTGCAGCACTACGCCGCACCGGATCTGCTCTTGATCGACGAGGTCGGCTACCTCTCGTACTCCAACCGTCATGCCGACATGCTGTTCGAACTGGTCAGCCGCCGCTATCTTCACAAGAGCACCATCGTGACAACGAACAGACGATTCGCCGACTGGGGGGAGGTCTTCCCCAACGCCGCGTGCGTGGTCTCGCTCGTCGACCGGCTGATGCACCGCGCCGAGGTCGTGCGCATCGACGGCGCGTCGTACCGCCAGAAGGAAGCCGAGGAGCGCGAGGCGCAGCGCCAGGCCGAGCGTGCCACCAAGACCGCGGCGGCGCGATCACGCAAGTCCGCAAAATGACCCCAGGCCCCACGTCATCGGCAACATCAGCGCCAGCGCCAGCGCCAGCGCCGGTCGTGCCGCTGCACTGGACGCCCGAGCAGGCGCTCGCCGTCTTCGAATGCCTGCACGCCATGCGTCAAGCACTGTGGGCCGCCTACGGGCCTCAGGTTCAGCAGGCCTGGCGCGATCAGCTCGTGCCCGAGGGCCCGATGCCGGACTTCGACGTCGAGCTGCCGTTCTGATCGCCGCGCGAGCGACGGCCATCGCCGCCAATGTCGTCGCCGAAATCAGCAGTGCCCCTCTCGGGGCACTGCCCACTTCAAAGCCTCGATCCACCGTCGCGACTCGATGCACAACTCAAAACCGCTACCTCGCCGGCGAATAGAGGCGGATCTATACCGTCGCTAACACCAGGCCCGTCTCGGGATGGCGCCAGGTCTTGGCCGCCAGCGCCGCGAAGGCGCCGTTCAACTCCCGGGGGCCGGCAGGAGCGGCGAGCAAGGGGCCGATGATCGAGAAGCGCAGGCGCGCCCATCGATCACGCTTCGGGGGATCGGCAAGCGTTGTCAATGCAAAGCTCCAGATGAGGCCGCACCATCGGCGGTGCGACTTGCACGCAAGGCTATGGAGCCTCACCGGGCCTGGCTACGGGCGTCTTCTGCGGGTGCTCAACAACCCTCGCGCAGCTCGATCGCAGCAGGGTCTGCGCCGCGAACCGTCACCGGGCTGAGCCAGACCAGCAGTCGCGTCAAGGCCTCGTGCGCCGGACCGGTGAAGCGCTGGATCAATTCGCCCGGAAGCGCCTCGGTGGGCACCGGCGGCATGAAGCGCGCACAGGCCGCGCGCCACAGCGGCGTCAGCGGGAACTGTTCGAGCCACCAGGCCTGCCAACGCTGCAGCGTCTGACGCGCGACGCCCAACTCCGTGGCCACACGCACGCTCGCTGGTGTGGACCCGAAGCCGGTACGCGATGCTGACGCCAGCACCACCGCGAGTCCCAGGTACACCCGCCGGCCCAGGAAGCGCACCGACAGCGAGGTCGCCCGCTTGCGGCACAGCGCACAGCAAAAGCTCAGCCGCGATGAGCAATCGCCTCGCATGCCGGGCGGGCAGCCTCGCGGCTTGCGAGGGTAGTCCGCTCGGTGGAGATCGCCACCGCATCGACAGCCGTCGGCACGACATTGCGCCGCGAACTCGTGGTCGATGCGAAGCAGCAGGGTGAGGAACTTCGGGTCTTGCAGCAAGGCATGGCACACTGGGCTGGTCTCTTCTCGTGATCGAAATCGACTCCTCCAAAGGGGCCGTTGACGCACCGTCCCCGAGGAAAGGGCGCCACTGTGCCAAAAACCGGTCGCAACGATCCCTGCCCTTGCGGCAGCGGTAAGAAGTACAAGCACTGCTGCCTTGAAAAGGATCGGGCGGCCGAATTCGCGCCCGTCATCGCCCAGCGCGTCGCGTTGCAAGCTCAGAAGGCCGACCAAGCTGCTCAGCGAAAGGATTACCAGGCCGAGTTGCTGGAATCCCAGACCACGTTGCAGGAAGCCCAGGCTCTGGATGCGGCGTCCAACGCCGTGGTCGACCTGGTCCATGCCGGCCGCCTCGACGAGGCCGAACAAGCTGCCCGAGAGCTGCTGGTTCGCTACCCCGAGGTGCACGATGGCTACGATCGGCTTGGCATGGTCCACGAGGCCCGCGGCCAGTTCCGCGAGGCCGCCGACTGCTACCGCAAGGTGATCGAGTTCACGCGCGCCTATCCCGAGGACTATGACGCCGGGTTCGTAGACAGCTTCCTCGAACTCATCGTCAAGCTCGAAGCCTCCGTGGCCGAAGCAGAACGTGAGGTCAACGTCGACCGGTCCGGTTGACGACACTCATCGGTCGGCCCCCACCCGCCCGTATCGCGAGCGGGCTCGGCTACCTTGGTAACTCTCTTCATGCCATGTGATGGCGACCGGAGAGATCGTCGTCGCGCCCCACCGCCCGGCCGGGGTTGAACCATGGGTACATGGGCTCAACCGGGGCGCCTCCGGCGGCCTGGCAGGGGCCTCGATTGAAAGAAGATCAGAACAGCCAAACAACAGACCCCCCACTGCCTCCAACCACCCCTGATCTGTTCACGTTGATGAGGGGCGACGCGGCCGGACCATCACGCAGCTCGATCAATAACAGGTGTCAGCCCACCGCGATCGGTGCTCATGCTCACTCATGCACGAAGCGCTCGAACCTGCGCAGCAGCGGTAGACCGAAACGGCGTCACGGCTGCGCATCATCGCGCGTCCCCGCGAGCAGGTCGCCAATCTTCAGCGCCACATCGCGCAGCTCGTCGACAGCGAGTTTCAATCGAGCGGTCGAGGGTGAGAAACGGTCGGCCACGACGAACCGAAGTCGCGGATCGGTCGCGATGACCGGGACTAGTGGTCACGATGTCGAAATCGGTGGTCACGATGGGCCGAAATACGCACGGGACATCGATGAGATAGGTGTACGGGTCGACGCCTTGGAGACTGCAAGTCGTAATCAGGCTTTGGCCGGGCGACGGAGTTGGTGGCAGTCTTGAGGCCGGAGTGTCAGCGTCTGGGTGCCGCGGTCGCACTCGAGAGGATTCAGCTTGCCCTGCTTGCATTGCAAGCATCGAACAGCGCCTTGCAAAACTTCGCTAACAGTCGCAAGTCTTCGGATTTGCACTGGAAACGGGGAGATGCAGTCGGCGACGATAAGTTCAACAGGGAATGAAAGCATACGTTTGTGGAGTGGCCTGGTGACGGCTTGCCGTCTCAGCGAGCCGAGCCTCCAGCCAGCCTTTCACGACGAGCAAGACTTCACCCGACCGATCGGTCCCCTCCATGAAAGAGGCAATCACATGAATGCGACGTGCCCCGCTTACCTAGTCCCCGAGATCGCTCCGGATGCCCCGGCGAATGACCCAGGCGCGGTGTCCATACGCGGGACGGGCCTGTCCATTGACGAACTGATCCGGGTCGCGCGCGACCACCGTCAGGTGGTCTTGTCGCAGGAGTCGGCGCTTCACGACCGGATTCAACGCAGCTACGCCGAACTGCAGGGCGCCGTGGCAAGAGGCGAGACCATCTACGGCGTCACCACCGGCTTCGGGGGCATGGCAAACGTGCTCATCACTCCCCGGGAGTCCGAAGAACTGCAAGACAACATGCTCTGGTACCACAAGGCCGGAGCCGGAGGACGGTTGCCGGGGGCTGACGTTCGGGCCGCGATGCTGCTGCGCGCCAACTCGCATCTGCGCGGCGCCTCCGGCCTCCGGCCGGAGTTGATCCAGCGTCTGCTGACCTTTCTCAATGCCGGGGTGACGCCGCACGTCCCGGATCTCGGCTCCATCGGCGCCAGTGGAGACTTGATCCCGCTGACCTACATCACGGGCAGCTTGATCGGGCACGAGGCGGCCTACCAAGTCGACTTCGATGGCCAGAGCATGGACGCGAGGGAGGCGCTGCGCAGGCTGCGCCTGCCGCACCTGCGCCTGGAACCGAAAGAGGCCCTGGCCATGCTCAACGGCACTTCTGTGTGCACGGCCATCGCCGCCGGGTGTGTCCATGAGGCCCGCGTGCTGCTGGAAGTGGCGATGCATGCCCATGCGCTGATGCTCCAGGGCCTGCACGCCACCGACCTGTCGTTCGCAGCCTTCATCCACGACCACAAGCCTCACGTCGGGCAGGTCTGGGTCGCCAAGCGAATGCGGGAGATGCTGCAGGGCTCCGCACTGATCCGCAGTGCCGACGGACAGCGGCGCAATCCCGCCAAGGGCCTGGTGCAGGACCGATACTCGCTGCGCTGCCTGCCGCAGTACCTCGGGCCGATCGTGGACGGCATCGACCGCGCCGCCGCGCAGATCGAGGTCGAGATGAACTCGGCGACCGACAACCCCTTGATCGATCCCGACTCCCACGGCATCTTCTACGGAGGCAATTTTCTCGCCCAGTACACCGGTGTAGCCATGGACAGCCTGCGCTACTGCCTGGGCCTCTTGGCCAAACATCTGGACGTTCAGATCGCGCAACTCGTCGCGCCGGAGTTCAACAACGGCCTACCCGCTTCGTTGGTCGGCAACAGCGCTCGCCGCGTCAACATGGGCATGAAGGGTTTGCAGATCTCCGCCAACTCGATCGCGCCTTTGCTTTGCTTCATGGGGAATTCGCTGGTCGACCGGTACCCCACTCATGCAGAGCAATTCAACCAGAACATCAATAGCCAAGCGTTTGGTTCGGCGAACCTGGCTCGCCAGTCCATCGATCTGCTGCGCCAGCACGTATCCATCTCGCTCCTCTTCGGTCTGCAAGCGGTGGACCTGCGCAGCCACGCCATCGCGGGTCACTACGATGCCGGGCAACTCCTGTCGCCGGCGCTCGTGCCGCTCTATGCTGCACTGCGCAAAGTCACCAAGACGCCCGCTTCCGAAGCCCGCCCCTGGCTATGGGATGACAACGAGCGGCCTATGGACGGCGCCGTCGCGGCCATATGCGCCGACCTCGCCAGCAACGGGCAAATCGTTCAGGCCGGTACGACGCGGGCAGGTAGGAGCCTGGTCGAAGGTGCGCACGCAAGCCTCGATGCCTAACCGGCCCCAAGCCTGCCTGCCGACTTACGACTCGTCCACTCATCAATCTGGCGAATCATTGTCTTGCGAATAATTTCTTGCGAGGAACCATCATGACTGTAAATGGCAAAACCATCGTTGTTACCGGCGTAAGTGCTGGAATTGGTGCTGAGACTGCAAAACTCCTCAAGGCTCTTGGTGCTCGCGTCATCGGCGTTAGCCGCAGCGAGCCCGAGATTGATTTGGATGGTTTTGTTCGAGCGGACTTGTCTGATCCTTTGCTGATCGACGCTGCGATCGCCGAGTTGCCAGATCAAATCGATGGCCTATGCAATATTGCCGGCATACCGGGAACATTGCCCTCTGATCTTGTTGGCCGGGTAAATTATCTTGGGGTACGTCATCTGTGCGAACGACTGATTGACCGCATTCGATCCGGGGGAGCGATTGTCAATACGGCTTCGATTTTAGGGCACGACTGGCAGGAGAGACTGGGTTTGCACAAAGAGTTGACTGCCGCGTCGGGCTTCGACTCTGGTTTGAGGTTTTTAGAAAAGCACCCCGTGCCTCAGGAGACTTGCTATCAATATTTCAAAGAGGCGCTCATTGTATGGAGTGCCATGTGTTCACAGGCTTGGTATCTGCAACGAGGCGTGCGCATGAATTGCGTATCTCCTGGTCCGGTCCAAACAAAAATACTCGGCGATTTTGTTCGAATGTTGGGAGAAGAACGGATCCGCAAGGACGCGCAGCGGATAAAGCGACCAGGGATGGGCGTGGAAATTGCGCCAGCTTATGCCTTCTTATGCTCGGATGATTCGACTTGGATAAGTGGAGTCAATCTGCCGATAGATGGTGGATTGGCCTCTACTTATATTTAGCCGCAATATAGGTCGTGACTGACGCGAACTCGTGAGACTTCATTTGTTTCGCGTTGCACCAGAACAGAGCCGCTGTGCATGACCTTGACGCTTCGATTGCAGGCTTTCAAACCAACGCGATGAAAGGATGATCTATGACGACGACATGTCCGTTCACGAAAATGCATTCCAACGCGGCGGTGATTTCAGGCAGCTTTCGGCGGTTCGTTCTCTTCGTTGCGTTATCGAGTTGCATTGCCGGTGGCGTCTATCTGCCCATCCTCTGGATGAGAGTCGTCATGTGGGTGCTCGCTGCATGCATTGGCATGGCGATCCTGGTCCAAATGTTTACCAGTCTCTTGTACGTGCTGGTCGACAGACAGCGCTGGAAGTACAGGCTCTGGGACAAATCCGGGAAGACGCTCTGGGTTCCGAATCCCGCCATTCAAGGAGAGGACGTCAAGTTGATATTCGGACACCGGGACATCACTGGAAAAGCATCGAGCGGAATGCGGCAACTGATACGCTGGTGGCACGCTCCTTGTTCGGAGTGTCACCAGGAGCTCATGGAGCGGAACGATTTATACCGCCAAGTGAGGCCGGTCACGACGCACATACTTTCCCTGCCGATTGAAGATGCGAGGAGGCTGGCGCTGAAGCATGCAGACGAGGCAATAAGGCGCCAAAATGGTCTCGACGCAGCCTGGTCTATCGCCAGACTGCGCACGCTTGTCAGCCCAATCGCTGTTTCGATCTGTTATGAATGTGTTTTCAAGCGGGAGTGTCCGCCGGAAATCGTGTCTTTGCTGGGGGCCAGCGCTGCCGATACGCTTGCCGCAATAGGGTCAATGAAAGGGCGAAACATGCCTTTGAGGGAGAAGGCCATGGCGCATATGAAAAGCGTATTGGAAGAAGAAGGAGGACGGCCTGACATTTTCGGCGAAAAATGTGAGTTGACGATGGAACAAAGGGCGAAGTATGTGCTGGGTGTCTGGATCCACACAGGGACCGCACAGATAGCCCGGCTGGTTTCCAATACCCTCTGTCACCTGGCCAGAAACCGGCGATGCATGGAGATAGTCAAGCGGGAGATGGGGCAAGGCGTGTCTTATATGGACACTGTGATTCTTGAGTCGATGCGCTTGAGCCCGGGTATCCCCAGCACGAATCGCGTCGCGACAACAGACGTTGCCATCGGCGAGAGTTTAACATTCCAAAGCGGCACCAACTTCGTCTTCGATCTCGAACGTTACCATCGCACAGGGTTTGACCGGCCCAATGAGTTCATTCCCGAGAGGTGGCAGAACGTCAATAAGAAAGACATGAACTACATGCCATTCGGGGTAGGAAAGCAGCGTTGTCCAGCCGAGCGGTTCACTCTGGCCGTGGCTCGGGACATAATACTTCGTATCTTGAGCTCGCTTGATATTGTCGCTCCGATTGGGTTCGGATTGCTGTTTTCGACAAAACCCCAGATCGCAAACGACGTGTGCTGCATAGTTCGCCGCCCATCGCCGGGGGTGTTAGAGCTCATTGGTATACGGTTCCGGCTAAGCGCGATTTTATTGATTGAAAACATTCAGAAGAGTTTCACTCAATTGATGGTGATGCCAAAGAACGCGAAGGCGGCCTTTGACGAAGATGGGTTCAATACAAGCAGAGGTCACTCATGAATTTGCCTGCTGGAAAAACTGTTTTAGTAACGGGTGCTTCAGGATACATTGGAAGACGAGTGGTTGAGTTGTTGCTCGATGCGGGAACTTGCCGCGTCATTGCCGGCACACGGACGCCGGAAAGGGCAGCCGATTTGCATACACGGGGGGCCGAAGTTCGGAAGGTGGACTTTGATGACCCTCGAGGAATGGAAGAGGCGTTCAGGGGTGCAGACCGCCTGTTGATGGTCAGCACGGATGCTGTGGGCGAGCCGGGGCGACGTCTACGACAACATAATGCAGCCATCAAGGCTGCCGCCAGCGCCTCGATCAAGCACCTGGTGTACACGTCCTTCGCACGTTCGGAAACCAATGCACCTATCGCGATCTGCTCGGATCACTACGGCACTGAGCAGACGCTTCGGGCGAGCGGCCTGAGTTATACGGCCCTTCGCAATAACCTTTACGCTGAATCCATTTTGCGCAGGATGCCGGGCATAATTGCGAAGGGCGAAGTGATCGGATTGTGGGGCGGAGGCGGTATTGCCTACATTGCGCGAGAGGATTGCGCACGGGTTGCTGCGGCCGTTGTTGCAAGCGACCGGGCATCTTCCGGTGAGATTGAGGTTTCCGGGCCAGAAGTTATCAGTGACGAACAGCTGGCAAGTCTGATAAGCGAAATTACGGGCAACTCCGTGCGCTTTACTGCCATGCCCCCGGATGCATTGCTAAACTACCTTATCGCCGACGGAATGCCTGAAGCCCGTGCCAGGTCGAAAGTTTCGTTCGACGCTGCGCTGTCAGATGGCTATCTTGGATTTACCACGGACGCCGTCGCCCAACTGACAGGAAGGCCGCCGATGCATATTCGCGATTTTCTTGTCTCGGCAGGCATAACGAGAATGACGGCATGATGGCCTTGCTCGTTTAGTCGACCACCTGAAGCCCGACGAAGTCACCCGCATCTCGCGGCAAGCCGGCACAAGACCACTCCTCCACGGAGCACCGTATGACGAGCATTCTTCCACCGGGCGTGGGCCAGCAGGCGTTCGATGCCGCCCTGCAGGCCTTCGCCGATGTCGTCGGTGACGACGGGCTGTTGAAGTCCGCGAGCGCCTTGAAGGAATACAGCGACCCGTACGCGTTCGCGGCGGATGACGTCTTCACGCCGTCAGCGGTGCTGTTACCCACTTCCGTCGACCAGGTCAGCGCGATCCTGGGCATCGCCAATCAGTACTCGGTGCCTTTGTGGGCGGTATCGCAAGGTCGCAACCTCGGCTACGGCGGCGGCGCTCCGCGGGTGAGGGGCTCGGTTGTCGTCAGTCTGAGAAGGATGAACCGCGTACTCGAGGTCAACGAAGAGTGCGCCTATGCCGTGGTCGAACCAGGCGTGTCGTTCATCGACCTGTACGAGCACTTGCGGGCCGGCGGCCACAAACTCGTCGTTTCGGTGCCCGATCTCGGCTGGGGAAGTGTCGTCGGCAATGCACTGGAATATGGTCGAGGATACACCCCGCTCGGGGACCATGCGGCCAACCACTGTGGGATGGAAGTCGTGCTTCCCGATGGCAAGCTCTTTCGCACGGGCATGGGCGGATTGAGTCGCGGCAATTCGTGGCATGTCTACCGGCACGCCTTCGGACCGTCGCTCGATGGCCTGTTCATGCAATCGAACTTCGGCATCGTGACCAGGATGGGGGTGTGGCTGATGCCGACCCCCGAATGGTATCTGTCCGGTTCGGTCAGCGTGAAAAGAGAAGCCGACCTCGCGCCACTCATCGACATCGTCCGCAAGTTGTTGCTGGATCGAGTCATTGAGAACTACCCGGTCCTGGCCAACCCGCTTACGGTAGCGGCGTGTTCTTCGACCCGGGATCGTTGGTATCAGGGCGAGGGGCCGGTTCCGGAGTCGGTGATAGAGGACATCTGCCGGGAAATGGGCATCGGCCGTTGGAACATGAGATTCGCCCTGTACGGGTCCGAAGCGATGGTGGATGCCCAGTTCGCGGCCGTGACGGCCGCCCTGTCACGCATTCCCGACGTTCGCATCGATGGGCGCAGGTACAAGGGGGATACGCCGCCCGACGAGATTCCGCCGATGGACCGCTCGCAGATCGGCATACCGTCTCTGGACATTCTGGCCGCGGTGAAGTGGCGCGGCGAGGCCGGTGGGCACATGGGGTTCTCGCCGGTGTCCCCCCTGGTCGGTCAGGAAGTGCGCCGGCAATGCGAGCTGCTGCGTCCGATCATGAATCAGCACGGTTTCGACTACATGGGCGGGATCCTCGTTTCGCCACGCTGCACGCTGCACATCTTGGAGTTCATCTATGACGCTGCCGATGAGGGCCAGGTGCGTGAGGCCCGGCAGGGGTGCAAAGCCTTGCTGAAAGCGGCAGCGGCCGCGGGATATGGTGAATATCGCTCCCACCTCGAGCACATGGACGATGTTGCTCGAATGTACGACTTCAATGACGGCGCGACGATGCGCCTGAACAACCTCATCAAGGACGCACTCGATCCGAACGGGATTCTGTCGCCCGGCAAGCAAGGCATCTGGCCCCGGGCGATGAGGCCTCGCCAATGCACCCGAGAAGCAGCTTCTTGATGCGACGCTGATCGACGATCTGAGGCTTGGAAGTTCGGTCCGTGCAACGCCGCTTCGCAGAACGAACGGACGCGGCGCCAGAAATTGGCGAATCTGGCGGCATGGCAACCAGAGCGCTCGGTAGTCGGCCCCGACAGAAGTCGGGGAGTGACGTGGCGCTTGTCAAACACCGGAGATATCGGCATGGGCGGCAATCGAATCTCTTCACGAAGTCAGGTTCCACATCAATGGGGGGACGTCCCGAGCAGCCTTCGGCCCGGTCATCCACCTGAAGTTCCGAGCGTTCCGGCGGACCCGTTATGGTTTCACACACTGCCTCCCAAGCGTAAATGCCCTCCATACCCTGATGGACAGGAGCTATTGAGGATGCCTTGGCAAGACCCGGTTGCAACCCGACCTCATTTCACTACTGGCCCCCCTGTCCCGCCCAAGGTCCCCGAGCTTCCGCCCAAAATCCACATTTCCCTACCCACAGTGCCTGTAGGAGAGCCGGCAGGCCCGGTGGAGTTGCCCGACACGACGCGATCTCCTGCGAGTGGCTCCGTAGTCGCCCCTCCGTACAAGGTCCCCCGGTACCCGAAAAACCATTCGCCCGATTCCCATCCCGCAGAGTTGCCCGACTCACGGCAATCGAACTGGCACGGAGGTGATGCTTGGAGAGAGGCACCAATCCGTCCGGGAATGCGGGCCGTGATCGAGCTGCCCAATGCAGGGAAGCGGAGTCGCTTCGCTGCGAAGTGCAAGCGTCTGTTCGGTGCGATCTTCGGTAAGATGCCCAAGGAGAAGATGTCCCGGACCTATGGCGCCGGCGATGCCTCGAGCCCTGCGCCCAGTCGGCCTCCCCTCGGCCAAGAAGAATAGGGTTCGGCCGCAACATTCGGGTGCGGGCAGGTTCTCGTTCGGCAGATCCGGATATGGCGGCAAGACATCGTCACTCCATGATCACGGACGGGGCACGGCGCAATATCGGTCGTCTTCGACCTGAGCCCTGACCGGATCGTCAGCGTCCTTCGCGACGAAGGCCTCTCTGGCGTCGACGTGGCCAACTTCAAATCGCCCACTCAGACCATCATTTCCAGCCCGGTCGTGGAACTCAATCGCGCGGGTCCGCTGCTTGAGGCGGCCGGCTCACGCATGTGTGCGCCCTTGCCGGTGAGCGCCGCCTTCCATTCCCTCTACATGGAGGCTTCCGCGCAAGTCTTCGATGAATTCTTGTCAGGCGAGGCTTTCAAACCGCTGAAGTTGCCGGTGATCGCCAACGTCACCGGCCGTCCCTATCCCGCAGGAGACCCGACTGCCACCATTCGATCGACTCTGGTCAAGCAGATGTCGAACCCGGTTCAGTGGAGTCAGTGCGTTCGCTACCTGAGCGAGTTGGGCGCCACTGCGTTCCAGGAGATCGGGCCCGGAGTGGTTCTCTCGCGACAGCTCAAGCAGATCTTGCCGACTCCCTGAAAGCTCGCCCCGCCTTGGGTGCAGGAGCGTTGCCATCACTCGCGAGGGAGCCGTGATTGACGAGCAGGTTCACGCGCTGGCGGACGCTGAGGAATCCGATACAGGGGTCACGAAAACGCGCGTGTCGCGGCACCCCTCCGAGCCTCTGATCACAGCCGAAGCGCCCCGGCGATGGGCCCTGTTGGGCAAATCATCGAAGCAGTTTCGCCGGGATGAGTGCCGCTTCGGGTCGTCAACCTCGCCGAACTGCGCATGGCGCTTCAATCTCGCCATGAAGATACATGAGATTCTGAACCGCGAACTGCCGGCTTTGCCGAACCTGGAGCAGGGCTGTTCGGCGTCGGCGGCATCACGACCATCGTCGGGCAGCGATCATCTGCCATCCCAGTTTGTTGGCGTGCTGGCCCCGCTCCGGAAACCGGTCGCTCAAACGCCGTCCTGGGACGGCACTGAAGAGGCGCCCACTACCAACGATAGGTCCCGAAATAGCCAATCGCCGCCGCGAAAGCGCAGTCTGTCGTCGATGATGCATCCGGCTATCGATTCGTCGGCAGCCACCGAGACTCCGAACAAGCGGGCTCGACCCATTTCTCCCTCGGCATCGGCATCGGCACCGGCGCCGGCGCCGGCGCCGAAAGGCGGTAAAGTGATTCGTCTTTTGGGCATTATCACAGCCAGAAGCATCGCGCGGTGCACTGTCTCCGAGCTTGAGGCTGAAGGAATGGGCCCCGACGATCCTCGCCTGTGCTGGGCCGGATATGGGCCATGGGTTAAGAAAGAACAAGACATCAGTGACAATACCGTCCACCTTCACGCGGCTGCCGTTGATGCCTTCAACACATATCTTGTCGACCATGGACTGTCATTGCCAGCGTGGCTGGCGCAGGCCGCAGGGAAGTCTCCTCAAATCGACGTCAATGTGATTTGCTTCCGAAACTCCCCTGATCAGACTGAATCCGCGAAGGAATGCATCATCCGAGCGCTGAACAACCTCCTCCGTATGAAGGGTGACCCAGCGGCCGACGCGCCAAGCCGCACCTACGGGAGCGGCACGGCAGAACAAATCCGAACTGACCTCGAGACGTGGTTGTCACGCGTAACGACGTTCAAGCCAATCCAAAGAAAGACCTTGTGTAAGGCTATTGGCGCCCTCGGTACCTTCATCGAAGGCAAGCAATTGGCGGGCGAGGCAGTTGACTCTGTCGATACCATACTGAGTGGAACGCCCGAGGAAGTGTTGAAGAACGAGACTGTCGTACGCTTTCGCCAGTCGAACGTCAATACCAACAGCCTCAACTCCGCGCTGCGTTGTGCCAAGCTGATGCGCATGGCTGGAAAAGAATGGGTGCCGCAGGAACCAATCAGCAAGTTCCCGGTTGAGGCCTTCACTATGGCGAGTCTCGAGGCATGGATCGGACCGACCGAACCTCTGGCCAGCGCGATCACTGACCGCGCCGATACCGAAGACGGCAGCGCGAACCCCAATGAGCGCAGCTCTCGTTCGGAAGCCGCTCGCTGAAGACCTGCCACAGCCGCTCGATGCCCTCGGTAGCTGCGCGCCGTCGCAGCCACCGAGACGAGCAATGCCTTCACCTTTGCCAGCGCCAGATCTTCGTCGATGACGCCCTGAATCGATAGCCGCCAAAGGTCCGGCGCGCGTCAAGCTACTTGTCGCCTCCGTCATGCAGCCATCGGCTGAATATCTCCTCGGCGCACGGCCGCTGCGACGACGGAGTCGCGTTCAGGGTTGAGGG
>Ga0207671_10002840_pt1 | contig 18007 bp, 18 predicted proteins | sample KBSC24metaG_FD_184352 | JGI IMG/M metagenome (GOLD analysis project Ga0207671, IMG submission 184352) | Corn rhizosphere microbial communities from Kellogg Biological Station, Michigan, USA - KBS C2-4 metaG (SPAdes) (version 2) | ecosystem: Host-associated > Plants > Roots > Rhizosphere > Soil... | reverse complement strand
CGGGAGGATTCGCGATGGCGATCAGCGCAACGCTTCCGCGAACTTCGTAAGTAGTACTCATGGAATGGGCGTTTGATTTCAGATGGATCAGCCGTGAGTGGGCATTGCCTGCGGCGTGCGGTCGAGAAAGAGACGGAAGATCTGCTGCGCTTCCGGCGTGCGGCGCAACGCGTCGAAGACTTCGGACTCCCAGTCAATGCGCTCGGCCAGCGAGTCGTCGCCGCCTTGGCGGAGTAAAGCTCGCGTGGCCCGAAGCGCCATCTGCGGCTTGGACGCGAACCGCTGAGCGATTGATAGCGCTTCTTCCTCGGCCAACTCGGCCGGCATGATCTGATTCACGAGGCCTGCGGATCGAGCCTCGCCCGCAGGTATCGGCGCGCCCAACAGCATCCACTCCGCGGCCTTGGTGCGCCCGACGATCCTTTCCAGGACAAGAGTCGACGCGAACTCCGGACACAGTCCGAGATCCACGAATGGAAAGCGCAAGCGGGCGTCGCCGGAGGCAACGACATAGTCGCAATGCAGAAGCACCGTCGCGCCGATCCCGACCGCGTGTCCACGCACGCACGCGACCAATGGCTTGCTCAGGGCAATGACGGCGCGAATGAAGGACGCAGCGGCGGGCTCGTGCGGCCCTTCGGCGTCATGATTCAGGAACAGGCCGATGTCGTTGCCGCTGGTGAATACTCCGCCGTTTCCGCGCAGCAGAATCGAATGGACGGAGGTGGAAACCTCTGCATCCTGGAATGACTGAGCCAGCTGCGCGTACATCGACGCGGTCAGCGCATTCCTCTTTTCGGGCCGGCTCAGCGCAATGACGAGAACGTTGCCGTCCTGGCGAACCATAACGTCTTCACTCATCCTGTCTCCTTTCACGGCGGCACATGCGCCTCACGTGTTGGGGGCAGTTTTGTTCGAGTGTCGTTTGGACGCAGTCAGAAACTTCTTTGCGGGTCGTCAGAATTTTCTGAACGAACTTGCGCGAAGCACCTTAGTCGATCAGGTGATGTTGCAAGGCATAGCGCGTCAGCTCGGCATTGCTGCCCATGCCCAATTTGGTCAGGATTCGAGTGCGATAAGTCCCGATGGTCTTCACGCTGAGGAACATCTTCCGGCCGATCTCCGTGAGTCTCATTCCCCGGACCAGGAGCAACATGATCTCGTACTCTCGAGACGAAAGCTGTTTGTGTGCAGCCGATGTGTTGCTATGGGTTGGGCCGATCAGAAGCTGCTCCATGACCGCCGGCGTCATGTATTTCTCGCCCCGGGCCACCTTGCGAATGGACTCGATCAACTCACGGGCGTCCATGTCTTTGGTGACGTATCCCGAGGCGCCCGCCTGGAACGCCCGGATGGCGTATTGCTCTGCCGGGTACATGCTGAGAACCACGATGGGCAGTGCTGGCCGTGCAGCTCGAAAGGATGGAAGCATTTCCAGCCCGCTGCGCCCCGGCATGTTGACGTCCAGCAGCGCCACGTCGAACTCGCTCTCCCGCATGTAGCGCAGTGCCTGGAGGCCATCTCTTGCCTCTGCTTCAATGGCAAACTGCCCATGCTCGGAAAGCAGCCTCTTGAGACCCTCGCGGAATATCGTGTGATCGTCGATCAGAAGGAGGCGAATCATTGCTTGTCTCTCCGGCTTTTCGGCGCGTCGATGTCCCGAGTGAGGGGGATAGTGATGCGAACGCGAGCGCCAGATTTCGGGCTCGTCGTGAACTCCGCGCGACCGCCCAGTTCCCTCGCCCTTTCGTGCATTCCCAAAAGACCCAAGTGACCGGCGTGCGTCGTGCCGTCGTTTGCGAATCCAGTGCCGTTGTCCTGAATCTGGACTGACAGAAAGTCATCGGCAAAGGAGAGATCGACTTCGACTTCCGTGGCCCTTGAATGTCGGGCGACATTGGTTAAGGCTTCCTGGAAAACTCTGTAGATGCTAATTTCCGTTGCCTCTGATAGAACGCAGCGATCACCTTGCATGTGCATCCTGGCTTTGATCCCGTACCGTTGCTCAAAGCGGCTCAGGCCCTGGCTGATTGTTTCGCACAGACCGAGATGATCCAACGCCCCGGGGCGCAGGCCTTCGGAGACTGCACGCACGGCCTCTACCGTCTCCTGGGTCAACTGAATGAGTTCCTTAACGGTGTCATTCAACGGCGTCAGCGCAGACGATCTCGTTCGCCCCACCTCCTCCGTGGAGTCCGATATCAGTCTTTCGACGGCCCAGGAGACACGGGAAAGATCGAATTTGATTGCCGTTAGCATGCCTCCGACGACATCGTGCAGTTCGCGCGCGACGCGGTTGCGTTCCTTCTCCCGCACCATGTTCGCGTTCGACATCAGCTCCTGCAGTCTCGCGGTCGCGGCCATGAGATCCTGCCGCTGCCTCTCCTGCTCAGTGATGTCTATGCTCACGCCCACGATCGCCGGCCGGCCCATCAGGATCACTCGGGTGCCGTAGATTTCGAAGCTTCCAGGGCGATGCCGCAGGGTGCGCCGTATGACGAAGCGCTCTCCCTGCGCGCCGCCCTGAATGAGACGCTCGTACTGCGCCATGAGGTCGGTGACCTGCTCGGGATTGGCCACATCACGCAGCCGCGCTCCCATGAGCTGATCTCGGTGAAGACCGCACATGAACGCAAACGTCTCATTGACGTACTGGAACCGCCCGCGCTGAAGGATGTAGATGCCGGCAATGGACTGCTCCACGATTCCTTTGAAGGGGACCTCGTAGTCGATCAGATCCACAGCACACTCCCGGAGAAATTTCACTGCGTCCAGACACCTTTGAGGCTGCAACACCTCTGACTCATGAAGCGATGCGCCTGCCCTGGACAGCCTCGATCTCGACTGCTTCCCTGCTCGCACAGACCTCGGTAACGCCGACTCAATCAGCGTCGCAATTGCCCCATGAGCATGATGCTTGTCATCCTGGATGATGATGACCATACTTTAGAAAGTCAATAGCCCTTTCCCTGGTTCACATGGGTCACTCACAGACAGAAAAAGCACAGAGCCGCGAACGTATCGTGGATCGTGCGGCAAAGCAGATTCGGAAGAATGGGTTGCAGTCAGTGAGCGTGGGAAAGCTCATGTCGGCAGTCGGACTCACCCACGGAGGGTTCTACGGGCATTTTTCTTCCCGCTCCGAATTGCTTGCGGTCGCCCTTGAAAGGGCCATGAGTGAGGGGGCCGAGAGTTTCCACGCCGAGCATCCGCAATCGCATGCGGCGTTCGAGACGATTCTGCGTCGCTATCTGAGCCGTCAGCATAGAGACCATCCTGCCGAAGGTTGCGCGATCGCTGCACTCGCCGGCGATGCGGCGCGCTCCGACGAAACCATTCGACGGGCGATGTCGAGTCACATCAAGGCGTTCGCGGACGAGATTCTGGACAGTCTGAATGGCGACGACCGCGGGACAGCCCTTTTCATCATCGGTGCTTTGGTCGGAACATTGACGCTTTCGCGTGTACTTGACACAAAGGATTCGGATGCGCTGTTAGCTGCTGCGAAGCGCGAATTATTCACGCTTGATGCAGGCCGGAACTCTCATTAGATATCTTCGCAGTGGATGACGTTGAATCAACTTCTCCGCGTCCGGGGATCAAGGCTGACAGACCGCTCGCGCAGAGCCTGCGCGAACAGCGTGTCCGCCTCGTGCAATTACTATTGGCGCACCCGAACACTGTGCCTGCGGCATTCTCGAGCCAAAGCGCTGTGCCACCATTCCCACGCCAGCAAGTCGCGCCAGTTCGTCGGCTATGTCCGCCGGCACGATGGACACCGCCCGCTCATTCGCGGCGATCAACCCGCCGATATCGCGCACCCAATGGCCCAGGTCCTGCAAGGTGGCCTGAGATGGGCCAGTGCCACCTCGCAAATGGACGTGGGCGTCATTCGCATGCCGAGCGAATAAAGGGCGGCGCGCCGAACATGCGTTTCAATTCGGCCAGTGCATGGGTGACGGCCGGCTGGCTGGTCGCCATGTGCTCACGATCCGTGGGCCTACCTGCGCTACGTGCTGGAGCGGCTGCCCATGCATCCGAATCGCAGCATTGATGAGCTGCTTGCGCATCGCTGGAAGGCACCGGCGGGCCGCTGACATACTGCGACGTCATGAACATCGACCTCACCAAGCTCGACGAGTCCCAACTGGTCGAACTGAACCGGCAGATCGTGGCGCGTCTCAGGTATCCAAACAGCCCGCCCCTAGAATCTTTCAGATCGCAGATGCATGCGCGTATGTGGTGAGACATCCCTCTCAATGAACACTCCTAGCTTGTCGCCCCCTATTGACCAACAATCTGACGCGCCTAAGCGCTCCGGGCTACAGGCTCGGATCGTCGATTTGCCTGACAAGGACTTCCTTACCTGCAGCGAGTTGACCTTTTCGATCGCCGATGCGCTGGTGGGCTGCATCGAGGAGATGCTACCTTCATCTGAGACGCGAGCAGTCTGGACAGATGATTTCGTCTCCAGGCGTTTATACCCACGCTCACATTCGGCGCGGCAGAAGATCATGCAGCGTAGGCGAGAGGAAGGCGCGGTCCTCTCAAGTGAAGTTCTCAAGCCTTTGATATCGCCGGAAAGAGAACGCTGGCTGGATGCATGTGCGCACCGCCTACAGGACCTGCAGGCCTGGGTGACCCGGGAGAAGCTCCAGATCTTTACTGCGGCCCGGACACAAGCGCTCTCCCCCGCGCCAGGAACATATCTGCGCCGCGCGGATGCCGTTCGCTATTGCGTGGAATCCGGTTTCGAGTTCAAAGAACGCGCGATCGCCGATACCCAGGTATCGCATCGCGCTCCAGCGGCACCAGTTGTCGCGGAGCCGAGATTGCACGCAGAAAGGCCGACTGCCGCGAGGTCCAGCGCGAGGCTCCTTCGCGCTAAGGAAGCCATCTCCCGCACGGGCCTGTCCCGCTCGACCTTCTACGAGCGGCAGAATCCCAAGAGCCCGTATTTCGATGAAACCTTTCCGAGCCCCGTGCAGATCGGCCAAAGCGCCATGGGCTACCGGGAAGATGAGCTCGATACGTGGATCGCATCTCGCCCGCAGAAGGAACGTTGATCCTCGTGTAGCCAGAGACAGACCGACTCCACGCACAACCTGCGAATTGCGCGGTCCGCCCTTGCAGGCCGTAGCTGTGCGTCGCGCCACCGCTCTTTGAACGAGCCGTCTTATCGCACATGTGTCCATCCTCTTCGGCACTCCGGGCATCCGTCCCTGAGCGGCCTCACGGTGCCCCCGCTCAAATTACCATGATCAATCCCAGCTCTGATCCGGACAACTACCCCTTTGATGGCCTGACACCCACGATCCGAGCCATGGCGGAATACATCCACATGGCAAACCAGTCGCCGCCGGCCATGTGCGGTATTTCTGCCCTTGCGGGATGCACCCTGGCGGTACAAGGGCTAGTCAAGGTCCAGTGGCGCAGGGCACCAGCCTCGCCCGTCGGCATGATCTTTATCGTGGAAGCTCTCAGCGGAGAACGCAAGACAGCGAATGACCAGCTGGCCTTGGAAGAGCATCGCCGCTTCGATCAGAAGCAATCAAGCGAAGAGGCAAGGCACGCCCGAACGCGAAAGCTGGCAGAAACAGTTTGGCTGGCGCAAAGGAAGGAGATGGTTCGCAAACTCGTCAAGCTTACGGACGTCAAGGAACTTGCGAAACAGCAAGCATTGCTCGACGCGCATGATCTAAATCCGCCCCCTCGCCCCAAGCTCCCACGAATGCTCATTTCGGACATCACCGCGCCAGCCATCGGATGGCATTTGAGCGAGAGATATCCCTACGCTGGTTTGGTTTCCGACGAAGGTGGCGTTATTTTGAGCTCAGGCGCTTTGAGCAATCCCGCGATGATCAACTCCATCTGGGACCATGGCGGCGGGGTGACAGACCGAATGGGTCGCGGTCGCACCGAAGTCTATGACGCAAGTTTGACTATTTACTTGCAAGTGCAGCCGGGTGTATTCGAAACCTTTTTAGGCCGCAGCAACAATCTCACACACTCTAGCGGGAATTCCAGTCGATGGCTATATGCAAAACCGACGTCCACGCAAAGCATGAGAAAAAACAAATATGCCGATCTCCCGGATCATGACAAAGAAACCTACAACGCTCGGATCCGCGAACTGCTCCTGCAGTATGAAATTGATCCGCTCGAAGAATGGACAAATGGAAAAATAATCCCAAAAAATGAAATAGATGAAGCAGAAGCTCTTGGGCAAGATTCGATCGAAACAAAAAATTCTGAGCAGCAGCGAGAGGAAATAGAACAACCTGCGCAGGCCGAAAATAAAAGAAGACTGCCTGATCAGGAGATCCTAACCCTCAAAGAGGGGGCAAGAAATATTCTTGAGTGGTTTTCCGACACAATTGAGGACGAACTCGCGGAACGGGGATACTTTGTTTCGATGCGAGGAGCCGCGGCCAAGGCGCCTGAGAACTGTGCGCGCCTGGCTGCCGTGATGCATAGATTCGAAAACAATGAATCTAACGAAATTGAGTCAAAGACGATGCGTGGTGCAATCAAGATTGTGGCTTGGCATCTGCGCCAATATCGCAAGCGCTTCGCACCGTTGACGCCACTGGAACGCGAAGTCCAGGAGGTGGAAGACAGAATTTCACAGATCTATGTGCGCTGGGAAAAAACCCATGGACGCATCAAGAACGCCGAACTCGCCAGGCAACTGCGGAAAGCCTTGCGCCCCACGGAGAAGCTCTTCGACATCTGCGTTGAGCTCGAGGCACAGAACAAGGTAACCATCTGGGAGGAGTTCAACAGCATGGGCAGAGCTCCCGGGTGGAGCATCACGCTGGACCACTGGTTCCCAACTCTTAGTCGGCTAGCTGAAGGAAAAGATCCTGGGCCGTGGCAACGGACCCCCGGCTACGCCGATCGTCACGAGCCACGCATGCGCCAAGCGGCTGAGGCTAAAGCCAAAGCTGACGCATCACGCAGGCAATCATCGGACGGGTATGAACTTTGGCCGGGTGTTTTTTTACCCTGATACCGTAGAGTTCGTTCTATTTTTCTATCCAGTAGAAAAATAGAACGTTTGCGCAGGCACACGCTCACGGACCGATCCGTCTGTGCCTGCGAACTACTGCCTGCGAACCATGTCGTACAGGATCTTGTGCCCAGCGGGCGCCTCCGAAGGCCCCTTCCCAAGCTGCGCACAGCCGCGACTCACAACGCCCAGCTCCGCCCGAGGCAACTTTGCGAGCATCGCAGCTATAAATACGCTGGTCCTGCTCCGAAGGCATGACTCCACACAAGCAACGCCTCCGCAGACGGTTGAACGCTGTCTCAGCTGCCACGAAAGAGTGGAGCAGTCGAATGCCGATGGGGTCTAAACCGCGCCAACACCTCATCGAGAGATGAGCCGATAGCCGAAGTGCGTATGAATTGATGTAAACGCTTCGGCAAATCACTCATCCCCTGACCCAACGCGAAATGCGTGCGTCCTCGCTTGGCCAGCGAAACATGGAAATTCCAAGGTAATCAGGACTAGACCACGAGCGCATCGAGCTCAGCCACTCGCAGGCGTGCGAATACAAGCGCGCGAGTTGAGGGGAAAAAATTACTGTAGATGCCATATCGTTTGAAGTGAGTACCTGACACTTCGTAGGAAAACAACCTCAATCGGGCTGCGACACTCGCGGACTATCCATATTGCCGCCCGCTCGGGTTAACTTTGTACCGATCTTTCGACACCAAAGTGAAGCGCAGCAATCAAATCTCGATCATCAATTGCATGCACTACGAGCATCTCCGGAGTATCTCAATATTGGTTTTTTTGTAAGATTGATATTTATAAGCGCCCCTGTTAGAGCGTATTGATAGTTCAGACTATCAATACGCATGCACAAGAAGGCGGACAAAAGACATCGATCGAGAAAAGATGGAAGAAAGAGAATCAAGCCGTCAATAGAAGGCCCACCTCTCGCTTCCGTCCTTCTCCTCGGCTCATTTCTTACGTTCTGCCTCCTCTCCCATGTGAGCCCAAATGTCCAGCAAGCGCATCATGCGCTCGCGACGGACTTCACTTAAGGAGTCTCCGCCATGAGCCCCTTTCTTTCCTCCCCCCTTTTTCAGATTACTTCCCCCTATCAAAAGGCGCCTCTCGAAGATTCTCTTTTCGAAGATCTAATGCGCTGTGAGGCAGGCTTCATGGGTAAAGAAGGGCTAGTCGCCATAGCCGAAGAAATCGACTACTTTCGCCCGCTGATCGATCAGTACGTGCTGGACATTTGCTCCAGTCTCGCTTTAGCTTGGAAATATGAGCTTGGCGGGAATCATCGGCCTTTTCTCCAGCCGCTTTACCTGGCTCGGTATTCGGGCTTGCTGCAAGCGTTTGGTGGCTGCATGGTTCTCGATCGTTCGGCCAGGGCATACCAGCCGAATATTTGCAACGAGATCCTGTACGAAGCGATGGCGACGCTCAATTTCCGGGAGAAGCACGGCGCCGAGCCGATGGCGGTGGTTGCTGAATCATATTGCGCGAACTGGGAGCTGGAGAACCACCTGATAGAGAAAGTGCGGTCGCTGTCCCAAGGCCGAGGATTTCGGCGTAGCGCATACGAAACCCAGCGCAGCTATGAGGACAACCATGCGACGGGCGAACGCTTTCTGAGCGCGGCGTTTGCGGCGCGCTCACGCATCGAGGTGGCGCGCATCGATCTGTACTACCAAAAGGCCTTCCAGCCCGAGTTGACGATTTCTCAGGTACAGACGGACTTCCGGCGTCTCTGGGCCAACTGGAAGCGCAAGTGCCTGCCCAAGTCCGTGTTCGAGGACTTGATGGGCTATATCTGGGGGCTGGAATACACCGATGACTCGCGCTATCACTTCCACGTCATCCTGATTTACAAGGGGTCGGACGTCAAAGCAGGCTTCGGTCGCGCTCTTAGGGTCAAAAAGTACTGGGAAACCGATATCACGGAAGGCCGCGGCTATGCGCGTGTCTGCAATGCTAAGGACTACCCACGCGAGCTTGTGTATCTGGGCGAGGTCGAGGCGCATCACGAAGAAAAACGAGCGCTCTTGTTACGCAAAGGCGTGGGCTATTTGGCCAAGCCTGACCAGCTTCTACCGATCCGTCTGAAGAAGATCAGGACTTTCGACACATCCGCCCTCCCTAAACAGGCGTCGAGTGCGGGCAGGCCGCGTTTGCCATTGAAGGAACGGGCGCCCCGTAGGAGCAGTGAGCCTTTCCAGGCGAAGAGAAAGGTGTAGGCCGCAGCGATAAAGAATCCACACGCGAAGCTCTGAGAGCGACGCGCTGCCATTGCCTGCTTGTCGCTGGAGCAACAGGCCGCGTGCCAGCTAGCGAACTTCGTGACCGTGCGCTCGCCGAACGGACGCGGCGGAGTCTACTGGCCCGGCCACGCCGGACTTCCATTCGGACTCGATAGCGCAAGTAGCGCCGAAACCTCGGGGTCGCTGCATGAAGTCCAAGACTTCCGCCGCACTCCCAGTTGGCCTCCGCCCTGCGGCGGTGGCACGCCTCATCATCTGCTTGAGTTCGAGAGGTACAACGGAGGCACCGAATTTCGAGATAACGACTCCACGTCGCGATTCGTCAAATTCTTACTGGGACAAGCCATGAGATGAAAAGCATATACAGCTGCTCTTCGTCCGCCAGGCATAGCGCTCCCTTCAAAGACAAGAGGTATTCCTCTCCTCGTGCTATGGGAACCACGCGGCCTCCCCTGGTTGTGATGGATCGTGCTGACTGGCATGCAACAAATCGCCGGCAGATCTGCAGTCACCAGAGAGTCGTATCGCCGCTAGGTGAACTCGCCAGCCTCCAAGCCAATGGGCGCACCCGCGCCGTTGGATTTCAGAAACCTCATTCTAGGAAAACAACATGTCCCCATATTGGCACAAAGTCCCTTCAAAGCACTGCTCGAACTGCGGAGCGCTCATCGGTCATATTCACGTGAACCTGCACCGCAATGAAGAACGCTTTGAGCTACTCAACCCCCCAACCAACTTGGAGGTGAGAGATGCCCGGGTGCTGAAGTCGTACTGCATGGAGTGCGGAGTCAACGCTGCCCGTAATGATCTGGAGAAGCGTGGTTTCGTCTGCCATGACATAGAGGACTACGAAGGCGTTCGTCTATGCACAAGTTGCGGACGGACTCACCTCAAAAGGAACAAGTGGCAACCCGTGTACCTGATCGCTGTCAACCTGCTTAACGACAAATTCCTCGACACGGCGGAGGAAACAGCCGTTGTGATTGCATGCGCGGAGTGTGAGGCTGCACATGGAGGAATGCAGCCCGTGCCCCTCGCTGTAAGCAGGCGGCGACTGGTGCGCCGATTCATTGACGCTTTTTGACCCACGGATATACGACCTTGAGGACCTGGTGCAATGCCACTGCAAGGATCCTGCGGACACCGAGTTCTTGCCCGCTGACCTCGCCGTGCGATTTGCGCGGAAAATCCTGCACCTTCTTCGACCACGTTCACGCACGGGGTCTAACTGAGACGCCGGGGCGTGCGATCACCCCTGTACCGCCTTCTGATGAGGCCGACTATTTCGCCAGCAGCTCTTCGGCCGACTTGCCAGCCTCGAGTGCTGCTTTGAACCAAACGGGGCGTGGGCCACGGCCGCTCCAGACATTGCCCTGATCGTCCTTGAATTTTGGCGCACCACTGGCTGCGGCCAACTTCTTGGTCTTGCGCCCCTTCTTCGCGGTGGCTTCTTTCACCACCGCACCTCTTCCGGTTGAGCTGCCAAAGCCAAGATCGGCAGCGGTGAAACCGTATACCGCGATAGCTTCCTTGATGCGACTGAGAACGCCGCTGGCTTCCTTATTGCGCAATTGCTCAGCCTCCTTCTGCAATTGCTCAATCTGCTTCTGAACCTGAAGATAAGTCTTTGCCATGGGAGCTTTCAAACTGGAAAAGGCGCAAGCATACGCTGGGCAGAGGGACGGTCGTTGTCAGTGTTCTTCCTTATTTTCTCAACAACCCTACTGCTGATGAACGACTGGTGGCAAGCGCCACACACACTGACGCGCTATCTCATCACCAAACCTTAATGCCCAAGCTTCTTGCATCCATGCAATCAAAAAAATTGAAACCTGCGACGGGATCCCCCGAGGCTCGCCGAGAGGGCGAAACCAAGGAGGGCTTTTCAGGCGTTTCAATGCTTGTTCAGCGTTGATTTGGTTCGAATATCCGTCAAGGTTGTATCGCGCATCAGACTCTACCTAGATCACCACGATACTTTGCGTTGGACTCATGTGGAGCAGTCAAATTGGCAAGTCGTGCCTCCTCCGCTGCAGCGCGATTGACTTGTTCCAATCGATACGGATCACATTGCTTGCGGGTAAGCATGACCCGGTCCACGAGAAGAAGGAACTCTTCGTCAAGCGCTGACGCACTGTCCGGTGCCGCCGCTTCGCTGACGGCGTTGCTCGCCTTCATAGGCCCTGCCCGCCAAAAAAGATCGCCTCGACGTGCCTTGCACCGCTCCCGTGCGCCGGGAATCCCATGATGGCGATCCGATCGCGTTGCTGACAAATGCCGCAGTTCAGGCAATCGCTGCTGCCGAGGCTGGCGGGGCACACGACGACGTGACGACCTGCAGGCGTCCGAACAGCCTTGGTCATTCCGGCTGGCAGGAGGACCACAACGGGCGCGACTCCGAGCGCGGCATAAGCGTCGGCCTGGGCAAGCGTCTCCGCGCTCAGGTTGACAGTGAAGCCGATCTGGTTGGCCCTCTGGATAGCACTGCGGTTCGACGGCGTGGGCGGGTAGTGGGTGTAGGTAAACCCGCGCCGCCCCTTGTTCGCCAGCGCCAGCTGGATGAGCAGCTTCTCGTCGATCACGCCTGGCGAGGACGGTGTCAGATCCCCTGCCTGGTTGTGCCGCCACAGCGCGTGTCGACGCAGCGTGGAGATCTCCTGCAGCAACTCGTCGAAGCTGCCGCCGCGGCCACCTTCCGAGACAGCTCTCCAGTGAAGCGCCAGAGGCCCGCTCTCGGCATAGCAGCCGTTGTGCTTGAGGCTGCAGCCGGGTGGACACGAGTTCGCACTCGTCGTGGTGACTGGCATCAGGCCGGTCTTGGCGTTGCGGCTGATGCGCGTGAAGTGATATGTGAAAGTCGACAGTGATGCGACCGATGCGACGAATCGCTTCGATCGACCACGCGAATGCATGGTGACCAAGATCTGCTCCTCGGGGTTGGTGCCGCGGATCGCGGCAAGGCAGCGCATGCCCTCCCCTCCCCGCAGCGCCTCGAGGCTCAGAAGGACTCAGGACACGCGCGGGGATAAAAATGACCTCGCAGGTCCCAAATAGGCAGGGACGGCCAGGTACGAGCGCCATGGCGGCGCTCGCGTCGAGCGACCGGATCGCAAACACTCAGCGGTCGGAATCGCCTGAGGACTCCCTGGCATTGACCCCGGCATGGCGTGCGCCCGGAGGCTTTGACACCTCCTCGCCCAGCCGTTGCGCCAGCTTCCTCTGCACTTCGAGGGCGCAGCCGTGCCAGGCATGGCCACTCACAAGGCCGGTGTCCAACTGCTCTGACGTGGCCGCCGCAACGCGTTTCGCGTACTGCTCGAGCGCATGGATCACGAAGGCTTGAATGAGCGCGCCGTGTGCGCTGTACTCCATCAAATCGACGACGAACTCGACATTGGACTGACGGTGGTTCATGGCGCCTCCGCGGATGACAGCAGCGCAATCTCCGCGCCGAAGGCCAAGGCGGCGTTGTCCGGTGTGGGCGGACCGTTCTGCCGGATCCACCAGTCGGGCGGAGTGCACGGAACGGACATCACGCCCAGGTAGCCGCCATGTGTGGCATAGCCCACCACCTTGGCCCGGCCGATGCCGTCGAAGCGAATCAGAATGTCGGCTCCGATCACTGGCACCTCGAATTCGCTCGACCACTTGATCCGGTCTTTAGAGGTGAGATTCCGTGTGTAGGCAGGCACTGTCTCGTGCCGCTCGAAGTCGATGTTCATGCGGGTGACTCCAGAGGTGGGAAGCAGCGTGGCGCTGCCGAGTTGGCGGGATTTCATGCGGAAGGCCTGACCGTCGCTCTCGCGCGCAACGTCCCACCCTCGGCGGCCAAGGCAATGCTGCAGCACGTAGACCTGAGCGTCGTACGAGATGCGGACACCTGGCCGGATCGCTGCACGCCTTGCGGATCGGCTCGCATGGAACGCGCGAACCCTCTCGCGCCAAGGCCCCGCATAGGGCCCTGTAGGCGCATCGGCCTGTGCGAGGAACGACAGCGGGCAGTCGTAGTAGCAAGGCCCGCAGGTCTCGTCCATGCTCTTGACGGCCACCTCCCCCTTGCGGGATTCGATGAGCGTCAGCCCGATCCATTTGCACCCGGTGCGCTCACCGGCACGGTGTTGGGCAAGGAACCACAGGCGGTTGCCGATCGCGCGGTGTGCCAGCACCGTGGCGTAGGCGCCGACACTGGCCAACTCATCGTGGATGGCCTGATCCTTGGTGGCGCGGTAGACGATGCTTCCCATGTCAGGCCTGCGTAATGAACGAACGAATGGATGAAACCTTCGCGCGAAGCCCGAGAGAAGACAGGTTCGCGGCGAGGACGACGGGAATATTTGTCCGAGGAGAGTGGTTTTTGCTGCGCATGGAACGGGCGTAAAAAAACCCGCACGAGGCGGGCTGGGTCTGGGTTCAAAGGCTGTTGACTTCGCATGGACACGACTTCGATTCAAGGCCATGCAAAGACCACGAAGTCCAAGACGCTTGGCAACGCCAGGTTGTCAGCGGCCAGTTCCAGGGCCTCGCATTGGTAGGTCTGCGCGAGCCGGAGCAATCGACGCAGTTCGTGCCATCCCAGCGCTTGGGCTGCTGCGATGTTGTCGGCGGTAACGTCGATGCGCCAGGTGAAGTCGTCCAGTTCGAGGACCCGCAAGCCAGCGAGATTGGACTCTGAAGTGTTGTCGCCTTCTACAGCCTGATGTTCGGCGTGAATCTGCCGCGCGACCTCCCAGGACAGATGGCATGCGCTGACTCGCAGCGTTCGGGCGATGTAGCGATGAAGGCCTACCGGCGGAAATTCAGAAGGCTCGTGAGCCACCGGACCGTGAAGAGTTGGATCGATGTTCATGGGACTGCTTGGAACAGAAGAAAGGAAAAGGGAGATGAAAAACGCTTCGTGCGCGCGGCGCCGGAATACCCGTCGAGACATGTCGCCTCAAGCGGCACAATCTCCGCATGACGACGATGCAAGAGCTGCCTGACGAGGTACTGAGCGCGATGGCAGTGGAGTGGCGCAGGAAGGCCCTTGCGGGAGACCTTCATGCACGCGGCACCGCCCATGAACTCGAGACGGAATTGCGCCGACGTGCCGGTGCGCCGTTCACGAACTACGACACCTTGGACATGCGCCCACTCGGGATGAGAACGGCGCGGCGCCCGTGGTGGAAGCTTTGGCGCGCACACTGAAAAGAACGAACAAGTGCCGCTGAGCCAGGCGCGGTTCTCACCTTGACATCGGCGCGTCATGGCATCTGGGTGTCGATGTCCTGCGCAGGCGGTGCCTTGTCGAGCTCGACACATCGCCAGAACGCCTGCTCCTGCCGGATAAGACGCGCAATCTCGGCCTCGCTGCGTTCGATCCGGTAGACCTGCAGGTGCTGGCCGCCCAGCAGCACGATCACGTCGGCGGCGTTCGCGCCTGTGACCGCGAGCTGGTGCAACACCCGCAGCCTGATGTGCTCGGGGATACCTTGAGCCCAGAGGTGGGCGAGGTTCATGCCAACGGAGAAGCATTCGAGAAGCTGGACATCGGATGACGCCACGACTTCGCGCGCGACCGTGGCGCGCATCCACGGATGCCGCGGGTGCTGCAGCGTGGTGTTGACGCGCCGGACCTTGCGACCCGTCCTGAGCGTGTAGTGCGCCGCCACGATCGGCTCGAGCAACCGACTCCAGTAGGCGAGGCCGTCGTCCTGGCTCTGCGTCGGATGCAACAGGTCCTGTCGACCGGTCTTCTCCATCCAGAGACGGACCTGAGACTTGAAAGGATCTTGGTCGAGGGCAGCGGCCGCATCGAGATCTCCGATTCCGGGCTCGCGCATGTCGGGCCACCGGTCGCAGCCCGGGTGTGGGGGCTGAGGCGGCTGGACCAGTTGGAGTTGCGGCCGCCCTGCGGGGTACGTCGTTCGCAGACGTTCCGTGCGTGTATTCACCATGCTTTTTTCCTTGAGAGGTTCTGATGTCCATCCGGCAAAAAGCCTCTCTCCTGTGAAGGAGAGAGGCCTCTTTTTGGGGGGACGGGGGGGGGTAAAAAGCCCCTATGGGAGGGCTTCAGGACGTGAGCTGAAGTGCGCGGTCAAGGGCGCGTTGCTTGATCGCCGCGCCCTGGCCGAACCAGGCGCTGTCGAGCCGGTATTCGGGGCTGCGAGCCCGGCGTTCGTGGTCGACGAACTCGGTCACCGCGTTGAGCAAGCCCCAGGCCGTGCCCTTGGCGGCGGCGAGTTCGGCGCCCCGTCCCCTGCCCTCGTAGAGGGCTTGCACTGTCTTCAAGGCACGGTCATGCGGCACGCTCGGCTGGCTGGTGCCGCCCTGCTTGCGGGTGGCCTCATGGGCGTTCGGTCCGCACAGCACGTGCAGGAAGTAGTCCAGCGGTTCTTTCCCTTTGACCTTGCGTTCGGACAGCTGCTTCATGCGGTGCATGAAGTGATCCCACTGGGAGACGGCAATCCCCAGCTTCCGCTTGATGGCGTCGGCATCGAAGCGGGTGTTGTGGGGCACCCGAATCGCGTTGCTCGTACCATCCAGAGCGATGGACAGGGTGTTGTTGCAGACCACCCGGACGGTGGTCGGGGTGACGGTAGTGGCAAGGGTGCCGTCGCACGAGGTGGCAAGCAGTAGGTAGCCATCGACGACGTCTGAGCCCTTGAGGACGGCCTGCTTGCCGGTGCGCGCCAGTGCCCAGAACTTGCGTCCGGCCTTGAGCACGCCGGCGGTTTCCATCTCGTAGCCGCCGATCTCGGTGAGATCACGGTAGAACTCGAGCACGGCGCGGGGCTGCACGACCTGATAGCGGCTGCTCACGACGGACAGGGGGGCTTGGGTGTCGCTGCGGTAAAGGACCTTGTGGTCCTGGAAGGACTCCAGGGTCTGGAGCGACGGGGCTGTCTTCGGACCTTCGGTCATGTAGCGCACGGGGGTTTCTCGGATGGTCCAGTCCATGCCGGCTTGGTGGGCCCAGACCTCCAGGGGTTGCTTGGGTGGGAGACGGTGACCGAGGCGATGCCAAGGGGTGTCACCTGCAAAGGCCATTTGTTCGATGAGATGTGCCATGGGGAATGGAAAGAGAATGAGGAAGGAAATGGGGAAGAAAAGAAGAACCGGGACCGCGCGTGCTGCGTCAGTCCAGATCCGGGTCTTCGGGGTCGTCGTAGAACGGAGCGTCGGCTGGGGACGGCCCCGCTGTCCGGAACGTTGACGACGCCGGCGCTGGGTCCGGGGACGACCACGGTCCGTCGGACGCACCGCGTCGGCCGCTGAAGGTGTGGCCGCAGTTGGTGCACCTGCAGTTGTTCAGGACACGGTCATCGACAACGCGCCCGAAGATGGCGCCCACCTCGGTGCCCAGGGCGCCGCCGCCCAGGCCACCGAGCACCACGCCGATGACAGTGCCGATCGTTCCGCCAGCCGGACCCGCGGCCATACCGACGGCGAAGCCGACGCGCGCGCCGCGAAGCGCACCGGCAACGCCGCCAGCGGCACCTGCCAGGCCGCCGAGCGTGCCGCCGGTTCGCTGGGCGATGTCGCGGGTTTCGATGCGGTCGCAGCCGCAGTTGGGACATTGAAGGGAAGACAAGGTGAAAGTGCTCCTTTGAAAGCAGGTGGAAGAAAGAAGAAGAGAAGAGCTGAAAAGGGCGGACCCAGGCGGCAAAAAGCCCGGTCGACGGCGAGGCCGGACCGGGCTTTTCGAGGGGGTTGTTGAGTTCGGGGAGCGAAGGTGGAACAGGCGTCAGTCGACAATGCGACCAGCAAGCCGTGCCAGGCGTGCGTATTCGCTCAAGGGCTTGTTCGCCTTCCAGTACAGGTCACGCTCGATGCCGAGGGCACCGCCCATCAGTCGGATCGACATCAGCTCTTGCACGGACACATGGCCCGTCTCAGGCATGCCCATGCCGAGGTCGCCCAAGCCGTAGGCCAGGTCTTCGTCATCGGGGTCCAGCTCGGTGATGAGCCAGGTAGCGGCCCCGCAGGGGTTGAACCACTTGACCACGGGAGGTGGATCGAAGCGAGGGTTATCGCGCGAGGCTTCGCCATTGGCGAGCAGCAGCTGGCGCAACTCGGGGGTAATGAGTTCCATGGGGTCTCCAAGTCTTGGCCCGATGGGAATCGGGCAATTGGGTGTCTGGGAAGACATCGGGCCGCGCTGCGCCAATGCGCAGACGGCATAGCACCCGGCCACACGGCCGGGCAGGGCCGGGCCCGGCTGGGCGAGATGGGATGCAGAAACGAAAAAGCCGCCCGAAGGCGGCTTGAGACGGATTGGAAGATCGAGACAGGAGCATCAGCCTGGGCGTTTGCCGCTAAGGCACTCGGCCTCCCATTCACCGAGCTGATCGGCGGTAATCACTTCATCCTCTCCGTGCTGGACGCGGAAGGCGACGATCTGCGTATCCACGCAGCCCTGCACATTGGAGGCAGCGCCCGGTGGCACCACCGTCACTGCCGACTTCGCTGTCGGTGCCAACGGCACTTCCACGCCGTTGTCGTACCTGGCCACGACCTTGAGCTCGTCCGTTGTGTTCCTGTCGCTGTCCAGCGTGGCGACCACGACGTCACCATGGGGCTTGCCCATCTTCCATCCGCTGCGATCCCTGAGCTTGCCGGAGAAAACGTCGTAGTTTTCTTCGATGCCGTCCTTGACCCCATCGACCATCCTGACGCGGTACACCAGCCGGTCGGTGCCGCGTGAATAGCGTACGAGCTCGCCGTCGACCAGGCCCTTGGAGTACGTGGCGCGAAAGACCAGCTT
>Ga0207671_10002837_pt1 | contig 18019 bp, 16 predicted proteins | sample KBSC24metaG_FD_184352 | JGI IMG/M metagenome (GOLD analysis project Ga0207671, IMG submission 184352) | Corn rhizosphere microbial communities from Kellogg Biological Station, Michigan, USA - KBS C2-4 metaG (SPAdes) (version 2) | ecosystem: Host-associated > Plants > Roots > Rhizosphere > Soil... | reverse complement strand
CTTGCCGTCCAGGCCGATGCGCGCGACCTGCTTGCGGCCGTGATCGTCATAGGAGACGAACAGGCTGCGCCCGTCCTTCGCCCACACCGCGCCGTCGATGCTCTTGTCGAGCCCGGCGGTGAGCGAGCGGCTGGCGCTGCCGTCGCGGTTCATCACGTAGAGCTGGGTGTTCTGGAAGCTGCGATGGGTGTCGTCATAGCCGAGATAGGCGATGCGGGTCCCGTCGGGCGAGAGCACCGGCGCGGCATCGGGGCCGTAGCGTTTGGTGATCTGGGTCAGCGTGCCGGAGGCGACGTCCACCGCGTAGATCTCGCTATCGTTGGGCTCGCGCTCCCAATCCTTGCGGCGGTTGCTGCCGAAGAAGAGGGTGCGGCCGTCGTTCGACCAGGCAAGCGGGCCGGCATCGTCGAACTTGCCGAAGGTCACCTGGCGCGGGGCGCCGCCGTCCGCCGCAACGACGAAGATATGGTCCGAGCCAGGCTTGAGATAGCCGCCGCCATCGGCGCGGTAGGTGACGCGGTCGATCACCTCCAGCGGCTCGGCCCATTTGGCGCCCTCGGGCTTGGGCGGCTGGCTGCCGAGCGACATGCCTTCGCCCGGCACCGTCATCGTATAGGCGATCTGGGTGCCGTCGGGCGACCAGGCGATGCCCTGCGGGCTGTCCGGCAGGCCGGTGATCCGCGCGGTGGCGCCGGTGGCGATCCAGCGGACGAACAGCTGCGGCGCGCCGCCCTCGGCGCTCGAGACATAGGCGAGGCGGGTGCCGTCGGGCGACCAGCGCGGCTGGCTGTGCGATCCGGTGCCGGCGACCAGCGGGGTCTGCTGGCCGGTCTTCACGTCGACCAGCCAGATGCTCGCGCGGCCGCGATCGGTCATGATGTCGGCCGACTGGCGGACATAGGCTACCTTGCTCCCGTCCGGGCTGATCTGCGGATCGCTCGCCTGTTCGAGGGCAAACAGGTCGCTGCCGGTGAACAGGCGGCTGGGCGCGTCCTGCGCGAGCGCGGCCGCGGGGATCGCGGTGCTGAGGAGGAGGGCGAGAGGGGCGAGGCGCATGAAGGTCTCCGGCAGGACAGGTGCGGCATCGTGTTCGGGCGCGGGGCGCTTGGCAAGTCGTTACGAGGGCAATGGACGGCAGTATGATTGCCGCCCTTGGCACCCTGCGCCTAGGTCCGCGTTGGGAAGCGCGAAGGAGACTTGCAGATGTTCGAAATCATCAACCCGGCGACCGGAGAGACCGTCGATCGCATCGCCGAGCTGGACGATGCCGGAATCGAGGCGGCGCTGGCGCGCGCCGCGGCCGGGTACAAGACGTGGCGCGAAACCTCGATCGAGACGCGCACCGCGATGCTATCGAAGATCGCCGACGCGTGGGAAGCCAACAAGCAGCACCTCGCCGAACTGGCGGTTCGCGAGATGGGCAAGACGATCACCGCGGGGCTGGCCGAGGTGGAGAAGTGCATCTCCGGCTTCCGCCATTATGCCGAGCATGGCCCCGCCTATCTGGCGCCGACCACCGTCAAGACGCCGACCGGCCACGCCGTCGCGCGCTGGCTGCCGCTGGGGCCGGTGCTGGCGGTGATGCCGTGGAATTTCCCCTACTGGCAGGCGGTGCGCTTCCTCGCGCCGACGATCCTCGCGGGCAATGTCGCGCTGCTCAAGCACGCGTCGTCGGTGCAGGGCTGTGCGGCGGCGATGGAGGAAATGGCGCGCAAGGCTGGCGCGCCCGAGGGGCTGTTCCAGAACCTCGCGATCAAGTCCGGCAAGGTCGATGCGATCATCGCCGACAAGCGGGTGGTGGCGGTGACGCTCACCGGCTCGGAAGGCGCGGGCGCCAAGGTGGCCGAGGCCGCGGGGCGCGCGCTCAAGAAGGTGGTGCTGGAGCTGGGCGGTTCGGATCCGTTCATCGTCATGCCCTCGGCGGATCTCGACGCAGCGGTGAAGACCGCGGTGACCGCGCGGGTGCAGAATGCCGGGCAGAGCTGCATCTGCTCGAAGCGGATGATCGTCCATGCCGAGGTGTATGATGCGTTCCTGGCGAAGTTCGTCGCCGGGATGGAAGCGGTGAAGATCGGCGATCCGATGGACAAGGATACGGTGATGGGCCCGCTCTCCAGCGTCCAGCAGCGCGATACGGTGCTGGAGCAGGTGAAAAAGGCGCAGGGTGCTGGCGCTAAGCTGCTGACGGGCGGCACCAAGATCGAGCGCGATGGCGCCTGGATGACGCCGGGCGTGCTGGTCGATCTCGATCCGGAAAGCGATGTCGCCAAAGAGGAGATCTTCGGGCCGGTCGCGGCCGTCTACAAGGTTGCGGATATCGACGAAGCGATCGCGGTGGCGAACGACGTGCCGTACGGGCTGGGATCGTCGGTGTGGACGCAGGACGAGGCCGAGGTGGAGCGTTTCGCGCGCGACATCGAGGCGGGGATGACGGCGGTGAATTCGCTGCTCGCCTCGGTGCCGGCCGCACCGTTCGGGGGTATCAAGCTTTCCGGCCATGGCCGCGAGCTCGGGCCCTGGGGGCTGCACGAGTTCATGAACCTGAAGGCGGTGATGTTCGGGGGTGGGAAGGCTGGGGACTGAGCGCGCCTTCTAAGCCCCTCCTCCTGGGAGGAGGGGTTGGGGTGGAGGGATGCCAGAACGTTTGACGGTCTCGGTGAGACACAGCCCCACCCCAACCCCTCCCCTGAAGGGGAGGGGCTTAAGAAGCCGAAATCACCGCCCCGCCTTCACCTCCGCCAGCAAATCCTTCCGGCTGAGCTTGCCGATCATCGTCTTCGGCAAGGCGTCGCGGATCACGACTTCCGCTACCCGCTCATGCTTGCCCAGCTGCGCGTTGAGCCAGCCGCACATTTCCTTCGCGTCCGCCGTCATGCCCTCGTTCAGCGCGACATAGGCATGCGGCAGCTCGCCGTGATACGGATCGGGCAGGCCGAGGACGAGCGTCTCCTTCACCGCCGGATGGGTGTAGAGCACCGCCTCGATCTGGCTGGGGAACACCTTGAACCCGCCGACCGCGATCATGTCCTTCAGCCGGTCGACGATGTGGATATAGCCGTCCTCGTCGATGATGCCGACATCGCCGGTGCGCAGCCAGTGATCGTCGACGAAGGTGCCGACATCGGCCTCGGGCCGGTTCCAGTATCCCTGCATGATCTGCGGGCCCTGGACGACGATCTCGCCCGGTTCGCCTTCGGGGGCGGGCTTGCGCGGATCTTCCTTGTCGACCAGCCGTACCCGCGTACCGGCGATCGGCTGGCCGATCGTGCCGCTCTTGTTCAGCCCGACATAGGGGTTGGCCGAGACCACGCCCGAGCTTTCGGACAGGCCATAGCCTTCGATGATGTGCGCGCCGGTGACCGATTCCCAGTTGAGCTTGAGCTGCTCCGGCAGCGGCGCGCCGCCCGAGATGCAGAAGCGCAGCGAGGCGAAGTCGCTGGGCTTCATCCCCGGCGCGTCGAGCAGCGCCTGATACATGGTCGGCACGCCGGGCAGCGAGCGCGGTTTGGTGCGGCGCAGCTCGGTGAGCACCTGCTGCGCGTTGAAGCGCGGTAGCATCACGATCTTGCCGCCGGTGATCACCGTGCGGTTGAGCACGCAGGTATTGGCAAAGACATGGAAGAAGGGGAGGACCCCCAGCACCGAATCCTCGACCTTGCCGAGATCGGGATCGAGCTCGGCGACCTGGCGGGCATTGGCCGAGAGATTCTGGTGGGTGAGCACCGCGCCCTTGGGGGTGCCGGTGGTGCCGCCGGTATATTGGATCAGCGCTACGTCGCGCGCGGGATCGATGGCCGGATGGGGGCAATCGCCCTTATTGGCGATCAGCTTGGAGAAGGCGAGGATGCGCGGGTCGTGCGGGCGGGCGGTCACCTCGCTGCCGCGGAACAGCTGGTAGAAAAGCGACTTGGCGGTGGGCAGCGCCCCCGCAACCGAGCCGACCACGAGCCGCTCCAGCCCGCTCTTCTCCAGCACCTTGAGCGCGGTGGGCAGCAGCGCGGTGGCCGAAAGGGTGAAGAGCAGCCGCGTGCCCGAGTCGGCAACCTGGGCGGCGAGTTCGTCGACCGAGTAGAGCGGCGAGAAGTTCACCACCGTCGCGCCCAGCTTGAGGATGCCGTAATAGGCGGCGATATAGTGCGGCACATTGGGCAGGAACAGCCCGATCCGGTCGCCCGGGCCATAGCCCAGCGCGCGCAGCCCGCAGGCGACCCGATTCGCGCCGTCCAGCACCTCGCCATAGCTGTAGATGCGACCCATGAAATCGAGGAGCGGGGCGTGCGGATGGGCCGCTGCACTTTCCTCGAACAGGTCTACCATGGACCGCAACGCGTAGCTGCGATCCCACTCTCCTGGATGCCGATAGGCGGTCTTCCAGACCATTTCGGGCTTTGTCATTGACATCAGTGTAAGCAACCCGATTTTGCCATGCAAGCGCGGTTTTTACGCGCACAAAGACGCGCCGCGCACCTCACGCGTTCCGTCGCTACGGCAAGTTCCGAGGTTGGGTCCTGCGCGTCAGCGCGCGAGGCGGCCGCTCCAGGTGACCAGCACCGAGACGGCGAGCACGCCCAGGTCGACCGCGGCATGGACCTGCTGCGGCGCGGTATCGCCGACGCGGTGCATCAGCAGCTCGAAATCGGCATGCGGGGGCGAGGGGCGCGTGATCGCGACGAGCAGCGCGAAGGCTCCGGCAACCAGCAACAGGCGCTTGTGACGCTGCATTTTCCCCATTCTCCCTGTCGCCAACCTACACGCGATGGCGGGAACAGGCAAGCTCAGGCCGCGTCGAGTCGCAGCGCCCGGGCGCGGTCGCGGCCGGCTGCCTTGGCCTCGAACAGCGCCGAGTCGGCGCAGCGGTACAGCGCCTTCCAGTCGAGATCGGTGGCGAGCGCGCCGCTGCAGCTGCCGATGCTGGAGGTGATCGTCAGGTCGAACGGCATGCGGACCCGGCGCAGGCTGGCGAGCAGCGCCTCGGGCTCGATCCGCTGGATCGCGGGGGTGAGCAGCGCGAACTCCTCGCCACCCATCCGCGCGATCAGCACCGGATCGGGCGCGGCGTGGCGCAGCGCGGCGGCGAACAGGCGCAGCACCTCGTCGCCGCCGTCATGCCCCAGCGTCTCGTTGACGCGCTTGAAGTGGTCGATGTCGACGAGGAGCAGCTGTTGCGCATCCTCGCGGCCGATCGCACGCTGCAGGAAGGCGCGGCGGTTGAGCAGGCCGGTGAGCGGATCGATGTCCGCGAGCTTGCGCGCCACCACCTCGCGGGTGATCGCCGCGTCGCGCTCGTCGCGCAGGAACTTGATCCGGTAGGCCACCGCCAGCGAGGAGACCAGCGCCTCGAGCCCCATCGACAGGATGGTCGAATTGTCGATCCAGAAGTTCCAGGGCACGATGCGCAGCGCGGCGCCGATCCGCACCGCCGCGAGCAGGATCGGCGCGCTCCACGCAATCGCGAACAGCCACAGGAAGTTGGAGCGTTGCCGCCACGCGCCCCACAGGGTCGGCACCACGATCGCCAGCAGCCCGGCAAAGGCGAGCGTGTAGAGCAGGTCGGCGAGGCGCAGCTGCACCGCGCCGAGCACCGCGACGGCCAGCGCCGAGACCGGCACCGCCATCGCGGCGAACCGGCTGGCGCGGTCGAGCCAGCGCGGCAATCTATGGTCGTCGAAGAAGCTGCGGGTGAACAGCGCCGCGGCACCGCCCGCCAGCCCGATGAACAGGTAGTTGAGCCGCAGCCGGTCGTTGTTGGCCAGCATCGGCGCCGCCCAGGCCAGCGCGCCCGAGGAGCTGAAGGTATAGCCGAGCAGGGCGGCCAGCAGCAGGCAATAATGGAGCTGGAAGCGGTGCCCCATCGCGCACCATAGCGCGAGATTGTACACGATCAGCGCCGCCGCCATCCCGGCAAAGGCGGCGTAGAGCCCGGCGAGCACCAGATTGGCGCGTTCGCCTTCGCGATGGGTGGCGATGCGCAGCCCGGTGGCGACGCCGCGGAGGTTGGCGGCGCCCTCGACATGGAACAGCACGCGGACCAGGGCGGGATCGCGCACCGGCACGGGCAGCTCCGCCACCGCGCCCAGCTGGATCAGCGGGCTGATGCCGCGGCCATCGCTCTGCCAGCTTCGGACGGCGCCGTCGGCATAGACAAAATAGATGGTCAGTCCTGTCTGCCACAGGCTGGCGAAGCGCAGGGCAAGCGGCGCCGCAAAGGTCGAGCGCCGATCGATCGTCGTTGATATCGCCCAGAAATCGCCGGAACCGAATCGATGCTGCGGCGTCGTACAGTCGAACCGTTCCGGGTGCCGGATCAGTTCGTCTTCCCGCTGCCCCTTGTCCGCCAGCAGGCACACGCCAAGTGGTTGACCGGCAACGCCCGCTTGGGCATGTGCCGGGGGCACGATGCACGCGAGCACCGCGACGAGCGCGATGCAGAGGAGCCGGCGGGGTAGGGCGCTAACCATGGTGGCGTGGGTACGCCTGTCGGACAAAGAAGACGTAAATGAGGCCGATGCCGGGCACTGCTGACACTGCCGAAGCGCATCGCAACCATCCCGTGGAACCAAGATCGGGCGGCCCGGCCGCCGCGCCTGCCAATCGCCTGGACGTCGTCGACGTGCTGCGCGGCTTTGCGCTGATGGCGCTGTTCCTCGTCCATGTCATCGAAAGTTACGAGCTGTTCTGGGCGGTCGAAAAGCCCGGTCGGATCACCGATGTCGTCTTCGCGCTGTTCATGGGCAAGAGCTTCTCGCTGCTCGCCCTGTGCTTCGGGTTCAGCTTCTTCATCCTGATGGATCGTGCCGCCAAGCGGGGACAGGACTTCACCGCCCGCTTCGCCTGGCGACTGCTGCTGCTGGAGGGCATCGGCTTCCTCCATGCGCTGATCTATCGCGGCGACATCATGCAGACGCTGGCGGCGATCGGCTTCCTGCTGCTCTTCTTCAACCGGATCCGCAGCAATGCGGTGCTTCTCGGCGGGGCGGTGTTCTGCCTGATCGGGCCCAGCCTGATCGTGCAGATGGTCGCCGGCGCGCTCGGGGTGGGCTGGGCCAATGCGCCGGCGCAATCCTCGGTCGATCCGGGCATGCCGGTCTATCTGGGCGGCGACCTGTGGCAGGTGCTGCGGGTGAACCTGTGGGCCGGGCAGCAATCCAAATACTGGTTCTTCCTCGAATATGGCCGGATGGTGCAGATCCTCGGCCTCTATCTGCTCGGGCTGGTGCTGGGGCGGACCGATTTCTTCGGCGATCTCGCCAAGAGCCGTGCCTGGCGCCGGCCGGCACTGCTGGGGGCCCTGGTCGCCGCGGTGCTGCTCTTCGTCGCCCGCGAGCCGCTGCGCCTGTGGTTCTCCGGCCTGGGCTACGGGCTCGGCGCCGACCGCGCCTTCTGGGCGCTGCTCAACATGTGGCTGGACCTGGCGGGCACCGCCTTCTGGGCATTGCTGGTGATCGCGCTGTTCGACGGGCCCGCGCGTCGGCTGGTGCAGCCGCTTGCCGCGCCGGGGCGGCTGACGCTGACCTATTACATCCTGCAATCGGCGGTCTTCGTGCCGATCTTCTACCACTACGGCTTGGGCAAGTACGACGATTGGGACGCGGCGACCAGGCTCTGGGTCGCGCTGTTCGCCATCGCGGTGCAGATCGTCGCGGCGCACTGGTGGCTGGCGCGCTTCCAGTACGGCCCGATCGAATGGGTGTGGCGCGCGCTGACCTATCTGCGGCGCGACGTGCCCTTCCGCCGCAAGGCCCCGGCGCGCGACTGACGCGCCGGGAGGCCTCGCTCAGATGTCCTGGACAAGCCGGCCGTACAGCTCCGGGCGGCGATCGCGGAAGAAGCCGAAGGCGGCGCGGTGGCGCTTCACCCGGTCGAGGTCGAGCGTCGCGGTGATCACGCCTTCTTCGGCCCGGTCCAGCTCGGCGAGGATGTCGCCGCGCTCGTCGGTGATGAAGCTGGTGCCGTAGAAGGTCTGGCCGTGCTCGGTGCCGACGCGGTTGGCGGCGATCACCGGCACGACGTTGGAAACCGCATGGCCCACCATCGCGCGGCGCCACAGCCGGGCGGTGTCGAGGCTGTCGTCATGCGGTTCGCTGCCGATCGCGGTGGGGTAGAAGAGCAGCTCGGCGCCCATCAGCATCATCGCGCGCGCGGTTTCGGGATACCATTGGTCCCAGCACACGCCCACGCCCAGCTTGGCGCCGGGCCCGTCCCACACCTTGAACCCGGTGTTGCCGGGGCGGAAGTAGAACTTCTCCTCATAGCCCGGGCCGTCGGGAATGTGGCTCTTGCGATAGACGCCGGAGACCTTGCCGTCCGGGCCGATCATCGCGAGGCTGTTATAGTGATGCGGGCCATCGGCTTCGAAGAAGCTGGTGGGGATGTGGATGCCCAGCTCGGCGGCGAGCGCCTGCATCGCCAGCACCGCCTTGTGCTCGGTCACCGGCTTGGCGTTGGAGAACAGCCCCTCGTCCTCGACGCGGCAGAAATATTCGCCCTCGAACAGTTCGGGCGGCAGCACGACCTGCGCACCGCGGCCGGCCGCCTCGCGGACCAGCTCGGTCACGCGCGCGATGTTCGCGTCGATGTCGTTCGAGAAGGCGAGCTGCAGCGCGCCGACGGTAATCTGGGTCATGACGGTCCTCAGAGCGTGATGCCGAACCGGGCGAGCGCCGCGGCGGTCAGGAAATACAACAGGATCGTGAGCCCGACGCCCGCGAGCAGGGCGGGCGTGAAGCCGACCCCGGATCGCATCAGCGCCGGCACGAGCAGGAACATGGGGAGCGAGGGCAGCACATACCAGAAGGTCGCCTGGAGATGGTCCGCCACCCGCACGGGGTCCTGGGTGTCGCGCCACAGCCACACGACCCCGAGCAGCGAGATCAGCGGCAGCGACGCGACCAGAGCGCCGAACGCGGGACTGCGCCGGGCAATCATCGCGACGGCGGCGATGATCAGCCCGGAAAGCAGCGCGCGGACGGCAAAGGCGGTCACCCGATCGTCGGGATCTGCTGCGAGATGCAGTGGAAGCTGCCCCCGCCGGTGAGGATATGGTCCGCCCGCTGGCCGACGATATCGTGGCCGGGGAAGATGCTCTGCAGCGTCTGAATCGCGGCCTGGTCGTTGGGCTGGCCGTAGAGCGGCACGACTACGGCGGCGTTGCCGATGTAGAAGTTCATGTAGCTTGCCGGGATCACCTCGCCATCCTCGTCCAGCACCGCGCCGGGGGAGGGCATGCGCACGACGTCCACGCCGAACGCCTCGGCGCGCGCGACCGCATCGGCGTAGATCGCCGTATTGGGATCGTCCTCGGCCGGGGTCGGGATCAGCAGCCGGTTGGGGCCGACGAAGCGGGCGAGATTGTCGACATGGCCGTCGGTATGATCGTTGGCGAGGCCGTCGCCCAGCCACAGCACGCGGGTGTAGCCCAAGTCCGCCGCCAGCTTGGCCTCGATCGCGGCGCGGTCCAGGTCCGGGTTGCGGTTGGGGTTGAGCAGGCACTGCTCGGTGGTGACGCACAGCCCGGTGCCGTCGCCGTCGATCGCGCCGCCTTCGAGCACCCAGCCATGCTTGGCGGTGGCGAGCTTGCGACGGGCGGCGAGGCGGGCGCCGATCGTGTCGTCGCCTTCCAGGTCGTACTTGCCGCCCCAGCCGTTGAAGCCGAAATCCTGCGCGACATTGTCGCTGGTAACGATGCCCGCGGTGTCGCGCAGCCAGATGTCGCCGAACAACTCGGTGACGACTTCGGCGGCGTCGCCGGCCATGGCGCGGGCGGCCTCGGCGGCGTCTTCGTTGGCGGCGACGAGAATCACGCGCTCGCCGCGGCCTTCGGCATGGACCGCGCGGGCAAAGGCGATCACTTCTTCGCGGGCGGGCTCCAGGTCTTCGACCCAGAGGTCAGCGTGGCTGGGGAAGCCGATCCAGACCGCGTCGTGCGGTGCCCATTCGGGGGGAGGGGTACGAGTCATGGCGCGGCCTTTAGCCCTGTAGCGTGACAGGGGAAAGGCCGCGCCGTGGATCGGGGGTTACTGCCCAGCCCGTGCCTTGTCCCGGATGGTGCGGAATTCCGCATCCTTGAACCAGTTGGGCCAGCTGCTGCCCTCGGCCAGTTCGCGGCCCAGGCCGTAATAGATCCGCAGGTCGGACAGCGCGCCGTCCCAGTTCCACTTGGGGTCGTACTCGTCCTGCGGCTTGTGGTAGCGCTGGTCGGTATAGTCCTCCGCCGCCATGGCGCCCGCCGCCTTGCCGCCGACCACCAGATCGTCGCCGCTCTCGCCATAGAGCATCGGCACGCCCAGCTTGGCGAAGCTGAAATGGTCCGAGCGGTAATAGCTGCCCTTTTCGGGGGTCGATTCCACGCCGATCACCCGGCCCTCGGCGGCGACCAGCGGCTTGACCATCTCTTCCAGCTCGGACTTGCCCGCGCCGACCAGCACGAAGTCCTTCGCTTTGCCGTGGATGTTGAGCCCGTCCATGTTCACGCCGCCCACCGTCTTGGCCAGCGGATAGACCGGATGCTCCGCATAATATTGCGAGCCGATCAGCCCCTGTTCCTCGGCGGTCACTGCCAGGAACACCATGCTGCGCTTGGCCGGGCCCGCCTTGGCATTGGCCTCCGCCAGCGCGACCAGACCGGCGGTGCCGGTGGCGTTGTCGACCGCGCCGTTGCAGATGTCGTCGCCGTTCACCGGCTTGCAATGGCCGAGATGGTCCCAGTGCGCCGAGAACAGCACCACTTCGTCCGGCTTGGCGGTGCCGGGCAGGATGCCGACGACGTTCTTCGAGGCCTGGCGCTTGATGCCGACGCCGAAGCTGGCCGAGGCCTTCAGGCCCAGCGGCACCGCCTTGAAGCCCTTGTGCTTCGCCGCCTCGACCAGCGCGGCATAGTCCTTGCCGGCGCTGGCGAAGAGCGCCTTGGCCGAATCCTGCTGGATCCAGCCGATCAGCTGCGACTGGTCGGCATGGTCACCCGGCGTGTCCTGTTCGAGCTTGGGGCCGCCCCAGCTGCTCTCCACCACGCCCCAGCCATAGGCGGCGGGTTCGGTATCATGGATGATGATCGCGCCGGCGGCACCCTGGCGGGCGGCTTCCTCATATTTGTAGGTCCAGCGGCCATAATAGGTCATCGCCCGGCCGCCGAAGGGGCCGTCGAGCGTCATGGTCTGCCAGTCGGGATCGTTGATCAGGATGACAACGGTCTTCCCCTTCACGTCGAGCCCGGCATAGTCGTTCCAGCCGCGCTCGGGCGCGTTGATGCCATAGCCGACGAACACGACTTCGCTGTCCTTCAGGTCGATCTTCGGGGTGACGCGGTAGGTGGAGAACACCGCCTCGCTGCCATAGGCGAGCGACACCGCCGTCTTGCCGCCGGTGAAGGCGAGCTTGCTGGGGTTCTGCACGCTGAGTTCGACCAGCGGCACGTCCTGCACCCATTGCCCCTTGTTGCCGGGCTTGAGCCCCGCCTTCTGGAAGCGCTCGATCAGATAGGCGATGGTCTTGTCCTCGCCCGCCGTGGTGGGCTTGCGCCCCTCGAACGCGTCCGAGGACAGCGTTTGCGTCACGGTCTTCAGCGTGTCGAGCGACAGGGCGGGGGCAGCGGTCTGCGCCTGGGCGGCGGCAGTGGTCGAGAGCAGGGCAACGGCAAGCAACGAAAAGCGCATGGAATTCCTCCTGGTGCGCCTGTTCTGCGGATTCGTGCCTTTCCGCACAACGAAAAAGGGCGGCCCCGAAGGACCGCCCCGTTTCTCGTTCCCGAAGGAAGCCGAATTAGCGCGAGTAGAACTCGACGACCAGGTTCGGTTCCATCTTCACCGGGTACGGCACTTCGTCGAGCGTCGGCACGCGGGTGAAGGTGACCTTCGCCGCGCCGTCCGGTGCGACATAGTCGGGGATGTCGCGCTCGGCGAGGCTCTGCGCTTCCATGACCAGCGCCATTTCCTGCGCCTTGCCGCTCAGGCTGATTTCCTGGCCCGGCTTGATGCGGCGCGAACCGATGTTGCACTTCTCGCCGTCGACGCGGACGTGGCCGTGGTTGACCAGCTGGCGAGCCGCGAAGATCGTCGGCGCGAACTTGGCGCGGTAGACGATCATGTCGAGGCGCTGCTCGAGCAGGCCGATCAGGTTCTGACCGGTGTCGCCCTTCATCTTCGAGGCGTCTTCGTACGAGCGCTTGAACTGCTTCTCGGTGATGTCGCCGTAATAGCCCTTGAGCTTCTGCTTGGCGCGCAGCTGGATGCCGAAGTCCGACATCTTGCCCTTGCGGCGCTGGCCGTGCTGGCCCGGGCCGTACTCGCGCTTGTTCACCGGGGACTTCGGACGACCCCAGATGTTTTCGCCCATGCGGCGATCGAGCTTATGCTTGGCGCTGGAGCGCTTCGACATATAAAATCCTTTACCAATTGCTGTGACGTTGACCCGGGCGGCAAGCCGCCCTGATCGCGATCCCGGTTTCGCCTGTGCTTCTCTGGTGGGAAAAGCGCAGGGCCACCGCTTCACCGGGGTGCGGGGCCAATTGCGAAGGGGCGCGCCTAGCGGGGAGGGGCGGGGGAGTCAAGCCCGAGCCATTCGGCGCGGACCTGCGTGTCGGTCTCCGCCGCCGCGCGACCGTCCCTTTCTACCTCCCAGCGCGACGGCGCAAGGCGCTCCAGCGCCCAGGCGGCGGCGCCACGCACGATGGACGCGGGGTCGTCGAGCAGCGCCAGCACCGGCGGCACCAGTCGCGCGCTGCCGCTGTTGCCCGCGGCGATCAGGCAGTTGCGAACCATCCGGTCGCGGCCGATGCGCTTGATCGGCGAGCCGGCGAAGACCACGCGGAAGCCTGCGTCGTCCAGCGCCAGCAGATCGGCGAGGTACGGCACGGTCAGCTCGGCGCGGGGGTGGAAGGCGAGGTTCGCCTGCGCGGCGGCGGCGAACTTGTTCCAGGGGCAGACCGCCAGGCAGTCGTCGCAGCCATAGATGCGGTTGCCGATGCCTTCGCGGAGGTCGCGGGGAATGGGGCCCTTGTTCTCGATCGTCAGGTAGGAAACGCAGCGGCGCGCGTCGATGCGGTACGGGGCGGGGAAGGCGCCGGTCGGGCAGGCGGTCTGGCAGGCGTCGCAGCTGCCGCAGCCGCCGCCGCTGGGGCCGTCGGATGCCAGGTCGAGCGTGGTGTAGATCGCGCCGAGGAACAGCCAGCTGCCATGGCTGCGGCTGACCAGGTTGGTGTGCTTGCCCTGCCAGCCGAGCCCGGCGGCCTCGGAAAGCGGCTTTTCCATCACCGGCGCGGTATCGACGAACACCTTCACGTCGGCGCCCGGCGCCTCGGCGACCAGCCAGCGCGCAAGCTCCTTCAGCCGGCGCTTGACCACGTCGTGATAGTCGGCGCCCTGCGCATAGACCGAGATGCGGCCGACCTCGCTTTCGCCCGCGAGCGCCAGCGGATCGGTGGCCGGGGCGTAGCTCATGCCCAGCGCGATCACCGAGCGGACCTCGGGCCACAGGCCTTGGGGGCTGCCGCGCTGCTCGGCGCGCTCCTCCATCCACAGCATCTCGCCATGCGCGCCGTCGTCCAGCCATTGGCGGAGGCGCTCGGCGGTGCGCGGCGCGGCATCGGCATGCGCGACGCCGCACGCCGCGAAGCCGATCTCCGCCGCCTTCGCCTTCAGCCGTTCCTCGATGGACTTGTCTTGCCGCACGCGCACCCGCTACCACGTTGCGATTGCTAGGGGGAGGCATCGTTGCAGCAACTCGCCGTCAGTGCCTCCGGGCTGGTCAAACGCTTCGGCGACCGGCGCGCCGTCGACGGCGTCGGAATCGCTGTGCCCAAGGGGCTGATCTACGGCGTGCTCGGCCCCAACGGCGCGGGCAAGACGACTACATTGCGCATGCTGCTCGGCATCATCGAGCCCGACGAAGGCGAGCGGATCTTGCTCGGCAGCCGCCACCCGCGCGACATGAGCGACCAGGTCGGCTATCTGCCCGAGGAGCGCGGGCTCTATCCCAACATGAAGTGTCGCGAGGCGATCGCCTTCATGGGCGCGCTGCGCGGGCTGCCCTGGGCGACCGGCCGCAAGCGGGCACAGGCGCTGCTCGAAAACGCAGGCCTCGGCCATGCCGCCGACGACAAGATCCGCAAGCTGTCGAAGGGCATGGCGCAGCTGGTGCAGTTGCTCGGATCGGTGGTGCACGAACCCGACCTGCTGGTGCTCGACGAACCCTTTTCGGGGCTCGACCCCGTCAACCAGGAGCGGCTGGAGCTGCTGATCCGCGGCCAGCGCGATCGCGGCGCGACGATCCTCTTCTCCACCCATGTCATGGCGCACGCCGAGCGGCTGTGCGAGCGCATCTCGGTGATCGCGGGCGGCAGGGTGCGGTTCGAGGGCACGGTGGACGAGGCGCGGGCGCTGCTGCCGCTGCGCGCCCGCTACACGCCGCATCATGATGCCGACGCGATCGGTACGATGCTGCCGGGCGACGCGGCGCGCGAGGGCGGGAGCTGGCGCTTCACCGTGCCCGACGGCGGAATCGAGGCGCTGCTCGTCCGGCTGATCGATGCGGGGCACGGTATCTCGGGCCTGTCGATCGAGCGGCCAGGGCTGCACGACGCCTTTGTCCGCATCGTCGGTGCCGAGGCATTGGCCGACCAGCCGGAGACGATCGCATGATGCCGCGCTTCCTCCGCCACGCGCTCACCATCGCCCGCCGCGACCTCACCGCGACGGTGATGACGCCGACCTTCCTGCTGTTCCTGCTGAGCCCGCTGCTGATGATCGGCTTCGGCATCATCGGCGGGCTGAGTGGCCAGGCCGCGGGTGCGGCCGGCGAGGCACGGCAGGTCCTGGTGGCGATCGTACCTGCCGGCCAGCAGGATAGCCTTCGCGCCGCCGACCGCGAACTGCGCAGCGTGTTCAGCCGCGATTCCGCCCGGCCGAAGCTGCAGCTGGAAGCGCCGCAGGGCGATGCGGCGCGGCAGGCGCGCGCGCTGTTCGACTCGGATGCGATCGAAGCGGCGGCGGTGCTCTACGGCCCGCTCGATCATCCGATGATCCTGCGCCGCGCGGGTGCCGAGGCCGAGGGGCGCTATCTCGCCGCGCTCGCCACCCAGGCGCTGCGCGCCGCGCACGCCCCCGGCGTCCGCAGCACCGCGCGGTTCGAGACCATCGCCGTGCAGGCGCCGACCGTCAGCGGGCGGGGGCAGGCGGCCTATTTCTCCACCTTCGCCATCTTCCTCGTCACGCTGATGCTGTCGGGCCAGGCGGTGGGCGCGATGGCCGAGGAGCGCTCGAACAAGGTGATCGAGATCCTCGCCGCCGCGGTGCCGCTCGAAAGCGTGTTCTTCGGCAAGCTGCTCGGCGCGTTCGGCTCGGCGTTGCTGTTCGTCGCCTTCTGGGGGACGCTGGTCGCCAATCTGCCGAAACTGATGCCCGCGGGCATGGCGGGCGCGCTGTCCGATCTGAGCGTGGCGGTGGGGCCGATCTTCCCGCTGCTGCTGATCGGCTATTTCGTGATGGCCTATCTGCTGCAGAGCGCGGTGTTCCTGGGCGTCGGCTCGCTCGCCTCCACCCAGCGCGAGATCCAGATGCTGTCGCTGCCGATCACCATCTTCCAGTTCGCGATGTTCGGCATGGCGTCGTACGCGGCGGGCAACCCGGAAAGCTGGGTGGCGACCGCGGCCGAGATCGTGCCGTTCAGCTCGCCCATGGCGATGGCGGCGCGGGCGGCGAATGCGCCGGAGCTTTGGCCGCACGCGCTCGCCTTTGCCTGGCAGGGGTTGTGGGTCGCGATTACGCTGACCATCGCGGCGCGGCTGTTCCGACGCGGGGTGCTGAAGTCGGGGAGCCCGAAGCGGAGAAAAAAGGCGGCGGTGTAGGGATCAAATTGAAACTGCGCACCGTCTGCCGTATATAGACTTTTGCGAGTGTCAGGGTTTTCCCTGGTTCACCGGAACCCCCGCCGCTGCAACGGTGGGGGTTCTTCGGTCAGGGGAGACGCTGCAACGCCTCCCCCTCCCGGTACGCTTACTTCTGACGTGCGACTTCGATTACCTTGAGGATCAAGGTGGCGAAGGCAAACAGCGCCATCAGCAGAACGCACACTTCTGCGAGTGTCATGTGCGGCTCCTTGGTTCAGGCAGCGTAATTGCTGCCGAGAGCCAAGCTATCGCACTTCGTTACGACATTGAATCGAACGATTAGTGCGTCGCGTTGTCGATCGCGTCGCCCGTGCGATCCACGCCGTTCGCCAGCGCATCGCCGGTGTCGTCCGCGCCTTCGCGGATCGCGCGACCGGCCGCATCGGCGCGGTTCTGGATCCGGTCGCCCAGGCGATCGGCCGCATTGGCCAGCGAATCACCGGTGCGGTCGAGCGAATTGTCGACGCGGTCCTCGGTGCTCGGCGAGCAGGCGGCGAGGCCGAGTGCCAGCGCGGGAAACAGAACGGACAGAGTCTTCGGCATATGGTCTCCTGGGTGTCTAGCCAGCGGGCGCACACGCGCGTAGAGGGCGCGCCATGTCACATCGCATCGCCCTCGCCTCGGATCACGCCGCCACCGCCATGAAGGCAGAACTCGCCGATTGGTTGCGCGCAGCCGGTCATGACGTGCTCGATCTGGGCACCAATGGACCCGAGAGCGTCGACTATCCCGACTATGGCTACCGGCTCGGCAAGGCGATCGAGACCGGCGAGGCGACCTTCGGCATCGCGCTGTGCGGATCGGGAATCGGCATCTCGATCGCGGTCAACCGCAACCCCGCCGCCCGCTGCGCGCTCGTCTCCGAGCCGCTCTCCGCCGGCCTTGCGCGCGAGCATAACGATGCCAATGTCATCGCCCTCGGCGCGCGGATGATCGGCATCGAGATGGCCAAGGCGTGCGTCACCCAGTTTCTCGAAACGGCTTTCCTCGGCGACCGGCACGTCCGCCGCGTGGAGAAGCTGAGCAACCCCGAAAGGAGCCCCGCATGAGCACCAACCCCGTTACGGCAGGCCTTCAGCCGGATGGCTTCTTCACCAAGACCCTGAGCGAAGTCGATCCTGCGGTGTTCGCCGGCGTCGAGCACGAGCTCGCCCGCGAGCAGTATCAGATCGAGCTGATCGCTTCCGAAAACATCGTCTCCAAGGCGGTGCTCGAGGCGCAGGGCTCGGTCTTCACCAACAAGTATGCCGAGGGCTATCCCGGCAAGCGCTATTACCAGGGCTGCCACCCGTCTGACGAGGTGGAGCAGCTGGCGATCGATCGCGCCAAGCAGCTGTTCGGCTGCGACTTCGCCAACGTCCAGCCGCACTCGGGGGCGCAGGCCAACGGTGCGGTGATGCTCGCGCTGACCAAGCCGGGCGATACCATCCTCGGCCTCAGCCTCGATGCCGGCGGCCACCTGACCCACGGCGCGCGCGCGGCGATGAGCGGCAAGTGGTTCAACGCGGTCCAGTATGGCGTGCGCCCCGACGATCACCTGATCGACTATGACCAGGTCGCCGCCCTCGCACGCGAGCACAAGCCCAAGCTGATCATCACCGGTGGCTCGGCCTATCCGCGCCACATCGATTTCGCCCGCTTCCGCGCGATCGCGGACGAGGTCGGCGCGATGTTCATGGTCGACATGGCGCACTTCGCCGGTCTCGTTGCTGGCGGCGTCCACCCGACGCCGTTCGGCCACGCCCATGTCGTCACCACCACCACGCACAAGACGCTGCGTGGCCCCCGCGGCGGCATGATCCTGACGAATGACGAGGCGATCGCGAAGAAGATCAACTCGGCGGTGTTCCCGGGCCTGCAGGGCGGCCCGCTGATGCACGTGATCGCCGCCAAGGCGGTTGCGTTCGGCGAGGCGCTGCGTCCCGAGTTCAAGAGCTACGCGGCAGCCGTGGTCGAGAACGCCAAGGTGCTGGCGGCGACGCTCAAGGAGCGCGGCGCCAATCTCGTCTCGGGCGGCACCGACACGCATCTTGCGCTGGTCGACCTCACCCCGCTGGGCGTGACCGGCAAGGACGCCGACGAGGCGCTGGAGCGCGCGGCGATCACCTGCAACAAGAACGGCATACCCAACGATCCGCTGCC
>Ga0207671_10002834_pt1 | contig 18021 bp, 14 predicted proteins | sample KBSC24metaG_FD_184352 | JGI IMG/M metagenome (GOLD analysis project Ga0207671, IMG submission 184352) | Corn rhizosphere microbial communities from Kellogg Biological Station, Michigan, USA - KBS C2-4 metaG (SPAdes) (version 2) | ecosystem: Host-associated > Plants > Roots > Rhizosphere > Soil... | reverse complement strand
TTAAATTGTCATGATCTTTTTAATTTAGTAAATCCCCCCCGCTGCTGCAAGTATTCCACTTGTGGCCCGCGTTTAGGTAATTATCAAGACAGTCCCCGGCAACCTATACTTGCTAAATATACTTCAACCACCAATAACTGTGTTCCGCTTTATACTTGCCGAACCAAATGCAGGGCCGGTACAACACTGCCACAACGCCGATCCAGGTTAAATAAACGCCCCAAAGCGGCAGCCCGCTTACGCTCCCTTTGGGCCGGCCAAAACCGCCTGAAGCAAAGTCCAGGTCGGCCCAGTGAAAGCCCTGGATAAATAGTAAGATGATCAATAAAGTATGGATCAGGTAAAAATGAACAATGAAATAAAACAGCGGAACCTTGCCATAAGTATAGGCGATGTCGGCGACCTTGTTTTTCGCCTGTTCAGCAAACGCCAGTATCAAAAACATCAGTCCTAACATCACCGAACAAAACAAAAGCGACGGCGGGTATTTGGTAATATTAATAAACGACAGGAAAGTAAGCACCGGAGTTTTCTGAACCGACCAGGGCGCAGGATCGCCATAAATATTGATAAAGCGGGCCACTATAAAGAACAGCAACGCGCCGCAGCCTATCCGCAGGAATATCTTTTTACGGGCATCTTCCGGCAACTCAAATAGTTTCCCGGTGGCAAAACCTGCCAGCATGATGCCAAGCCAGGGTATAGGCGGGTAAGCGATTACCAAAACATGATTCGGGAACAGCGGTATAGCCGCCATGGAGAAAAAAGGCGAGAAAATACTGATCAGCATAGACTGTTGCCCCATCGGGATCAGGAACACAAGGTCATGCAGGCAGATGACAGCAAGCCCGATGATTCCGATCGTTTTGGCGGATAGTTTAAGCAATAGCGAAAGGATGAAAAACCCGGCGCCAATAGCCGCGATCACCTCGAAAAAAATGGCATTAAAACCTGGAGAAAAAAATAGCCCGAAATTCACCACCGTAAATTCGAGCAGAATGAGCCAAAGCCCGCGTTTGATCAAAAAATTCCTGCTTTGCGAAATCCCCTTATTTTTAAAAGCCAGGTAAACCGAAGTGCCGGCCAAAAAAACAAAAGTGGGTGCGCACAAATGAGTGATCCACCGGGTGAAAAATAACATAGGCGTAGTGGTTGCCAAATCGGTGGGGCTTTGTAAACCGGCGTTCACGTGCATCATGTCGCGCACATGGTCCAGCGCCATGATCATCATCACAAATCCCCTGGTAAAATCAATGCTGTAAATACGTTTCATCAGAAATTTATTGTTATATTTTTTTAGGTTGATAACTACCCACGATCACAAAAGCGATCCCGCTAAATGCTAATGCCGAAAACGCGGCAGTGATCTCGTTCCCCTGTCCGACCAAAGGATTAGTCACTGCATCGGGGGTATGCAAAAAGATAAACCATATAAAGATCATCAAGCCCAGTAAGGCAGCCGCTAATCTCACCTGAACCCGGATTACGATAGCAACCCCGCCTGCGATGAGGGCCACCGCTGCAAAATAGGTCCAGAAGTCGTGCCAGGGTAGGTAATCGGGCACCATAGCAGACACGGTAGGGGTGTACAGGAAATGCGACAACCCGAATAGGATCATCGTGGTAGAAAAGAAAACGCCACCAAACGGGATCAGCTTTTCCAGGACACGAATAATGAATGGTTTGTTTTGTTGATCAGCATTTTCATCGCTTGATGCCCCTGCAATGCAAAAGGCGCCACCGACTAATGCCAGCTCCTTCAGGGGGAGTACCCACAAGCCTAAATGTGTTTTCTTATACGGGATCACGATGTACTCATAAGGTACCTGTCCCAGCAAAAGCATCAACAATAATACGCCGCCTAATGCCAGGGAGATTGTTCTTCTCTTTTTCCCGGCAATAATGGCAACGCAGGCAGCGATAAGCAGCACATTAAAAACGTATATTAAAATAGCATACCCCGGGAAAGGATTGGGCCAGTGAGGGAACAGGAACAGGCAGAAGTCGGCATAAAAAAATTGGTGAATGCCCACGCCTGCCAGGGCGACGCAATAAAATATGATCCCGGTTTTAGTAAGTTTTTCCATTGTGGGTTTAATTGGTATCTCACAAATTTCAGGGGTAACAGGAGAGCAAGCAAATCCGTACCTTGTTCTTGTTGAAACAAAGCCGGACAAGTTGCGACAGCCCGTTTTTTTGAATAACTTGAATCGTTTTAAAACCTAAGGGGATATGCTAACGGATGAGGCGCTGCTTTTAAAAGCCAAAAGATTGATAGAGGAAAAGGTATGCTGGGGCGATAGTGACGACTGGGCAAACCAGGACTTTATTGCGCTAAGGGGAAAAATACAGGACGAAATTGGCATATCCATAAGCCATGTCACCCTGAAACGCCTTTGGGGAAAAGTGAAATACGACGGCCTACCGCAAACCTATACCCTGAACACCCTGGTACAGTTTATCGGCTACGAAAGCTGGCGGGATTTTAAGGTGAAAAATGGCAGCGATGCGGTGGGGGATGAGTCCGCTTCTAATATGCCGGTTACTGATCAGACAAAGTCTCAGCAACGCACAAGAAATCTATGGAAGCCTGTATCAATCGGTATAACCATCGCCGCGCTTTTTATTGGTTTTGTTCTGTTTGTTTTCGGCACAAATAAACCGATCGACCCTAAAGATTACACCTTCAGCAGCAGGGAAACCCGGAAAGCCGGCATACCCAATTCAGTCGTATTTGATTTTGATGCCACCAAGGCGCCTTCGGATTCCGTGGTCCTGCAGCAATCATGGGATACGCGGCTGCGTACCACTGTTTCAAAGAACGACCGCCAGCATACGCTGATCTACTATTTCCCTGGCTATTTTAAACCCAAACTGATCGTTAACGGGAGGATAGTGAAGGAGCACAATCTCCTGGTCAAATCAGATGGCTGGCTGGCCGCATTTATCGTCAAGCCAATGCCCATCTATTTCAAGAAACAGGATTTTATCGCCAACGGAAAAATGGGCCTGCCTGTTGATAAGATAAAGGCTCAGGATATTAGTCTCACACCACAGGCCCCGCTGTTATCCTATTGCAACGTGCAGGACTTCGGCGAGATATATACCGACAATTTTAACTTTGAAACTTCCCTGCGCAACGACTACAAAGAAGGCTCATCCGTATGCCAGTTAACCAATATTTATTTACTCTGCGAAGGGACCGCCGTTGGAATACCGCTTTGCGCCAAAGGCTGCGAATCGTCACTCAATTTCTTTTTCACCAACTATAACGTCTCCGGCAAACAAACCGACCTGTCCAATTTCGGGGTTGATTTTAATAGCTATGTTAAAGTAAGGGTTGAATCCGCCAATGGCAGGGCTAAAATATTTTTGGATAATAAACTCGCTTACGAAGTAAAGCAGGAGATCGCCCACTCAAAAATCATCGGCGTGGATTTTGTTTTCCAGGGAACAGGAAGCGTGGATTATGTGAGGCTATCGAATCAAAAAGTGAATTTTGACGACGAGTTTTAAAATCCAATCAGCCGGTCATGGAACTGCCCGTTCACTTTTTAGGGCTAGGGGGGTGGTGACAAGGTGTGCAGGCATAGTCACGTGTACATCACGCATACCTTACGCTGCGCAATCGCGGCAGTTACCGGAGGAAGTATTATGCAAGTTTTTAGGGTGGCGTTTGGGAGATAGGTATGGTTTTTGTAAATTAGCATTATCATGAGCACAACAGAATTAATCGAATTGATAAATAAACTTCCTTCTGACAAGCAAAAGGAAGTGGAAGATTTGGTGAGTTCGCTGTTGGCCCAAAACAATAGTGAACCACAAAAGCAACCATCTATTGAAATTAAGCCGGGTTTTGGTGGGGGTAAGGGCATCTTTGGATTTATGGCGGATGATTTTGATGAGCCTTTGGATGAATTTAAAGACTATAGGTAGTGAGTAATGAATTTGCTACTTGATACCCATGCATTGATCTGGTTTACCGAAGGAAATGACAGACTGTCGCCCAAAGCAAAATCGGAGATAAGCAACTCATCCAATAATAAATTTCTCAGCGTGGCTTCCTTGTGGGAGATTGCAATCAAATCCAGTAAAAACAAATTGGAGATTAAACAAAGCTTTAAAGAAATAAATCAGTTTATTACTGAATAACATTCAGATGCTTGGGATCGAATTTAGCCATTTAAATACTCTTTTAACACTTCCACAACACCATGGTGATCCTTTCGACCGCTTGCTTATCTCACAAGCCATTACTGAAAATCTAACTATTATTTCAGCAGATGGCCACTTTGCTTCTTATCCTGTTGAAGTGTTCTGGTAAACCAATGTTTACTTATAGCATCAAAAATCCCTTGATATAAGTTTGCCCCCATTGTCCCCAATCCTTAGTGGCTTTGAGTAGTGTTGCGCGGTAGGCGGCATTGTCTACAGGTTTTCCTTTTTTTGGTGGCACCACGGCGTTTGGCGGTAGGCTGGTGTCGGTCACCTTGGTTGCAAACCACGTAATGTTTTCATGCGGTAATGCCACCCCCAATATCATACCCGGCAGTCCGCTGAAATTTTCAGGCCCGCCCGAAATTGGTATTTCCGTAGTGTAGAATGCCACAACGTATATGGAGTCCAGTATAATGGCATTGGCACGGCGACAACTATAACCGGCTATTTCCCGGGTTTCGTCCGTTATTTTCCATTTGATCTTTCGGGTAGTATCTTTTACCAGGAAAGTTTCCTCAAAAACCTTTTTCTGGCTTATTTGACTGTTGACCGACAGGTCGGTATAAACAATATTGTTTTGCGTGCTCATGGGCTCGTCGCCAAAAAAACTGTTAGGGGAAGTCTCAGGCTCTATTGGGTTAAAGATCGTTTTGTTGTTGCTGAATGATAATGTGCTTTTCAATACCTTAAACTGTGGGTTGTTCTTCATGAAATTTTCCAGGAATGGCTGCATAAAGGCTTCATTATCAGGTGTAATTCTCTTCTTCATCAACGCATACATGTTCATGTTCCGGTTATATTCAATAGTTCCGGATGTGGTAAAATGAGCATGCTGGGCCATTAATTCGCTAACTGACAGCAGGAGTAAGGCCAGGAGTATGAGTGTTTTTTTCATCATGTTATTTTTTAGGTACACCGCCGCCAGCGTGGTTAAATTCCCATATAAATTCTATCATAAAAAATCTTTTTATGGTGGTATACCGGTCCTGTGTGATCATAGTTCCGCTTGAGCCGCGCTCAAAGCCTGAATTTTGATTCAGGATATCATTGCAGGCCAGCGAGAGTTTGAAGCTTTCCTCTTTTGTGAAGCTTTTGCTGATCTTCGCGTTCCACAGAAACTTCGAATAGTCAGTCGGGAAAGTTTGTGTTTTTGAAGTGTACTGGTAATTGCCGTCCGAGCTGATCTGGAACTTTAGCGGAAGATATACATTAAATTCACCATATCCCTGGAAGCCATGCCCGTTATTGCTTGTTTTTTGCAGCGATGAACCTCCCGTGGTATAGGTTGGCCCGGCATTAAAATTGATATTGAATTTTTTCTCGACGTACCTGGATATCTGTAAACTGGGCGAATAGGTATTTGAATTGATGATATTCAGCTCATCATTGGATAAGTTATAATTTTTACTTCCATTCATATTCAGGTTCAGTCCTGCCTGTAATCCCCATAACGGTAATTTTCGCCCGAAGTATAAGCCGGCATAATAGTTATAAGGTTTTTTGTCGAGGTTGATATATTGAGTGGTCGTTTTGCCACGGACTTCGGCAGTAGATGAAGTATCTGTTACCGAACTATTCACGATAGGGTTCGTGATGTAGGAAAAATTACCATATAAGCCGATATACTGATCGGTCAGCACCTTATAAGAGTGATAATTTATGCGAAAGTTATTGGTAAAAGATGGGTTCAGGTTCGGGTTTCCCAATATTACATTCAGCGGGTCGCTATTCACCAATATGGGTTGTATTTGCTCCACTGTAGGCTGGGTGGTTGTCCCGCTATAATTAAGGCTTACCCCCGATTGTTTAGTGATATCATACCTGAATAGGGCTTGCGGCGCCCAGTTAACAAACGTCCGCTTAAATTCATCGCCACTGTTGTCATTAGTTTGGTCGAAATTTACTAAGGTCACTTTAGTGCCAAAATTAAAGGTAACCTTCCCTTTTTTAATGTTAACAATAGCTCCTCCCTGGTTGGATATATCGCGCAGCTTATAATCGTTGCTGTAAATACTGTCAAGCACATTATAAACACCCGGCGCTGACTGATTGAACGACTTACGATCAGCAGAGCTGTTACCTATACCCAATCCATAATTAAATATCATCGAAACAAGTTTGGACAAAGGTTCAGTATAAGTAATATTGCTGTTCAATACCGAGGTTTGCAGGTGGTTTGTTTTATACTGATCTACAACAGTATCATGCGCCGTGGGTGGAGTACCGGTATACGAAGTAATATCCGAGAATAGATTGCCTTTGGCATGGCTTTCGTTGTACGACTCGCTGATATTCCACGAAAACGTCCGCCCTTTCTTTTTGAACTTTTTGGTATAGAAAGCACTCAGATCGAATACCTTGGTATCAACATTGTTTTTTACATCCCTTATGCTTTTATTCACCGGGTTGCCATTGATATCAACAGTTGAGGCATTGTAGTTGCTAACCGTCTGGCTGTTCTTTAAAGTACCATCCGTATATAATTTAAGATCAGATGTAGTATCTAACTTAAGCTTGTAAGTGGCATCCAGCTTTTGCCTGAATAAATAATTATGAAAATTTTGGTTTGAGGTGGTATTATTTACTTCAGTAGCAGAATAATTATTTTGTGAATTATTGTTGTCTGTACCATCAACCGTCAGCGAACCAATTTTGTAATTGGTGTTCAATGATTGTTTATCGTCACCCCACTTGGTATCATAATGCGCACCTCCTGTGCGGGCCAGCGGAATCCCCTTGCCATCATAATTACCGTTCCACGAGTCGAGGTCATCGCCGCCGCCGCTGAAAAACATAATACCATCATCTACCACTTGCATATTATCAGAGCCGCCACCGTATTTCTGGCTGTCCTGCCAGCCTAAACCCGTTTTTCCATCATTGCCGACGGTGCCGTATACCGAGAATTTTTGCTTCGCCTTGAACTTATTGAAAAGCACCTGCCCCTGGTAATAACCATCTGTACCCACTCCCGCATCCGCCTTTCCGAAATAACCATTCTTTTTATCGGCCTTTAATTTAATGTTCAGCGTTTTTGTTCTTTGCCCGTCATCAATGCCCGTAAAGGTGGCCTGGTCGCTTTTTTTATCATACAATTGCACCTTGTCCACCATGTCGCCGCGTATATTCTTAGTGACAAGGGTAGGGTCATCGCCAAAAAACTCCTCGCCGTCAACCAAAACCTTGCCCACGGTTTCTCCCTGCGCGGTTATCTTACCGTCCTTATCCACTTGTATGCCCGGCAATTGCTTCAGCAGGTCCTCCACCTTTGAGTTTGGCTGTATGCTGAAAGCTGCCGCATTATATTCCGTAGTGTCACCCTTTATTTTTATTTGTGATGCGGTGCCTTTGATCAAAACCTCCTTCAGCAATCGCTCCTTCGGGTTCATGTTCACATTGCCAAAGTTGTGCACCTGGTTAGCGGAATCAAGGCTAAAGTGCTCCACGTAATCCGCATAGTTAGGATAGGCCACCAATAGGATGAACTTTCCTTTGCTAAGGCCCTTGATAGAGAAAGATCCATCCTCCCCCGCACGCGTAAAACTCACCAGTGTCGAATCCTTTGCATTTAATACGGATACCGAGGTGTTAAATAGTTTTGCATGTTCTACGCTATCCGCAGCCACACCCTTTACAGAATAGGCAGTTTGTGCAAACAAAGCTAGAGGGGCAAGAAGTAGTAATAACAGGATAGGTATTCTCATAGGACGTGATTAGGAGCCCCTAATGTATAACTAAAATCTTAGTAATAAAAAGCCAATTTTGTTAAATTTTGTTAAATATTTTATTGTGAAGCAATTAGATTTTTTCTCTTGTCTTTAATAAAGTTTAGTCCGGGCAAGCCTTGTAAAATTTCCCTCACAATTTCACATTCAATTAATAAATTTATACATTAGTTATTCTTAATTGTAAACCTAACAATTAACTGTAAAATTACTGCGATGCGCTTAGCTATATTCTGTATGGTGTTTTTTGTTGTGGGGGGGATGATCGGCTTTAGTAGTTGTCACCATTCGTCGGTCAAGAGTATATCTGCCGAGGAGATACCCGAAACCATCAGCTATAATTTTAACATCAGGCCCATACTTTCTGATAAATGTTTTAAGTGCCACGGCCCGGATGCCAACAAGCGCCAGGCCGATCTGCGGCTGGATATACCCGAGGTAGCCTACAAAGCCTTAAAGGATAACCCAAATTCGCATGCGCTGGTTCCCGGCGAACCTGGTTTATCAGAAGTATATCGTCGTATTACCACCAAGGATTCAGCTGATATGATGCCCCCGGCAAAATCAAATCTTAAACGTTTGAATGCTTACGAGATCGACTTAGTTAAAAAATGGATCAAACAGGGCGCCAAATACGAAAAACACTGGGCCTTTGTACCACCGAAATCTCCGGCGGTGCCCGAAGTAGAAGATAAAGCCTGGCCAAAAAATCCCATCGACAATTTTGTGTTGCACAAGCAGGAGCAAAAAGGTTTTACACCAAATCCGGAAGCCGATAAGGAACGCCTGCTGAAACGCATATGCCTCGACCTGAACGGCCTGCCGCCAGATATTGCCACCCAGGACAAGTTTTTGGCAGATAAAAGTCCCAATGCCTATGAAAAAATAGTGGATGAATTGATGGCACGCCCGCAGTTCGGCGAGAAAATGGCACTGCACTGGCTGGATATATCCCGTTATGCCGACTCACATGGCTACCAGGATGATAATTATCGCACGCAATGGCCCTGGAGGGACTGGGTGATCCACGCCTATAATGAAAATTTGCCTTACAAAGACTTTGTCACCTGGCAATTAGCCGGCGACCTTATGCCCAGCCATACTAAAGAGCAATTGCTGGCTACGGGTTTTAACCGCAATCATAAAATAACCGAAGAAGGTGGCGTTATTGATGAAGAGTACCGGGTGAACTATGTTACCGACCGCACCAATACATTCGGCAAAGCCTTCCTCGGTGTAACACTGGAATGCGCCCACTGTCATGACCATAAATACGATCCTTTTTCGCAAAAAGAGTATTACCAAATGTTTTCCTTCTTCAACAGCGTGAAGGAGCCGGGCATTCAATCAACAGTTGGTGGCCCCGAAACTTATGCTAAAAGGCCCATGATGCAGATCAGCGATGAGGATGTAAAAAGCATACTGAAATTTGTTAATAAGAAAGACACAGGCAAACTCATCGTATCCGTAATGGGTGACAGCGATTTTTACCGAAAAACCTACATCCTGAAGCGCGGTTCCTTTGATGCCCATGGCGATGAGGTGCAACCGGGTACGCCAAAAGCGATTTTACCATTCACGGGCAGCTACCCGCAAAACAGGCTGGGCCTGGCGCAATGGCTTTTTGATGATAAAAATCCGCTTACCGCGAGGGTATATGTCAACCAGATTTGGGAGGAGTTTTTCGGTAGGGGTATTGTAAAAAGCCTGGGTGATTTTGGTATGCAGGGCGAATTGCCCTCCAATCCCGAATTGCTGGATTGGCTGGCGGTAGATTTCAAAACCCATGGCTGGGACATAAAACGCCTGGTGAAGCAAATAGTCATGTCGGCCACCTATCGTCAATCTGCTGTGATCATCCCTGAAAAATTAAAGAACGACCCTGAAAATGTTTTGCTTGCCCGTGGTCCGCGCTACCGGGTACCAGCTGAATTTGTGAGGGACATAGTATTATCCAGTAGCGGCTTGTTAACAAGAACAATCGGCGGCCCGAGTGTCAATCCATATCAGCCGCCCGGCCTTTGGGAAAATGCCACATCTGGCCGCGGTTTACTGGCAAGCTATAAGCAGGTGCATGGCTCAGGCCTGTATCGCAGGGGTATGTATACGCTCATCAAACGCACCGTTCCCCCGGTTGAAATGGCTATTTTCGATGCCAGCAACCGCGACCAATGTGAAGTACAGCGCCTGCGGACAAATACCCCGCTACAGGCCTTCGAAATGATGAACGACCCCACAATGCTCGAGGCAGCGCGTGTGCTGGCTGCCAGATTATTGCAGGAGAATAATCAATCAAGAGACAAAATTCACGAGGCTTTCCGACGGATCATTTGCCGCAAGCCAAGCGAAAAGGAAATGGCTATTCTGACTTCCTATTATGCTGATCAGCTAAAATCTGTGACAAAAAAAGATGCGGAAAAATTGCTGAACGTTGGCGAATACTCGATACCTAACGATATCGATAAAATTACCCTCGCAGCAATGATGAAAGTGGTGGATACAATTTATAACTTAGAAGAAGCGATCACAAAAACCTGAAGCCATGGAAAAGAATATTTTAGAGCATGGCCTGGGCATCAACAGGCGGAAGTTTTTATCCAGGCTGAGCCTTGGTTTGGGCAGCGTGGCCCTGGGTTCGTTACTGATCCCTGATCTTCTATCCGGCACAGGCGGCGATAGCGGCGTTGATTTTATACCCGGCATGCCCAATTTCGCCCCAAAAGCAAAACGAATAATTTACCTCTTCCAGGACGGCGCGCCATCCCAGTTGGAGTCGTTTGACTACAAACCCAAACTGCGGGAAATGATGGGGCAGGAACTGCCGGCTTCCGTTCGCGGTAACCAGGTATTAACCGGGATGACCGCCCTGCAAAAGTCTTTCCCGCTTGTAGGTTCTTTTCATGATTTTAAACAATACGGGCAATCAAGGGCGTGGGTAAGTAATCTTTTCCCGCACATCGGCAGCATTGCCGATGATATCTGCATCATCAAATCAATGTACACCGAGGCTATTAACCACGACCCGGCGCTAACCTTTTTCCAGACCGGTGCGCAGCAGGGTAACCGCCCCAGCATGGGTTCGTGGGTGAGCTATGGCCTCGGCAGCGAAAACAAAAACTTGCCAGCCTTTACGGTTTTGTTATCCAGAGGAAAAGGGAATGGCCAGGGTGTATATTCCAAATTATGGAGCAATGGTTTCCTCGACTCCATACACCAGGGAGTCCAATTCAGCAGCAGCGAAAACCCTGTCCTTTATTTGAATAACCCGGATGGGTTGGACAGGCACGAGCGCCGCAAAATGCTGGACAAGCTGGCGGAATTGAATGATATATCAAGCAAGGAATTCCACGATCCTGAGATTACTGCCAAAGTACAGCAATATGAGATGGCCTACCGGATGCAGACCGCCGTGCCCGAGATCATGGATATATCCAAAGAGCCAGACGATATTGTTAAGCTTTATGGCCCCGAATGTTTAGTCCCCGGCACTTATGCCGCCAATTGTTTGCTGGCGCGAAAACTTTCTGAGAATGGGGTAAGGTTTGTACAGCTATATCACCAGGGATGGGATCAGCATCAAAATCTGCCAAAAGAAATGGCCGGCCAGGCAATGGATGTCGACCAGGCATCAGCAGCGTTAGTGACCGATTTAAAACAACGCGGATTACTGGATGAAACTTTGGTAATTTGGGGAGGTGAATTTGGCCGAACAAATTACAGCCAGGGTAAATTGGAGAAAGATAATTATGGCCGCGACCATCACCCGCGCTGCTTCTGTATCTGGATGGCAGGTGGGGGCATTAAGCCCGGTATAGTTTATGGCGAAACAGATGATTTTGGCTACAACATTGTGAGAAACCCGGTTCACGTTCACGACTTTCACGCGACAGTACTCAACCAATTGGGCATCGACCATACTAAGCTTACTTTTAAAAGCCTGGGCCGAAGGTACCGGCTGACCGATGTAGCCGGGAATGTGGTAAAGGATATTATTGCTTAAATTAAACCATCATGGAAAGAAGAAATTTCATCAAGCAAACAGCGCTTGTTTCGGCAAGCTTTTTTATCGCAAAAGATATGTTAGCAAAAGACAATGGCCCTATCTACGGGCATGGCAACATGCGCTACCGCATGGATACCAAATGGAGTAAAGCCGATCCGAATATCAACCCGGTAAACGACTGCCACGAGATGGTACAGGACAAAAAGGGCAGGATATTGCTGCTCACCAATGAGACGAAAAACAACGTGCTGATCTATAGTAAATCCGGCCAATTGCTGGATACCTGGGGGCATGAATTTCCCGGCGCACATGGCCTGACTTTAGTGAATGAAAATGGAACCGAATTTCTTTTCATTACCGATACCGTAAAGCACCAGGTTTATAAAACCACTATCGACGGCAAAATATTAATGACCATTGATGTGCCGCTGGAGACCGGCGTTTATAAAGAAGCCAAAGAATTTGTGCCGACCGAAACCACGGTTGATACCAACGGCGATTTCTATATCGCAGACGGCTACGGCGCACAGTACATTACACACTACGATAAAAATGGCAAGCTGAAAAGTTTCTTTGGTGGCAAAGGCGAGGGGGACGATCATTTAGATAACGCGCATGGCATTGTGATCGATCGCCGCTACGCTACACCAACCTTATTGATCACCGACCGCACCCGCAATTGCTTCAAACGCTTTAGCATGGATGGTAAATTAATGGAAGTGATCAAACTGCCCGGTGCTTGTGTATGCCGCCCTGTGATACATGGTGACCATCTGTATGCCGCGGTGCTCCGTTCGCCAGATTTGGGGAAGGAAAATACTGGTTTCACTACCATACTCGACAAAAACAACAAAGTGGTTTCCAACCTGGGCGGAACCGAGCCGGTGTATAAAGATGGCGTGTTACAGCCCATGTCGCAGGCCGAAAAGATATTCCTTAATCCGCATGATGTTTGTGTGGATAGTGATGAGAACCTGTATGTGGCGCAATGGGCCTCGGGTAAAGTGTATCCGTATAAATTTACCCGTGTTTAATTCATGATCAAAAGCAGCCATAAAGGTTTTGCAGGTAATCTGTTATTTGCTCTTAATATTTTCATCATCGTACTGCTATTGGCAGGCGACAGTTTGGTTATACCCCGCTGGCTGCAGCCAGTTGGCAGGCTTCATCCGCTGATACTGCATTTTCCTATTGTGTTGCTGATCCTGGCTATGCTGATGGAATACTTCCGATTTCGCTCAGCTTTCATCGCCGAAAAATTTTACCAGGATTTTGCTACCGCTTTGCTGCTGGCAGGTGCGCTTTTCTCGGCCGTAACAGCAATTATGGGTTTGTTCCTGGCGCGGGAACCCGGTTATGACGGCAGTACCATACAATGGCATAAGTGGTTTGGCGTAAGTATCGTGTTTATTTCATCCATCATTTACTGGGCACGGAGTAATCCCTGGTATAATTCAAAAATAGCCCGCTCGGGTTCGGTTATTTTGGTGCTGTTTCTGTTGCTGGCCGGGCATTACGGTGCTGATATTACCCATGGCGATAATTTTGTATTCGCGCCGGTGATGAATAATTCGAGGCCGCTGGTCCCTATTGACCAGGCACTGGTTTACCGCGATGTCGTTCAGCCTATTTTTGAAAATAAATGCATCGGCTGCCATAATCCTGATAAGCTGAAAGGCGGTTTGATGCTGATCGATGAGAAATCAATTATGAAAGGCGGGAAGACAGGCAAATTACTGGTACCTGGCCAGCCGCAGGTCAGCTTGTTGTTGCAGCGCATTCATCTACCCGAAGAAGAAAAGAAGCACATGCCCCCGGCCGGAAAGCCCCAGCTAACCGCTGCGGAGATGAGCGTACTATATCAGTGGATAAAAGCAAATGCTGATTTTAAAAAGAAAGTGACCGATCTGCCGGTTGCAGACTCGTTGCGGATAGTCGCCTCTACATTCCTGAAACCTGCTGAAGCCACCGAAGAGAATTATGATTTCGCGGCAGCAGCTGAAAAAACAATCAAAAAACTAAATAACAATTATTGCGGTATCTATCCTTTGGCAAATGGCTCACCTGCACTTGCCGTGGATATTTATAACAAAGCAGGTTACACGCCAAAGGTTTTGGAAGGATTAAAAGAGATCAAAAAGCAGGTTGTATCGCTCGATCTTCATAAAATGCCGGTGAAGGATGCCGAACTCAAAACTATCGCCCAGTTTGAAAACCTGCGCACACTCAACCTGAATTTTACAGACATCACCGGGAGTACCCTGAAAGAGCTCATCTCGTTGAAATACTTAAACTCGTTATCCTTAGCGGGGACAAAGATCGACCCAAAATCACTCGCCCAGTTACGCTCATTCAAAGTGCTCAAAGAACTTGCCGTATGGAACTCAGGGTTAAGTCAGGCTGAAATGGAATCATTAAAAAGCGCCAATAAGGGCATTACTTTTATCGAAGGTTTTAAGGATAATGGTAAAGCCATGAAGCTGGTTCCGCCTCAAATGAAAAACACCCAATTCGTTTTCAGCAAACCGGTAACACTCACCATGACCAACCCGATAAAGGGAGTTGATATACGCTACACTACTGACGGCACCGATCCGGATAGTACCAAATCGCCATTATACAAACCGGGGGTTTTGATCGCTGACAATGCCACCATCAAGGCAAAGGCTTTTAAGGCGGGTTGGTATGGCAGCGATATCATTAGCTATTCCTTTTATAAAAATACGTTCCGGCCGGATAGCGCCGCGTTGATCACTTCAGTTAACGAACGCTACCAGGGCGATGGCGCCAAAACCCTGATCGATGGCGAATTGGGCGGGATGAATTCAGGCAATAATAAATGGTTAGGATCGCAGGCGGATATGGAGTTTTACTTATTTTTTAATAACCCCGTAAAACCCCGTACCCTGACATTGAACAGCCTGAAGATCGTTGACGGGCAGATATTTTTCCCGGTTGAAATACAGGTATGGGGAGGCAGGGATCAACAGCATCTTAAACTGATCAGCACGCTAACGCCCGGCCCACAGAAAAAGGGCGATCCCGCAATCGTGTCAGGCCTGGTATGCAAACTCAGCGAAACCGCTCCGCTTACCTGTATAAAGGTCATTGCCAAACCGATCAAAAAACTCCCGGCCTGGCATCCTGCAAAAGGCAAACCTTCCTGGGTTTTTGTAGATGAGGTACTGGTTAACTAACAAGCCAAAATTCGCGGGTTTGCGGCCTATTCTGCAATTTCCGGCTTAACAGTTTCAGTTAATGTGGTTTCAACGTGGTTTGGTGCATGGTGCGATATGTGCGCCAATTTTTCACGGAGCCAATGCGTAAGCTTATGATGCAGCGGTACAAGAATAGCCGCAAGTACCACCATGATGAGCAATTCAAGCACCGGCAGGTGATTGCTGATATGCTGCACGAAAGGGTGGATAAACAGTGTGATAAACTCAAAAACCAGCAATAGGGATATCACACTCATAAACTCAATTACTTTACGGTGGGTGCGACTTTTGCTAAGTAGTAACAATGCTAAAAAGAAAAATGGGATAAACAGGGCTATGCCAATAAGCTGCAGGTTGATAATTCGCTCCTCTGCCTCACGGTGCTTCTCTTCCGATATCTCTTCCTGCCGGGCAGCTTCATTAAAACTTAAAGTTTGTACCTGCTTTATTCTTTCCGCGTTAAACATACTGTCTTTGGCGGCCACCATAATTTTAAAATATAACAATTCAAGATGCTCATTTTTACCACTGTAAATTTGGCTAAGCAAATTACCCGCATTGTAGATTCCCTCTGGATACGAAACAGATTTCGCCGCATTTAAGGCTTTCGTCGCATAATAAACGCTGGAATCGTTTTGACCGCTTGCTTTGTATAGTTTGGCCATGCTGTTGTAATTATCGGCAAGTGCGCTCTGGTCGTTATTTTTTAAGGCGTACGAAGTGCTTAACTGGTAATAATCGAGTGCAAGCGCCTTATGGCCTATTTTGTAATGGATGTCCCCCAAAATTGATAGCGTGTTTGACAACGTGCCATGGTCGTTTATTGCCTGCTGTATCTGGTAGGCCCGCATTTCAAACGCCAGGGCCGAATCGATCTTGTTGAGTTTGATATAGCAGTTGCCAATATTGGATAATATGATGCTTAATAGCTTTTTGTCTGGGAGGGTTTCAGCAATAGCTTTTGCTTTAAAGTGATAAGTTAATGCCATCGCATTATCACCCTGGTCCGAATATACTATCCCAATATCATTTGAGCTTTTTAATATACCGAGGCGGTCATTAGTTTCCTCCCTTAGCCTTAACGACCCCAGCAAAAATGATAGCGCCAGGTCGTATTTCCCATTCTTCCACAAAACCACGCCGACCCTGTTCATACAATCGGCTTCGCCTTTTTTGTAGTTTAGTTTTCTCGAAAGCTCAAGCCCCTGCTGCCCGTAGATGAGCGCGCTGTCCGGCCTGGAAGTTTGTAGCCGCTTACTGATATCTATCAATGCCTTAACCCGCAAAGTATCGTCACCATGGCTTAATAGCTGGCCGTTTGAGATCGAGGCGGTACGTTTTTGTGAAAACACGCCCAATGCGGCACATACGAGCAGGCACGTACAAACCAGTTTTTTTATGAAGTGGTTTTGCATAGATGTTCTCAAATAAAAAGCAGTGTCCGCAGGATATTGAAAAAAGATCGGCTAAATTTTAAGTATACAATAAGGCTTACAGAATGCTATAGCTATTGATTGCCCTCAGACTCAGTATTTGTCTCCTCTGTTGAACCAGTTTCGCTGGCAGGATCCAGGTTTCCAAGGGAGACGCCTAATACATTGTCCGCTACTATACCTACGCGCTTCCCAATTGGGGTGTTTTTATCAAATACGCCAACCTGGCTGTTGCTGTCGAACGCTCTTCCTATCGGGGTGTTTTTGTCAAATGTTTTCATGTTTTAATAGTTAAGGGGTGATTTCTGATTAAAGACACAAAATTAGTGGTAGTAATATAGATTAAATGTAGCGCTTATTTAACTGATATGCAAACTTTTATGAGTTTTTATATTCAATATTTAATTGCCTCTCACAATAGTATATGTGGTCGTAGTTTATAATACCAATAATTCGCCGGATAAAAAGCCAACTAAAACATTTCCCGTGCTTAAACCTTTGATGGATATGTCATTAAGCACGCAAGTTATTTGGTTGTTCATTCTCGCTATCCCGATTGCCTGCATCGCCTGGACGGTAACCCACGAAGAAGTTTTCAGGGAGCCGAGGGAATATTGTTTGAAACGATGCCACAACGGCAAAACCATTTTAGAGCGCAAGTTTTTTTACCTTTTTACCTGCGAGTATTGCTTCAGTCATTATGTAACAGTCATCATGTTGATCATCACCGGTTATAAATTGTTGTTTGATGATTGGCGGGGCTATCTCATCGCAGGTTTCGCGCTGGTATTTGTAGCGAATATCTACATGAGCTTATTTGGCCTGATACGCATCGACATCAAAAAAGTGCGCCAGGAGGCTGAAAATGAAGAAGCGAAGAAATAGCAGCATATCGGCATGATTAAACACAATAGGTGCATTGCAATCGTCCGCCTGGTTGTGGCCATACGGGTATATAAATTAGCAAAAATAATATTGATTAAAAACCGAATAAAAACTATTTTAGGAGGATAATTCAATAACCTTATCACAGTATGAAAATTCTGTCTGCTTTTAAGAGACTCGTAATTCTTGTCAGTATTTGCCTGCCCTTTTCATTGCAGGGTCAAACAGCATCAAAAACTAAACCTAATTGGCAAAACCTTGATCTCAAGACCGATTCTGTTTTCGGGATCAGTACCGAAAAAGCCTATAACGAACTGCTAAAAGATAAAAAGCACACCACAGTGTTAATTGCTGTTATCGATGGTGGGGTTGACATCAACCATGAAGACCTGAAAAGTGTGATATGGAATAATCCCGGTGAAACAGCAGCCAATAATATTGATGATGATAAGAACGGTTATGCCGACGATATACATGGGTGGGACTTTATTGGCTCCGCCAGGGGCGACGTGCAGTATGATAATATGGAGCTTGTGAGA
>Ga0207671_10002833_pt1 | contig 18031 bp, 15 predicted proteins | sample KBSC24metaG_FD_184352 | JGI IMG/M metagenome (GOLD analysis project Ga0207671, IMG submission 184352) | Corn rhizosphere microbial communities from Kellogg Biological Station, Michigan, USA - KBS C2-4 metaG (SPAdes) (version 2) | ecosystem: Host-associated > Plants > Roots > Rhizosphere > Soil... | reverse complement strand
TCGAGAATCAGACACATTCGCCGTCATTTATCTTGATGCGATGAGCAGCCTCGGCCGGAGTGACAAAGTCGAGGAGGTTTTGGCCACGGAAGGAGTTTATGTCCCTGGGTATCTGAGACATTTCTTCCGCTGGCAGGCCGCCCAGCGAAGCTCCGGAGGCGACCCGGCGCAAAAGGAAGCGACCTCGGCCGTCGAGGCTTCCAAAGACATCCCGGATGCCCTTTTGCTGCTGGTGGCGAAGTTCGAGTCTGCGAACCACCCCGCTCTCGCGCTCCAGGCGCTTGATCTGCTGTCGAAATATCCCGCATATCGACGCCTTTGCCTGGATGCAAGGCTGCGCATCGCCTATCGGGCCGGACAGACCGAGACGATCTCAAAGGAACTCGAACAGTTTCAACAAGATGTCGGCGGTGACTTTACGCTGCAAAATGACATCGCCTACTACCAATTGCTCGCCGAGAAAAATATCGGGAAAAATCTCCAGATCGCCTCAAATCTGTTCAACCAGCATTCGGAATGGGTGACGATTCGGGCGACACTTGCCCTCGCCAATCTGCGCACCGGAAACTTTGAGGCGGCCATTGGTTGCTTCGAAGGCGTTGAATTCGAATGGACTCGTGCAACTACGTCGGTAAGAGCGGTTTACGTAGCAACGCTTGCTGCGAACCACCGTCTGGATGAGGCGGCCCGTGTCAGGCAGAGCCTTCTCTCCTCCCCGCTGCTTCCGGAAGAAAGAGAGCTTCTGCAAAAATTTTCTGAAAAAGATCTTGCGCGCTCTGGAGCCCCTGAGTAGAAACGCGGAGTTGGAATCTGAAACGTCAGGAATACAAGTTCATCCCTAAGCAATACAAAATCAACGCGTCTCAAATTATGGTTAAATCAATTTTGCAAATTCACTGCTCGGTTGGAGCTCTTCTGTTGCTCGCAATCGTGCCCAGCACCTACGCGGATATCGGTGTAGGCGGGGCCTTGGTCTACCATGCCGGCACGATTACGCAGACGTTTGATAGTCTTGGTACGGGAGGCAGTTCCTCGCTGGCTTCCCTGACGGCTGGCACATGGACGTCGACGGGAGCGGCTGCGACGGGCGGTACCGGATGGGTTCAGCAGGTGACTGGCGGGGCGGTGAATGCGACGACCACTCAAACCACCAGTGATGGTAGCAGTGCGACTGCGGGCTATTATAACTACGGGACGACGGCGGCAGTTGACCGTGCCTTGGGATCGCTGACTGGAGCCAGCGAGCAATACTATGCCCTTGAAGTGCTCAACGGGACATCTCAGGGCTATACAAATATGACTTTGACATTGACGGCTGAGCAGTGGCGCTCGTCAACCTTCGTCGATCAGCTGAATCTTGAGTACAAGTTGTCACCGACAGCTTTGACCACTGTCGATAGCGGTGGGTGGACCGCATTTGGTCCGGCAGATAATACTCCTGCTGCTGGCTCCGCTACGGCCCTGAACGGGAATCTTCCCGCGAACCAGTTTGCGATGGGGGGCAACAACATCTCCTTTGGCATTAATGCTTGGGCTCCCGGCACCTATCTCTACATTCGAGTGCGCGATGTAAGCACGGGCAATGCGGGCCTGGCCATCGATAATTTTGCTCTGGCCGGCGTGCCTGAGCCCTCCACGTGGATTGTGGGTGCCATGCTGCTTGGCCTTGTCGGAGTGCGCTTTTGGGGAAACAAGTCGCGGTCGGCAGCGACTCTGGCGTAAATCAGGACGGCTCCCGCCGTCGGAGAAGTTTTTAAGCCTCATCGGGTCAACGCCCGATGAGGCTTTTCACTTTGATTGCCAAATCCTACCCCTCCTGCGAAGCTTGAATACGGCCCACCTTAAAATGCTTGACGGATCGGGATGCACGGCAAATTGATCAGTCGGAATAATTCAGTGTCCTTATCCGTCATCATCCTCACCCACAACGAAGAGCGTAATCTACCCACCTTGCTGGGCTCCCTCGACTGGTGTGACGATGTGCATGTGGTGGACGATGAAAGCACCGACTCCACACTTTCGCTGGCTAGCCGACACGCCGCCAAATGCCATTCCCATCGATTTGAGTCATTTGGAAATCAGCGAAATTGGGCGCTTGAGCATTGTGACCTCCAAAATCCCTGGGTCCTTTTTTTGGATGCCGACGAAGTTTCCACTCCTGCATTCGCTCGGGCTCTGCAGGCTGCTGTGCAGCAGGCCCCCGCCGAAACCGTCGGGTTTTTCTGCTGTTGGAAGTTGATGCTTGATGGGGTGTGGCTGCGGCGCTGCGATGCGTACCCAAAATGGCAAATGCGGGTCGTCAGGCGAGGCTTTGCTGACTTCATCGATTGGGGACATGGCCAGAAAGAAGGCCGGATCGACGGGCGGCTCGATTTCGTCCGGGAACCATACATTCATAATGCTTTTAACAAAGGGTGGACATATTGGTTTGAAAGACACAATCGCTATTCTTCCCAAGAGGCATGCCTGCGTCTCGAAACGCCGATCTCCTGGAAGGGCGTTTTCTCTCGGAGCCCGTCGCAAAGGAACAGATCGTTGAAACCCCTGCTTAGCCGTTTGCCAGGTTGGCCGATCGCCCGATTCGCCTTTGACTATATTTTGCGTGGCGGTTTTCTCGAAGGTCGGGCCGGGTTCACGTATTGCGTGAATATGGCGGTCTACGAGTACCTGATTCGTCTGAAAATGAACGAGCTGGTCGCTAGTGCAAGGATCCGCGGAACCGCCTTGGAGACCGCCACCGCACTCCCGCAAAGCGGGTCGCTCGAACGGTGAAGGCAGCGATTGTTGTTCTGGTCGTCGAAGGCGTAATCGATGGCTTTGCCCATGAGCCTCTCGCTCGAGACCCTGTCGATCTTGCGCGCCAGCGCATCGATCTTCTGCTTCAACAGCGCATTCTCTTCTCCAATCTCCAATTCCGCAATCCGCGCGAGTAACTCAGCAGCAGGTGGATTCGTCTTTACGTGGTAAATAAGTTACGCGCGCATTAATTCCAATCGCCCCAATCCGTCATCATAGTCCGACATTTCATCAGTAGAGCGCCACGAATCATATGACTCCAGCAACTTCCGCATTCTTGGATGTCCTACGGATCACGGCGGCCATGGTCGTATTCATCAATCACTGCGCGCAGTTCTGGAGTCCCGACATTTTTGCTGTGACGGCACCCATAGCCCATAGTGCAGTGATTGTTTTCTTCGTCCTGTCTGGATACGTCATTGCGTATTCCACGCTGGAAGGGGATCGCAATACGGAGCGCTTTGTCGTCGCCCGTCTGTCACGACTCTACTCAGTCGTCATCCCAGCGCTTCTTCTCACCGCCATACTACAAGTGGTCGGTGGGCGGGTGAACCCACAATTCTACGCCGAACATTCAAGAGGCTTTCACATTTTACGTTACGTTCTAACTGCCTGTTTCCTGCAAAACATTTGGTTTTTCTCGGCGAGCCCCCCAACGAACCTGCCCTTCTGGTCGCTCTCTTACGAGTTTTGGTATTATGCTTTGTTCGGAGTGGCTGTTTTTGTTCGCCGCACTGCATCTAAATTATGCACGCTGATCGCGCTCGCTATCCTAATAGGCCCAAATATCCTCCTGCTCATGCCTTGCTGGCTTGTCGGGGTGGCGGTATTCACCTTTCGCGGCCGCCTTACTGCACTGGTCGTCTACAAAAAGTTCGTCTTTGCTCTATCCGCTAGTCTGTTGTTGATGGCCGTCACGCTAATGCCGCCATATCCGCACAATTGCTCGAATAATTGCTTTTTCTACTCGGCCGCTTTTTTGTCAGACTGGGTTACAGCCCTGGCAGTCGGATTTACGATAATCTCGTTCGATGAGTTGCGAGTTCCTCCGCCTCAGAAACTTTTGGCTTTGTTCACGCGCCGCTGTGCCGATCACACGTTTTCTCTGTATTTGTATCATTTCCCTTTGATCGCCTTCGCCACTGCTATAATGCCATTACATAAGACGGTAGTGGTTCAGGGAGGCATCGCTACCTGTATCGTTTTCGTAATTGTTCTATTGAGTCTTTGTACAGAAGCAAAGCGTTCCAATTGGCGAGCCATGTTTACCGTTGGATACTACGGTTTTAGACGTTTTATGTCATCCTGTTATGCGGCGAGCGGATAAATGCCTTACTCTGCCGGGCGTTGCGCGTTGCCTATATTAGACGATGGGCGCGAGTTCGTCATGGCTCGCTGCCACTCAGCCCCCAAAAATCTCCAACTTCTCCTCGACCAGGAGATTTGAGATTTGAAGGGCTGTATGCGCTTGGTCGCTTGGTCGCTTGGTCGGCGAGCCGCTTGGGAAAGACGTGCGCAGCGGAGCACTCCTTGTCTTTGTGAACAAGCGTTTGACTTACATGTGCGAGGGTTGCAACGAGATCCTTCACTTGCTCGCTCGCCGTTTTAGGAATGGCTGCTCTATCCATCGAAACGAGACCGCTCCCACAAAGAGCAATGCCAAGAGGCTCGCACAACGCAAGATAAATGCGTGTACGGGATCGGCATTGGGGTTCACGAATGGGTTCGCTGCCGGCCAAAGATAGCTCCCAAAGGCCAAAACTACCATATGGTACACATAAAGTCCGTAGGACCTCGCTCCCACCCATTGCAGGGGACGAGAACACAGAAATCGTCTCGCCAAAGTCTTTTCTTCTGTTGCTCGCGCGAGGACCAGAAATAAAAGCGGGAAAAGTAAGCCGATGAAAAGAAAGCCCGACCAATAACCGATCAATCCCGGAAATAGCACGCTGTAAACCGGGACGAACAGCAAAAGTCCGAAGACGAATGCCGAGCTGTTTAGCCGCCCTGTGAAGCTCTTGCCAACACCAGCTTGCTCGAGCACCGCCGCTGCTGCCCCAAATAAAAGTTGGTCCAACCGGGCCAACGTGAATGAGTAATGCCCAACAACAACGGGCAAACGCAAGTTTTCCACAAAGCGGCATCCCGCGTCGGTTAACAGGAATGTTCTCAGAGAGATTGACAGAACGCCTATGGCGACCATGGCGACAAACAGCAATTTTCTTCTTTTGTGTAGGATAAGAAGCAGGATCGGCAACCCAAAGTAAAAATGCGCCTCGACGCACAGACTCCATGTCGGGCCCAAGATGTCGTCGACGGGTTTGAGATTTGAGAGCCAAGTCAACGCCAGAAAGCTGCTCTTTAAGATGAGTCCAAGAGCCACGCTTCCACTCGTGAGGAGTCTGACAACTGCATATAGAACGACGCTGCCAATCAGTGCGGGAAATAGTCGAAAGGCACGTCGCTCATAAAATTGGCGGAGTGAAATGGTACCTGTAAGTCTTGTCTCCTTCAGCAGAAGTCTTGTAACGACAAAACCGCTCAAACAGAAGAAAATGTCTACTCCTCTCAGCCCTCCAATCCCTCCGGCAAAAGTGTGATGCGTGAAGACCATCAAAAAACAGATTCCTCTCAGCCCATCGAGTTCTCGAATGTGGGGCTGCTGCCAGACACCCCGCGGAAGATCCGGGACAATCGTACTATTTGAGGAGGCCCTAGAAATCATGCGTCTTAAAATGGTTCGAAGCGACTTGGAGAGGTGAATATTGTGACCGAACAAGTGCTTCCTGCGTGTAAACACGACTCGTTCAGAAACCGAAAACCAATTCGCTCTGAGTCCCGCTACCCAAAATCGTCCCATCCTCCGTGGAGACGACGGTGGTAAATCTTAAATCCAAACTGAGTAGGCGGGGCGGATCCCTGACATCATAAAGCTTTCAGCACTTCCGACCGCCTTCTGCAGTCAAGACAAGTCCATTGAAAGGAACGTACATCGGGTTCAACTTCATTCTGATGAAATGGGAACAGACTTTTCTCCTGGCAAACGCCCATGATACTCAAACATCAGGTTGACAAGCTTGCGTGACTCCCAATAGCGGGGAATGAATTTTGCTGGTTCTCCGATACACCGGCAAAGCCATCCCAACCTCCAACGGTCTGCCCACATTGGTATGCGAATCTGGTCGCCGCTGAGGAAACCGATCGCAGCTCCCGTACAGTGGATCGCTGGCCTGTAGTCCAAGTGATGGAGGAGATCGGCGCCGAGTTTCTCCTGAACACCGCCACCAACTGCCATTATAATATGCTTTGGCCTCTTAAGGCGGACGCCTTCTGCCAACGCTGGATCGCTGATGCTCGCATTTCCTTTCGCGTACTCAGGGGCGACGTAGCAGTCATCCTCACTGACAGCAAAGCCCTTGTCTCGCAGCCACGAAATATTTTTCTCCATCGACGCCCTATTCGGCATGACCCATAAAACGTTCCCCGGCTCTCTCATTTCAGGCTGTTCAAGGAGGACCTTGAGATAAGCGAGTCCCGACACTCGCGTGATCCTCTCGCCCGTCATCAATTCCCATAAAAGAACCATCAGGCCACTATCAGTGATGGCCACCCGACTGCTCACGACCGCAGAGCGATGAGCGGCATCCCTTTCAAGCCCCAGAAGAACAGGGGCAGAGGGTGCCACGACCAAACCACCCTCCATCCCAGATGCAACGGCTTGCTCCACGCTACCCGTAAAAAACCGAATCCCAAGAATATGACGCACGTCATGCGCCTCGTTCACGTGACCGAGCAGGAAATTTGAGGCGTCCTGGACAGCAGGTGATCGTTCAACTGCAACTCGTTCGGCATCGGAGGAAGACCGCGGCGCTTTCTTGGCACGAGACAGAAGTGAGCTAAGCGAGAAAAGACAGAGTTGCAACGCTGTGCGGAAGATGATTGAGACGTCGAATGCGAGACGCCAGTTCTCTAGATAGTAGATGTCAGATTCGAGCCGATGCTGAATGTCTTCGATCGATTGAACATCACCGCGGAATCCCCGAACCTGAGCCAAGCCGGTAATACCGGGCTTAACTACGGCCCGAATGTGATATCGGGTCATCACCTTCGCAAACTCAATGTTATGCTGCACCAAGTGAGGACGGGGACCAACCACACTCATTTCGCCCTTCAAGACGTTTATGAACTGAGGAATCTCGTCAACCCTCAGCTGGCGGAGCCAGCGTCCGCTCAGGAAAACTCGATTGCTATCATGCTGAGCCTGACGGACAACATCACCGTCATCGACATGCATGGAGCGAAATTTGATGATTTGGAACTGCCGGTTCTGGATGCCAGCACGAACCTGGCGGAAAAAGAGCGGTCCCCTCGACTCGATTCTATGCAATATCCAAATTAGCAGTGAGAGTGGGGGAAGGACGAAAATCACAACCGGCAAAGATACGAAGATGTCCAACATCCTTTTTAAGAGCCGATTCACTGGATTCTCCAACCGCTCTTCACGAGGCGCGACGAACGCCAATCCTTCGTCCCTGAAATGAATCGCCGGGTGGCGAAGTTTTTCTTCGAGGTCACTCAAAATCAATAACCTGATCCCCGAGTTTTCCAAGAGCCGCACCATTTGCTCGTAAGTTTCCGAATCATTCGGCAACTCCAAAAGGATCGCCTGAGTGACGTCGTGCTCTTTTAATATCCTTTCAAGGTCGCGGAGCATCCCTAAGCGAGGCATCCCCGCCACCGACCGGTCGTCATCTGTCAGGATACCAAGGGCACGAAGGCCAAATATCTTCTTGTTTTGCAGCCAAGCATCCAAGCGGGTGGCTTTCAAAGCGCTCCCCACTAGAATAGTCCGCTCTTCGTACCGTCCTTGAAACATTCGCCGTGCGAGGCGAACCGGCAAGGCATAGTTCGTCAAAACCAGCGTCAAATAGAGTGCAGGCAGGTAAAAAACCAAAATTCCCCGAGAGATGGACGCGTCTTTTGCAAACGCCAAATAAAGCAGAAGCGCCGCTACCGCAAACGTGGTCTGACGCAAACTAACACCGTGTTGATGCAGAAGGCTTCGATCCGATAAGTCTGCAGCAATTCTCTGTCCATTTCGATTTAGCGCTTCGGCGACCAATCCGATCACAAGAATCATCCAGTAAATCGGATAGCTGCCCAGACCAAATATCGCGTCGGCGCCGAAGAAGAGGGATGCACAACCCACGCAAAACAATAATGCCAACCCGGCGGAAATTGCCTGACTGATGACCAGGATATGAAACAGGCCGCGAGTACGCTGGAAAATCACGGTTTCCCTCCCCGCGTTTTCTTCTCAACATCACGAGGCTTTGGCTGTGGCGGTGGCGTCCGTGCTGGAAGAACTTGGAAACTCGACGTGCGTTTGGACTGAGGAACCCAGGAAAAGGCCATTTCTCGTATGCGAAGGTGTTCGCTTAAAAAGCCACGACTCAAGAAATCTGTGGCTCTTGGATGCAGCCGACTCGGCTAAATATGCGTTCTCCAGCAACCTGTACCGGGATTTTGACAGTGGAGCGTGTGGTCATACCTGTTGCGCATAATTACGGGTTTTCCTCCGTCTGTCAACTCACGTTCTCGAAATGACAGGTGGAAACGCCACTGCATTTCATTTGCAATAAGCGCTCGCGCGTGCAACTTCCGAACGTTGCTTCCACCCGGACGAATCGAAATGCAAAACGACTTGTTTTCGCGGACCGGACTGCGTTCATTCGAATTCTCAATTGAAAATACCGCCTCCCTCACGCAACAAGGAACGTCTGTTGCCATTTCTAATGGTCAGCTTTGTAATGGAAGCGATTTTGCTTGGGGGAAGCACGGCTCGTTGGGCGCAATCCGTTCTATTCCTGCAATTTGGGTTGGTTTTGCTCGTCGCCCCTCCTCAGAAGACTCTCAGCCGCACCGCGAACTGGCTCCTGATGAGTATCCTGGCGTGCGCGGCTTGTGCTTTTCTCCCCAATGGATTGCTACCTGCACCTCATTGGAAGGCCAAATTGGGCCCGCAATTCACAACAATTCTGCCATCGACGATTTCACCTCAGCCTTGGCTCTCGGCAGAAGCTTTCTTACTTTTGTGCTTTGCAACGGGATGGTTTTACTGGGTGGCCACCTCAGACGTCTCCCGGCAGGCTCGGATCTTGACGATTCAAGTTTATGCATTCGCCACGATTCTCCTGTCGTTCCTGTGTCTATATTTCCATTATTCGGGACACCCGCCGTCATTTTGGAGCCCTTTGAACAATTTCGGCCCCTTTCCAAATCGAAACCAGACTGGGAACGTTCTTGGGATTGGAGCGCTTTTGACAGCAATCTGTGGCATTGAAGCGGCACGCAATCGCCAGATCACGGCTTGCCTGTTCTTTGCTGGGTTGGCAGTGATCGCATACGGTCTTAGCCTCAACACCTCGCGTGCGGGCATTCTGATCCCGGTGGTGGGGACAGCCCTCTGGATGGTTGGACTTTTTTCGGCAGAGAGATCTTGGAAACCTCTGGCTCTTGGGCTCAGCGCACTGATTCTGGCCACCGGCCTGTTTTTTGTTATCGGAGGTGCATTGACGAACCGCTTTTCAGTTGCAGGAACCATTTCCCTCGCCTCCATTTTTGGATATCGGTGGTTCGTTTTCATTGATGCCGTGGGACTTGGCTGCGAAAGCCCGATCATCGGAACCGGGATCGGTACTTTTGAACCACTTTTCGCCCTCGACCAAAGGGCATCGGTCATTCCATCAGTCCGGGTAATTCATCCAGAGAGCGATTGGATTTGGCTTTGGGTGGAAATGGGCTCGTTGGGATTCCTGGCACTTGTCGTCACCATTGGATATTTTTTGAAGCTACAGTTTCCAGTCGTCCGCAAGCACGGGTGGAGATGGAAAATGGGGGCGATGGCAGCCATAGCTGTGTTCATCCTGCATGGGTTTGTAGACCCATCAGGGCATCGAATAGGTTCCCTCCTGCCGGCGTTGCTTTTTGGTGGGCTGTTGGTGCGCCCCGTTGCAAAGGCCGGCCGCTTGACCACTTTCACCTTCCGCACTCTCGGCCTTGCCTTCGTGCTGATCGGCGCCGCGTGGCTGGCGGATCACTTCGGTAAGATAATTCTGCCTGGTTCAGAAGCTGTACTTCGCGCAAAGCAAGAGGTCCGACGTTTTTCGGCAGCAGAGGATCCGCAGGCAGCTGTTGAAGCTGCCTCTGTGGGGCTAAAATCAGGACCGCTAGACTGGCAACTCTATTTTGAGCGAGCATTGGCGGAAGTGGATTGCGACCAACTGTTGCCGGCTCTTGCTGATTTCAAGCGGGCGCGAATGCTCCAGCCTTTTCGCTCGGAGCTGTCGGTGAATGAAGGGGCCGTCTGGGCGGATCGCCGTCCGACGTTTGCGCTTCTCGCTTGGGAAGAAGCACTTCGAGGAACATCACCGGAGATTCCCAAACGTTTTGTGGGAATGATCGAATTCTGCAGAAGCAACCCGACCATGCTCGCTGGCCTCAGAGGTTTTGCGCTTCGTGATTCCCGACTGTTGACCGTTTGGCTCGATCGAGCATCCGCGAAGGATTTTACAGCCGATCTGCGCGAATATCAGCGGGGCGATCCTGATCTGATCACTCTGAACACAGATCAATTACGCAAACTCTTTGAAATCTGGGCGCGGCACGACGACGAAGGATCTCTCACCGCAGCTATGCAGATGCGGCCGCGTTGGATGGCCATTGGTTGGACATGGCTGGCGCAAGATCTAGCGGCCAAAGGCGACGCCGAGGCCGCGTACCATTTGGCGAAACAATTCGTCTCCCTACCCACCCTGCCTATCCTCGATAATCATGATTCCCTCCAGGAATTGCGACGTCGGTATTTTGCCGACAGGTCCAACCCCGCCGTTGTCTACTCTCTTGCCGTCGCCGAAAACGAATCTGGCAATCCCGGCAATGCCTTGCATTTAATAAAGACCTTCGAGGAAAGACCCAGTTTTCCTAAATATTTTTCTTATCTGGAAGGGGAATACGCCGCGCACATAGGCGACTGGTCCACCGCATGGGCATCCATGCAGCGCTACCTTGCGTCTCCGTAAAGGTGAACGTGCTACGGGCTCGCGACGAAGGCTGGCTCCACTTGCATCGACCTTCGTCCCAACATGGCGTTGCGCAGCCCCAAGGGTGTCAGCAAATCAGCCACGAGTTGATAAACAATTCCTGCGGCGTCGGGAACCAACGCCAGAACCGCTTTGATCAAGGGATCCAGCAGCGCAGGGTCGTTCGCCACGATCTCCGGAAGAGCACTGGAAAGGATAATTGCGACAGACCTTGGGTCGATTTGCCCGTCGGCTCCTCGCAGCGCCTCGATTCCAGCAAGCACGATGGGTTGAATCTCAAGCCGCATCTCAGGGAACTCGGCGTAGATCAAATGGACAGCCGCCTTGACTAGGCGCGCCAATAAATAGGGATCAGGCACTCCGTCCTTCTTGGGAAGCGCACCGATCGCCGTCTCGGCAATCTTGCCCGCCAACTTGGGGTGTTCCCGCATGAATTTGGTCATCGTCTCTTCTGCCCTTGCCGGATCACTCGCCACCGCAGCCTGGACGGCAGCCAGAATTTTACGCGTCGCCGAAGATTCCCGGGACGGTGGTGGTTGGGCCGAAGCCGGTGTCCCTACGCCAAGATCTGCGACGACGAGCAGCCCGGCGGATAGCCAGCTGACCAGGCGGAGACATTTTCGCGCCCTTGGCGCGGCATTTGCGTATACGCTCGATTTTGAGGCCCCATTCGTGATTTTCATGATCGTCAATTTTGTTTACAAATTTCCTTGCGGCCCGTTTTCAGACTGGGCAGTCTCACGGCGCTTTGAACACAAACATTCATCACTGACCGCTGCGACGGAGATTCGTCGCGCGCGGTGGCGAGGTCAATTTAATTTTGAAGGGAATATCATGATGAGCACAAAAAAACTAAGACGGGGTCCGGGCATATTAATGGCGAGCATTTGCCTTCTGTTGCCACTCTCATCGGCTTTTGGTGAGGACGTATCGCGCCCCTCGGTTGTGGGCTCCCGTCTCGAACGCAAGTATTCGTTCGATCAGCCGAACTACAATGTGAAGGTCGGCCCCGTGACTTTTCGAGTGGTCGCTGGCTTGCGGACCGAATTCAACGACAATATCAACCTCTCCGACAACGACCGTGAGAGCGATTTCGTCTTTAGACCTCAGATGGGCGTGACTGCTTTTTGGCCGATCACACCCTACAACGCGCTTAACTTTACGGCCAACTTCAGTTATTCGAAGTACCTGCGGCACAGCGAACTCGACGACGCCTCAAAATCGTTCTCCATCGCCCCCGATTCTATACTCGATTACGATATCTTCATTGGGCACTTCACCCTCAATTTGCATGATCGATTCTCGATCGATCAGGATCCTTATGGCACCAGGACTGACAGTCGGATCGGCACTTTTGGCCAATTCATGAACTCGGCGGGCGTGAGGCTTACCTGGGACGTGAACCGAGCGCTCGTCTTGACCTTGGGATACGACCACACCAATGCGATTGCCACCCAGAGCAGTTATGATTTCACCAACTATGCGCAAGATGGGGTCGTTTTTTCGTCACGCCTGGTGCTGAGCGACAAGATCGCCGTTGGAATCGAGGCCGCCGGCGCGCAAACAACTTATAGTACGGATGACAAGGCGAATGGAACGGAATTCCACACCGGCCCTTTCATAGATCTGGCATTCACCGAATACACGCGGCTGCGTCTCGCCGGCGGTTATCAGGCAATGTATTTTGACGGCTCGTCCGCTGCGACGATTCAAGTCAATCCCGATAACACCGTACTTCGCAATGCGCTGAAGGACACGCGGATCCAGAGCGAAGACCAAAACACATTCTACGTGAATGCAGATTTTACCAATCGCCTCTCCAGCCATTTCACACAAACTCTCAGTTTCGGAAGGGAAACCAGTTTGGCCGTGACCGCTCAAACAGTGGATCTGATCTACGCCAGGTATTCGGGTTCCTGGGCGATGAACAGCCTGATCACTTTGAACCTGCAGCTATTTTATGAAAACGGCCGCGAATCAGCTGCACTGCAGCCGGAGAACTTCAATCGCTACGGGGGCGGTCTGAACACGAGCTTCCTGCTCAGTCGCAAGCTCAACATGGAAATCGGCTACAATTTCACCAAGAAAGATACTGACCTCAGCCAGCAAAACTACACACAGAATGTGGTCTATGTTGGGCTGAATTACAATTTCTAGCCCGGCTTGATGATCGGCCGGGAAGGCTGGATTTTTGCAAGAGGTCGCTCGCCAGCTCTGCACTACAAGCAGTAGTGATCGCGGGCTTATGAGCATCTTCGGCAGGCGCAAGTGCACTTCGCATCTCGCGCAGGTAGGCCAGTCGGTCGAGGCCGTGCCGCGGCTGCTTTCGACGATGGTGTAGAGGATGGCCCCGCGCTGGCCGGCCTCCGCTGCCCCGATGAAGAGCCAGTTCTTCCTCCCCACAGCGGTGGGTTGGATGGCGTTTGCGGTTAGGTCATTGGTCATTGCGATCTCAAGGCGCCTATCTTCGAGGGAGGGTGGGAGGGTTGCTGATGGCCCCGAGTATACGAAAGGGAATTTGAGCATTTGAGCCTCAGTGGTCACCATTGAAATTGACGCTTCTTTTTCGAGCCAAAGGCACCGGTGGACATCGCCGAAGGTGCGCGATGGTTTTCAAAAATGAATTGGCGGCAGGCACGATTTACGCTGCGTTATTGACCCTCTATTTTCTGGTTTCAACTTGCGAGGCCTGTTAAATCTGCAAATTATAGCCATATGAAAACAATCGCGTTTGTGGTTGCCAGTATTGTGGTGTTGGAGGTCTTCACTGGGTGCGCTTCCGATAGTAATGGTCGCGTTGGCGCGAATTCAGATTACAAATCTTCTCTCCGTCCCATTGCCGCGGGTCCTAGCCAAGATGCGTACCGTCCGCCCAATCCATTGGCATCGGGTATTTCCTATTGAAGGAGATCCTGTCAACCCGTTGCGGAGCCCGAGAATTGTTGCAAGTGGGTGGGTCGAATTTTGCATCTAAATTCTTGCAAAGTTGTCGCTTTGTCCGATAAAGCTTCCACGATTTGTGCAATTCAACACTTGCCCATCTACTTCGTAACTGCCAAAGGGATGTCGCGTCATATTTCTGAGTTACCAAAAAGGCGTTCACGTTCCGCCAAGAGAAGGCGGAGAAGGTTGCTTAGGAAGCTGGCATTGGTGGCGCTGTTGGCGGCGGTTGTTGCGGCTGTTGTGGTTTTGATGCCGGGGACCGGAAAGGGTGGCCCGGCCATGCCAGATTTTTCGATCGAAACACCCGAAGGATCTGGCGATTTAACTTATCGGTAAATGGGCAACGGCAAGATCGGAAGCCTGGAACCGCCCGCCCGCTTCTTGATTCGCCGCGACCTCAGCAACGAATCTAAACAGTGTCGTCCGAACTGCCAGGTCGGCTATCTGGGTCGAGAACCATTTACTGCAGGTGTTTCTCAAATCCCGTGGAGGCGCGTCACATGGTTTCGGAGCAGGCGGCGACGATACTGTTTGGGCTTCATTGCGTCGATTCTTGGGTTAATGATGCCCACGGAACCACTGGTTGGCTGGGAGCGGCAAGACGCGCAACGTGCTACAAACCTCCAGCAACCGATCGATCTGGTGTTTGGGAAGGATTTTGCGCAATTGCGAGATGACCTAAAGCGCCAACGTGCGGTAGTCCACAGGGTTTGCGCTCTGATGATGCAACGAATTGAGCGGGATGGTCCCGACTTCGCTGCCGCTGCCGAAATCGCGCGGCAGGGTGTTGCCAGTGAATTGGGGCAAACCGTTCAACAGGTCCAGCAGAGCATCGTTACCGTTGCCGCGTTGGCGCGAGATTTGAGTGCGTCGGCTCACGTCGAATTGAACGCCGATGTGCCTGATCGTGCCGAGCGGCAGAACGCCGAATCTGCTGCGCTGGAAACTCTTGGCGAAGTTGAGCAGTCCATGGGAAATCCTCGTGATGCTGTGCGATTCTTCCGCGAGGCCTCCAGCCTGTTTGATCGGAAACAAGAGCCTGAAGAATGGGTGAAGTCTGTGGCTGCGCTTTGCTCATTGATGCAGCAGGTCTCGCTTTATCCGGATGCCTGTGGATGCTATGAGCAGGCGTTGTCCTGGGCGCTACAGAACCCGGTTTTGGGAGCCGACCATGCGGCGACATTGGAATTGATTAATGGGCTGGCCCAAAGCTACGCGAAACAGATGTGCTTCGACAAAGCGGCACCGCTGTTCAGGCGCGTTCTTCAGGTGCGCGAGCGGATTCTCGGGGCGGATCATCCTGATACGTTGACGAGCGCAAACAATCTGGGCCTCGTACTGCGAGAATCAGGGGATCTTGCTGGTTCGTTATCTCTGCTTCGTCGCGCCCTCGCTGGGCGAGAGCAGATATTTGGCCTCGACAGCACTGAAACGATTTCGGCTGCGTCCGATCTTGCAGAGGTCCTCGTTCGAGCGGGCAATCTCCACGAAGCTGAGCCACTTTTTCGGCGAGTTCTGGCCTTTCGTGAAAGAGTTCTCGGGCCTGCTCACCCGGCGACTCTGGGTTGTATGAACAACCTGGCAAACGTCTTAAGTTGCAAAGGGGACATTGCGAGTGCTGAGCCGCTCTTGCGTGATGCACTCGCTGGCAGGGATCGGCTCCTTGGACCAGGGCACCCCGACACTCTGGCGACGCTGGGTAACCTTGCTTGCTTGCTTGCGGATAAGGGCGATTCCGTTGGTGCTGAGCCGCTTTTCCGTCGTGTTCTTGCGGCCCAAGAGCACAATCTAGGCGCCGAGCACCCAGACGCATTGGCTACGAAAGCCAACTTGGCGGTCGTCCTTGAGGCTAAGGGCGATCGACCTGAGGCGGAAATGCTTTATCGTGCTGTGTTGGAAAGTCGCAGTCGGATATTCGGCGAAATCCATCCGGACGTGGCCCGATCCTGTTTCAATCTCTCTCTCTTTCTAATGGGGAAAAAGGCAGACAAAGAGGCGATCCCTCTGGCTCAACGGGCCGTAATGATTGCCCGCGCCACGCTACCGGAAGGTCAGGTCGACCGAGTGGCGTTTGAAAGGCATTTGGCCAGTTTGAAAAAATCTGCTCCGATAAAAAGTAGTGACAGTAAACCTGGCGGAGCACCTGGACTACTAAAGAACTCTGCAGGAAATACTACATTGAGGAATTAGATTTGCATTGAGGTTCTCATTCGGCCTTAGGAGGTGCTTTGGGCTTGGCCGCCCACGAGATACTGCAGATTGTGGCGTGACTACTGTGGTGACAATTATCTGGCCACGGCCATCGTAAACCACCAGCGACGTATCCTCATGGATCATGGACCAATCCTTGCGCAAGGAGAAGAGCCTGTTGGAGGGACGAGAATTCGTATTGCCACTCTGTTCCCTACCATTTCTTGCATTCTGCATTCACGATTCAGGGCCTTCGATTCACGCTGATTTATGAGCCTGCGGGTCGTCGGGGTTCTCGTTTGCGACCGCGACGCCCTGCTTGTAGCCCTTGGCAAGCCAGATGCAGAGGAGGGCGGTCAACGCGCCCCCGATGTCGAGTGCCACATCGCGAACGGATGCCTCTCGGGAGGGAACAAAGGATTGGTGGAATTCGTCGCTGGCGGCGAATAGTGCCACGAACAGGAAAGCGGCGGCGGCCTTTTTCCCGTTCCAACGTCCGCTCGTGCCGTCGCCGTTGAAGGCTCGCCACGACAGCAAATAAAGGATCGCGTACTCGGTCAAATGCGCGCCCTTTCTCAAGATAAAATGGATGCGGTCCATGGCTTCTGCCGAAATGCCGGGGTCGAGCCAGCGCAACAGGGGAAAAAGAAAATGGGACGTATGCCCGGCGGACATTGCGTCGGTGGATGCTCCAAACATGAACCGAAGCCAGCACACGAGCAGAATCCAGTTGAAGAGCGTCATCATCGGCCAGACGTTTTCGCGACGATTCCCAAGGCCGCAAGGCAATTCTAGGGGACTCGGATGATCGCGCGACGGGAACCGTCGTGTCCCGCGGCGCGGACCGTGGTTGGCGACTCAGTTGCGAACCGGGAATCCGAATCGAAGTGCCGAACTCGCGGTCGTTGGCCCATTGTTTCGGACTTGCCCTCACGCTCAGGGTACGACAAAACGTTCCGTAGGTTTACGGAGAATCCCCATGGCTGTAACCATCATCGAAATCATCATACAGCACGAAAATGTCGAGTTGGCTCGTGCGACTCTTCAAGACGGCGAGTACACCATTGGCCGGAGCCGGGAGTCGGACATTTTCGTCAATACACCGCTCATTTCCCGGAAGCACGCGCGACTCACAATCGAAGGAGAGTCCATCGTGATCGAGGACCTTGGCAGCTCCAATGGGACTTACGTCGCCGAGTTGCTCATTGCGGGACCCACGAGAATATCCCCCCACCAAGCTGTGCGGCTCGGCGACGTGTCTCTTGACATGCGCCGGCAGCGCGCCGCGTCCGAAAGCACGCCCACCCGCTCGCCGCGGCGTGACGTGATACGCCGGCTGCTCCCCGACGAGCTGCTTGCCGATCAGCGCCATGCCGTTGGAAAGGTTGTCGCGCAAGGCGGGATGGGGGCAATTCTTGACGCGCAACAGACCGCTACGAAGCGACGGGTGGCGATGAAAGTGATGCTCACGACCGAGGACGAAGGTGACGTGCTGCGCTTTATCGAAGAGGCGCAGGTCACCGCGCAACTCGAACACCCGAATATCGTCCCCGTCCACGAGCTCGGCGTCGACGACCAGGATCAGCTTTTCTACACCATGAAAATGGTGCGGGGCATCACCTTGAAGAAAATCATCACCCTCCTTCGCCAGGGAGTCGCAGGTACGGTGAAAAAATATCAGCTTCCCGCCCTGCTCACGGTTTTCCAGAAAGCATGCGATGCCGTCGCCTTTGCCCATAGCAAGGGAGTCATTCACCGTGACATCAAACCCGAGAACATCATGATCGGAGACTTTGGCGAAGTCCTGGTGATGGATTGGGGCCTCGCCAAGGTCATCGGCAGGAAGGAAAGTCGCTCCGCCCACCAACCCAGTGTCGTCACGAGCACGCGCACTGCCGATCAGGAGTTTGGCAATACGATGGCTGGCACCGTGATGGGAACGCCTTATTACATGGCGCCGGAACAAGCACGCGGCGAAGTCGAAACACTCGATGGACGCG
>Ga0207671_10002832_pt1 | contig 18036 bp, 17 predicted proteins | sample KBSC24metaG_FD_184352 | JGI IMG/M metagenome (GOLD analysis project Ga0207671, IMG submission 184352) | Corn rhizosphere microbial communities from Kellogg Biological Station, Michigan, USA - KBS C2-4 metaG (SPAdes) (version 2) | ecosystem: Host-associated > Plants > Roots > Rhizosphere > Soil... | reverse complement strand
TTCGTGCCGTCCATGATCGAGCGCGGGCGGCCTGCGCTCGTCATCGACACCGGATCCAAGCAAAGCATCACCACGCCGCGCCCGGCGAGCCGGCCTACAACTCCCCCTGTCTAGCCCCTACCATGCGATCACGCCGTACACGCGCTCGGGGAGCACGCGGGCGATGGTCTCGCGATGTGCCGCGGCGGTGATGCCAAACGCCGGCTCCGCGGTATCGCGCTGGTGCGTTGACACCGCGGACTTGCCTTGGCGGTCGGTTAGTGTGGCCACCATCAGACCGTGTTCAGCCGTGGCGCGGCGGGTCACGACGCCAGTCTCGCCGCTTTTCAGCAGCACCAATTCGCCTGGCGGGTAAACCCCCAGCGTCTTGACCAGTGCGGCGGTCACGGGACTGGCCGGCTGCGCCTGGTACAGCTGTCGCGCTGCAACCTGTGGCGTCAGTGCAGCGCGGAAAGCGCGCGGGCTGATTTTGGCGGTGTAGACGTCGACCGCACGCAGCAGCACAGCCGCATCGCAGAGCTGCGACAAGCCTCGCGGGTAGCCTTTGCCGTCCTCTTGCTCATGATGCTCGCGCACAGCGGCGAGCCAGTCAGTATCGGCGATGCCGCAGCCGGCCAAGAGGGTGGCACCCCGTACCGGGTGAGTGCGAATGGAGTCAAGTTGCTTGCGCGTGGGTGGCTCTTTCTGCTCGGCCATCGTGGCCTGCAGTTCGACAATGGCCAGGTTCATCGTCAGTGCGGCGCCCATGCCACTTCGCAGCCGGACCTCGTCCCAGCCCAGCGTACGACCGACCAAGCGCAACACCACAGCACTGTGCAGCGCGTGCGATAGCGCGTATAGGGCGAAGCGGCGCTCCTCGTGGCGCACCACGTGAAACAAGGCCACATCGGGATCACGGTCGACCAACACGCCAACGTCGTCGACCATCGCGGCGAGATGTTCACCCTGGGCGACTTGCTTCTGCGCCTGGCGCAGGAGCGCATCCAGCGCCCAGAGCTGCTGCTCCCATCGGTCGAACAGGGTTGCGGTCCGGTGTGCGGTACTCATCAGGCGGGGGGTCGCGCCTCCATCTGCCTCGCAGCGCTCCCGGCGAACCAGATCAGCCGCCTCACGTTCGACCCAGGCGCCACGCTCGAGTAGCGCCGCGAACTGGCGGTCACCCACGAGTTTGTTGCCCGAGCTCAGCAACAGCCGTCCCGCGGCGTCTAGTACGCGAAATGGCAGCGGCACGCCCAGCGCGACCAGATCGCGCACCTCGGCAAGCGGCTGCAGTCTCGGCTCTTTCACCGGATCCCGCCCGTCATCCCGCACCTCCTGTCGCGCTATATCCTCTGCAGGCGCGCTCGCCTCAAACAGAGCTACCCCGCGCCTCGCGGATGAAGAACCTGCCGATCTGCCGCGACATGACGCAATTCTGGACCTTACAGAGTTTTCCGGATGAATGGGGGACCCAATGCGGCCCTTCGAGGGCCTGAGGCTGTGCGTTCCCTCGGGGTCGGCAGCGCGCATTCAGCCCTTTTGAGAGCGGTCCTTCGGCCTCTAGCTGGTCGCCATCACCGGCGCGTCCGCGAACGTCAGCTTCCCGATCCGGGGGCTATTGCTACCGTTCGAGCGAGTGATCACGTCGAAGGTGGACCAGTCAGTCGACCAGAAAACCGCCGCCTGCAGCTTTGGGTCGACTGCTGCCCAACCGATCCCGCACGGCCAGTGGCAGGAATCGGCCACCTTGCTGCTGCTCGACAAGATCGCGCGACCGTTCCTTGCTGGCCGAAACGGTACAGCGACAGTACCCTTTGCGGCGATGCTCTCTCGACGCCCTCGGGGCGGAGGCCACGTCGGCATACTCAAACGGTACGTTCATGACGCTGACAGCGCGCGGCGCACCCACTTCTGCGGCCTGAACGATCCCTTCGCAGATCGCCTGAACCCACGTTTCAGGAGGGGCATCGGTCGTGGACGCCGTAAAGGGAACGGTGTCGGTACCCTCTCGACCCAGAGGGAAACTTGAAAGTTGTGTTCAAGCCGTTCCGGTCTCACGCCGGCACGATCACACGCCGATCGAACCTGACTCAGAAACGATGCCTCATCCCTGCCGCCATCCCGGTTCCACCATCGAGATTCGTCACCTTGTCGCGTATCGCGACCGCGTAGATGTCGGTTCGCTTCGAGAGAAAGTAGTCGAGTCCAAGGGAGCTCGTATCTCGCTTCAAGGTTGGCGCACCGTTGCGGTCTTGATTCGTGTGCGCCCATTCGGCGATCACATTCGCCACACCCACGGGGACGGTAGCGCTCAGCGCGTAGGTCCTGAGCCTGAGATCGCTGAGCGTATCGCTGGAGAACGTCGTCTGATTGGCCTGCGCCCAGAGGCGAACCACCTTGAAGTCGTAGAAGGCTCCCCCCTGGTAGGTCCGAATCTTGTTGGCGGTGTACACCGGTCGAGCGGCAGTCGCCGTGGCCGCGGTGGCTGCCCCTACGGGCAGTTCACCGTGATCCACGGCGTCGAACGTGAACGACACGCCGAACGTATCCCTGCGGTAGGTGGCGCCGCCACCGATGCGTCGCCCCAGGGTTCCTTCGCCGGCAGCACCTTGAAGGCTCGCTGAAAAGCCTGGCAACGAAGAAAGTGCTGGCAGTGAATAGGAGACGGAGTTGCTCCAGGCCGAATCGAGGAAGCCATTGCCGGTGATCATGGGCTGCGTCCCGGGCATCTGGAACGTCTGAAGCACATAGGGACCGAGATTGGTGGAATCCAGAAACGCGCCGAAGTTGACTTCGCTCAGAAAAGTGGCGGTTGGAATCCGGCCCATTCGGAGAGAGCCCCACCGGTCGGAGGACAGGCCGACGTAGGCCAGGCGCGCGAAGAACGGATCCGTGTTGTTGCGGCCGCTCGCGCCGGTATCGACGCGCACGAAGCTGCTCAAATCGAAGATCGCGCGCAAGCCTCCGCCCAGATCCTCGGTGCCGGTGATTCCCCACCGCGAGGTAGTCATCGCGCCGCTTTGCAAGGTGCTGAGCTTGCGTTCACCCGCAAGCTGCTTCTCGTAAGCAGAAACGTCGAGCAGGCCGTAGAGCGAAACGCTTGAAATGGTGCCGGGCGACGACGCTGTGGAGGTCTGAGCGGCGGCGGATCCGCATCCCGCGATGGCGAGAGCGATGGCGATGGCGAATGAAACTTGGCGGGTCATGATGAGTTGACTTCTTTGGGTCCGAATCGAGGCGAAGACGCACCGCGCTCGCTGAGCGCCAAGCTGTTCTGTCGATGCCGGATGTGTGGATGAAGAGCTTGCGACGTCGCAGTCCGCCAGCGGATCAGTGCGCGCCTTCGGGAAGGACGGCTGGGGAACGGTCGGCCAGCACGGCGTCGAGCCGCTCCTTGTCCAGGGCGTTCTCCCACTTGGAGACGACGATCGTCGCGACCGCGTTGCCGATCAGGTTGGTGGGCACCAGCCCTTCCGCCAGCAATCGATGCACGCCCAGGATCAACGCGACGCTCGTCACCGGGATGGTCCCGACGGTCGACAAGGTCGCTGCCAGCACCACGAAGGCGGCTCCAGCCACACCCGCGGCTCCCTTGGACGTCAGCAGCAGCACGCCGAGCAGGAGCAGTTGGTGTGAGATGTCCAGCGGCGTGTTGGTGGCCTGCGCGAGGAACAGCGCGACGGCAGCCAGATACAGGCAGGTGCCGTCGAGGTTGAACGAATAGCCGGTCGGGATCACGAGGCCGACGACGCTGGCCTTGCAGCCCAGGTTCTCCATCTTGATCAGCATGCGCGGCAGCACGGCTTCAGAGGACGTGGTGGCAAAGCAGATCAGCAGTTCCTCGCGCAGGTAACGGATCAACTGGAACAGGCTGAAGCCCATGAACTTGCAGATCGGGCCAAGCACCAGGAACACGAAGACAAGGCAGATGAAGTAGAAGCAGGCCAGCAGGTTGCCCAGCGATGTCAATGCACCTGCGCCGTAACGGCCGACGGTGAACGCGATCGCCCCGAAAGCCCCGATCGGCGCCAGGTACATGACGATGGCAACGGCACGAAAGAGCATCTCGGAACCGATGTCCATAACCTGGATCACCGGCTTGGCACGCGGCCCGATGGCGACTAGCGTGCTGCCGAGGATCACCGAGATGAGCAGCACCTGCAGCACGTTGCCTTCGGCGAAAGATCCCACCAGCGTCGACGGGATGATGTCCATCAGGAAGCTGACCGTCCCATGCGACTTGGTCTGGTCTACGTACATCTTGACCGACCCGGCATCCAGTGCAGAGGTGTTCACGTTCATGCCGACACCCGGCTGCCATATGTTGACGATGACCAGCGCGAGGGCCAGCGCCACGGTGGTCATGACCTCGAAGTAGATCAATGCCTTGATGGCCACCTTGCCCACTTTGGACATGTCGCCCATCTTCGCGATGCCGAGTGCGACCGTGCAGAAGACGATCGGCGCGATCAGCATGCGAATGAGCTTGATGAATCCGTCGCCGAGCGGTTGCATCAGCTTTCCGGCATCCGGATAGAAGTGCCCGAGAAAGACTCCGAAGGCCATCGCGATGAGCACCTGGACCCACAGTTGTTTGTACCAGGGTCGACGCGACTTGGGCAGCGGCACCGCCACTGCCATGTTCTCTGCAATCATGTTTTGTCTCCTCTTCGAGGTAGTTTAGAAAGTCGTGCCGAGCGGCGCGCCGCGCTCTTCCGGCCAATACAAACGCATGGGGTTGTCGACCAGCAGCCGACGCTGCTGCTCCGGCGTTGCTGCGATCTGCGGGATGAAGTCGACGAGCAGGCCGTCGTCCGGCATGTGCCCCTTCAGGTTGGGGTGGGGCCAGTCCGTGCCCCACAGCACGCGATCTGGAAACGCTTCGACCAGGCGGCGAGCGAAAGGCACCACGTCACGATAGGCATGGCGCTCGCCATTCAACGCAGGCGGGCCGCTGATCGAAAGACGCTCGGGGCAGCTCACCTTGCTCCAGATGTTCGGATGCTCGCGCATGAAGTTCATGAAGAGCTCGAACTCGGGGCCGTCGACCGGCTGCGTCACATCGGGCCGCCCCATGTGGTCGACGACGACGTCGTTGGGCAGCGCGGTGAAGAAGTCGAGCAACTCGGGTAAGTCCACCGCCTCGAAATAGATCACGACGTGCCAGCCGAGCCGGGCGATGCGGCCGGCGATCTCGGTCAGCTCATCCTTGGGCGTGAAGTCGACCAGGCGCTTGACGAAGTTGAAGCGCACGCCGCGCACGCCGGCTGCATGCATGCGCTGCAGCTCATCGTCCGTCACGTCACGCGGCACCGTCGCCACGCCGCGGGCCGTGCCGTTCGAGCTGGCCAGCGCATCGAGCAGCGCGCTGTTGTCGGCGCCGTGGCAAGTCGCCTGGACGATGACGTTGCGCGTGAAGCCGAGGCGATCACGCAGCGCGAAGAGTTGCTCCTTGCCAGCGTCGCACGGCGTGTACTTGCGTTCGCGCGCATAGGGGAACCGGTTGCCGGGGCCGAACACATGGCAGTGCGCGTCGACGGCGCCGGGCGGGAGCTTGAAGCGGGGGGTGCTCGGATCGGCATGCCAATCGAGCCAGCCGGGGGTCTTGGTGAATTCCACGTCGGGTCCTTGGAGTGGCGGCGCTGAAGCCGTGGTGCAGGCGTCCATCAGTCGATGTATCGAAGACCCGCCTCGGCCAGCGACTCACGCATCCGGTACATGTCGAGGCCGAGGACGCCCGAAGCCAGCTTCTCGCGCTTCTCGCCCTCGAAGTCCTCGCGCTTCTTCGCGGCATCCGCCACCTTGCGTGCGATGGCGGCCGGCACCACGACGACGCCGTCGTCATCGGCCACGACCACGTCGCCCGGCGTGACCAGCGCACCCGCGCAGACCAACGGCACGTTGACCGAGCCCAGCGTCGCCTTGATCGTGCCCTTCGCACTGATCGCCTTCGACCACACCGGGAAGCGCATCTGGTTGAGCGTCTTCACGTCGCGCACGCCCGCGTCGATCACGAGACCGACGGCGCCGCGCGCCTGGAAGCTGGTGGCGAGCAGGTCGCCGAAGTAGCCGTCGCTGCACTCCGCGGTCACGCCAGCGACCACGATGTCGCCATCCCGGATCTGCTCGGCCGCCACATGCATCATCCAGTTGTCTCCGGGCTGCAGCAGCACGGTCACTGCCGTGCCGGCCACTTGCGCTCCGCTCTGGATGGGACGCATGTAGGGCTTGAGCAAGCCGACGCGACCCATGGCCTCGTGCACGGTGGCCGAGCCGAAGGCGCACAGGCGCTCCACCGCCTCGCGGTCGGCCCGCCGGATGTTGCGATAAACCACACCGAGTTCGAACATGATCGGTTCTCCAGCAATCAGCGCGCTTGCGCCTTCAGTGCGGCGTCGAGCCGCGGGAACACCCGGCGTGCGTTGCCCTCGTACACGAGGGCGCGCTCTTGCAGAGTGAGGTTCGCGGACGCCTCGATATAGCGCCGCGTGTCGTCATAGGCATGGCCGGTCTCCGGATCGATGCCGCGCACGGCACCGATCATTTCGGAGGCGAACAGCACGTTCTTCACCGGGATCACGTCGGTCAGCAGGTCGATGCCGGGCTGGTGGTAGACGCAGGTGTCGAAGAAGATGTTGTTCAGCAGGTGATCCGCGAGCAGCGGCTTCTTCATCTCCTGCGCCAGGCCGCGGAACCGCCCCCAGTGGTAGGGCACCGCGCCGCCTCCGTGCGGGATCAGGAACTTCAGGCTGGGGAAGTCCTTGAAGAGATCGCCCGCAAGGCACTGCATGAAGGCCGTGGTGTCGGCATTGAGGTAGTGCGCGCCGGTGGTGTGGAAGCAGGCGTTGCAGCTCGTCGACACATGGATCATGGCCGGCACCTCGAGCTCCACCATCTTTTCGTACAGCGGGTACCAATGGCGGTCGGTCAGCGGCGGGCTGGTCCAGTGGCCGCCGGAGGGATCGGGATTCAGGTTGAGGCCGACGAAGCCGTATTCCTTGACGCAGCGCTCCAGCTCAGGGATGCAGGTGGCGATGTCGACGCCCGGCGACTGGGGCAGCATCGCGGCGCCGATGAAGTGCTGCGGATAGAGCTGGCTCACGCGAAAGCACAGCTCGTTGCAGATCGCCGCCCACGCGGCGGAGGTTTCGAAGCTGCCGATGTGATGCGCCATGAAGCTGGCGCGCGGGCTGAAGATGGTGAGGTCCAGTCCGCGCTCGCACATCTTGGCGAGTTGGTTGGTCTCGATGCTCTCGCGCAGCTCGTCGTCGGAGATCTTCAGGTCGCTGGCCCTGGGGGCCTTGGCGGGATCCTTCAGCGAGGCGACTTGAAGGTCGCGCCATGCGCCGAGCGCGGCGGGTGCCGTCGTGTAGTGGCCGTGGACGTCGATGATCATGTTGAGTTCCCGTGGTGGTCGAGAGGGCGCCGGGTTCAGGCCGGCTGCATGCCGTAGCGACGCTTGGCTTCGTCGGCAGCGGGTGAGTGGAGGAAGGCCAGCAGCGCTCGTGCGGCATCGGCCTGCATCGACGTAGCGCAGATGGCGCCGGAAAAAGTCGTGACGATCTCGAGTCCCGGCGGCATCGAGCCGATCACGGCGACGCTGTCGAGGCCGGCCAGCTCGCTCAGTTGCTGGAAGCCCAGCGCCACGTCGCCACGGGCGATCAGCGTGCCGACGGAAACGCCCGGCGCCGCCTGTATCAGACGAGGCCTGACCCTCTCGGTAATGCCCCAACGCTCGAAGATTTCCAGCAGCGCGACGCCGCTCGGACCGGTGGAGTAGCCGATGGTGTCTGCCGAGAGCACGGCCTCGCGCAAGTCACGCTCGGTCGCGACCGCCGGCTGCGCGGCACCTTGGCGAACCGCGATCGCGACGCTCGACAGCGCCAGGTCGATCTTGCCGTGGGCGAGCACCCGTCCCGTAGCGACGAGCTTGTCGATCGCGGCGGCCGCCAGCACCACCACGTCGAACGCTTCGCCGCCCTGCAGGCGCTTCGCCGCCTCGACGCCGCCCACGGAGTCGAACGAGACATTGCCGCCGCGACGGCGCCAAAGCCCGGTGGCATCGTCCAGTACCTGACGGGTGGCCATCGACGAGATTCCGGTGAGGCGAGTGTTCATGATCGGGCGATGCGGTGAAGAGTGCAGATCGGTGCCCGAATTCTGTTGCGCTCACTTCTATCTAGGAAGACATGGAAGACGCTAGCTGCTATGTCTCTTCGGCATGGCTCGTGCGAAGATGCGGCGATGAACCTGAACCAGCTCGAGACCTTCGTGCAAGTGGCTGAACACGGCAGCTTCAGCAAGGCAGCGCTCGTCACCGGACTGGCGCAGCCGGCGATGAGTCGACAGGTGCGCGCGTTGGAGGTCGAGCTGCGCGAGACGCTCTTCTTGCGCCACGGACGTGGCGTGGAGCTGACGGAGACGGGGCGGCTGCTGCTTGAGCGCTGCCACGGCATCCTGCAGCTGGTAGAGCAAGCCAAAGAGGATGTGGGTTCGCTCCGTGACGAGCCGGTCGGCCATATCTCGATCGCAATGCCGCCGACCTTGGCGCGCTCTCACACCCTGGCGCTGATACGGTCCTTCCGGAAACAGATGCCGAAGGCCAGGCTGTCGATCCTGGAAGGCTTCTCGACGCACATCACCGAGTGGCTGACCTCGGGGCGTGCCGACATCGGGCTGGTCTACAACCCGGAGCCGCTGGCGTCGCTGGAGATTCGCCCGCTGCGAGAAGAACGCCTCTGCCTCGTGAGCCCGGTCAAGGAAGCTCCTGCCGGCTCAGTCACGCTGCAGCAGCTGGGCAAGTACGCCCTGGTCATGCCGGAACGCAGTCACAGTTTTCGCAAGCTGATGGAATCCGCGGCGGCGATGGCGGGTGTGGCCTTGCACGTCGAGTGGGAGGTGTCGAGCGTGCCGGCCATCCTCGATCTCGTCAGTGCCGGCATCGGGCATGCCGCGCTGGCCGAGGAAGCGATTCGCCCGTTCCAGCATCTGCAGCGGCTTGCGGTCACGCCATTCGTACGGCCAGAGATCAAGATCACTTTGTGCCTGGTCACGCAGGCGCAGCGGAGGGCGACGCCGTTGCGGCAGCGCACGGCCCAGCTGCTCGGCCAGTTGGTCAGTGCGTAATCGGCGCCAGATGCCTGTATCGGCTCAGTCCGACGACCTGCGGCGTGGCCCTCGGTGCGTCAGAAAGTGGGATATGCCCGCAGCTCGGCCATCTTGGCTTGCATCGCGGCAGGTTGCGTGCGCATGTAGCGCGTGTAGGCGATGCCCAGCCAAAGGCGCAAAGCGACGATGGCGGCGAGAGTAAGAACGGTGGTCATGGAGATCCTTGTTAGGCCAACCCAGAGCGGGTGTTCGAAAGAGCCGGGAGAAGTCCCGATTCATGCAAGGCTAAGGGTTTTTACTAGTATTTGTCTACTGACTACCATGAATTCGTGGGATCACCGTTCTGAATATCTTGGTGACAAGTCCAAGCTGCCGATCGGTCGGCTCCTTTCTGGCCGAAAAGGTACAGCGAAGGAACCCTTATCAGCGTCGGTTCCTCCGCTTCCCTCGAAAAACAGCCCGTGGCGGCAAACTCAAACGGTGCGTTCGAGAGGCCGAGCGCGCTCGGCGAGCCCGCTTCCGCGGCCTGATGGACCCCTTTGGAGATTGCCTGAAGCACCGTTCCAAGAGCGACGGCGGTCATGGACGCTCCGAAGGGAACGGTGTCGGTACCCTCTCGACCCATTGGGAACGCTCGAAGTCTGCATTGAAGGTCGGCTATGCGACTTGTAACGGTCAGACCAGGCAGGTCGGCCCCAGGCAATGGATGGCCAACAGCTTCCGCGCGCGTTCGACTGCTTTCAGGTAGATGGTGCAGACCGTGTCCGTGTTCAAGCTGACCGACGCAAACCTGCGGAAGCGAGCACCGACCCTTGCGAACTCATCGGAGGCCGTGACCACTGTCGCGAAGCATGCCAAGGCGCAACGCCGTGGTCCCGACCGGGCGTCGAAAGTGACGCGACCTGCCTTCGGCAAGGTCAAGTCGACCGTGGTCAAGAAGAAGCCGCAAGCGTCGGTCGAATCAATGGCCGCTCGCACGGGCACCGACGACTGGGAGTCGTTCTGACCTGCCGACTGCCCCAACGAATGGTCAGTTCGGGCCGGGTTGCTTCGCTCAACGTCCACGGTGGTCGGACTCGGGCTGAGGCTGGCGGCCTGACGTGCAACGAAGTCGAAGATCGCCGCGGGCATGGCCTTCGGTGGCAATACCAAGTCCGCGGCCCGGCGTGTACGAGACAAACATTTTGTTCCTTCCGCAACGGCGGCGCAAATCCACGATGTGTCGCTTTCTCGCCTCAAGCGGCCACGGAAGGCGCCGACATTCATTCGTGCCCAATTTGCGTCTCCCCTCGAACATCGTTCTTCGCGCCGCGACGGCAGTTCTCGCCGGCGTGGCTATCGCGTCGCGGGCCGAGGCGCCCGACTATGTTTTCGAGCCGTACGGCGAGCAAGGCGTGCGCGTCGCCCAGTTCAGCGCGAGCGTCGAGAAGCTGAAAGATGGTTCGAGCGAGCAGGCCCAGTCCCTCGCTGTGGGCGGGACTCCGACGGAGCGCTGGTTCACCGCGGCCTACGCAGCCTGGTACCGAGATGCCGGCGAAAAGCTACGCTTCGACAATATCTATCTTGTGAATCATCTGGCCTTGGCGCCGGCCGGCGCCTGGCCGCTCGACGTGGGCGCCTATCTGGAGATCCAGCGGCCTCAGGACCGAAGCGAGGGGTACGCCTTCTTGTGGGGGCCGACCTTCCAGTTCGACACTAGCAGCCTGCAGGTCAATGCCAACGTGTGGCTACAGCGCACGATTCACGCGGAGAACGCATCGCCCACAGTGCTCGTGTACCAGTGGCAGGCCAAGGGTCTCGTGGGTCCTCACTTGGAGCTCGGGGCACAGAGCTTCGGGACGCTCGGGCCCTGGCTGCGCTGGCTGCCTGCCCATGAGCAAGAGCACAATATCGGGCCCGCGGCGTTCGCCAAGTGGCGGCTGAACGATGGCCGTGTCCTCCGCGCAGACGCCGCTGTCTTGGCCGGAATCACCACGGAATCCCCGCGCATCACGCTGCGGATACGTACGCAGCTGGAGTTCTGAATCTCGTGACATGGCCCACCGCGGCGCCGGTTGCGAATCCGACGGTCGCCTCTCTCTGCACGTCGATGCAGAATGGTTCGCGGCACCCCGAGAACAAGGAAAGTTGCCCATGGTCGTACAGCAACGTCGACGTGGCCCCCTGGCGGGTCGCTGGGTCGTGCTCATCGTGGCCGCTCTGGCCGGCGATGCCCTGGCCACCAGCCCCGCACCCAATGACCCGCACCGCGGTGGCACGCTGCGCGTGCTGGCAGGCTCGGGTGCCGGCACCATCGACCCGCAGGTGAACTACACCTTGCAGTTCGCCAACCTTTATCAAAGCGTGTACGACGGTCTGCTCGCCTACAAGAAGGCGCCGGGCGCGGAGGCTTTCACCATCGTGCCCGACTTGGCCGATGCCATCCCCAAGCCCGACAACGGCGGCAAGCGCTATGTCTTCAAGCTGCGCAGCGGTATCAAGTTCAGCAACGGCCGCGAGGTGACGGTGACTGACGTGGCGGCGTCGATGCGGCGCCTTTTCAAGGTGTCGTCGCCCACCTCGGGTACCTTTTACAACCGCATCGTGGGTGCGGAGGCCTGCATCAGCACGCCCACCACCTGCACGCTGGCCGGCGGTGTGGTAGCGGACACGAAAGCCGGCACCGTCACGTTCAACCTCAGCGAGCCCGACAGCGAGTTCATGGACAAGCTGGCCTTCCCGCACGCCGTCATCCTGCCGGCCGATGCCCCGTCCAAGGACGTGGGCGTGGCTCCCATTGCCGGCACCGGTCCCTACCAGATCGTCAGCTACGACCCCAAGAAGCAGCTCAAGCTCACGCGCAATCCGCACTTCAAGCTGTGGAGCGCCGACGCGCAACCCGATGGCTACGTGGACGAGGTCAACTTCGATTTCGGCCTGTCCGACGAAGACCAGACCACCGCAGTGGCCAACGGCCAAGCCGACTGGAAGTACGACCCCGTGCCGGCGGACCGCCTGCCCGAGGTGTCGCAAAAGTATCCCAAGCAACTGCACATCTCGCCGCTGACGGCCTTGTACTACCTCGCGATGAACACGCGGCTCGCGCCCTTCGACAATCCCAAAGTGCGCCAGGCCGTGAACCTGGCGCTGGACCGGAACGCGGTGGTGAAGATCTACGGCGGCCCCCGCCTGGCCACGCCCGCCTGCCAGGTGCTGCCGCCGGGCATCGCCGGCCACGAGCCCTACTGCCCGTGGACGAAGAACCCCGGCAAGGCCTGGAGCGCGCCCGACCTGGACCGCGCGCGGCAGCTGGTGAAGGAATCGGGCACGGCGGGCATGAAGGTCACCGTCATTAGCAGCGACGTGGCGGTGGAAAAGCAGATGGGTATCTACCTGCAAAGCCTGCTGCAGGACCTGGGCTACGACGCCACGGTGAAATCCATGTCGGCCAACGTGCAGTTCAACTACATCCAGAACACGCAGAACAAGGTGCAGATCAGCGTGACCAGTTGGTTCCAGGACTACCCGGCCGCGGCCGATTTCCTGAACGTGCTCTTCTCCTGCGCCAGCTTCCGCGAAGGCAGCGATTCTTCCGTCAACATCTCGGGCCTGTGCGACAACGGCCTGGAAACCGACCTGCAACGCGCCTTGGCCACGGGCGTGACCGATCCGAACGCCGCCGCGGCGCAGTGGGCCGCCATCGACCGCAAGGTGACGGACAGCGCCGCAGTGGCCGTGATGTTCAACCCCAAGCGGCTTGACTTCGTGTCCAAGCGCCTGGGCAACTACACCTTCGGCGCGCAGTTCTATTTCATCTACGCCATGGCCTGGGTGAAGTAGGCCGATGGCTGAGGCTGCCGGCGACATCATCGCCGCCCCCAGGCAAGACGGAGCGCCGGGCCTGTGGGGGCCGATGCTGCGCCGCCTGACGGCCGATCGCGGCGCGCTGCTCGCGGCAGTCCTGCTGCTGGCCATCGCGCTGGCATGCGCGGCCGCGCCGCTCTATGCCGTACACGTCGCGCAGACCGATCCCTTCCACTCGAACATCAACGGAGAGATCACGATCGACGGCGTTCAGCGCCCCGTCATCGAGGCCAATACCGAAGGCCTCGGCCTGGGGCAGACACCGATCGGCCCCACGGGCCGCGCGCAGTACCTGCTGGGCGCCGACAGTCAGGGCCGCGACGTCGCCGCTCGGCTGTTGTATGGCGGGCGCGCATCGCTGCTGATCTCTGCCGTGGCCACGTTACTGGGCATGTTGCTGGGCGGCACGCTGGGCATCGTGGCGGGCTATTTCGGCGGCGTGGCGGATGCGGTGCTCTCGCGCCTTCTCGACGTGCTGTGGGCCTTCCCGGTCTACCTGCTGGCCATCTCGATGAGCATCGTGGCCGTGGGCAGCGGCCTGCACCTGGGGCCACTCGTCATTGAAAGCAGCAACCCGCTCCTGCCCGCCCTCATCATCGGCCTGGTGGGCGTGCCCTACGTGGCGCGGCCCATGCGTGCCCAGGTGCGGGCGCTGCGCAAGAGTGAATTCGTGTTGGCCGCCATCGGCTTTGGCGTGCCGACGCCCCGCATCCTGCGCGTGGACATCCTCCCCAACGTGAGCGGCACCCTGCTGGTGCTCGCGCCGCTGCTGATGGCCATCAACATGCTCACGGAGTCGGCGCTGTCTTTCCTGTCCATCGGCGTGCAGCCGCCGGCCGCGAGCTGGGGCACCATCATCCAGGACGGCCTGGCGCTGCTGTACACGCGCCCGCTGGTGGCACTGGCGCCGGGGGTAACCATCATGCTGACGGTGCTGTCGCTGAACCTGTTGGGGGAAGCACTGCGCGACGCCCTCGATCCGCGGCTGGCGAGGCGCAGGTGATGATCCGCCCGCTGCTGGCGCGTCTGGCGCAGATGATCTTCGTGATGGCGGGCATCAGCGTCGTCACCTTCGCCATATTCTTCGCCACGCCGGGCGCCGACCCTTCGGCGCGCATCGCCGGCCGCAATGCCTCGCCCGAGACCCTGGCCGCCGTGCGCCTGAGCTTCGGCCTGAACCGACCCCTGCCCGTGCAGTACGGCCTGCTGATGAAGCGCCTGTTCGTCACGCAGGACCTCACCAGCTTCATGAACCGCGGCGAGCTGGTGGTGCCGCAAATTTTCGCGGCCACGCCGGTGACGCTATCGCTGGTGGGCGGAGCGGCGCTGCTGTGGGTGGGTGGGGCCCTGCTCTTCGGCGTGCTGGCTGCACTGCGACCGGGGCGCATGCTCGACCGTGGGCTGATGGTGCTGGGCCTGGTGGGCATTTCCATGCCGGTATATTGGCTCGGCGCAGTGGTGAACCTCGTCACACAGAGCCGCCTGCACGAGACATGGCTCTTCAGCTGGGTGCCGCCGCTGGGTTACGTCGCCTTCGCGGACGATCCCTGGGGCTGGTTCAAAGTGCTGCTGCTGCCCAGCTTCACGCTGTCCGTGTTCTACATCGGCCTATACAGCCGCGTGCTGCGCTCGGCGTTGATCGAAGCCCATCAGGAGGACTACATCCGCACTGCTCGCGCCAAGGGCCTGAGCGAGCGCCGCATCCTGCTGGTGCATGCGCTGCGCATGTCGCTTGTGAGCGTGGTGACACTCTTCGGGCTGGACTTCGGCGCGCTGGTGGGTGGTGGTGCGCTGCTCACCGAGGTGGTGTTCGGCCTGCCGGGCATCGGCAAGCTCACCTACGACGCGTTGCAGACGCTGGACCTGCCGGTGATCATGGCCACGGTGATGTACGCCTCGTTCTTCGTGGTGGCGGCCAATGCGTTGGTGGATATGCTGTACGCCTTCATCGACCCGAGGGTGCGTGATGCCTGAGCTCGCGACACCGCTGCTGCAGGTGCGCGACCTGCGCGTCACTTTCCAGGGCGCCGAAGGCCCTCTGCGCGCGGTGGACGGTGTGTCCTTCGATCTCGCGGCCGGCGAGATCCTGGGCATCGTGGGCGAGTCGGGCGCGGGCAAGAGCGTCACGCTGCTCAGCGTGCTGGGGCTGCTCGGCCACACCGGCGCCGTGGTGGAAGGTTCGGTGCGCTTCAAGAGACGCGAGCTCGTGGGTCTGCCGCCGCGCGAGCTGCAGCGCCTGCGCGGTGGCGACATCGCCATGGTGTTTCAGGACCCGATGACGGCCCTGACGCCCGTCTACAGCATCGGCTGGCAAATCGTCGAGCAACTGCGTGCCCACAGCGGCTTGTCGAAGGCTGCGTCCAAGGCGCGTGCCATCGAACTGCTGGCGGCGGTGGGCCTGCCCAACCCGGCCGTGCAGTTCGAGCGTTTCCCGCACCAGATCTCCGGCGGCATGCGCCAGCGCGCGGTGATCGCCATGGCCTTGTCCTGCAGCCCGGCGGTGCTGGTGGCCGACGAGCCCACGAGCGCGCTCGACGTCACCGTGCAGGCACAGATCCTCGAACTCATCCACCGCCTGCGCAGCGACTTCGGCAGCGCGGTGGTGCTCATCACGCACGACATGGGCGTGGTCGCCGGCCTGGCCGACCGCGTGATGGTGATGTACGCGGGCCGCGTGATGGAACGCGGCAGCGCGCGCGCCCTGTTCGAAGCCGCGATGCACCCGTACACCTGGGGGTTGCTGGGCAGCATCCCGCCGCTGTCCGGGCCGCGGCCGCGGCGTCTTCCTTCCATCGTCGGCATGCCGCCCGCGCCGGATGCCATGCCCTCGGGCTGTGTGTTCGCGCCGCGCTGCGCGGCAGCCGATGCGCGCTGTGCCACGCGGCCCGCGCTGCCGGCGCAGGGCCTGCATGCCGCGGCCTGCGTGCTCGCGCCCGACGAGCGCGCCGCCGCGCGCGCACGCTGCCTGCAAGGCGGGTTGAACGCATGACGAGGTTCGCTGCAACGCCGCTGCTGGAGGTCAGGCACCTCAGCAAGCGCTACACCGTCGGCAGCGCCTTCGCGCGTGGCGGCCGGCACACCTTGCAAGCCGTGGACGACGTGTCCTTCCAGGTCTGGCCGGGCGAGACGCTGGGGCTGGTCGGCGAGTCAGGCTGTGGCAAGAGCACTCTGGCGCGCTGCCTGGTGCGACTGCACGAAGTCAGCGACGGCCAGCTGCTGTTCGAAGGCCGCGACATCACGCACCTCGGCACCCGCGCGCTGCGCCCGTTGCGGCCGCAGCTGCAGATGGTCTTCCAAGACGCGGATGCGTCGCTCAACCCGCGCCGCCGCATCGGCGAGCTCATCGCCGAGCCACTCCGCGTGCATACCGCGATGAGCGCGGCCGAGCGGCGCGCCCGCGTGGAGGAACTGGCAAGTCTCGTGGGCCTGCGACCGGACCAGCTGCAGCGCTTCCCGCACGAATTCTCGGGTGGTCAGCGCCAGCGCATCGGCATCGCGCGAGCACTGGCGCTGAACCCTCGATTCATCGTGGCTGACGAGCCCGTGTCGGCGCTGGATGTGTCGGTGCAGGCGCAGGTCATCAACCTGCTGGCCGACCTGCAAGAGCGCCTGGGCTTGACCTACCTCTTCATCGCGCACGATCTCGGCGTGGTGCGCCAGGTGAGCACCCGCACGGCGGTGATGTACCTCGGCAGCATCGTCGAGATGGGCCCCGCCGACGCGCTGTTCGACCGGCCCGCGCACCCCTACACCGCCGCCCTCATCGCCGCCGTGCCGCGCCCGGAGGTGCCGGCTTTGGGCGCACCGCGCACGACAGCGGCCCTGCAGGGCGACCCCCCGAGCCCGCTGAACCCACCGCCGGGTTGCCGCTTCCACCCGCACTGTCCGGCGGCCACCGACCTGTGCCGAAAGGACCGCCCGGCGCTGCGCGAGTTCGGTGGCGCGCGGATGGTGGCCTGCCACCATCCGCTGCCGATATAGCGCAGGGCGCTGTCCCTGCCGCGGGAAACGCTGCGAACGGTGCAAGCGCCCCAATCCATGCGAGCCGATCAGACGGGCGAGCGAGGCAAATCGCACAGGCTCGAAGCGGGACGTTTGACATAGATCAGAGAAAGGACGTTTCGGCTGTGCGACTGGCTCAAGCCTCGCTGCCAGGCACCGAAAACCCTTCAACGTCATCCGCACCTTGCGGGATCTCAGCCATTGGATGGTTGGCCAGGCCGAAAAGACAGCACGGCTGTTGACAAGGCGCCGTCTAAGGCTCGCCGCCGGGAGACCGAAGACGAGCCAGTGTCCGGTACCGCCCCAGACCGAGGCTCCCTTTTCGATCGACTATCAGGACTCCTTCGATGCTCAGGAGAACAACATTGGCCAGCAGCCTGCTGCTGGCTCTCGGCAGCACCGCCGCACTGCATGGCGGTGAGGCCATGGCCGGGCAGACGACGCAGGACCTGGAACGGGTGACGGTGACGGGATCGAACATTCGGCGCATCGACGCGGAGACTCCCAGTCCGGTTCAAGTCATCACGGCCGACGACATGAAGAAATCGGGCTATACGAGCGTGCAGGATGTCCTGCACAACATCACGGCCAACGGTCAAGGGACCTTGTCGCAGGGCTTCTCCGGAGCCTTTGCCAGCGGCGCGGCCGGTATTTCGCTGCGTGGCTTGACCGTGGGGGCAACGCTGGTTCTGATCGACGGACACCGCATGGCGCCCTATCCGATCGGCGACGACGGCCAGCGCTCGTTCGTCGACATCGCCAACATTCCGTTCGACGCCGTCGACCGGATCGAAGTGCTGAAGGACGGCGCGTCCGCCGTGTATGGCTCCGATGCCATGGCAGGCGTCGTGAACGTCATCCTGAAGCGTTCGTTCGTCGGCAAGACCTTGACCGCAGACCTCGGGACGTCCCACAAGAATGACGGCGGCACCTATCACGTGGCCGCCACCGTCGGCTTCGGGGACCTCGGCAGCGACGGGCACAACGTCTATGTGTCCGGGGAAGTGCGCAAGCAAAACCAGATCAGGTTCATGGACCGGGGCGGCATGTACACCCAGCAGGACTTCACGTCCACCGGTGGCCTGGACCTGACCCCGGGCGTGC
>Ga0207671_10002825_pt1 | contig 18059 bp, 17 predicted proteins | sample KBSC24metaG_FD_184352 | JGI IMG/M metagenome (GOLD analysis project Ga0207671, IMG submission 184352) | Corn rhizosphere microbial communities from Kellogg Biological Station, Michigan, USA - KBS C2-4 metaG (SPAdes) (version 2) | ecosystem: Host-associated > Plants > Roots > Rhizosphere > Soil... | reverse complement strand
TGCGAGCAGTTGTATGAAACCCACGTGAAGAAATTCCTCCGTTGGACCGTTCGAGTGATATTGGGAAAGCGGTGATGCGCGGGAAGTTTAGCTAAACCAGCGACGCGCGACAAACTTTCCGAAAAAAATTCCGCCAACCTGTCGATCCTGCGACTCCCTGAACGATTAACCAGTGGAGGGCACGCCCGACCATAATTAAAAGGCAACGATAAAAGGAGATTCCAGTTATGTCAGCAACGAATCCGGCTCGCACCGAACCTGTTCCCCAGAAGATCACGACGTTTCTTTGGTTTGATAAAAATGCGGAGGAGGCGGTCAATTTTTACATCTCCGTGTTCAAGAACTCGAGAGTCGTAGGTGTTTCGCATTATGGTGAAAGCGGAGGTCCGAAGGGCACCGTGATGACTATCGAATTTGAGCTCGACGGTCAGAGGTTCACCGCGTTGAATGGCGGACCAACATTCAAATTCACTGAAGCCATCTCGCTCGTGGTCCATTGCGAAACGCAGGAGGAGATCGACTACTTCTGGGAGAAACTTTCCGAAGGTGGTCAGCAGGTTGAATGCGGCTGGCTCAAAGACAAGTTTGGTTTGTCGTGGCAGATCGTTCCGAACTTTTTAATGGAGCTGCTGCTGGGCGATAGTGAGCGAAGCGAACGAGTGATGAAGGCCGTGATGCAGATGAAGAAGCTGGACATCGCGCAGTTAAAGGAAGCGGCTGAGGGAAACTAGGAGACAAATAGGTCCTATAGGACTTATACGACTTATAGGACCTATTAATCCCCGGCGGCCCCGGCGGTGCTTGCTTGCACGGTCAAAGCAGGCACGGACTCCACCGGCGCAGAAGGCGCGCGCCTCACCATGAACGGCTTCTCACAAAACCAGAAGAAAAGCCACGCGAAGAGAATCGTAGCGGGAACAGTTATCAGAAACACGTTCAGCACCTGCAACCACGAAGAATTAGTCCAACGCCACGACTGCATGATGACCAACTCGTGCGTCAGATAGAGCGAATACGAAAAGATACCCATCGTCGCAAATAACGAAACCTTCGACGGCAGCTTCCCGCGACGCAGCCAGCTACTTTCGGCGAGCACCATCCGGTTCACAACGATAAAGAACCCGAGCCCCCACATCGGGTGCATCACAAACCAACCGGAATTGTGCAGGATCGTGTCTTTCGAAATGAACGGCAGGTAAGACGACAACGCCGACGCGCCGACAATCAGCACCGTCGCGAGTCGCAGATCGCGTGACCAGCCGCGCAGACTAATCAACCCACACATTACTTCCACACCCATCGCGCCGAGCGCCCACGTAAACCAGTGCACAGCGGCCGACTCGGGAACAGGTATCCCGACGCCCGTCTTGAGCCAGACGACGTGACTAAAACCCATCCACGCGAGACGCGCCAAAAGGCAGACGGCGAGCGTTACTCCCCAACCCCAGCGAACGCGCACGAAGAGCAAAAGGAAGTACGCGAGATAGAGTTGCTCTTCAATCGCGAGCGTCCAAAACACGCCGTTGATCGTGTAACACGTATGCGGATCGAGGTTGTGCAGCATCAGCAGATGCATGCCGATGTCGTAGAAGAGAAAGTGTGTGACGTCGAGTCCGAGGGTCGATGCGGTCAGCAACAGGTAAAGCAAAAGCGCGATTACGTATGGCGGATAGAGCCTGCGAATTCGTCTTTTCCAGAATGGACCGAAGCGAATTTCCGGCTTGGTTCCGGCTGCTTGCGACTTGGCCCATTGCAGGTGAATGCAGAATCCTGAGATTACGAAGAAGAGAAAGACTCCGATGTATCCGAAAGAGCTCGCAGTCTGGACCAGGCGAATCGGGTAGTCGAAGATGTTGTTTGGAAGGACGTTCTTGCCCTGGTCGACGGCGTGGTAGAAGACGACGCCCAAAGCCGCGATGCCGCGAAGCGCATCAACACCACGCAGGCGTGTCTGGGTAGGGAGAGTCGGTGGGGGATTCGACATCTAAGGTTGATTCTGATCCGCAGATGACGCGGATGACGCAGATCTGATCTGCGTTATCCGCGTTCATCTGCGGCATAAATCTCAAACTGAAACCAGCGACGGAACGTCGATGTTGTATTTTCGGATTTTGCTGTAAAGCCGCGGCCTGTAGATGCCTAACAGATTCGCGGCTGCCTGCTTATTCCCCCCTGTACGCTGCAACGTCCTTTCTATCACAAGTCGCTCGATATCTTCGAGTGTCATGTTTGGCGGAACGTCCCACGTCACATTAGACGCCGTGCCCTCCGGAAGCGATCCGTTATCAAAAGGCAGGTCGATCGGCTCGATCTGTTTGTCTTTCGCGAGTAACACTGCGCGCTCGATCACGTTTTGCAGTTCACGCACATTGCCCGGCCAGGCGTGACCAAACAGCCGCTGATACGCAGCCTGCGAAACGCCGGTGATCGGCCGCTCATACTTCTGCGCGTACATATGCAGGAAGTGCTCGGTGAGGAGTTGAATGTCTTCATTGCGTTCGCGCAACGGCGGAACGTGAATCGTGATCGTCGAGATGCGATAAAAGAGGTCGTCACGCAGCAATCCATCGCGTATCGCATCCGCCGGTGGACGGTTGGTGGAACACACGAGTCGAAAATCGACCGCGTAAGTCTTTTCCGATCCGATCTTCCGATAACTCCGTTCCTGCAAGACTCGCAACAGCTTCGGCTGCAACTCGATCGGCATCTCTGCGATTTCATCCAGCATCAACGAACCGCCGGCGGCATGTTGGACCAGGCCTTCTTTGTCTGCATGCGCGCCGGTGAATGCGCCCTTGGTGTGACCAAACAGTTCCGATTCGATCAGCTCTTTCGGCAGCGCCGCGCAGTTCACTTTGATAAACGGTTTCTTCGAACGCAGCGACTGGTAGTGAATCGCGTTGGCAATCAGTTCTTTGCCCGTTCCTGATTCGCCGACGATGAGGACGTTCGCGTCAGACTTCGCAACTGATTCGATAGTCTCGTAGATCTGCTGCATCGGCTTCGATGCGCCGATGATGTTGAAATATTCTGCGCGCGTGGAGAGCTGGCGTCTCATGTTCGCAGTCTCTGCGACAAGCTCGCGCCGCTCGAGCGCCTTTTCAACCAGCGGTTGCAGCTCTTCGAAGTCAAACGGTTTCTCGACGAAATAGAAAGCACCCGCCTTCGTTGCCTCGACAGCTTTTTGCACTGAACCGTAACCAGTGACAACGATGACTTCCGTGGTCGGCCGCGCGTCTTTCATGTGACGCAATACTTCAAGACCATCCATGTCCGGCAGTTGCAAATCGCAGATCGATAGATGATGTCCGCCCTGATCGAACAACTCGATGGCGGCCGCTCCGGTCGCGGCGGTGTCGACCGAGTATCCCTCCTCAACGAAGTTTTGCCGCAAAGAATCGGCCATCGTTGGTTCGTCATCTACCACAAGAATCCGCACTTCTTTGTTCTCCACCTTTTTCTCCTCCCTCGTAGTCGCTGCGCTTTGGGGCATCTGTCTTACTCCTGTTTCAATTGAGCGGAAGCTCTACCACAAACTTCTTATCCGTAAATTTTGCCGACCCGCCGTGGGCCTCGACGATCTTTGCCGCCAGTGCGAGTCTCACCTCGTCGCTGCCGGCGAATGAACGAAACGGATCGCGGTCCAATTCACGCAAGCCGGTCCACTCGATCACCGCTCCATCATCGGCGCGCTTCGTCGTCACCGTAATCGCGCCGGCTCCGTCGTTGTCGGTTTGACGGTGTTTCACTGCTCCCATGCAGAGCCACTTCAAAGCATCCGTGAGCTTGAAGTGATCGACACTTCCCTGAACAGCATCTGAATCCGATTTCCAAACTAACTTCGAATTCGTCTCGTCCACACTCGAACAAACCGAACTCAATACCTTGTCAACTTCAAATCCCGGCTGTTTTTTCAACTCCACCGGCTGCCCGTATCGCACAATCAGCGACAAATCCTCAGCCGCGCGATCGAGCCCGTTGATCAACTTGCCGACAGTTTCCTGCTCGTCTTCAGGTCGTTCGCTCTTCTCGATCCTGCGTCGCAGGAACGTGGCATAGAGTTTGAGACCATTAAGTTGATTCTTGAGGTCATGGACAATTTGCATTGAAGCTCGCCCGAGGTCCTGGAGTCGTTCCGTCTCTTCTGGCCTCGACGTAGCAGTCTTCATCGTATGCGAATCTCTCTCCGGTTCTAATTAAGGGGCCCTAGGGGAGGGGAACCTCACGGCCAGTACGAGTGTATGAATTAAACTCTGACCTAAGAGCCTTTTGTGTTGCGTTTCAATGCGGGATGGTACCAAAAATGGGGCGCGTATTCTAGTCATACAGTAAAATCAACAACTTGGAGCCCATTTTCGGGGGTTCGGAAGGTGTGAAGAGGTGGAAGATCAGGATAAGTCATTGACCGTGTTACTGGTCGAAGACACGGAAGACAATCGCTTCATGATGCGGCGCCTGCTCGAAATAACTGGGTATCGCGTCGTGGAAGCGATGAACGGAGAGGAGGCCGTTAGACTGGCTAAGGCCGAATGTCCGCACCTCATCCTGATGGACCTCAGCCTGCCGGTGATTGATGGTTTGGCTGCCACACGTCTCATCCGTAAAATTCCGGCTTGTGAGCGTACGCCCATCATCGCGGTGTCCGCACACGACACCTCCGACTTCCAATCTGAAGCGATCCGCGCGGGGTGCAACTGCTATATCACGAAGCCAATTAATTTCAATGAACTCGAAGCGATGATTGCGCAGCTTCTCATTTAAGCCGCAGATTTTCGCAGATGAACGCAGATGTGATCTGCGTTCATCTGCGAAAATCTGCGGCAGAATTGCAAAACCCACCTTACGTCCTTACAATTTGTCCCACTATGGCTGTTCCAGATCGGGCTGAAGGAACCGAAACTAATCGAACGCTCGTCATCGTTGTGGCCATCGCGGCGGCTCTTGTGATCGCGATCTTCTTTTACGTGCTGATGCGTGCAAGCGGCGGTGGGACCACCGCGGAGCCGACGCTACAGGGTGCGATTCGTGAGGGCTCACCGCAGTTTGAGGAGTACAAGTCGAAAATCGTGCTTGACGATCCGGAAGCGACGGAGGCAAAGCGCGCGCTCGGCGATATCGTGATGACGCTTTCGACGACGGTGCGAAACGTCACGGGGAAGACGTTGTCGGGGCTCGAGATTCGCGCGGCTGTGGTCGATTACGAAGGAAAGGCTGTGAAGCAACGGACGGTTCTTGTGATTCCGACGCGTCAACCGGAACTGGCGCCGAACAAGACGTTGCCGGTGAACGTGACGTTGGATGGAATGAAAGACACGGATGCACGCGCGAATATCAAGATGGATGTCGTGGGGTTTAAGTTGAAAGAATAGACCAATGGTTTGATCTACAAGAACAGCTCTTCCAGCGACTGCTTCACCGGCTGAACTGAAACAACCTTCCCACCGACTTTCCTCAATCCCGTCAACACACGATCGATCTCATCTTCCGAAGCTATCTCGATCCTTAGCCCACGTGGTGTCGGAGCGATCTCGGTTTCCGGAAGCTGCTGCTTCAGAGTCTCGGCATCCGTGCCCGTCGCCATCACTTCCATCCGATTCGGACCTTCATTCGCGCGGCGCAGCTCGTCGAGATACCCAACCTGCGCAAGCTGCCCGCGCTTCAAAATCGCGACGCGATCGCAAAGCACCTCGATGTCCGACAGAATGTGAGAACACATGAACACGGTTTTACCTTCGTCGCGCAACGCCGCGATCAAGTCGCGCACTTCTCGACGACCGACCGGATCCAACCCACTCATCGGCTCGTCGAGAAACACAACCTCCGGATCGTTAATCAGCGACTGGGCCAATGCCACCCGCTGCAACATACCCTTTGAAAACTTCCGCAGTTGCGTGTCCCACTTCTTTTCCTCGAGCCGCACGCGTGAAAGTAGCGTTGCAGCACGTTTTTTACGATCGGAAGCATCCTGTCCAAAGATCTGTCCGCAGTATTCAAGCAGCTCGCGCGCAGTGAGGTAATCGTAGAAATACGGATTCTCAGGCACGTACCCGATTCGGTGATGCATACGGACGTCGTTGATGTCGTGGCCCAGTATGCGTGCGCTTCCACTACTCGGAAAGATGAGTCGCATGAGGAGTTTCAGCGTCGTGGTCTTCCCGGCGCCATTCGCTCCAAGAAAGCCAAAGATCTCATTCGCATTTACCGACAAGGAAAGACCGTCGAGCGCGCGCACCTTCCGCTTACGAAAAAAACCGACTTCGTAGTCTTTTGTCAGATCATGAATTTCGACGATGGGCATAGTCGAGAACCTACTTCACAGGGATCTTCGAGTCGTAATTCACTCCAACATCGCAGTTCGTCGCCTTGAATTCGTAGGGAGTGCCGGATGGATCGAGCGGCGCGCCTGAAGCGGCCGTACGCACACGAGCAGCTCTAAAAATCGGTTCAAGCTCTTTCCAGCTTGCCGGACAGCGGCCGGTACGCGATTTAAAGGTGTCGAGTAACTTTTTCAAAATATCGATCTGATCGAAAGCATCGAGCTGGAGTAAACGGAGCTGGGCCATCTCCTGCACCTTCTTGTCTGTCGTCCCCTCGTACATTCTGCTGTAGATCTCGCGTGCGGTTGCTCGACCGCCGCCATCCGCCAACATCTTCGCCTTCATTGCCGTCATCCACGCGGGCGCTCCATGAATTTGTCCACCCGCACTATACGTTTCCGCGGCAGTCGCCAGGTCGCCTCGTTGCCAGTAGATGTAGCCAAGGTGGTGATACAGTCTCCACGAAGAAGGGTTGGCGGCGATGCCTTTCTTAGCGAGACGAATCGCAGCATCAACATCCGATCCAGGCAGCACGATTGCGGCATACTCATAAGGTTCGATGAACTGCGGATCGAGTGTTGTTGCTGTGTCCAGAAGAGCCGGCAATAGTTTCAAGTTTGCACTTCCAAGCCTATCCAGCATCGCTTGCTCACGCAGAGTCAAAACCTTTCGCCCGACGTATTGCAACGATCTCATCCAATACCAATCCGCGATCAGACCATTGAACCCCAGCGACAGTCTCCTGGCAGTGTTGCCATTGACGTAGAGCCGTTCTTCTTCAACCGCGAGATCGAGCGGCGGACGACGTGCATCGATCGACTTCGAAAGCACGACGACGCCGGCGAGTCCGACAAAGATCATCGCCATCAACATCAACTGGTGCTTTTTGGGTGAGCGCTGCTGAAGATCAACTGACATAACAGCTATTTGAAGTTGCGCTTACTCAGAACAAGAGTGGCAGCCGCCATGATGATGGCGATGTAAACGGCTGCATACGCCAGCGCCAGCAGAACATTCGCGAAGGTGGGCGTCTGTCCATGAGCCGCTGGTGTGATGTAGCTGAAGTTACTCAGATTGGGTAGCAGATAGTAGAGTCCGACGAATAACCAGCGCGCGACAGTGCTTTCCATCGAACCCGCGAGAGTCTTGAGGTCGCTGCTGAAGTGTCCGATCGTAAAAACCAGGAAAGTCAACAACGCTGAGAGAGCAGGGGATGAAAACGAGGAGAAGAGCAGAGCGACGCTCGTGATGATCATCAGCTCGATGTAGAGCAGAACGATTGCCGGCCAGATGGTCAGCGCGAGTGTTTCACCGCGGCCGCCAACGTAAAGCAGCGCTAACGAAACACCGGCTCCCATCACGACTACGTTGACCAGCAGAGTCAAACACAATCCTAAATACTTCCCAATCAGAAACTCTCCGCGGCTGACGGGCTTTGAAAAGATTGCATAGATGGTGCGTCGTTCGATCTCTTTGTAAACCAGACCGACGCCGACGAATATCGAAATAAAAACCCCGAACAACAGCATCGTGCTGAGTCCGAGGTCGACGATGATTTTGCGTTCCTGGCCACCCGAGAGTTCGCCGATGAAGATCGCAACCAGCGTGAGCAGTAGTACAAACAGAACGAGGTTGTAAAGCACGCGGTCACGTACGGCTTCTCGGAAAGCGTTTCGCGCGATGGCCGCAGTCCGCCATAGAGTTCCGGCTTGAGAACTCTTTAGTTTTTCGTGACGGGTTATTGCTGCTGCTGTGTCCAACGTATGAAGCCGTTTTTTCGTTCAGCCATTGAGGTAGAAATAATCTACCTCAATGGACACGGTTTCGGAAGAGTTTTTTCTTGCGCGGTAGGTGTTGTCGCAAGCTCGAGGCAAAGTGCGGCGCTCGGCAAGGTTGGCTAATTAAGTACGGGCCACGATCCATTGTTCGTAGCGGCGGCATAATTTGCTGGTCCTGCGTCCGTTACGTTTCCACGTATTCGGCCGTCGTCCGCAACTGAGAAACTACGGTGACCGGTTCTTGCGATCGGTGCAGTTGACGTGGGGATCGCGGTTGCAAAATAAGTAGGGGGTGAACCATTGGTCAGGTTACCGACTGGACAGTCAAAGGTATATCCACTCCTGCTGCCGCCACCCAGCGCTGAATCAACCAGGCCTTCGGTTCCGAGTGCGCCCAGGGTTCCGTATTTACCGGAGCCCGCCGTATTCAGATATGTAACCTGCGCGCTATGAATCGTTCGCATTGCGGAGAGTGCTGAACCCTCATTGGCTGCTCTGCGCGAGGCGAGCAGATTTGGTATCGCGATGGCGGCTATGATGCCGATGATTGCCACGACGATTAGCAATTCGATGAGGGAGAACCCTTTTTGTGAGTCGTTAAATCTCATTGTCCTTACCTCCAACCATTGCTCGAAGAAGAAGTAAGCTCGGGGGTTGGGATTAAAAACGGGGTCGGAGCTTGCGACTCCGGCCCCGTCGGTTAAGTCTGCGTTTCGCAGAGATTAGTTGCCCATCGGATCCCACGGAGTCGCGTTAGCTATCGCGTAGGTTGCCGGAGGAGTGTCACTGACGTTGCTACGAAGAATGCCGCTGTCCGAGATTGAGAAGCTGCGGTGACCGGTGCGGGTTACGGCTGCTACGTTGCTCGGGTTGGCAGTGCAAAAGAAGTTCTTCGGGCTAACACCATTGTTAGGAGTACAGTTGAACGTGTAACCGCTCTTGGAACCGCCGCCCAACTGAGTGTCGATGAGGTCAGCGCCCTGAAGGTCGCCGAGGTCGCCAAAGCCGCCGTCACCGGCAGTCGCCTGATAAACGGCTTCAGAACTGTGAAGTGTGCGCATTGAGGATTGAGCCGAACCTTCGTTCGCGGCACGGCGTGAAGCAAGGAGGTTGGGGATAGCGATCGCGGCGATGATGCCGATAATCGCGACGACGATGAGAAGTTCGATCAACGAAAAGCCTTCTTGGCGTTTGGTAGTCATGCTGATTTGGTGCTCCTTAAAAGATTTAGGGGTTCCTTAAATTCTCGCGCCACCGGCTTTCCGTTCCCTTGTGAGCCGCGCAAAGCGCGATGTTGTCGGTGGTCTACTAAACAACCGGTATGCCAAGAGCGATTTCAGTGAAAATGGCGAAATTTGAATAGTTTTTGATCGAAATTTTGCGATCGGAAGGCGATCCGGGAAGGGACGTCAAACGGCCTGACAATTTGTGGCACGGGGTTAATGACGGTTTGTGGCAGGTTCTGCGGCTAAGACAAATCGCCGACGCCGGCGGCGAACTCGCCCGTGTCTTCTGCACGCCTGCGTGGGCCCTGGTCCGTAGCTCTGCGGCGGGGCGTTGAGTCTGGACCACGCCGCTCGTCGCGCATCTGTGCAGTCAGGGCACGTGCGCCGTGTTTATCGAGTAAATGGCGCAACGACCGCACTGACATGCCCAGGAGTTCGGCGGCATTTGTTTGGTTCCCGGATGTGCGACGAAGGGCTTCGACGACGTAACTCTTTTCGAGCTGGTCCAGGTGGGCGGTGAGATTGATGCCTTCCTCGGGAAACTCCATTGCTTCCGCGACGCGGTACGGATTGTAGTTGGTGATCTTTTCCGGCAGGCGTTCCGGCTCGATGGAATTAGTGCCTTCGAGCGCCACCGCGCGTTCGATTGTGTGTTCCAGCTCACGAACGTTTCCGGGCCACGAATAACGCTCGAGCAGGCGCATCGCGTTCTCGCTGACGGACAATGTTCGTCCGGTTGGTGCACAAAACTTCTGGACGAAATGATTGGCCAGCTCCGAGATGTCTTCTGTGCGCTCGCGCAACGGCGGAAGCTCGATCGGGATCACTGAAATGCGGTAAAAAAGGTCTTCTCGAAATGTGTTTGCCGACACCATGCTTGCCAGGTCGCGATTGGTCGCCGCGATGACTCTCGTATCGACCGTGATCTCCTCTGTCGCGCCGACTGGCCGAACTTTCCGCTCCTGTAAAACACGCAGCAGCTTGACCTGCATTGCGGGCGACATCTCGCCGATCTCGTCGAGAAAGATCGTGCCGCTATTGGCTGCTTCAAACAGTCCTTTTCGGTTTGCATTGGCGCCCGTGAACGAGCCTTTGACGTAGCCAAACAGCTCCGACTCCAGCAGCGTCTCTGTAAACGCGCCGCAGTTTACGGACACGAACGGTTTCTCGGCGCGCGGGCTGAGATCGTGTATCGCGCGAGCGACCAGCTCCTTGCCGGTGCCGGATTCGCCTGTGACCAGAACCGTCGATTGGACCTGCGCGACGGTCTCAATCATCTGGTAAAGATCCTCCATTCGCTTGCTGCGACCGATGATGTTTCCGAGCTTACCGCGTGTCCGTTGCCCCTGAATGAGCGCCTTGTTCTCTTCGAGCAGCGCCTCCTTCTCTTTGATGAGCGAGATCTTTTCGAGCGCTCGAGTAACTGTTTCCTTCAGCAGATCGTTGTCGAATGGCTTCTGCACAAAGTCGTACGCACCCAGGAGAAACGCCTCGCGCGCGGTGTCGACGTTGGCGAATGCCGTCATCATTATTACTTCCACTTCCGGAAGTCCCTCTTTTGCCGCTCGCAGGAGGTCGACGCCATCCATGTCGGGCATGCGAATGTCTGAGATGATCAGATCCGGGGCTTGTTCGCGCAACAGATCGAGCGCTTCACGGCCATTCTCAGCTACGCGCACCACATGTCCTTCGCGTTGCAATAAATGCGTCAGGAACTGGCGCATTCCGAGTTCGTCGTCAACAACCAGAAGATTGGCCATATTAGTTTTTATTAGTTCGACTGTTCAGGTGCGAGGTCGCCATTTTTCGCCGCCACCGGCAACTCGACCGTGATGGTCGTGCCTTGTCCCACGCGGCTACGGACATTGATTGTACCACCATGATCGCGAATGATTTGATAAACAATTGAAAGCCCGAGTCCGGTGCCGCCCGTGGTCGACGAGAAAGGTTCGAAGAGATGCTCAACCTGGTCGGGCGACATACCGCGCCCGGTGTCCGCAAACGCGATGCGGAGGCGGTTGTTTGAGTTTGGTTCCAGCGTAGCGCGCAGTGTTCCGCCTTCAGGCATCGCCTGTAACGCATTGCGCGCGAGGTTCCAAAACACTTGTTTCATTTGACCTTCGTCTGCTTCGGCGAACAGCGGCTCGCCTGGCAATTCCTCGACGATGCTTTGGTTCGCACTAATCTCCGGACTGTGGCGCATGAGTGCGAACGTTTGGTGTAACAGGTCGCCGACGTCGACTCTTGACGGACTAAGCGAGCGCGGCCTCGCGTAACTCAGAAAGTCTGTGATGATTCGATTGAGGCGATCGGACTCGCGCAGGATGATCTCCATCAGCTCCATCTGCGATGAATCCTTGTCCATCTCCGAGCGGAGCATCTGAATCGAGCCGCGCATGGCGGCGAGCGGGTTTCGGATTTCGTGAGCGATTGAAGCCGCCATGCGGCCAATCGCCGCGAGTCGATCCTGGCGTCGCGATGTTTCCTCGAGACTGCGAACCTGCGTCAGGTCCTGAAAAGTGATCACCATGCCGGTGGTTTCACCAGCTTCAGACGAGAGGGGAGACAGGCTGTAACCGAGTCGCAGACGCATGCCTTCCGACGTCAGGCAGTTTGATTCAAACCGCGGGCTTCGTCCGCCTTTCTCCACGGCGCGCAGAGTCTCCGCGATGTGGTCCTTCATCTCGCCGAAGATGATTGACGAGTCCTGCCCGCGGATCGCTTGTTCACGATAGCCCGTGATCTCCTCTGCCGCGGCGTTGAAAGTGAAGATGCGCCCTTCGAGATCGGTCGTGACGAGCCCGGAACGGATTGACGCGACGATACGTTCGTGCAGCGCGCGCAGGTTAGCCAGCGACTGCGTTGCTGCGATCAGGCGCACGTCGGAACGCGACTGTCGCTCGCTCAGACGCGCTGAAAGTAATCCCACGACGAAGAAAGCTACGTCGAACAGTCCAACCCATTGAACCGTTTGCGACACCGAGCCGCCGACGAGTTTTGCCGGGTCGACTTCACCAGCCAGACCAGTGATTTGCAGCGAACAGACGGTGAACGCCACTGCACAGCCGACGGAAGTGACAACCGCTTCACGTGGGCCGAGGAACAGGCCCGAGATGGCGATGATGACGATGTAGAGCGCGATGTAAGGCGATTGAATGACGTTGGAATTCCAAACGAGCCACGACACGAGGAGGACGTCGACGGTGATCTGAAACCTGGCTTGATAGATGATGTTTTTGGAAAGACGGAAGATTAGTGCGTAGAGGATTGTGAGGCAGGCGACGATTGTGACCAGGCCGAGATTTTTGTTGATTGACTCCGGGCTTCCTGAGCTGGTCCAGAGCGTGGCGACGACGCTGAGGAGGACTGCGGTTGCAAGTCTGCCGGCGATAAGCCATCCAAGCTTCGACCCTGCGGCCGTATGTTCCAGCGCAGCCATACGGGGTCAAAGCGTAACACGATTTGCTAGACAGGATTTATAAGATTTTTCCAGGATTTACTGGATTATCTTGTACATCCAGCCAAATCCCTGAAATCCTGTGAAACTACTCGTATCGCAACGCACGCAACGGATCGATCCGCATCGCACGTCGCGCGGGTAGGTAGCATGCCAGCAACGAGACGATCACGAGCAGTATCGAGATGGTTGTGAACGTCGTCGTATCAACCGCCCCGATACCAAACAGCAGGCTCGCCAATAGACGCGTCAAAGCAAATGCTGCCGCCAGTCCCAGTACGACACCGACAATCGTGAGCAACAGTCCTTGTCTCAGAACCAGCAGCAGAACCTGTCGCGGTTGCGCGCCGACCGCGAGCCGCAGTCCGATCTCGCGTGTGCGCAACGCGACTGAATAGTTCATCACGCCGAAGATCCCAACGGCCGACAGGAGTGTCGCCAGCCCTGCAAACAGTCCCAGGAGCAGCGTGTTGAAACGCGAACGGCTCACCCATTCAGACATGACCTGGTTCATCGTGCGCACGTCTGAGACAGGCTGATTCGGATCGAGCGTGCGAATTTCACGCTGGACCGCCGGCGCGATCGCAGTCGGGTCTCCGTCAGTACGGATGACGAGAGTCATGAATGAATAAGTAAGATCCGGGTGCGGAAAATAGACGGCCGGCGGTGACTCGTCGATAAGACTGTCGTACCTGACGTTGCCGACCACGCCGATGATTTCCGCCGGCTGTGGCGTGTCAAACATCAGGACGTCGAGTCGTTGTCCAATCGGTTCTGTTCCTGAGAAGTACGTGCGTGCGAGTGCCTCGTTAATGAGTATGACATGCTTCGGCTCTCTGAGTTCGGCACGTGAGAAGTTGCGGCCGCGCAACAGTGGGATACCCATCGTGGGAAAGTAGTCCGCGTCCACGACTCTCACATCACATCCGGGTCCTTCACCCGGTGGGGGCTCCGGTTGCCCGAGTATCTTGAAGCCCGTCGATGAGCCCATTCCACCATACAGTGGAAGAAAATTGACGATGCCCGCCGAGCGCACGGTGGGCAACTGGCGCACCTTCTCGAGTGCCTGACTGAAGAAACCGATAACTTGCGGATCCTCTTTATACGACTCCGGTAAGCGAACGACCATCGTGAGGATGTTGTCTGTTTGAAAACCCCGGTCGACCTGCTGCAAGCGTATGAAGCTTCTGATCAGCAACCCCGCACTCGCGAGCAATACGACGGCGAGCGCGATTTCAGAAACGACCAGCGCGTTTCGCAGTCTGCGACTTCCGGTCGCCTGTCCCGCTTCTGATTTGCCGCCTTCTTTGAGTGAGTCGTTTAGATTGAGACGTGAAATATGAAACGCCGGTGCGAGTCCAAAAATGATTCCCGTCAGGAGCGACACGCCGAGGGTCCAGAGCAACACGGTCACGTTCAAACCCACAGTTTGCAGGCTTACGAGATCTCGCGGGCTGATCGCGACGAGGGCCTTAATGCCCAGCCACGCGAAGAACAAACCGAGCACGCTTCCGAACAGCGCAAGCAAAATACTCTCGGTCAGCAACTGGCGGACGATTCGACCGCGACGCGCACCCAGCGCTGCGCGAACGGCGATCTCTTTCTCGCGCGTCGTTGCCAGTGAAAGCAGAAGGTTCGCGACGTTCGCACATGCGATCAGCAACACGAAACCAACCGCGCCCAGCATCAACCAGAGCGGGCGGCGAACATTGCCAAAGAACTGTTCGCGCAGGGGGAGAACTTCGGCGCTGAAGTTTTTATTGAACTGCGGAAACTCGTCAGCCAAGCGCGCGGCGATCGTGCGTAACTCCGCATCTGCGTGTTCGACAGTTACACCATCTTTCAGGCGAGCAACGGTGGCGAGAAATCGACCGCGCTCATTTGAGTCTAGCGGCATCGGCAAGATGGACCAAAGGTCCGGCGGACGGCCGGTGCCTGACCGCTGTTTCATGTGGAATTGAAAATTCGACGGCATCACCCCGATGACGGTGTACTTGACGCCGTTCAGTGTAATGGGCTGACCGACTATGCTGGGCTGTCCGCCGAAACGACGTTGCCATAGTGCATAACTGAGCACGGCAACGGGAGGCTTTCCGTCTCCGTCATCGTCGGGCAAGAACGTTCGACCAAGAAGCGGATCGACGCCGAGTACTTTAAACAGGTCCGGAGTGGCAAACTGTACCGAGAGTTCTTCGGGTTCTCCATTGCCCGTGAGGTTGTAGCGTTGATAGCTGAACGCTGCGAGGTACTGGTAGCTCGAGGTCTGAGCGCGCCAGGCACGATAGTTCGCACGCGACGCTGAGTTCTGATGCCGGCCCTCGGGATTGACCTCCCACAACATCACGATTCGATCGGCGTCGCGAAAGGGAAGTGGACGCAGGAGCAGTTCGTTGACGACTGAAAAGATCGCCGTATTCGCGCCGATGCCGAGCGCGAGTGTGATCACTGCGATAATCGTAAACGCTCTGTGTTTGGCAAGCATGCGAGCGCCGTATCGGATGTCCTGCAAGAGCGTTTCGAAAAAGCCGCCGCCCTTAACATCGTAAGCCGCATCGACGGCTCGATTGACGTTGCCAAAGGTGCGCATTGCGTGTTCTCGTGCCTCCCTGGGCGACATTCCCGCCCTGATGTTTGCCTCTACCTGCAATTCGACGTGCGAGCGCATCTCGCGATCGATCTCATTGATAACCGTCTCGCGCTGCCTCAACGCTCGCAGCCGATCGCGAATTATGTTGACCCACTTCATATTCGCTCCTTCAATAAAAAATCTTTTGTGCGCCTTATGTGCCTTTTTGTGGCCTACTTTCTTATGTGGCCTGGCGCACTTTGGCGATCGCGAGCACGAGCCGATCCCAGCTCGCTTCCTCCGTCTCGAGCTGCTTTCGACCGGTTCGCGTCAGTTTGTAAAATTTCGCTTCGCGTCCGGTGTCGTGTACGTCCCAACGCGCCGACACCCAGCCTTTTTGTTCGATGCGATACAGTGCGGGGTAGAGCGAGCCTTGCTCCACGTTGAGCATCTCGTCTGACAACTGGCGAATGCGTTGAATAACTCCATATCCATGCAACTCGCCGAGCGACAGTGCCCTCAGGATCAGCATGTCGAGTGTCCCCTGCAACAGATCCGCCTTGTTTTTGGCCACGTAAATCTCCTTTGAGCGGTCGATACCTAGAAATGGTAGGCATCATACGGACTGATACCTAGATTGTCAAAGCATGCCGCAAAAAGGCACAACAGAAACAAAACCAGTAAAATAGGCGCCCGATGAATATTGACGCCTATCTAAAACGGATTAATTACAGTGGCTCGCTCGCACCGACTGCGGAGACGCTGCGCGCGCTTCAGGTAGCACATCTGAAGACAGTGCCGTTTGAGAATCTGAGTATTCATGCTAAAGAGCCGATCGTGCTTGAAGAGAATGCTTTGTTCGCGAAAATTGTTGAACGCAGGCGCGGCGGGTATTGTTATGAAGCGAACGGTCTGTTTGCGGCGTTGTTGCGCGCTTTGGGATTTGACGTGGCGATGCTTGCGGCGGGAGTGGCTAAAAAAGAGGGAGGATTCGGGCCGCAGTTCGATCACATGACGTTAATCGTCACACTCGTTGAGCGTTGGTTATCGGACGTCGGTTTCGGCGACTCGTTCGTCGAGCCTCTGTTACTTGATTCACGCGAAGAGCAGTTGCAGGGAAGTCGCTCCTTTCGGATCGTCGACGACGGCGATCATTTGATCCTGATGCGACGCAACGAGGGCTCGGATTGGCAACCGCAGTATCGCTTCACGCTCCAACCCTACACCTTCGCAGACTACGAAGAGACATCGATGTGGCACCAGACATCCCCCGACTCACATTTCACCCAAAACCGCATCTGCTCTCTCGCCACGGACGACGGTCGCGTGACCCTCACGGGCATGCGTCTCATCACCACCTCCGGCCCCCAACAACTCCGCGAGGAACGAACCCTGACCGAGGAAGAATACAACCGCATCCTCCACGATCAGTTCGGCATCGTGATGAAGATTAAATAATTCAAAGATTAACCCGGCGGAGGCGGCGGACCATGATCTCTTTGACTCGTTCAGTCTATACCGTTTTGACTTTCGATTGACACGGATCTGTGAAGAGGTCACGCCAAACTCAGTCCCCGAGAAAATTCATCTATGCGAGGCACTTATGGCGACACCAGAACGACGTGCAGACGATTTGCAGAAACTTCGAGAGTTGGTCAAGGACATCGATTTTTGCATGTTGACGACGATGGATAAAACCGGAGACCTTCACAGCCGTCCGATGTCGTCCAACGGTGACATCGATCTCAACGGCGACATCTGGTTTTTTACGAGTGCGGCCTCACACAAGGTGAGCGAGATCGAGAAGCTGCCGAAAGTTAACGTGAGTTTCGCAGATCCCGACAATCAACATTACATTTCGATCAGCGGGAACGCCGTGCTCATTCGCGATCAAAATAAGATCGACGAGCTTTGGCGACCTGAGTTCAAAATGTGGTTTCCCGGAGGCAAAACCGATCCGGATATCGCACTGTTGCGTGTGAGTTTGGAAAAGGCTGAGTACTGGGACAGTCCTTCCAGTACCGTTGGCTTTATGTTGAATTTTGTTTCGTCGCTGGTTACCGGAAAAGAGGCAGATTACGGCGAAAACAAGAAGCTGGAGTTTTAGTGCGGCGGGTTCTGTTGCCGGCGGACGACGCTGGCCGCGACGGCGACTAGTTCGGCTAATTCTACGGGCTTAGGGACGTGCATGTCGTAGCCGGCGCGCAGGGCTTGTAGACGATCTTCGACGCGGGTGTAAGCAGTTAAGGCGACCGCTGGAATTTTTCCGCCCGCATCAGCCGGTAAGCCGCGGATCTGCCTGATTAAGTCGTAGCCGTCGATTCCAGGCATTCCGATGTCGCTGATCAATATATCCGGAATCTCAGCCACAATTGAATCCACCGCCTCCGCCGCCGAGGCGGCGAGTCGAACGTTCGCTCCGCAGTTCTCCAGACCTTGCTTCAGTAAGTCGCGTGTGTCAGGTTCGTCGTCGACGACCAAAATACGCAACCCGTCCAAGCGCTCAGTGGCCTCATTCGCAGGCAACAGATCTCGCGCCGCCGGATGCACACGCGCGCCTGTTGAATCGACCTTATAAATCGGACTGACCGGCAGCCTCACAATAAAGGTCGAGCCTTTTCCTTCTCCGTCACTCGCCGCACTTACGTTTCCTCCGTGAAGCTCGACGAGATGGCGCACGATGGCCAACCCCAATCCCATACCGCCGTGTTGCCG
>Ga0207671_10002823_pt1 | contig 18070 bp, 12 predicted proteins | sample KBSC24metaG_FD_184352 | JGI IMG/M metagenome (GOLD analysis project Ga0207671, IMG submission 184352) | Corn rhizosphere microbial communities from Kellogg Biological Station, Michigan, USA - KBS C2-4 metaG (SPAdes) (version 2) | ecosystem: Host-associated > Plants > Roots > Rhizosphere > Soil... | reverse complement strand
CAGCTGGCCGAGCCCCGCATTGGCGAACAGTATGTCGACACGGCCATGTCCGGCGCGCACCGTTTCGAACAACCGGTCGAGATCCTCGAGCCGCGAGATGTCGCCCTGAACCGGGGTGACATTGGAGCCGAGCTCCTCGGCCGCCTTATCGAGTTCCGCCTGCCGGCGTCCGGTAATGTAGACGTGCGCGCCCTCAGCCACGAAGCGCTTGGCCGTCGCCAGGCCGATTCCGCTGTTGGCGCCGGTGACGACTGCGATCTTTCCTTCCAACCTACCCATGACAACCTCGTCTGACAGTGAAGCTCCGTAGCTGTGGCCTTGCACTCCGAGGTTCCAGTATGCACCTTTAGGTAAGTGCTAAAAAAGGATCGCACCAGTGCTGAAATCGAGCTTCACTTGCGGCCTGGAGGCTGCCTTGTTCGTCGTAGGCGGGAAATGGAAGCCGCTTGTCCTCTTTCACCTGGCGCAGGGCCCGCGCCGCTATGGCGAACTGCGACGGACGGTCGGTGGGGTCAGTGACAAGGTGCTGATTCAGCAGCTCAAGGAATTGCAGGCGGACGGCGTCGTAAGCCGGGTCGACTATGGAGAAATCCCGCCCAAGGTGGAATATTCGCTGACAGGCCTGGGTGAGAGCCTCGCCAGGGCGCTTGCTCCACTCTGTGAATGGGGGAGCGGCCATTTGGAGGAGGTCGAGGCGATCGCGGGCGGTCTGCGGGCGTCTCGGCGAAGTGTGACTGGTTAGCCCCAATGCCAGTCCCCCCGAGATAGCAGAGACGAGCTGGGCCGCCCCTTTCACCTGCCTAGCGACGGGTGGGCCGATGCCAACGGGTCTATTGCCCGTCCTTGCGCTGCGTGGCCCGGCCGTTGAACGGCAGCGGCCGTCGAATTCACGCAGCAACTTATAAATGTAGCAAAACCGTCATCAACGCGTGGAATAGCCAGCGCCGCCAACAACATACGGCGCCGCGGGTACGGGCCTTTGCAGCGCCGTTACAATAAATGGGGTCGAATCTTGCAAACGTCGGTTTTCGCGTTGGCGGTTGCCGCCTGCTTCACATTTGCCGCGCAGGCGCAGGCGGCAGATGCTTCGTCCAATGCGGCGGATGGCAGCGAGCTCGGCGACATCGTCGTCGTTGGCAGTGGCGAGACCCGCTCGGTCTCGACGCTGGTGCCGTCGAATCTCACCGTTCTCCCGCCCGGTACCAGCGTGCAGAAGGCGTTGAACTTCCTGCCGGGCGTGAGCGCACAGTCGATCGACGCGCTGGGCGTCAACGAACAGTCGATGACGCTGCAGGTGCGCGGCTTCAGCACCACCCACCTCGGCTACACGCTGGACGGCATGCCGCTCGGCGACGGCGCCTACAACAATTACAACGGCCTCACCATCAACCGCGCGCTGATCTCCGACAATCTCGGCCGCGCCGATCTCGCCACCGGCATCGCCGGCCTGGGCATCGCCTCGACCAGCAATCTCGGCGGCGCGGTGACCTACGTGTCGAGCGACCCGCACAAGCATATGGGCCTGGCGATCAGCCAGACCGTCGGCAGCGACGATGGCCTGCGCACCTTCGCGCGCTTCGACACCGGCGAGCATGCCGGCTTCTCCGCCTACGTCTCGGGCCAATACACCCAGCAGGACCTGTTCGTGAACCAGGGCGCGTGGACCAAGTCCACCGGCAAGCAGTTCAACGGCAAGCTGAAATACGCCTTCGACGGCGGCAGCATCACCGCCTTCGGCGACGTGTCGCGCACCAACCAGGCGGACGATCCCTATCTGTCGAAGGACATGCAGTCGCGCCTCGGCTGGGACTGGGGCGGCTATGCGCCGGACTGGAATTCCTATCTCGGCGTCGCGGCCTGCTCGGTGAGCGGGACGCCGATCAAGTGCAAGGCGGCCCCCGCGCCGCAGAAGAATGCCGACGTCACCTTCACCAACGGCCAGATCCTGCGCAACGACGAGCTGTTCTACGTCGCCGGCGACTATGACCTGACCCGCAACCTCCACGCGCACCTGCAGGTCTATCACCACACCGACAAGGGCGCCGGCAACAATTGGATCGCCGGCCTGTCCGACCAGGGCACCGCGACCAAGGCGGACGACGTGCCCGTCCAGATCCGCGACACGCGCTACACGATCGATCGCACCGGCGTGCTCGGCAATCTCGGCTGGACGGTCGGCTTCAACCATCTCGAGGCGGGCTTCTGGATCGAGGACAATACCAGCAGCGCCGCGCGCTACATCTGGACCAACGTCACCGAGCCCTTCAACATCGGCCAATATCTGCAGGGCACGCCGGATCTCGCCCAGTGGGTGCAGCAGACCAAGTGGAAGACGCGGCAATTCTACATCCAGGACACCGCGTCGCTGTTCGACGATGCGCTCAGCATCGATTTCGGCTTCAAAAGCACCTATTCGCGATCCACCGCCGAGGCCGAGCGCGGCATCGCCAAGACGGCGGCGCCGGCCTCCAGCCAGTTCGCGTCCGGCACGCTGGTCGCCAAGGACAATTTCCTGCCGCAGGTGGGCGTGCGCTGGAAGGTGGCGCGCGGCCACGAGCTCTATGCCAGCTATTCCGAGAACATGGCGATGTTCCAGGGCGGCTTCAAGCTCGGCCCGCAGTCGGTCTCGCAGGCGGTGTGGGACGCGCAGGGCAGCACCCTGAAGCCCGAGACGTCGAAGAGCGTCGAGGGCGGCTATCGCTATGTCAGCGGCCCGCTGCAGGTGTCGCTGACCGGCTATTGGGTGAAGTTCGACAACCGCCTGCTGCAATACAATCCCTGCCCGACCAATCTCCAGCAGAATCCGGGCTGCGGCAATTCCTTCCACAATGCCGGCAGCGTGACGAGCCGGGGCGTCGAGCTCGGCGTGCTGTGGAAGCCGGTGCCGTGGCTGAGCTGGTACAATTCCGCCTCGCTCAACAAGACCACCTACGATCAGGATCTCAACTGGTGCACCACCACCTGCGTGCTCTACGCCACGGCGGGCAAGCAGCAGGTGGATACGCCGAAGACGATGATCGCCAGCGTGCTGACCGTGAGGAAGGCCGGCTTCTGGGGCTCGCTGCAGGGCAAATATACCGGCCGGCGCTATTACACCTACACCAACGACCAGAGCTTCGGCGGCTACACCACCTTCGATCTCGGCGTCGGCTACGATTTCGCCTCCTCGTCCTCCGGCCTGATGAAGGGCCTGAAGCTCTCGCTCAACGTCACCAACCTGACCGACAAGCGCTATGCGTCCAACTTCGACAACAGCGTGTTCGCGCCCACCGACAAGACCGGCACCATCCTGGTCTTCCACTCGTCGGCGCCGCGGCAGGTCTTCGGCACGATCGGCTATGCCTTCTAAGCGCCTGCGCGCCGCCGCGCTGATCCTGGCCTGCCTCCACCCCGCCGTCGCCGGCGGGGTGGAGCCCGTCACCCGGCCGCATTGGGACCGGACGGCCGGCGCGCGGAGCGTCTCGCTGCACGGCCGGACCTTCACCAATCACGGGCTGGTCGGCACGGGCACGCTGGCGGCGGGCGCGGTGGATTTCCTGGGCGACACGCTCGGCTCCATCTCCTCGCTGCGGATCGCGCCGGGGAGCTGGAAGCGGGTCGGCGATCATTATGAGGGCATCCTCTGGACCCTGCCCGACCGGGGCCGCAACGATCCCGCCGCCAACCTCTTCTTCGATTATGCGGGGCGGCTGGAGCGGCTGCGCATCCGCTTCACGCCGGGCGACGGCAAGGTCGACCTCGTGCCCGACGGCGGGCTGGAGCTGCGCGACTTCCGGGGCCGGCCCTTCACCGGCGCCGATCCGGCCGCGGGAACGATCGTGGAGCGCGGCATCACCCTGCCCGCGCCGGCCAGCGGCGTGGGCGCCGGCAAGGTGTCGCTCGACGCGGAATCGCTGCAGTTCACGCGGGACGGCGGCTTCTATGTCGGCGACGAATATGCCGCCAACGTCTATGATTTCGACCGGCGGGGGCGCCTGCGCGGGGTGCTGCAGCCGCCCCCGGCCGTCGCGCCGCGCAGCGATGGCCGGCCCGACTTCGGCTCGCTGCACGCCCCGCAGACCGGCCGGCGGAACAACCAGGGCGTCGAAGGCATGGCGCTGTCGCCCGACGGCCGCACCCTGTTCGTCACCCTGCAGAGCGCGCTGATCCAGGACAGCGCCACCGGCAATGCCGCCGGCCGCACCGACATCCGCGTGCTGGTCTACGACGTCAGCCGCGAGCGGGTGCCGGCCAGGCCCATCGCGCACTACGCCCTGCAGCTGCCGGCTTATGCCAGCGACGGCCAGGGCGGCGCGCCCGATCGCACCGCCGCGCAGAGCGAGATCCGCGCGCTCGACGGCCACCGCTTCCTGATGCTCGCGCGCGACAGCGCCGGCCTCGGTGCGGAGAGCAAGGCGCCCATCGTCTACAAGAGCATCCTGCTGGTCGACGTCGCGGGCGCCACCAACCTCGCCGGCACCGATTACGAGACCGGCACCCGGTCGCTGCTGCGGGATCCGGCCGGCACGGCGCTGCGGCCCGGCATCGTCCCGGCCGGCTGGGTGGAGCTGGTGAACATGCTCAATCCCGTGCAGCTCGCCCGCTTCGGCCTGCGCGTCGAGGACCTGTCCGAGAAATGGGAGGCGATGGATCTCGTGCCCGTGCTGGAGCGGGGCCATCCGGCCGATTATTTCCTGCTGGTCGGCAACGACAACGACTTCATCGCGCGCCGCTGCCGGATGTCCGGCCAGACCTGCGATTCCGATTTCGACAATGACAGCCGGATCCTGGTCTACCGCCTGACCCTGCCCGCACCGCTGCACTAACCCTGATCCTCCCCCGCCAGGGGGAGGTGGCAGGCGAAGTCTGACGGAGGGGGCGGGCGGCGGCGCGCTAGAGAGGGATCACCGCCATCCTCCCCCTCCGTCGCCTACGGCGCCACCTCCCCCTGGCGGGGGAGGATCAGGAGTCAGGCGAGGCCCTTCCACGTCTTGACCGTCGCGCCGGGCGGCGAGGTCGCCTCGTAGACGCCGCGCGCGATGGCGCGGGCCAGCGTGTCGGCGGCGACGGTGCCGACACGGAGGGTCGCCAGCTCGCGCGGCTCCTTGGGCTCGATCCGCCCGGTCGACACGGCGAACACCACGTCGCCGTCGAACGGCGTGTGCACCGGCCGGATCGCGCGGGACATGCCGTCCTGCGCCATGATCGCGACGCGCTTCATCTCGTCGGCGGTGAGCGCCACGTCGGTGGCGACGCAGGCGATGGTCGTGTTGGTCCGCTCGGCGGGCGCCCGCGTATAGCCCCATTGCTCGGGCCCGGCGAACAGCGCCTGCGGCGGCAGGCCGCCAAACTCGTTGCCGACCTCATAGGGGCTGGCCCAGAAATGGCGGGTATCGGGCGCCACCGTCGAGCCCATCGAATTGACCGCGACGATCGCGCCCACGGTGTAATTCTCGCTGGTCACCGTCGAGGCCGAGCCGAGGCCGCCCTTGAGCCCGCCGGACATGGCGCCATAGCCCGCGCCCGACGTGCCGAGCGCGAAATCCGGCCCGACGGCCTGCACGGCCTTGAGGCCCAGCGCCCGGTACGGCGGATCGATCCCCCAATCCTTGTTGCCGCCATTGGCGAGATCGTAGAGGATCGCCCCGCTGACGATCGGCGACACCGGCACGCCCGGCTTGCGGGCCATGCCGCCATAGCCGATGCCGTGCGCGCCGAGCCAGGCGGCGACCCCGTCCGAGGCGGCGAGGCCGTAGGACGACCCGCCCGACAGCACGATCGCATTGACGGCGTGGACCAGATTATAGGCGTCGAGCGCGTCCGTCTCGCGCGTGCCCGGCCCGCCGCCGCGCACGTCGACGGCGGCCGTCGACAGGCGATCGGCGAGGATGACGGTGACGCCGGTGCGCACCGCCGGATCGTTGGCGATGCCGACGCTCAGCCCGGCGACGTCGGTGATCAGGTTGCGCGGGCCGGTGCGCCCGTCGCTGCGCGGCGTTTGCCCCGGCTGCGCGGCGAGCGGCCCCGCGGCGCCGGCGGCGGCGAGCAGGCCTGCGCCCTTCAGGAGATTGCGGCGGTCCATGATGCTCCTTCTGCCGTTGCCGGCGCTGTCTGCGGGGTTCGGCCCGATCAGTACCGGAAGCCGACGGACACGCCCACCGTCCTCGGCCGGTAGGTCGTGTTGCGGAACAGGGCCGACGACGTCAGATCGTGGTGGATGTTGAGGATGTCGTGCGAGTCCAGCAGGTTCTGCACGAAGATCGAGGCATCGATCCGCGATCGGCGCACGCCGATCCGGGCATTGACCAGATTCTGGTCGAAGGAGCGGAAGTAGCTGGGATCGTAGCCCGACACGCCCGGCAGGCTGAACGTGTATTTGCTGAAATAATCGTAGTCGGCATGGATGTAGGCGGAATATTCGCCGCTCAGCGGCCGCTCGTAATCGGCGCTCAGCTGGAGCGACCAGGGCGCGACCGGCAGGTGCTGCCCGGCCTTGGTGATGAAGGTCTGGCCGTTGGACGACAGCGACTGGGTGTATTCCGCATCGGTATAGGCGCCGATCAGCGAGAAGGTGAGCCCCTGGGTCGGGTGGACCGAGACGTCCAGCTCGAAGCCGCGGCTGCGCGCGGTGCCGAGATTGGCGGTGAAGCCCTGGCCGCAATCGAGGTTCACGCCGTTCTGGATGCCGTCCCACTTGATCCAGAAGGCATCGGCCGCGATCTGGAAGCTGTGGTCCTTGGACTGGCCCTTGACGCCCGCCTCGTAGCTCCACGTGCTGTCCGACTTGTAGGAGGTCGGCGCGGCGTCGAGGCCCAGCGCGGCGAGGCCGGCCTTGCAGAGATCGGTGGCGGCGACCTTGTTGTTGCCGCCGCCCTCGCGGAAGCCCTTGGACGCGCTGGCATAGACCATCCAGTCCGGCGTCGCCTGATAGGACAGGCTGAACTTCGGCGTGACCGGCGTCTGGCTGGCCTTGGACAGGGACGTGCTGGGCCCGCCGTTGAGCGGCCCGTCCGCCACCTCGCTCGAATTGAACATGGTGTGGGCGACGCGCACGCCCGCCGTCGCGGTGAGATTGTGCAGGATCTTGACGTCGACCTGGCCGAAGCCGGCGATCTGGCGATCGCGCAGCGTCGCGAAGCCGTGATAGCTCAGCTCGCCGTTGAGCAGCGGCGATCCGAGCACCTCCTCGGTCGTCTTGCCGAGCGCGGCCAGGGTCAGGACGTCCAGGGTGGGATCGAACACCGTCTCCTCGGCCGATTCCCGCAGGTTGCTGTAGAAGGCGCCGACCGTCCAGTGCAGCCGGGATTCCGGCCCGCCATTGGATTGCAGGCGGACCTCCTGGGTGAAATTGTGGACGCGGTTGTCGTTGAACACCGGCCATTGCTGGCCGAGATCGGCGCCGGCCATATAGTTCAGCCCCAGCAGCTCGGGCAGGAAGTTGGTGTAATCCTGCGTGGAGCTGTCGCGCCGGTTCATCCAGCTGGTGTTGGAGACCAGGGTGGCGAAGCCGAAATCATATTCGATCTTGTTGCTGTAGATGCCGTAGACGTCGGTTTCCGGCTGGGCGAGCTGCTGGCCGCTGATGAACTTCTCGTTCGACGGGTCGGACAGGTTGGCCCAGTAAGCGGTGGCGTCCCGATAATGCTGGCGCTGCCAGTAGATGGACGGCGTGATCTTGAGATTGTCGGTGACCTGCCACGTCACCGCGCCGTGGATGGAGGCGGTGTCGGCCCGGTTGACGTTCGACTTGCCCGGGCCGGACGGCTGGGGATCGCGATCGACCCAGCCGCCGTCCCGCCGGAAATAGCCCGACACGCGGAAGCCGAGCTTGTCCTGCACGATCGGGCCGCCGATCGCGGAGCCGAATTCGTAGCTGGGCGCGCCATTCTCGGTGAAGCCCAGCTCCGCCCGGCTGTAGCCGCTATAGCTGGTGAGGCTGGGGCTCGGCGTGAGGAAGCGGATCGTGCCGCCTTCCGATCCGGCGCCGAACAGCGTGCCCTGCGGCCCCTTCAGCACCTCGACGCGCTCCAGGTCGAACAGCGCCGGATAGGCCGTGGTGAAGGTCGAGCTCGCGCCCAGCGGGCGGACCTGGATGGGGATGTCGTCGATATAGATGCCGGTGGTCGCGGCGCCGGTGCCGGAATAGATGCCGCGGATCGCGATATTGGTCTGCCGGCCCCAGCCCTGCGTGAAGGTGATGCCGGGAATGCTCTTGGTCAGGTCGCCAATGTCGTGGATGCCCTTGGTGTCCAGGGTCGACTGGCTGACCGCGACGATGCTGATCGGCACCTTGCGCGAATTTTCGCTGCGGCGGTTCGCCGTCACCACGATGTCCGCGCTCGCATTGTCGGGGGTGGCGGCCGGCGTGCCGGCGGCCGGGGCCGCATCGGCGGCGATCGCCGCGCCGGCCCACAAGGGCGCGATCAGGCAAGTGGACGCCAGGATGAAGGCAGGAAGTCTCCGGTGATATCCCATGCTAAACCCCCTTATTCTGATTTGTTCTGGTATTTGTCCGATCTATTCGGCGATAGCGTCAAGATGCCGGCCTGAACTGGCCTGGTCTGGATCATGTCTCGCATTCGCCAGCATCGCGAAGAGGAGCTGAATCCTCATGCGTTCCTGCTGTGCGATAGGCCTGATTCCCGGGTTTTCGCAGGGCTACTGGAAACTCCCTTGCTCGCTCAACCCTTGTTACGGCGATGTTGCAACATGATGGTGTGCCAAGAAAGGGAATTTGCGGGGTCATAGTGTTGCAAATTCGGGACCGTTGCAGATGGGATACGCAAGGCGGTCGCGACGGCCTCTTGCGGCCCATATTCTTGCCATCGTCAGCCCGGCGGAGGCCGGGATCCATTCGCGCGGCGCCTGCCGCATCGCCACGGCGGGGCCTCGGCGCGACGCCAGGCGATCCCCGGTGCATCCAATGGATCCTGGCCTTCGTCAGGATGACGGACGATGGCCCAGGCCGTATCGACATTCCAAAAAAAATCCTCCCCCGCCAGGGGGAGGTGGCACGCGGAGCGTGACGGAGGGGGCGGGCGGCGGCGCCTTATAGAGGGATCACCGCCGTCCTCCCCCTCCGTCGGCTTCGCCGCCACCTCCCCCTGGCGGGGGAGGATTTCGGATGCCGATACCGCCTAGTCCGTTTCGCGCAGCACCTCCGCCAGCGTCGCGACGATCGCGTCGATCTGCTCCGGCGCGATGATCAGCGGCGGCGACAGCGCGATGATGTCGCCGGTCACCCGCACCAGCAGGCCCCTGGCGAAGCAGTCCACGAACAGGTCGAAGGCGCGCGTGCCCGGCGCCGCCGCGCGCGGATCGAGCTCGATCCCCGCGACCAGCCCGATGGTGCGGATGTCGACGACGTGCGGCGCGTCGCGCAGCGTCATCATCGCGCGGTGCCAATGCCCGGCCAGTGCCGCGCCGCGCGTCAGCAGCCCTTCGCGCGCATAGATGTCGAGTGTGGCGAGGCCGGCCGCGCAAGCCGCCGGATGGCCCGAATAGGTGTAGCCGTGGAACAGCTCGATGGCGTTTTCGGGGCCGGCCATCAGCGCATCGTGGACGTGCCGGCCGCAGAACACCGCGCCCATCGGCTGGGCGCCGTTGGTCAGCCCCTTCGCCGTCGTCATGATATCGGGCGTCACGCCGAAATAATCGGCGGCGAAGGGCGTGCCGAGCCGCCCGAAGCCGGTGATCACCTCGTCGAAGATCAGCAGGATGCCGTGCCGCGTCGCGATCTCGCGCAGCCGCTGGAGATAGCCGGCGGGCGGCACCAGCACGCCGGTCGATCCGGCGACCGGCTCGACGATCACCGCCGCGATCGTCTCCGCGCCGTGCAGGGCGACCAGTCGCTCGAGATCGTCGGCCAGGTCCGCGCCATGCTCGGGCAGCCCGTCGCAGAAGCGGTTGCGCGCCGGATCGTGGGTGTGGCGCATGTGATCGACGCCGGCCAGCGTGCCGAAGGCGCGGCGGTTGTTGACGATGCCGCCGACCGAGATGCCGCCGAAGCCGACCCCGTGATAGCCGCGCTCGCGCCCGATCAGGCGGGTCCGCGTGCCCTGGCCGATCGCGCGCTGGTAGGCGAGCGCGATCTTGAGCGCGGTCTCCACCGATTCCGATCCGCTGTTGGTGAAGAAGATGCGGTCCAGCCCCTCGGGCGCGATGGCGCCGAGCGCGGTGGCGAAGCGGAAGGCGAGCGGATGCGCCATCTGGAAGGGCGGCGCATAATCCATCTCGCGCAGCTGGTCGGCGACGGCGGCGGCGATCTCCGGCCGGCCATGCCCGGCATTCACGCACCACAGGCCGGCGGTGCCGTCGAGGATCGCGCGGCCGTCGTCGCTCGCATAGTGCATGCCCGACGCGCGGGTGAGCAGGCGCGGCGCCTGCTTGAACTGCCGGTTGGCGGTGAACGGCATCCAGAATTCGTCGAGCGACAGGGCATTGGCGGTGGCGGTCATCGTCGGCTCCCGAACATCCACAAGGGCATGACGCGCCCAAGGGAATACCTTTGCGGATCAGGAACAAGCCAAAAAAGCGCAACGCTCTGACCCGGAAATTTCCCTTGCCAGCATGGCGAGCCGGTCGGATTGTCGAGCCCGACCTTGAACAGCGCGCCGCTTGACTGGCCGAAGGACATGATCCCGTCATGCTTTTGGGCCGGCCGCTCATGCCTATTCGTTCGGAGCCGCCATGGACGCGACCCATCCTGCCCCCACATCGGATCGCCCCGACATCGACCTCGCCTTCGCCAAGGCCAGCATCCTGATCGACAATGGCTGGCGCGAAGCCTCGGCGCGCGGGACGATGCCGATCGAGGACCCCTCCTACGGAGACGTGATCGGCGAGGCGGCGGCGGGCGACGCGGCGGACGTCGATGCGGCGGTCGCGGCGGCGCGGCGCGCGGCCGAGGGCGCGTGGGGCGCATCGACCGCGCTCGATCGCGGCCGCATCCTGCAGCGGTTGTCCGCCAGGATTCTCGATCATGCCGAATGGCTGGCCCAGCTGGAGGCGCGCGACGTCGGCAAGCCGATCGGCCAGGCCCGCGCCGACGTGGTGGCGCTGGCGCGCTACTGCGAATTCTATGCCGGCGCGGCGGACAAGCTGCACGGCCAGACCATCCCGTTCCAGGCCGGCTACACCGTCTACACCCGGCGCGAGCCGCATGGCGTGACCGGCCACATCATCCCGTGGAACTATCCGATGCAGATCATCGGGCGTTCGGTGATCGCGGCGCTGGTGACGGGCAATGCGGCGGTGCTCAAGCCCGCGGAGCAGACCGTGCTGACCTCGATCGCCTTCGCGCGGCTGGCGATCGACGCCGGACTGCCGGCCGGCGCGCTCAACGTGGTGACCGGCTTCGGCGCCTCGGCCGGGGCGGCGCTGGCGGCGCATCCGGGTGTCGACCATGTCTCCTTCACCGGATCGACGCGGACCGGCGTGGCGATCCAGCAGGCCGCCGCGCTCAACGCCCGGCCGGTGACGCTGGAGCTGGGCGGCAAGTCCCCCCAGCTGGTCTTCGCCGATGCCGATCTCGATCGCGCCATACCTTTCTTGGTCAACGCCTCCATCCAGAATGCCGGCCAGACCTGCTCGGCGGGATCGCGCCTGATCGTCCACCGCGCGATCCTGGACGAGGTGTGCGGGCGGCTGGCCAGGGCGTTCGCCGCGTTGCGCGCCGGCCCGGCGCTGCGCGACCTGCAGCTCGGGCCTTTGGTGTCCGCCACCCAGAAGGCGGTGGTGGAACGCTATCTCGCGCAGGGCCGCAGCGAGCTGCAGCTGGTGGCCGAGGGCCGCGTCGTGGAGGATGCCCCGCAAGGCGGCCACTACGTGCCGCCCGCCCTCTTCGTCTCGCCGCCCGACCATGCGCTGGCCCGCGAGGAGATATTCGGCCCGGTGCCGGTGGTGATCCCCTTCGACGACGAGGCGGAGGCCGTCGCCATCGCCAACGGCACCGCCTACGGGCTGGTCGCCAGCGTGTGGACGGCGGATGCCAGCCGCCTGCTCCGCCTGCCCGCGAAGCTGCGCGCCGGCCAGGTGTTCCTCAACAATTACGGCGCCGCGGGCGGGGTGGAGCTGCCCTTCGGCGGCGTCGGCAGCTCGGGCCACGGCCGCGAGAAGGGGTTCGAGGCGCTGTACGGCTTCACCACGGTCAAGACCGTCGCCGCCTGGCACGGATAAGCAGGGGAATGGGAATGCGTCTGGACGGCAGGGTCGCGATCGTGACCGGAGGCGCCTCGGGCTTCGGCGAGGGCATCGCCCGCCGCTTCGCCGAGGAGGGGGCGCGCGTCGTGATCGCCGACCTTCAGGAGGACAAGGCGCAGGCCGTCGCCGGCAGCCTGCCGGGCGCGCTGGCGGTCGCCACGGACGTGTCCGACGATGCCAGCGTGAAGGCGCTGGCGGCGGCGGCGCTGGATCGCTTCGGCGCCATCGACATCCTCGTCAACAATGCCGGCATCGGCCACAAACCGGCGCCGATGGAGACGCTGGACGAGGCGGGGTTCGACCGGCTGTTCGCGGTCAACATGCGCTCCGTCTACCTCACCGCCCGCCACATCGTGCCGGGCATGAAGGCGCGGGGATCGGGCGCGATCCTCAACGTCGCCTCCACCGGCGGCGTCTCGCCCCGCCCGAACCTCACCTGGTACAATGCGTCCAAGGGCTGGATGATCACCGCGACGCGGGCGATGGCGATCGAGCTCGCGCCGTCGGGCGTGCGGGTCAACGCGATCAACCCGGTGGCCGGCGACACGCCGCTGCTCGCGACCTTCATGGGCGAGGACACGCCGGAGACGCGCGCCAAATTCCTGGCGAGCATCCCGATCGGCCGCTTCTCGACCCCGGCCGACATGGGCGCGGCGGCGGCGTTCCTGTGTTCCGACGATGCATCGATGGTGACCGGCGTGGCGATGGAGGTGGACGGTGGGCGCTGCATCTGACGCGATGGCCGGGATCGATACGGCAGGGCTCTTCGCCCATATCGAGGCGGCGGAGGGCGATCTGGTCGCGCTCACGCAGGACCTCATCCGCTTCCCGACGATCAACCCGCCCGGCGACGCCTATCGCCCCTGCGCCGAATATATCGGCAACCGGCTGGCGAAGGCCGGCTTCCACATCGATTATGTGCGGGCGGAAGGGACGCCGGGCGATTGCGACGCCTATCCGCGCATGAACGTGGTGGCCCGCTGGGAGTCCGGCCGACCGGGCCCCTGCGTCCATTTCAACAGCCATATCGACGTGGTCGAGGCCGGCGCGGGCTGGACCGTCCCGCCCTTCGAGGGCGTCGTGAAGGACGGCCGCGTCTATGGCCGGGGCGCCTGCGACATGAAGGGCGGCCTCGCTGCCTCGATCGTCGCCGCCGAGGCGCTGATCGCCCGCGCCGGCGACACGCTGCGCGGCGCGATCGAGATTTCCGGCACGGCCGACGAGGAATCGGGCGGCTATGGCGGCGTCGCCTATCTCGCCGAGCGCGGCTGGTTCTCGAAGCCGCGCGTCGACCATGTGATCATCCCCGAGCCGCTCAACCACGACCGGGTCTGCATCGGCCATCGTGGCGTCTGGTGGTCCGAGATCACCACGCACGGCCATATCGCCCACGGATCGATGCCCTTCCTCGGCGACAATGCGGTGCGCCACATGGGCGCGGTGATCGAGGCGCTGGAGAGCCGCATCTTCCCGCGCCTGTCGGATCACAGCACCCGCATGCCGGTGGTGCCGGAGGGCGCCCGCACCCCGACGCTCAACATCAACTCCATCCATGGCGGCCAGCCGGAAAGCAGCGGCGGCGGCCTGCCCTCGCCGGTGGTGCCGGACAGCTGCCGGATGATCCTCGACCGCCGCCTGCTGATCGAGGAGGATATGGACGCGGTGAAGGCGGAGATGCGCGCGCTGCTGGAGCAGCTGGCGCAGGACCGCCCGAATTTCCGCTACGAGCTGCGCGACCTGTTCGAGGTCCATCCCTCGATGACCGAGACCGACCGGCCCGTGGTGCGCGAGACCGTCTCCGCGATCGCGGCGGTGCTGGACCGGCAGGCCGAGATCATCTGCTCGCCCGGCACCTACGACCAGAAGCATATCGACCGGATCGGCAAGCTCCGGGACTGCATCGCTTACGGCCCCGGCCTGCTCCACCTCGCCCACCAGCCCGACGAATATGTCGGCATCGCGGAGATGGTGAGCTCGGCCAAGATCATGGCGCTCGCGACCCACGCATTGCTGACCCGCTAGCCGATCCCTCCATCGCCCGGGTGAGGGCCGCCACCAGCTTGCGCGTCGCGAAGCTGTGCGCCCGCCCCTTGGTGCAGCACAGGTCGATCGAGGTCACGAAGGCGTCGCCGCAATCGAGCGGCACGGCGCGCAGCAGGCCGACGTCGATCTCCCGCTGGCAGCAGATCGGCGGGAGGATCAGCCCGGCCACGCCGCGCGTGGCGAGCTCCTTCTGGGTGGCGAGGCCGCTGGCGACGAACACCGGCTCGATCGTCATGCCCGCCTCCCGCGCGACGTCGTCCAGTCGCTTGCGCGCGCCGAAGCCCCTTTCGGGCAGGGCCAGCGGCGTCTCGGCCAACTCGCGCAGCGAGACGCGGTCATGCGCCGCCAGCGGATGATCGGCGGACACGATCAGCGCATGATCGACCGCGACGCTCAGCCGCATGTCGACCTTGCTGGTCTCCGGCGAGAACATGGTGAGGCCGAGATCGGCATCGCCGTCCGCCACGGCGTTGAACACCTCGTTCGCGCTCGCCTGGTGCACCTGGAAGCGCAATCCGGGGTGGACGATGTGCAGGTCCGCCACGACGGGGGCGAGGATGCCGACGGCGGGCGCGCCGCTGGCGTGGATCACCACCTCGCCGCGCTCCAGCCCGCGCAGGTCGTCGACCAGCGATTGCGCCTGGCGGACCGAGCCCAGCATGTCGCGGGCATGGGCGAGCAGCAGCCGCCCCGCCTCGGTGAGCTTGATGCCCTCCGCATTGCGATCGAACAGCTCGGAGCGGAAGAAATATTCGACGGATTCGATCTGCCGGCTGATCACGCTCGGCTTCACGCCATGGACGCGCGCCAGCTGGCGGATCGATTCCGACTGCGCCAGCTCGACGAAGATCTCAAGCGCGCGGATGCGCATGGGGTGGCTCGATGGTCATGGGCCATGCGTAAGCGGTCGTTCCGGGCTCGACAAGGCGGCAGGCGTTGTCAGGGTGACCCCGCCGGGGGCACGCTTCTCGATCCTCCCCCGCCAGGGGGAGGTGGCGCCGAAGGCGACGGAGGGGGAGGACGGCGGTGCGGTCTCCGATGGAACTCCGCCGCCCGCCCCCTCCGTCAGGCTACGCCTGCCACCTCCCCCTGGCGGGGGAGGATCACGACGAGCGCCCCCGGCCAAAGCGGCGACACGCTGACCCCGAAATACTTCGTTGCATCGCGGGCCGGATCGGTAATGCTCCGGCCATGGCCGATGCCCTCCCCCACCTGAAACCGCCTGTCGTCGCAGGCCGCGCCTGATGCGGCCGGGCCTGCTCCTCATCGGGCTGTGCGTGCCGCTGGCGCTCGTGCTGGGCAGCATCCTGCTGATCCCGGCGTCGCTGGGCCATCTCTTCGGCATCTCGTTCAAGAGCTGGTGCCTGTTCGCCTGCGCGCCGGCCACCAGCCTGCTCCTCGCGGCCTGCGCGCACCGCCTGCGCGGCGGGGAGGCGCGCCGATGATCGCCAGCTTCGCGATCGTCATCCTGCTCTCGCTGGCGCTGGCGCTGGCCTCGAAGCGCGGGCAGGCCGGGCACGACGCCCGCGCCTTCTTCGTCGCCTCGGGGCAGCTGGGCGGGCTGCTCGTCTTCTTCCTCTCGGTCGGCGAGACCTACAGCGTGGCGAGCATGCTGGGCTTCCCCGGCGGCGTCTATGCCCATGGCGACGGCTTCAGCGCCTGGTTCTTCGGCTATATCCTGATGATCGCGCCGGTCATCTTCTTCCTCGGCCCGTGGATCGCGCGGGCCGGCAACCTCTATGGCTGCGCGACCATCTCCGATTTCTTCGCCCGCCATTTCGAGAGCCGGGCGCTGGAGCTGGTCGTCACCGCGGCGGCGATCATCGTGCTGGTGCCCGTCGGCACCATGCAGTTCCTCGGCCTCAAGATCGTGCTGATGACGCTGGCGCCGGATGCGTCGCCCCTGCTGCTGATCACCGGCGCCGGCATCCTCGCCTTCTTCTACGTCGCGATCGCGGGGCTGCGCGCCTCGGCCTTTATCGCCGTCCTGAAGGACCTGCTGATGATCGGTTCGATCATGCTGGTCAGCGGCGTCGCGCTGGCCGGCTGGCAGCATGGCCTGACCGCGCAGCCGAGCGCGCCGGTGGCGCCCATGGCGCTGCACGACATGCGCTTCGCGGTGACCACCATCCTCGTCCAGTCGGCCGGCTACGCGATGCTGCCGCAGACCTGGAGCTTCCTGTTCTCGGCCCGCTCGGCCGACGCGATCCGCCGCTCGCAGGTCGCCGCTCCGCTCTACATGATCATGTTCCCGCTGCTGATGTGCGTGGCGACCTATGCCCTGTTCCACGGCCTGCATCCGGCGGTGCCCGATCAGGTGTTCCTGACGACCGCATCGGCGCTGCTGCCGCGCTGGCTGCTCGGAATCGTGCTGGCGGGCGTCACGCTGGCGGGCCTCGTCCTGCTCTCCACCGTCTGCCTCGCCATCGGTTCGCTGGCCACGCGCAACCTGGTGCGCGGGCTCGGCGAGACGGGGCAGACGCGCGGGGCGAAGATCGTCACCGCGCTCTACCTGCTGCTGTCGATCGCCAGCGCCGAAAGCTCGGGCCACCTGATGGCGACGATGAACAACATCATCTATTTCGGCATCGTCCAGACGCTGCCCGGGCTGGTCGCGGCGCTGCGTTTCCGGCGCACGCCGGCGATCGCGGTGATCGCCGGGATCGTCGCGGGCGACATCGTCGCGCTCGCGATCTTCGCCTCCGGCATCGACGTCGGCGGCATCAATCCCGGCCTGATCGGCCTGCTGCCCAACGTCGCCATGCTGATCGCGCTCACCGCGCTCAGGCCGCGTCAGGGCGCCCGGACGGTCCTCGACAAGCTCGGCGACGGCGCGGTGGCGGGATGACCCAAGGAGACAGAGTGATGCGCCCACCGTTCCGCCTGCTCGTCCTGCCGGGCGACGGCATCGGCGTGGAGGTGACCGACGCCGCGCTCCGCATCGTCGAATGGTTCATGCCCCGGCTCGGCGTGGAGGTGGCGATCGAGCATGGCCTCGTCGGCGGCGCCGCGATCGACGCGCATGGCGTGCCGATCACCGACGCGGTGGTCGCGCGAGCGATGGCCGCCGATGCCGTGCTGTTCGGCGCCGTCGGCGGTCCGCGCTGGGACGCGCTGCCGATCGCGCGGCGCCCCGAGGCCGGCATCCTGCGCCTGCGCCGCGATCTCGATCTCTTCGCCAACGTGCGGCCGGCCTTCTGCTTCGACGCGCTGGTCGACCGCTCCTCGCTCAAGCCGGAGCTGGTGCGCGGGCTCGATCTGGTGATCGTGCGCGAGGCGACGGCCGGCGTCTATTTCGGCCAGCCGCGCGGCGAGGAGACGCTGCCCGACGGCACCGTGCGGGTGATCGACACGCAGGCCTATACGGCGGACGAGGTGCGCCGGGTCGCCGCCTTCGCCATCGATCTCGCGCGCGGGCGATCGGGCCGGCTCTGCTCGGTGGACAAGGCCAATGTGATGGAGACGGGCCGGCTCTGGCGCCACACCGTCGCGGCGGCGGCGGCCGGCCACCCCGACATCGCGCTCTCGCACATGTATGCGGACAATTGCGCGATGCAGCTGGTCCGCCAGCCCAGGCAGTTCGACGTGATCGTCACCGACAATTTGTTCGGCGACATATTGTCCGATGCGGCGGCGATGCTCACCGGCTCGCTCGGCATGCTGCCCTCGGCCTCGATCGGGCCGCTGGTCGGCGGCCGCCGCCGCGCGCTCTACGAGCCGGTGCACGGCTCCGCCCCCGACATCGCCGGGCGGGGCATCGCCAACCCCCTCGCCGCGATCCTGTCCTTCGGCATGGCGCTGCGCTTCTCCTTTGGGGACGAGGCGGCGGCGCGGCGGCTGGAGGCGG
>Ga0207671_10002821_pt1 | contig 18077 bp, 20 predicted proteins | sample KBSC24metaG_FD_184352 | JGI IMG/M metagenome (GOLD analysis project Ga0207671, IMG submission 184352) | Corn rhizosphere microbial communities from Kellogg Biological Station, Michigan, USA - KBS C2-4 metaG (SPAdes) (version 2) | ecosystem: Host-associated > Plants > Roots > Rhizosphere > Soil... | reverse complement strand
CTTCCGATCGCGAGCGGTACCGCGTTGCACTTCGTGTCCGCCGTGATCGATGTCCCGCGCAGTGCGATGACATCGCTGTTGCCGGTGCGCGAGTCGTTCAGAGTAGGGCGAAGCCGATCGCGCCGTTCACGAGGCTGCGCACGGCATCCAGGATGGCGTTGATCGCATCCTGCACGGCGAGCAGGGTGAGCGTTGTCATGGCCACGATCACGCCGATCGATGCCTTAACCTGCATGTCGAGCAGCGCCTTGGCGCCGGCAGGCGTATAGTCGGCGTGATTCTCGGCGATTGCGACGATCTGGATCGCGATCTTCTGCAACTCGGGCAGCGCGTAGCTTTGCATCTGGCTCCAGATCGTGCCCGCTAACCCCTTGGCGGCGGTAAGCATCTGATTGGTGAGGTCGTTCGCATCCATCGCCTTTCCCCTTTATTTTGCGCGCTTGGCAATCTCGACGGTGATGCCCGCGCGCAGCAGCGCACCCACCCCGCCATCCAGTAGCGGCCCCCGCGCCGATGGCGGTATTCCCTGCGCGCCCTGGGCCTGGTGGAACTGCCGCATGTCCGAGAATCCGCTTTTGGTGAGGCGCAGCAGCACGACCTGGCAATCATCCGCCGGCAGGGTGCCGATCTGGCCGCGCACATCGGCGGGCAGGCGTACCGCGGCCAAGGCGCGGCCGACCAGCTTGGTGGACGGGCAATCCTTCAGCACGCGGTGCGCCTCCGCCCGAGCGATGAGCGCTTCCAGCCGGCCGTCCACGCCATCATAGAAACCGATATTCTGATCATAGCTGCCGGCCGCCGTGCCGCGCGCGGCGATCATTCGATCGACGAACACGCTGGTATCGGCATAGAGGCTGGTAAGCCCCGTATCGATCTGGTCGTCATAGGCGGGCACCAGCCGCACCGACGCGCAGCCCGCCAGCACCAGCCCGGCGAAGAGCAGCACCAGCCCGTGCCGCAGCCAGCCCAGATAAGGGAGAAGGCTGCCCCGATGCGCCCGATTAAAGACAATCATGACCGTACTCCGGATGGACCGGCGGCGGCCGGCTGGGTATTGAAGATGCGGGCGATCACCGCCTCCAGCGCGCCGAAAACCGCTTCCACGCCAAAGCCGGCGAGGAACGACAGCGCGGAGCCTGAAAGGGCGCCCGGCCCGATTGCCTTGGCCGCATCCACGGCGCCGCTGCCCGAAGGCTGGGCGACGAAGATGCCGATACAGGCGCCGGTAACCGCGCCCAGTGCAAGTTGCTGAAAGGCTAGGTTCAGATCGCGCGGCGCAAGCAGGCTGAACTTCATCTTGCGCGACAGGTTGCGCAGGATCGCCGCACCGGCGCCCAGGATTCCATACAGCACCGGCAGCACCGCCGTGCCGAGCAGGCCGGCAACCACCGCCGCATAGGCGCTGACTTCCTTACTGCCGCTTTGCTGTCGCGACCAATGCACCCAATTGGTGAGATGCATTTCGGCGTCGTTGAGGTTTACCTTTGCCGCATCGCGGGCGTCGCATGCCTGAAGTTGGGGCAGCGTCAGCCGAGGCGGGGTGGCTTGCCTGTCTTTGCAGTCTAGCGGCGGCTGGACGTTGGTGGATTTGCCCGGCGCGGAGCGTGGGGGCGGCGGCACCTTGGCAGGGGTGGCGCGGCCGATTGTGTCCTCCGGGGTGTCGAGCGCACCGCCGCTCAGCCGGTCATCGACCAGCTTTTGCGCATCCGCCACCGCGGACTGGGCGACGGCGCGTTGGGTGAGCAGCGCATTGCCGAACGCGACATACCAGGAGACGATGCAGGTGAGGACCAGCCAACCGAACAGGAACAAACTGATATACCACATCCATCGGCGGAAGGTGCGGGCCTTGGATACGAGATCCGGATAGGCACCCGCCGCCAGTGATCCGCGCGACGGGCTGTCCTTGGCCGAGGTGCCCGATTCCTTGGTGACCAGATGGGTAAAAGCGATGGTGAGGCCGCTGGCAGGCTTTGCCAGGGTATTGAGATGATCCTTGACCCGGATCAGCAGATCCGCCGCTGCTGCTTCCTCCCGCGTACCCCCTTCTGGCGGCCAGTCGATCTCGCAGACCCGCCGCAGCCAGTTGCGACCCAGCTTCCCCTCGTCGTCCAGCCCGAGTGCCAGCGACTTTTCCGCGTTGGAGGAGATGTTGTCGAGTAAAAGGTGCACTTCGCGCAACTCGCGTTCGAGCACGAAGATCTTGGGGTCTGCCAAACGGCCCTGCCTGTCGGTTACGTTCCGCGTCATCTGCGTGTTCCCGAAAAACCAACGAAACCGGAAAGCAACACGACAATAGCGACCAATGGGCGCGCGAATAGCTAGCGAATATCCGCGACCAGCATAGTGCATGTATTCCTGGCAGAAACGCAAGCGGCCAACCCGCCACGATCCGGATTAGATGCTCGGCGTGCGAAAATCGCAGGGCGGTTAGAAGCGGCGCAGCTAACGGGGCAATGCCGACAGACGCTGGCGCACACCCCGAGACGGTCGACACGGTGCGCTACATATTGCGTGCGTATCCGGAGGGAATGGCGAGCAGCCTGATCGGCGTTACAGGTCTCGCCATGATCCCGGCGCCAGCTGCCGCGTCGCCAAAGCACCTGTCGGGTGGATCGGGCTGCGTGAGCGGGAAAGCGCAAGCCGAGCCGATCGCCATGTCTTCACAACCCCACATAGCGTCCTGAATAGAATGCCTAAACCAAGGTATCGTCAAACTTTCGACTGGGTGTTCGCGCGGCCCGGCCACGCCAAAGTAGCTGGGACACCGGTGCAGCAACACGACACAATTTGCTGCGTCGGTTCCGACCATCGACGACGATCCCGTTCAACCTCGAACCCGGCGTGTAGATTGGGAAGGCCGTGAATGCCGTCGACAAGGTCCGCGCGCAGCTGCATCTGCCGGTCACGGTGCAGTCCGCGTTCCAGGGCAATTTTGCCGATGGCCGCTATCGCGAACTCGCAGCGAGTTATCTGAAGTCGATCCACCACGCCTATGGCGACGTGGAGGACGCGCTCGCGCCCGCGCAAGCTGCTCGCGAACAGGTCGATCGCGAGGATACCGCGCTGTCGAGCGCGGTTCGCGCGGAGCAGGTGGCCAAGATGGCTTTCGCAGCTGGCACGACGGACACCATGCTCCTCCTGGTCGCGCAACAGGCTTTGGCGGCCGAACAAGCCCGGGCAGCGCAGGCACGCCTCGACCAGGCGGCGAGCATCATTAACCTATACAAGGCCTTGGGCGGCGGCTAGTCCGTGCCCAAGGAGTCGGCCGTCGACCCGCGACCGGTCTCGCGGCCTGCCCGGCATGATGGGATGCCGCACGATCTGCCGGTACGGCGCCCAGCGTAGGATCGCCGGGCTGGTCCGCTCGATCTCGTAGTTGCTGCCGATCATCAGCGGCCGCCCGCACATGGCGATGATCGCATCGAGCGCGCGAGCAACCCGAGCGCCGGCCAGCGACGTATCCATTACCAGCGCGCAGTTCTCCGGCGTGAAGTTGTCGCGGACGGCGAGGGGCGGGTTTCCAACGCGCCCCAACAAGGGCCTTAGTGCGGCAGGAAGCCGCCAATCGCGTCGGCGATTTCCCGGGCATGCGTTTCCAGCGCGAAATGCCCGGTGTCGAGGAACCGGATCTCCGCGTTGGGCAGGTCGCGGCGATAGGCCTCGGCGCCGGCGGGCAGGAAGAACGGATCATTCCTGCCCCAGATCGCGAGGAACGGCGGCTGGTGTTCCCGGAAATAGGCCTGGAAGGCAGGATAGAGCGCGACATTGCTGGCATAGTCGCCGAACAGGTCGAGCTGGATCTCGTCGATCTCGTCGCCGCTCGTGTACCAGGAGTCGAGCGCGCTGCCGTCGGGGGACAGCAGGCTGGTGTCGGGCACGCCATGTTCATATTGCCAGCGGATCGAGGCGGGGGTGAGCAGTTCGCGCAGTGCCTCGCGGTTTTCCGCACTGGGGTCGCGCCAGTAACGCTGGATCGGGTTCCAGCCGGTGCTCAGTCCTTCTTCATAGGCATTGCCGTTCTGCGAGATGATTGCCGTCACCCGTTCCGGATGCGCCATGGCGAGGCGCAGGCCGGTGGGGGCGCCATAGTCGAAGATGTAGAGCGCATAGTGCTGGAGGCCGAGCACCTCGGTGAAGCGCCCGATCACCCGGGCCAGCGCGTCGAAACTGTAGGCGAAGCGGTCGCGCGGCTTGACCTCGGTCTGGCCGAAGCCGGGCAGGTCCGGCGCCACGAGGTGAAAGCGATCGGCGAGCAGCGGGATCAGGTCGCGGAACATGTGGCTCGACGTGGGGAAGCCGTGGAGCAGCAGCAGGGGCGGCCGGCCGGGGTCGCCGGCTTCGCGGTAGAAGACGATATGCCCGTCGACGTCGACGGTGCGATAGCGGATGGCAGTCATCGGATACTCCTCGCGTGGCGTGCGCCGCCGGACGACGGGGCCCGGCGGCGGTTCGCGGTCAGGCCTGGGCGGCCATGGTGCGGGCGACCTCGGCGGCGCTGATCCCTTCCAGCGCCAGGCCATAGGCGGTGCCTTCGTCGATCAGGCGGCGCAGTTGCGTGGTCAGCGCCATGCGGGTGTAGCGGCTGGTCAGCGGCGGAAGCGCTGCGATGCCGTCGGCGATCGCGTGCGCGCGGGCGAGCAGGCCGTCGGCAGGCACGATCTCGTTGACCACGCCCCAGTCCCTGGCCGTCGCCGCGTCGAGCACCTGCCGGGTCAGCAGGAAATAGCGTCCGCGCACCGAGCCGATCACGTGCGGCCAGAGCAGGTGCATGCCGTCGCCCGGGACGATGCCGAATTCGAAGTGCGGCTTGTCCTGGAACACCGTCTCGGGCGTGGCGAGGATGATGTCGGTCAGCAGCGCATATTCGCTGTGGAGCAGCACCGGGCCGTTGAGCGCGGTGATCATCGGCACTTCGATGTCGAGCAGGTTGGACAGGACCTTGCGGCCCTCGCGCAGGATCTTGTCATAGCCCTGGGGCGTGAAGAAATCGAAGCCGTCGGGCTCGATCACGTCCATGAACGCGTCGCCCGTGCCGGTGAGGATCACCACGCGATTGTCGCGATCCTCGCCGATCTGGTGGAACAGGTCGACGAACTGCTCATGGGTGTGGCCGTTGAAGACGAGCTTGCCGCCATTGCTGTGCAGCGCCACCTCCAGAACGCCATTGTCCTTGCGCGTGAGGCGGGCGTTGGGAAAGGCGTCGCGATAGGTTTCGAACTTGGCCATGTCGTATCTCCAAAGTTGAGCCTGGTGGGTGCGCGACGACGGCATGTCGACGCGACGATAGGGGCGGGGCAGAGGGCCTGCCCGGCTTGTTCATCGAAAATGTTGTTCTGCACTTCGGCGCGAGAGGTTCGGGTGCCGCGCCGGCGACGATCGCGTGCTCGGCGTCGCCCTGTTTAGGTACGGCAGCGCGGGCGGCGCGATAATGCGCAAAAGTCGAAAGTCATTCTTGCACGCCTGCGCCGTCCGGGCGGCTGGCGTGCAATCCATCGGTTTCGTTCTAGCAGCATTGCGGATCCCGATGATAATCCGGGCCATCAGGCTGTTTCTTGCGGGCATCAAATGGATCGACTGGAAATGCTGCGGACGTTCATCGCGGTTGCCGAAAAGGGCAGCTTCGCGGAGGCGGCGCGCAGCCTGAACATGACGCCCTCCACCGCAACCCGCGCGATCAAGGACCTGGAGGAGTCGCTCGGGCTGACGCTGCTGATGCGGACCACCCGTTCGGTGCGGCTGACCGAAGCCGGCGAAGGCTATATCGCCCGCTGCCGCGCGGCGCTGGCGGAGCTGGACGCAGCGGAGCGGGACGTGCGCGGCGTCGGCGCCAAGCCGCACGGCACGCTGGTCGTCACCGCGCCGATGGTGTTCGGCCGCCTCCACATCGTGCCGGTGATCGACGCGGTGATCCGCGCCAATCCCGATCTCAACATCCGCCTGCTGCTGCTCGATCGTGTCGTGCGGATGGTGGAGGAGGGGATCGATGTCGCGGTGCGCATCGCCGATCTCTCGGACAGTGCGTTCCACGCCGTGCGCGTCGGCGAGATCCGCAAGGTGGTGACGGCGAGCCCGGCCTATCTTGAGACGCATGGCGCCCCGGCCAGCGTCGCCGAACTCGCCGCGCATCGGCTGATCCATTTCGACGGGCTCGCCGGGCCGCCGGGGGAATGGCGTTTCGGCGCTTCCGGGCGGCCGGCGCTTCGGCTCGAACCGCGGCTGATCGTCAACAGCGCGGACGCGGCGATCCAGGCGGCGTGCCTGGGGATGGGGATCACCCGCGCGCTCTCCTACCAAGTGGCGAACGATATCGCCGCAGGACGCCTGCAGCGGCTGCTGATCGATCAGGAGCCGCCCCCCGTGCCGGTGCACCTGCTGTTCCAGGGCCAGCGCTCCGCCTCGCCCAACCTCCGCGTGTTCATCGAGGCGGCGAAGCAGTATTTCCGGACGGCACAGCTCGGCTGAACCGGGGCAGGACGGGTGCGCAGGCCCTTGCGGGAAGAGCCTGCGCACTAGGCTCACGCCGCTGCGCGGTCGTGGAACGGATAGTCGGTGTAGCCGCGCGCATCCCCGCCATAGAAGGTCGCGCGATCATAGGCGTTGAGCGGCAGGCCCAGCCGCAGCCGCTCCGGCAGGTCGGGATTGGCGATGAACGCGCGGCCGAACGCCACCGCATCGGCATCCCCGGCCTCCAGCAGCGCTTCTGCGCCGACGCCGTCGAACCCGCCCGCTGCGATGATCGTGCCGCGGAACAGGGGGCGCAGATGGCGCACCGCGACCGGTTCGGTCTCGGCGATCAGTTCCGTGCCCTTGATGCGCGGCTCGACGACATGGAGATAGGCGATGCCCAGTGCATCTAGCTGCTGCGCGACATAGCCGAACGTCGCCTGCGGATTGCTGTCGAACATCGATCCGTAGGTGCCGCTGGGGCTCAGCCGTACGCCGACGCGATCGGCACCGAACGCGTCGATGGCGGCCTGCGTCGCCTCGAGCAGGAAGCGGGCGCGGTTCTCGATCGGGCCGCCATAGTCGTCGGTACGCCGGTTGGTGCCGTCCTGCAGGAATTGATCGGGCAGATAGCCGTTGGCGCCGTGGATCTCGACCCCGTCGAAGCCGGCGGCTCGGGCCCGCGCTGCGCCTGCGCCGAACGCTGCGATGATCGGCGGGATCTCGTCCCGCTCCAGCGCGCGCGGCATGCTGAACGGGACGGGGCCGTGCGTCGCATAGCCATAGCCCTCCGCAGCGATGGCCGAGGGCGCGACCGGCGCCGCGCCGTCCGGCTGGATGTCCGGATGCGATTGCCGGCCGACATGCCAGAGCTGCAGCACGATCTGCCCGCCCCTGGCATGGACGGCATCGGTCACCACCCGCCAGCCTTCGATCTGGGCATCGTCATAGATCCCCGGCGCGCCGGCATAGCCATAGCCCTGCCGCGAAATCGGCGTTGCCTCGGACACGATCAGCCCGCCCCTGGACGCGCGCTGGGTATAGTATTCGCGCATCAACGCGCTCGGGCGATCACCGGGATCGGCGCGCATGCGGGTGAGCGGGGCCATGACCACGCGGTGGCCGAGCGAAAGGGCGCCGGCGCGGACCGGTGTGAACAATTTGGACATGGGGACTTCCTTTCGACGGTGCTTCAGGCGACCGGCACCAGCGCCTCGACACGAGCGATGGCGCGTCGGACGGCGGGGCGCTGCTCGACCTCGGCATACCAGCGGGCGACGTTGGGCGCGGCTTCCAGCCCGACCCCGGCGAATTCGCGGCGCCACAGCCAGCCGAAATGGGCGATGTCGGCGATGGTGAAGGCGTCGCCGGCGGCGAAGCGACGTGTCGCCAGCACCGCGTCGAGCACGGCTACCGTCCGCCTGGCTTCCGCGGAAAAGCGCTCGATGGCGAGCGGCTGCGGCTCGGCGGCGAGGCGCTGGAAGAAGCCCGATTGGCCGAAGGCGGGGCTCAGCCCGGAGGCGTGGAAGAACAGTTGCTCGAACACGCGCGCCCGCGCCTCGCCCGTGGCGGGGAGCAGCTTGCCGGTCTTCTCGGCGAGATAGACCAGGATCGCGGCGGACTCGGTGAGCACCAAATCGTTATCGACCAGCACCGGCACCTTGGCGTTCGGGTTGAGCGCGACGAAATCGGGCAGCTTCTGCTCGCCCTTGCGGACGTTCACCGCGTGCAGGTCGTAGTCGAGCCCCAGCTCTTCCAGTGCGATCGGCACCTTGATGCTGTTGGGCGTGGCGAAGGCATAGACGTCAAGCATTGGGGGTCTCCCTGGCGTTGGACAATGGCGTGACCTCCAGATGCCTATTCTGCGGTGGACATGGCAGCAGGCTCAGGGCGATAACGTCCATTCCAAGGAGGAATGACGTGGATCGATACCAGGCAATGGCCACCTTCGTGCGGGTGGTGGAGACCGGCTCCTTCTCGGCGGCGGCACGGCATCTCAACGTGGGGCAGCCGGCGGTGTCGAAGACGATCGCGCAGTTGGAGAGCCGGCTGCAGGTGAGCTTGCTGATCCGCTCGACGCACGGCCTAACGCCCACCGAGGCGGGGCAGCGCTTCTACGAGCGCGCCAAGCTCGCCATTCAGGAGGCCGACGAGGCGGAGCTTGCCGCACGCGGGGCGGGGGCCGGGCTTTCCGGCTGCCTGCGCGTGTCCGCCGCCACCACCTTCGCGCGGTTGCACATCGTGCCGCTGCTGCCCCGCTTCCTCGAGCAGCACCCGGAACTGGAGATCGACGTGATCCTCGACGATCGCGTGATCGACCTGATCGCCGAGGGGATCGACGTCTCGCTGCGGATGGGGGCGCTGCCTGATTCCTCGGCCGTCGCGCGCAAGCTGGCGACCGGGCGGCGTTCGGTGCTGGCAACGCCCGGCTATCTCGCCCGTGCCGGGGAGCCGCAGAGCCCCGCCGAGATCGCGGCGCACGACACGTTGCTGTACAGCCAGCTTTCCAACATCTGGTCCTTCCACCGCGACGGCACCGAAGCCTCGGTGACGGTGCGCAGCCGGGTGCGGGTGAGCGCGGCGGAAGGGCTGCGCGCCGCGGTGCTGAGCGACATGGGGCTGACCATCGCCTCGGACTGGATGTTCTGGTCCGAACTGGCCGACGGGCGCGTGCGCCGGGTGCTGAGCGATTGGGCGCTGCCGCCGATCGACCTCTGGGCCGTATTCCCCGCCGGGCGCATGGCCAGCGCCAAGGCACGCCAGTTCGCCGCCTTTGTCGAGGCAGCGATGGCAGACCACCAGGCTACATCCCCAAACTAGCAGCGGCGGCTGCTCATTCCCCGGCGGAATGGACGTTAGTCGCCGGGCGCGGCTGCACCGGCGGCGCGCGGTGGCGCATCTGTGCCTTGCCACTACGGACAAGGACCAAGCCCCATGACTCTCCAAGCCAAGCTCGATGCCTTCAAGGCCGATTTCGAAGCCGGCAAGCCGCCCTACAATGTGCCGCCCTCGGTGATCGCGACGATGCGCCGCGCGACGGCGGAGCTGATCGCCAGCGGTGCTGCCGGCGAAGCGCGCAAGGCGGGCGACAAGGCCCCGGCCTTCACCCTCAACGATCCCGACGGCAATCCCGTCTCCTCGGCCGCGCTGCTGGCCAAGGGGCCGCTGGTCGTCAGCTTCTATCGCGGCGTCTGGTGCCCCTATTGCAACATGGAGCTGCAGGCGCTGCAGGAAGCGCTGCCCGCGTTCCAGGCGCTGGGCGCGAACCTCGTCGCCATCTCGCCCCAGACCGCGGTGAACAGCCGCAAGTCGGTGCGCCAGAACGCGCTGGACTTCCCGATCCTGTCGGACACGCACAACGATGTCGCCGCCGCCTTCGGCCTGCGCTTCGCGCTGCCCGACTATCTGGTCGCACTCTATCAGGGCCTGAAGAATGACCTGCCGTCGTTCAATGGTGACCCCAGCTGGACCCTGCCGATGCCGGCCCGCTACGTGATCGGCCAGGACGGCACGATCCTCTATGCCGAGGTGAACCCGGATTACACCCGCCGCCCCGAGCCCGAGGACATGCTCCCGGCGCTCCGCCGCGCCGTCGCCCTTTCCGCCTGACCCTCCGCCCGGCCGCGCCGGCGGCCGGGCCTTTCGGGAGCAGTCCCATGTCGCGTACCTTCCTCGTCACCGGTGCCAGCAAGGGCATCGGCCTTGCGCTCGCCCAGCGCCTCCATCGAAGCGGCCACCAGGTCGTCGGCCTCGCGCGCCGCTCGACGGCGGACTTTCCGGGAACGCTGGTGCTGTCCGATCTTTCCGATCCGGCGGCGACCGAGGCGACGCTCGGCGAGCTCACCGCCCATTTCCGCTTCGACGGCGTGGTCAACAATGTCGGGCTGGTGCGCCCGCAGCCGCTCGGTGCCGTCGAGCTTCCGGTGCTGGACGAGGTGCTGCGCGTAAATCTCCACCCCGCGCTGCAAACCGTGCAGGCGCTGCTGCCGGGCATGATCGAGCGCGGCTGGGGCAGGGTGGTCAACATCACCAGCCTGACCGTGCTCGGCGCGCCCGAGCGCACCGCCTATGCCGCCGCCAAGGCCGCGCTGGTCAGCTTCAGTCGCAGCTGGGCGCTGGAGCTGGCGACCACCGGCATCACCGTCAACGCGGTGTCGCCCGGCCCGACCCAGACCGCGCTGTTCCGCGAGAACAATCCCGCGGGCAGCAGCGGCGAGCAGCGCTATCTGGCGCAGGTGCCGATGCGCCGCCTGGGCTGGCCGGACGAGATCGCGGCGGCGATCGCCTTCCTGCTTTCCGACGATGCCGGCTTCATCACCGGCCAGACGCTGCATGTCGATGGCGGCGCGTCGATCGGCAAGGCGGCGTTCTGAGCCACCAGGGCAGCGTCGGCGCCTACGGCTCGGTGCGCTGGCGGAGCAGCTGCAGGCACCAGTCCGTGAACGCGCGGACCTTGGCGGGCCGGTGCTGGCGGGTGGGATAGAGCGCGTAGAGCGGGAAGGTCTCGCCTGGCCAGTCCGGAAACAGCTCGACCAGCGCGCCGCGTGCCAGCAGGTCGCGGCTGCCCAGTTCGAGGATCTGCGCGATCCCGGCGCCCTCGCAGCAGGCGCCGATCATCGTGTCGACGTCCGAGACCATCATCCGCGCCGGTTGGCGCACGGGCAGCACCACGTCCCCCCGGCGGAATTCCCAGGCAAAAGGACGGCCGGTGCGGGGATCCTGATAGTCGATGCAGGCGTGGTCGATCAGTTCCCGCGGGTCTGCCGGGCGGCCGTGCGCGGCGAGATAGCCGGGCGAGGCCACGGTCAGGATACGCGTCTCCAGCAGCTTGCGTGCGGTGACTCCGGCCGAAGGCGGCTCGCCGAAACGGAGCGCCATGTCGAACCCGTCGGCGACCAGATCACCCATCTGGTCGCGCATCAGCAGCTCCAGCCGCAGCTCCGGATGCGCTGCAAGAAACGCAGTTAGCGCCGGCGCGAGCACCAGCCGCGAGACGAACGGATCGACGTTCACCCGCAACCTGCCGCGAACGCGCTGGCTGCTGCCGGCGGCTTCGAGCGCGGCTTGCTCGATCCCTTCGAGATGCGGGCCGACCTGCTCCCAGAACCGCCGGCCTTCGTCGGTCAGGCGCAGGCTGCGCGTCGTCCGGTCGAGCAGCCGCACGCCGACGCGCGCCTCCAGCCGCTGGATGGCGCGTCCTACGCCTGACTGGGTCAGCCCCAGCGCCTCGGCGGCGCGCGTCATCGTGCCGGCCTCCACCACCGCCATCAGCACGGTCACACCCGAGAGCAGCCGTCCGTCATACGCCATGGTTCCATGACTCCTTGTCCGGAATGTGTGGACGGAACGGCGCTACGCCCGTCGGGGTTGCTGCGCCATAGCGGCTGGACCCGTTCTTCAGGAGGATCGCATGACGGAAGCTTCGACTGTCCTTGTTCTCGGTGCGTCGCGGGGGCTTGGGCTTGCCCTTGCCGAGGAATGGCTCGGCCGCGGCTGGCGGGTGATCGCCACGGCGCGCGGCGCATCCGAGGGGCTCGACGCGCTCGCGCGTCGTTATCCCGCCGCGCTTGAGATCGAGCAGGTCGACATCAACGCGGCGGACGCGGTGCGGGCACTTCGCGCGCGGCTGGACGGGCGGCGGCTCGACGTGCTGTTCGTCAACGCCGGCATCGCCCGCGCGATCGAGGCGAGCCCCGCCACGGCGGACGAAGCCGACTTCCTCGACATGATGCGGACCAACGCCTTCTCGCCGGTCCGCGCGGCCGAACTGCTGCGCGATCTCGTGCCGGCAGGCGGCACGATCGCGGTCATGACCTCCGAGCTGGGCAGCATCGAGCATGCCGGGGGCGGCTGGCAGCTCTATTCGTCCAGCAAGGCGGCGCTCAACATGCTGATGAAGGGCTATGCGGCGAAGCATGCAGGCGATGGGCACACCTTGCTCCTGGTCGCGCCGGGCTGGGTGCGGACCGACATGGGCGGTAGCGACGCCGCCCTGTCGATCGAGGAAAGCATTCCGCTGGTCGTCGACACGATCGAGGCCAATCGCGGCAAGCCGGGGCTCCGCTATGTCGACCGGTTCAACCGGCGCATTCCCTGGTGATACCGGGATCGGCGGCGGCTCGGCGGCCGCCGCCGATTTCCAGTGTCAGTGGGTCGGCAGCGTGCGGCCGAGAAAGTCCTGGATCAGCGGCACGATCTCGTCGGCCTTGTCCTCCAGCGCGAAATGGCCGGAATCGATCAGGTGCAGTTCGGCCTTGGGGTTGTCGCGCAGATAGGCCTTGGCGCCGGCGACGACGAAGCATTCGTCGTTGGCGCCCCAGACGATCAGCATCGGCGGCTTGCGCGTCCGGAAAAAGGCCTGGAATTGCGGATAGAGCGCCAGGTTGGTGCGATAATCGTAGAACAGGTCGAGCTGGATCTCGTCGTTGCCCGGCCGATCGAGCAGCGCCTGGTCGTGGCCCCAGCTGTCCGGGTCGACCCGGCTGGGGTCCGACACGCCGTTCAGATATTGCCATTTGGTGATCTCCGGCGTCACCACCTTGCGCAGCGCATTGCGATTGGCGGGGCTGGGATCGGCCCAGAGCGCCCGCACCGGCTTCCAGAAATCCTGGATGCCGTCGAGATAGGCGTTGCCGTTCTGTACGATCAGGCCGGTCACCCGGTCGGGATGGCGCAGCGCCAGGCGCAGGCCGATCGGCGCGCCATAATCCTGGATGTACATCGTGTAGCGGGTGACGCCGATCTGATCGAGCAGCGCCTCGGTCACGTCGGTCAGGTGCGCGAAGGTGTAGGCGAACTGGGTATGATCGGGCGCGCTCGACTGGCCGAAGCCGGGATAGTCGGGCGCGATCACATGGTAGCGCGTCGCCAAGGCGGGGATGAGGTTGCGATACTGGAAAGACGAGCTCGGAAAGCCGTGGAGCAGCAGCACGGTCGGCGCATCCTTCGGGCCGGCCTCGCGATAGAAGATTTCGAGGCCCTGCACCTTGGCGGTGCGGTAGTGGATCACCGTTTCCGGCGCCTGCACGGTGGCGGCGTTTGTAGGTTCTGCGGCGCGCGCGGCGGGCGCGGTGACGGCGAGCGCTGTGGCAAGCGCGCCGAGGGCGATGGCTTTCATCATGATCTGCTCCTTGAGCGAAGGACGTTGGACGCGGGCTTTTCGCTCACGGCAGATCGGATGATAATCGGTGGATACTGAAGTTCATCGTTGCGATTCTGGTCGATAATCGCCGCGCGTCGACGCGACGAAGTCCAGCACCGCCTTGGCGAAAGCCTCGGGTTCCTCGAGATGCGCGAAATGCCCGCTATGCTCGAACAGGACCTGGCGGGCGTCGGGCAGATGCTCGGTCAGGGCGTCTGCATATTCCGGACCGAGGATGAAGTCGTCCCGGCCCGCCATCACCAGCGTCGGCGTGGTCAGTCTACCCAGTCGGTCGCGCACGTCGAATGGCGCGGCGTCGCCGACCGGGAAGGTGGCGTGCAGGGTGCGGCGCAGCGCCGCCAGCACGTCGGCGGCGCGGACGGGATCGGAGAAATAGGCGGGCAGCAGCCCCTGCAGCGCCGCGGTATAATCGGCGTCGCTGCGGATCGCGGGCAGGCCGTTCCAGGCGGCGCGCACGCTCTCCGCGTCGGGCGTATCGCGATGGCGGCGCACGAAGTCGTCGATCCGCGCCGCGGCCGCGGCCATGAAGCCTTCGCCGGTACTGGCCGCGCCGGCATGGAGCAGCAGGCCCGCCACGGCATCCGGCCGGCGCAGCGCCGCCTCGAGAACGACGAACGCGCCGTGCGAATGGCCGAGCAGGTACGGGCGGTGCACCCCCATGGCGTCGATCAGCGCGAGCAGCTGGTCTGCAAAACGATCGACCGAATAGCCCATCGGGTGCGTCGGCAGTCGCCCGGATGCACCGGTGCCGATCGGATCGAGATAGACCATGGTCAGATGCGCTTCGAGCAGCGGCATGCGCAGATAGCCGGACTCGATCCCCGGCCCACCGGAATGGACGATGCAGCAGGGGCCGGTGCCCGCCACGTGGAAATGCTGCGGGATGCCCGCGACGACAAGGGTGTGGCTGGCTTGCGGGAAAGGGAAAGGCATGGGTTCGCTACCGATAGAGGTTGGCGGAATGCAGAACCCGGCCCGCGCCATCGGGGCGCAGGTCGGGCAGGTTCGCACGTGGGGGGCGGCGTGCGGGTCAGGCGGCCTGGGCGGCCGGCTTGGTCCATTCATTGCCCTGCATGAAGCTGTCGAGCGGGGTGTGGACGATGTGATTGGTGTAGTTGCTCATCACCTTGGTCGCGACGCCGAGCACGACCTCAAGCACGTTCTGGCGGGTGAAGCCGGCGGCGAGGAACGCGTCTACCTCCGCGCTGTCGACCCAGCCACGGTTGCGGACGACCAGCGTGGCGAAGCGGTGCAGCGCCTCCAGCCGCGCGTCGGGCAGCGGGGTGCCGGCACGCAGCGCCGCGATGACGCCCGCGTCCATCTTCTGCATCTTGGCCAGGGTGGTGTGGCCGGCCATGCAGTAATGGCACTCATTCTCGAAATTGGCGGTGAGGTAGACGACCTGCTGCTCATGGGCGGTCAGGCTGGTCTTGGCGAACAGGTCCCACAGCGCGGTGTAGCCGGCGAGCAGCTCGGGCGATTCCGCCATGTAGGACTGGAGGTTGGGGACAAAGCCGAAGGCTGCCTTGACGCCTTCGAAGATCGGGCGTGCGGCGGCCGGGGCGGTATCGACGGTGTAGGCGGTAAAGTCGGTCATGGGTCGTTCCTTTCCTGGGGTGATGCGTTCGACAGGCAGGGAAATGCCGCTTCCCACCGCAGCGACGAAGACCGCTTGGCCGACTAATGCCTATGCCTGCCGAGAATGGGTTGTGGGCTGGTTTGGCTCAGCCGGGATGCCGCGCGAGGAGATCGAGGATTAGCTGCGCGATTTGATCGGTGGCTTCGTCGAGCGCGAAATGGCCGGCGTCGAGCAGGTGGATCTCGGCATCGGGCAGGTCGCAGCGATAGGCTTCGGCGCCGGCGGCGACGAAGGACGGATCGTTGGCACCCCAGGCGATCAGCGTCGGCGGCCGATGCGTGCGCAGCCACGCCTGCCAGACGGGATAGGCAGCGACGTTGGTCCGATAGTCGTACAGCAGCGCCGCCTGGATCGCGCGCTGCCCCGGCCGGGCGAGGTGGGCGGCTTCGTCGGTCCAGCTATCGGGGTCATAGCGTTCCGGATGGCGGGTGCCGGCAAGGTGGCGCTGCTTCGTGGCCTCGAAGGACAGGAAGGCGTCCACCACCTCGGGATGCTCGGCCGGCGCCGCCCAATAGTCGGCGATCGTCGCCCATTTCGGGCCGAGGCCCTCGCGATAAGCATTGCCGTTCTGGACGATCAGCACCAGGAGCCGCTCCGGATGCGCGAGGATCATGCGATAGCCGACCGGCGCACCATAATCGTGCAGGTACAGCGAATAGTGACGGATCCCGAGCTGGTCGAGCAGCGCGCTGGTCGTCCGGGCGAGGTGATCGAAGCTGTAGCGATAGCTGGCGGGCGGCGGCGCGTCGCTCTGGCCGAAGCCGGGATAGTCGGGTGCGATGAGGTGATAGCGCGTCGCCAGCAGCGGAATCAGGCTGTCGAATTCGCGCGACGAGGACGGGAAGCCGTGGAGCAGGACGATCGTCGGCGCATCGCGCGGCCCCGCCTCGCGGTAGAAGATCCCGACGCCGTCGACCTGCACCGTGTGGAAGCTGGTCGTCGCCGAGGTGGAGGGCAGGGGCGGCGTGGTCGGCGCGGGCAGCGCCGGCGTGGCAGCGCTGAGGGCGAGCGCCGCAAGCTGCTGGAACATGGAAGCCTCCGAAGGTTGTGGCGTTGCGCAGGTTGCCGGTCGACAGGGCCGTCAACGGAGCGCGGCGAGGAGCCCGTCGCGAAGCCACGCCCCCAACCAGGCGCCGACGATGGCGGCGCTGGCCGCTTCGCCGTGCTCCTCGGCAAGGGCTGCGCAGAGCGCACCGAATTGCATGCCTGCCTCCAGCTGCAGGATGGCCGTCGCCTCGCCTTGCTCGATCGTGCGGAAGCTGGGGTTGAAGCCGTCGCGCCAGAGCAGCACGGCGCCGGGGGCGGGCAGGCGCTGGGCGGCAGGCGGAACGGTGCCGGCGACAAGCGACTGCCACAGGGCGGCGGCATTGGTGGTCACCGGCAGCATGGCGAGGTTGGGCAGGAAGGCGAAGCGCGCCGTTTCCCATTCTACGGCACCCAGCGTCTCCGCGGAGAGGGGGGCAAGGTCGGGCGTGGTGAACGCTTCCGCCAGCGCCCATTCGATGCGCGCCAGCTCGGCGCATTCGGGATCGTCGGGATAGAGCGCCGCGATGGTCGCCGGGAAGTCCTCGCCATAGGCGTCGAGCGTCCAGGCGGAGGGCGGCGAGGCTTCGATATGCTTTGCGGCGGCGGCGAGGAACGCCGTCTCGCCCAGCCAGCGCTGCAGCTGCGGAAAGCTGCTCTCGAGCGCGGCGACCAGCTGGCTGCGATAATTGTTGAGATAGACATCCAGACCCGCACCGCCACCCAGACGAGTCGCCGCGTCCGGACATTCGGCCTGCAGCCAGCGGCCGAAATCCGCCTGGAGCGCCGCCAGCATCATGCCGCCAACGCCGGCGCGGCAATGGCGCGCGCGTGATCGAGTTCGGCGAGCAGCTCGGTGAGCGGTGGAATGGCGTCGTCGCGCTCGATCATCGTCGCAACCGGCCCGACACGCGCCAATGCCTCGGCATAGAGCGCCCAGACGGGATCGGGCACCGGCCGGTCGTGCGTGTCGATCAGCAGCGTCTCGCCGAAGCTGTGTCCGGCAAGGTGGATCTGCCGCACGCGCGCGGCGGGAATGCCGGCCAGATAGGCATGCGCATCGAACCCGTGATTGGTCGCGCTGACGAAGATGTTGTTGACGTCGAGCAGCAGTTCGCAGCCGGTGCGGGCGCACAGCGCGTCGAGAAACGCCCATTCGGCCATGTCCGCACGGTCGAAGGCGATGTAGCTCGACGGGTTCTCGATCAGCATCGTGCGCCCGAGCGCTTCCTGCGCGGCGTCGACATTGTCGCAAACCGTCCGCAGCGCCTCTTCGGTATAGGGCAGAGGGAGCAGGTCGTGCGACTGGAAGTCGCCGAACCGCGTCCAGCAGAGATGGTCCGAGACGAACAGCGGCTCGACCGCGTCGACCAGCGCGCGCAGGCGCTGCAGATAGTCCCGGTCCACGCCGTCCGCGGAGCCGACCGACATCGACACGCCGTGCAGCGCCACCGGATGGCGCTCGCGCACCCGGCGGAGAATGTCGCGGGGGCGGCCGCCGGGGACCATGAAGTTTTCGGAGATGACCTCGACGAAGTCGACCGGGACCGGCGCTGCGGCCTCCAGGAAATCGGCATAATGCGGCTTGCGCAGCCCCAGGCCGAAAAGATGCGGACGGGTCATGCCCTTCCTCCTTCAAAACGGGGCGGCCCGGCGGGGAGGCCGGGCCGCCGGGCGCGTCACTTCGGCTCGGTGAGGCTGCCGCCCGCCGCCTTGCAGGCCTTGGTGGACACTGCCTTGAAGCCCTGGCCCTTGCACTCGTTCTGGCCCTTGCAGTCGTGGTTGCCCGACTTGCAGTCCGACGTG
>Ga0207671_10002817_pt1 | contig 18087 bp, 16 predicted proteins | sample KBSC24metaG_FD_184352 | JGI IMG/M metagenome (GOLD analysis project Ga0207671, IMG submission 184352) | Corn rhizosphere microbial communities from Kellogg Biological Station, Michigan, USA - KBS C2-4 metaG (SPAdes) (version 2) | ecosystem: Host-associated > Plants > Roots > Rhizosphere > Soil... | reverse complement strand
GAGCCACTCGACCTTTTCGCATCTACAACAAAACCGTCTGATATGAAGAACAAAACCTTACGCCCGGCAACGGGAATGCTTGACCGCAGCAAACCCTCCAATCGCGAAAGAGTGTCCATCTCAGCATTTTTGGATTGAGCATTGATTTGCCGAACTCGGTTAATCACGATATTGGCGGCATTGACTGGCCCGACTTGAAACTCATGCATCGTCGCTTCGACGAGGTACGCGAAGAGACCGCGGTCAGCATGGTTCGCGACCATATTGGCATCTACTTCACTGATCGCTACGTGGCTGGTATGGTCTCCGGGTTGTAGTTGGAGTTGAGCCGGCCGATCGCTTCTCGTAATACTGCTTTGTTATCGGTGAGCTGTTGGAGAAAACCGATCTGGCCGGTGGTGGAAACAATGGCGACCCGGTCGTTAGACGCCATCTGGTTTTCGACGAAATGAGTTAACACTTCGCGGGCGCGGTTCAAGCCGTCGACTGTCAAGTGAACGTCGTCGACAAAAAAGAAAATCACACGCTCGCGATCGCTGGGTGGTGTTCCGACCACCTTTGGTTGAGTAGTTGGTTCTCCCTTGCGGGCAGCGGTTAACTGCTTCTCTTCGTCACGGCTACCTGCTCTCACCTGCTCGAAGAACGAGAGTGGTTGAAGTTTGTTATCCACGCGCAGCTCAAAATCTTCTGCACTCAACCCTTCGACAACGCGCCCACGCTTATCCAACACCGTGACGTCGGTCTGAACCAACTCGGTTTTGGTGCGAACAACATCATCAGACGCATCAGTCTTAACTGCCCGACTATCTGTTGAGCAGAGACCACGCCGAGCAAAACCACCATCAGGAAAACTACTCGCATAACTTTGCTGATGTTACTTTACCGAGCGCCGCTTGTCTCGCCCCTCTGTGAGATCGTGGTGTGATGTTTCGTAATGGAGGGCCACTTTAGAACGTAATGCAAAGAAAACTTTGCAATAAATTCTGAAGGAGAAAGAAGACAATGAAACGTTTCCTCGATATCAAAATTCTCGTGCTCACGCTTACACTCCTCGCTGGAAGTGTCGCGGCAACTGCAACCGAACGTCCCTTTTCATTCAACGGAGGAGGACTCGCGGTTCCAATCCTGAACGAGTCCGGCCAGCCGATCGGCATAGACGTAACCGGTTCCGGCAACGGCACTCATATCGGCCTGTTCACGACCGTCGGCAAAGTGTTTTTCAGTCCGGATCCAAACGATCCGACTTCGATCATTCCGTCCGGCCAGGCCACTCTGACAGCCGCCAACGGCGACAAGCTGATCTTCGTTGTGGCAGATGGTTCGCAGAGTCTCGTGACGGGCGTCGGAACCGGACACTTCAGTTTCACTGGCGGCACCGGCCGTTTTGCAAACGCTACCGGCACCATCAGCTACGTGGTCGAGCAGAACTTTTTAACCGGAGCTTACACGGTCACGGCAGTCGGAACCATCAACTACTAATTTCCATTCACGCGGGCTGTTTTTTCAAGTAGCCACGGATTTAGTCCGTGGCTAAGCTTTGCACAAAAAATCGAGATGGAAGTCTTTCCTCTACGACCCTCTGCGTATCTCTGCGTTAATGGGCCTTTCAACGCAGAGAGCCGCAGAGATACGCAGAGGCCGCAGAGAAAACAAATCAGATTTGCCACTTTTTGTGCAAAGCCCCGTGGCTATTACTTTTGATGGCTGTTGACGTACTTAACGCATTGCCCCTGATTCGGGAACGCGAGCGCACGGAAATTTTTGTAGCCGCCATCCTTGCACTCATCCTTGCTCTTCGGGACCGGTGTGATTGCGATCCGAAGAGGACAATCAAAACCCGGAATGGTGGCGACCAGCGTGTTAGTCGCCGTATCGATGACGGAGACCGTGTTCTCTACATTAACTGTATAGAGGCGTGTGCCGTCGGATGTCAGCGCTGGAAAAATCGGGCTGGCGCCAATCGGAATGTTATTGACGACCGCGTTTGTGCTCGTGTCGATGATGAAGACCTTATTCGAGCTTGGGCTCGTCACGTAAAGGCTCGAACCATCCAGCGAAATGGTCATGTGGTCGTGAAGTATGTCTTGCAGGATGTGGCTGACGACGCTGTTGGTTGCGGTGTCGATTATGTTGAGGAATTCGTTCGGTTCTTGCACGTAGGCGCGCGCACCATCCGGCGTGAAAACTACTCCGAAGGGATGAAAGCGGATGGGGATGGTGCTCACCACCGCATCGGTCGCTATATCGACGACCGTGACCGTATCGTTCCCAATATCTGTCACGTAGAGGCGAGTGCCATCGGGTGTTACGGCTACTCCTAAAGGAAAGACGCCGACAAAGATGGTGTCGACGACCGTGTTGGTTTGCGTGTCGATGACAGAAACCGTTTGGTTTCCCTCATTCCCTACATAGACACGCGCACCATCTGGGGAGACGGCCAGTTCAAAGGGTGCATCGCCGACCGGGATGGTAGCGACGACCGTGTCGGTCGCCGTATCGATAACGGAGACTGTGTTGCTCGCATGATTCGCTACGTAGACTTGTGCGCCATCGGGCGTGACGGCCACTCCGAGGGGATTAAGGCCGACTGTTACGGTCTTGACGATTGTGTTGGTGTCTGTGTTGATGACACTGACTGTGTTGCTACAGGAGTTTGTCACGTAGGCGCGTGCCTGTGCCTGTGTGGTGGTTGTGGCGCCGCTGCTAATCAGCAATAGGCATAGGGCGATTGCAGCAACAAGCAAACGGAACGAAGAGATAAACATGGTAATAACCCTTTCGCGATGATTGAGGTGCGAATCTGTTGAGAAGCGGATGCAAATACAAAGCCAGCGAAAAACTGCGATGAAACAAAAATCAATATATTTCGATTGTGGTTGAATACGCACAACTGCGCGCCAGCGAGCACTTGCCATCTCCCCGAAATTTGGTAATAACGCCGCTAATTCCAACCCAGGGTCCGCTTTTACGCCACAAAAAGGCACAAAATGCACACAAAATCTGATATTCGGTTACATCACTTGTTTTGTACCTTTTGTGCCTTTTTGTGGCTCCCCAAGCTTTAGCTCGGGGTCAATCTCAAACTGATGCACTACTAAAAATTGCGGAGTTTTGGCTCTTGACAATGATCGTCAACGGTACTACGTTCGAGCCACAGTTCTCCATATAATTTTTCGAATCCCCCTGAAGAAATTCATATCAGCGTTTTTGCGTCGGCGTACCCGTGCGCCGTTTGTCGCTTCATTAACGTACGTTCCCTTGGGGAGGATCAATGAGAGATAGAGCGAAATTCTTCGTCCCGATTCTTGCCGTAATTATAGTGACCGTGATCGCCCTTGGTTTTGGCGGTCAAAGAGCACTTGTAACTGCCTCGTCAACACCGACAGGTCCGTCACAGTTTTATCTCCAGCACAATCTCATCTCAGATGGATTCGTGCCTGCCGACATCACTCATTCCAACCTGGTCAATGCCTGGGGCCTGGTCTCAGGCCCAGCAACACCCTGGTGGATTGCTAACAATGGAACAGGCACAACCACTTTGTACAACGTCGGCACCGGAACCATCGTGACGGACTTCACAGTCCCCGGCGCCGGCGGTGCGCAGGGCAATCCAACCGGACTCGTCTTCAACGGTGGCACTGGCTTTGTCGTGAACAACGGCGTCGGTTCACCGGCAGCGGCTCGATTTATCTTCTCGAGCGAGGATGGCACGCTCTCGGCCTTCAAAGGCGCGCCGATTGTCACGGTCGTCCCGAATGCACAGGCCCCAGCGCATGGTGCAATTTATAAGGGACTCGCGATTGACAGTCCCACCGCCGGCCAATTCCTTTACGCAACCGACTTTCACAACGGCAAAGTCGACATCTTTGATAGCTCATTCCATGCCGTAACGATTCCCGGAGCGTTCACGGATCCGAATCTCCCAGCGGGATTCGCGCCATTCGGAATTCAGAACATCAATGGGACCATCTATGTGACGTATGCATTGCAGGATGAAGATGCGGAAGACGACGTAGCTGGTCCGGGAAACGGTTACGTGGATGCGTATGATACTTCCGGAAACTTAATCCGGCGTGTTGCTTCAGCCGGCGAGCTCAACTCGCCGTGGGGCCTGGCATTAGCGCCTGAGAATTTTGGCAGGTTCAGTGGTGATCTCCTCATCGGCAACTTCGGAAACGGACGTATTCATGCTTTCGATCCGGCTCAGCTTACAGAAGCCGGCGAGTTCGAAGCTGTCGGTCTACTTCATTCTGCCTCAGGAAGGCCGATCCAGATTGATGGTCTTTGGGCACTTCAATTCGGACACGGAGCCAGTGCCAATGGGCCGACGAATACGCTGTTTTTCACCGCTGGTCCAGCGGAGGAGGAACACGGCTTGTTCGGATCGCTGGTTAATGTCTCACCTCCAGGCCGGCAATGATCCAGTGATGATGCTGAACCGCTCTAATTGCGACGGGAGCGGTTCAGCCGGTAGAGTATAATTCGCGCATAACCCGACAATTTATTTCACACTTCAGCCCAGCCGGCATGCCTCCAATGTCGGACGCAATAACCTCCCGAAACAACAAGGTCGAAAAGGAGAACTTCAGTGAATAAGATACATCGCATTATTACAGGGACAATTCTGCTGGCTGTGTGTGGTTTCATGATGATTGTCTGGGCTCACGACAAACACGAGCCTCCACTAACGCAAGCCAGTACGGATTCGGTAAGAGCCGTGAAACTAAGGCTCACTTTCTCGAGTGGGGACGCGGCCAACGTAACCCAAGTCGAAGGCGGCACAATCAAGGTCGAAAAGGACGGGAGTAAACTGGCAATCACTCCGTACATACGCGAACAAGGCAAGGTCGAGCTGCGGGTGTTTCAAGTAGTTCAGCGCGAGGGCAAGGAGGTGATGGAAGCGGCAGATACCTTGCTGGTTGATCAGAGCCTGACGAAACTCAGCCGAGGAAATCTGCAGTTTAGTGTGCAGGTTCTCGACCTTAATAAGAGACTGCCGGCCGAAATCCTCGCTGCCGCCGGCGGAACGTGTTGTGCGAGGACTTGCAGCGGCGCGCTGATCTGCGCAGCATGCGTTTGTACTGATTGTGGAACCTGCGCGGTGTTCCCTTGGTGTGAATGCGCGCCCTAACAGTCAGACGTGGTGACCACAGGACAGGAGGCAGACATTACGAGATGGATCTGCCTCCTCTCATTGCTTCGCGCCTGCTTCCGTCAGCAGTTTCACAATTTCCTGATTTCCTTTTGATTTAGCAATCATCAATGGTGTAATTCCGGATCGTTTCCCATTAACCATCAAATTCGATGGAGCCTTCGCATTTGCGCCCCTTGAAAGTAATAGCCGCACCATCTCCGTGTTGTTGCTGAGAGACGCAGTAATCAGCGCCGTAGAACCATCACTATCTTCTTTGTTAACATTGGCGCCTCCATCCAGTAGTAGCTTAGCACCATTATAGTTGTCGCCCACTGATGCGATGACTATGGGCGGGCCCAACCCTTCAACCATTATGTTTACATCAGCCCCAGATTTGAGTGCGTCTGCCATTTTTGCAGTATTTCTGTTCAGGGCTGCGGAGATAAGTCTCAGATCCGCTCTCTTTAGGCAGAACACACCGTCCTGCGTCTTTTGAACAACGTCCCTTTGGCCACCACAGCCAGTCAATACTAGAGCGGCAAGCAGCAACACAAACAAACCAACGTTCTCACCGCGCATGATTTTCCTTTTCATATCAATCAGCTCCGTTGTGCCCCTGTGGGCCAATGGTCCATGTTTTTCACCATCTCGCCGCCTCACTTAGTTTAACCTCTTACGTCTAATTTCCGCTTATTCCGAAACCACTTCGCCATCAGTGACGTAATCAACACCTATCCCGCCCTAAGGGCGTAATTCGGCGCGATATTTCGGCCTTTTCAGGCCTTGATCTCGCGTGCTCCCGAGTGACCAGAGGCGCCGCGCTCCGCTTCGCGCTTGCCCCTGGCTATCATATTTCGCGCCTTTGGCGCGGCGAATCGTTGTTTCCGATTTTTGAGGCAAAGCCATGACTCAGTCTCGCCCGCGCACGCTCGCCCGCATGCTCGCGCTCTTCATGCTGTTGACGATTCTTGGTGGCATAATCGCCCAGGGCTTCATCAGCCAAAAGCTTCTTGTCTTCTCTGACGCAACTGCCACGGCGAACAACATCCTTTCCCACAAAGGGCTGTTCAAACTGAGTCTCAGCATCTATCTCGTCGAGATGATTGCAAATGTTGTGACCACCGCTCTTTGGTATATCCTGCTTCGACCAGTGAACAGAACCATAGCTCTGACAGCCGCCTTTATTGACCTCACCGGTTGCGTCGTAAAGACTGTCGCGCGCGTTTTTTATCTTACGCCGCTCTGGGTACTTGGCGCCGCGTCAACACCAGGCGGCATCGTAAACCCCGCTCTGCACGGATTCACGCCAGAACAGCTACAGTCGATTGCTTTGGTTCTTTTCAGAGCGAATGCATCTGGGGCCGCGATCGCGATGGCATTTTTTGGAGTTTCCGTGCCGCTGAACGGCTATCTAATTTTCCGTTCAACCTTTCTACCGCGGTGGCTTGGTGCGCTTGGAATGATTGCAGGCCTGTGCTGGCTTACGTTTATCTACCCTCCGTTCGGCTCCAGCTTGTTCACATTTACTGCGCCGGTTGGTTTGCTAATCGCGGTCGTAATGATCTTTTGGCTATTGGTTTTTGGTGTCGATGAGAGAAGGTGGCGCGACCAGGCAGGCGTAGCCTCTGATAGCTAGCACCTCAACCTTTACCCTGGGTAGCGATTCACACTTGGAGGAGTGACGGTCACTCAACCGCGGGTTAGAACGCATGCGGCCCACCACTCCCCTCTAAAGGAGTGCCCTGATGAAAGACCATTTGCCAACGACCATCAAGCAGCCGCCACACCGAACTTCGCAGGGAATGGATAGACTGTTCGCCTGGCGCACCGTAACGGACGACGCGGTAGGTTGTGAGAACTGCCCCCGGCCCAAGGGGCAGCGCTTTGAAGTCGGTAAGTGACCGACGAGCTGGCGACTCAGACCTGAGACTGTCGATGATATCTTGTTTGTCGAAGACCTGCCCTGAGATTCCGAACTCAATGAACCCTTCAGCCAACAATGCGTCGAGCCGAGTCGCGCTCTTCCGTACATCGACCTGAAGCAGTTCCTCTTCCAACGTTCGGAGGTGTGCTTCGATTGAGACGTCTGCGTTCACGGTTGCTTTCTAACGCTCAGCATCAGCGACGACGCGCAGCGCCGTCGACTGCATGCTTAATCATAGCAGTGCGACGCGCAGAGCCGGGCGGTTATTCGTTATGCATTGGAAACGATCCTAGAAGCGATGCAATTACTTCCAAATTGTCTGTGGTTGCCGTTGAGATTCTGTGGACATAGGATATCCAGAGTCTCCGCTTAACTAAAGTATGGCGAAACGTATCAAAGATCATGAAGTACGATTTACGAGCGTGCGCGGGCCTAGGGCATCCGCGAAGGTTTATCAAGGGGTTGCTCTTTGTGGCTAATCTTCTCTTCATCCTTTTCCTGGTATCAAACCTGTACGGTTGGAATCACTACGACTTCAGAACTGCGGCGACGCAGGCAAGCCGCCAATCGATTTGCTCCGACGGCTGGTATATCACTGGATACTACGTGCCGCGAGAAGACGAACTGCCCGACGCTATGCAGCAGATAGACGTCGTGCGTGTTGGGAACCTGGATTTCAGCCAAAAATTTCTTAGCGAAACGCGCACGGAAGGTTGGGGAATCACGCGTTTCGGGTGGGCGCTCGGCTACCACTCGGGTGGATGGCATCGTTCCGACGCCGGGCCACTCGACGCTGCCGGGAATCTACTAACAGAAGGCGCCATTGCCATTGACCGTTCCCTGATCCCGACCGGCGCGGAGGTGCAGATCTCCACGTTGCCGAGCCCGTGGGCCTCCAAGTCTTTTCGCGCGACAGATATCGGCGTGGGCATCGTCGGGCAACACATTGACGTGTTCACAGGCACAGGAAGAACCGCGGAGGAGGAGACGTTCCGCATCACGTCGGATAACAACCGAGTCTGTTTCACCCGCAATTAGAGCCACGCTCAAGCCTCCACTTCGAGCTCGGGCTCTTCGGTTCGTGCGGCGCGGCGCTCGACCCACTCATAAACCATCGGCAGGATCACAATCTTGATCGGGCGTGTTACCAATCCTCCGACCACTACGATCGCGAGTGGCTTCTCGATCTCCGCACCGGTGCCAGAGGAAATGATGAAGGGTATTAAACTAATGCTCCCGATCAAGGCACTCAACAACTCAGCGCGCAGACGCACGCTCGCACCAGTGATTACAGCTTCGCGCAGCTCCATGCCTCGATGGCGCAGCTTGTTTATATAAGAAACCATCACCATTCCGTTTTGTACGGCGATGCCGAAGACCGCGATGAAACCAACTATCGCAGGAACGCTCAGAGGGAAGCCGGAGATCAAAAGAAATGTGGTACTACCAACCAGCGCGATCGGTATGTTGAAAATGATGGTCAACGTATTCCGCAACGAACCAAAGCACGCGTAAATCAACACGAACACCAGCAGCAACGAGATGGGTATAGCGATCAGCAGCCGGCGCTCGGCCTGCTGCGCGTTTTCGAATTGCCCTCCCCAGGTGATGAAGTAGCCCGGGGGCATCGTGACCTGCGATGCCACGGCCTGCTGCGCGTCGCGCACGAAGCTACCGATGTCGCGGCCCTTCACGTTGCACATCACCACAACCCGCCGGAGCGAGTTCTCACGATCGACGACCGATTCGCCACTCGATAGTTTGAAGGTCGCCAATTGTCCCAGCGGTATGCGTCCACCGACTGGCGCTGCGACGAGTATATCGGCGAGCTTCTCCACTTGATTGCGATAGTCGTCTTGCAGTCGTACAAAGATCGCAAATCGCCGTTGCCCCTCGAGAACGTCGGTAGCTTCATCTCCACCAATTGCAATCTTGGTGACTTCGAGCACATCGGCAATGTTCAATCCATAGCGCGCGATCTTGTCGCGGTCGACGTCGACTTCGAGGTGTTCTTCGCCGGCGACTTGTTCGACCGCCAGGTCCTCGACGCCACGAATGTGTGACATCGCATCGCGGACGTTATCGGCGATCTTGCGCAAGGTTTCCTGATCTTCACCAAAGATCTTTACCGCGATCTGCGCGTTGATTCCCGAGATGAGCTCGTCATTGCGCGTTTGAATGACCTGCGAAAAATTAAATTTCACGCCCGGCAGACTCTCGACCCGACTTCGCATTGCGTCGACCAACTCATCTTTCGTTCTCGCAGTGGTCCATTGATTCTTCGGCTTTAGTCGCACGTAAAGTTCGTCATTGCTGACACTCTCGGGATCGCCTCCCAGTTCGGCGCGTCCGATTTTGGCGACGACGGTTTCGACTTCCGGAAACTGCCGCAGAGTTTTTTCGATTTGCGAAGACACTTCGACGGCTCGCGGCAACGAAATACTTGCAGGCATGGTTGCGCGCACCAGCATGTTTCCTTCGTCGATCGTCGGCAGGAACTCGCTGCCGAGAATAAAAATGTCCGCCACACTCCAAACGAGTAAAAGACCCGCGATGGTCAGCGCGAGGTAGCGGTGTCGAATGGCCCACTCGAGTACCGGAACGTAAATCCCTTTGAAGAATCGAATGATCGGATTCGGGCGAACTTCTCCTTTTTTCAGCCGCAGCCACAGCGCGCACAACATCGGCGCAATACACAGCGCCATTAACATCGAACCGATCATCGAAAACGTGACAGCGTACGCGAGCGGCTTGAACAGCTTGCCTTCGATACCCTGGAGCGTGAACACCGGAAGAAACACGGCGATGATAATGAGAATCGCGAAGAACATCGGCCGCCCAATTTCCTGCGCCGCAACGAGGATCGCTTCGCGCGTGGAGTGTTCACGATGTTCTTCGAGGTGGCGATAGATATTCTCGACCATCACGACCGTTGCATCGACCATCATCCCGATGCTGATTGCCAGGCCGCCGAGTGACATGAGGTTTGCGGACAGTCCCTCGTACCACATCAGGATGAAAGCGACGAGCATGCAAAAGGGAATCGCGGCAGCGGTGATAAACGAGCTGCGAAAGTTGCCGAGTAGCAGCACCAGAATAATCAGCACCAGTATCTCGCCTTCGATTAGAGACTCGACGACCGTATGCACGCTATTGTCAACGAGCTCGGCTTGATCGTAATAGTCGACTATGCTCACGCCCGGCGGCAGTGCCTTGTTGATCTCCGCTACTTTTTCCTTGACGCGCTCGATCACCTGCTTCGTGTTTTCGTTGATGCGCTTGAGAACGATTCCGGTAACGACTTCTCCCTGACCATCCTTGGTGACCGCGCCCTGGCGGATCTCGTTGCCGATCTCCACTCGAGCAACGTCGCTGACTCGAATCGGCGTGCCGTTGCGCGAGTCGAGCACGATATTGCCGATGTCCTCGACGTCTTTGACCAGACCCAGGCCGCGAACGACGTATTGCTCATCGCCGTGCTCGATGAAGTTGGCGCCCGTGTTTTGATTATTGTTCTGGATGGCTTCGAAGAGAGACTTGAGCGTGATGTTGTAGCTAACCAGCGCCTGCTGATCGACGATGACCTGATACTGCTTGACGTCGCCGCCAAAGCTGAGCACGTCGGCGACGCCCGGCACGGTGCGCAGTTGCAGCTTTACGATCCAGTCCTGAATCGTGCGCAATTCCTGGTTGGTCTGTCCGTGGCCGACGATTTGATAAAGATAAATCTGACCCGTGCCGGTGGTGATTGGTCCCATCTGCGGCTCGAATCCGGCGGGGATGCTGTCTTTCGCGGCTGACAGGCGTTCGAAAACTTGTTGGCGTGCGAAGTAGATGTCGGTGTCGTCAGTGAAATAGACGGTGACGACGGATAAGCCAAACTTGGATTCTGATTGAACGCGCGTAACACCGGCGATGCCGTTCATCTCGTTTTCGATTGGAAACGTGATCTGCCGCTCGACTTCCTCAGGCGCGAGACCTTCGGCTTCGGTATCGATTTCAACCTGCACCGGCGTGACGTCGGGAAACGCGTCGACGTTCAATCTGCGTAAAGCGAGAATCCCGCCGGCGACGATCAGCATCGAGACGACGGCTACGAGCAATCGTTCGCGATAGAAGAAAGCGATGAAGTTATCAGTCATGGTCTGTGTCCTTTGTGTACACAGGTTGCACAAAGAAATCCAAAATCATTGGCCCGCCTTGCTTTGTTCCAGCAGCAAATAGTTTCCCTTTACGACGACCTTATCGCCGGCAGTGAGCCCATCGACGACTTCCACGCGGCCGTTGTTTTGAATTCCAGCCTGCACCTGACGCTTCTTGTAACCATCGCCTTCGGCAACGAAAACAACTGTCTTTCCCTCGTCGTTGAGAACTGCTGATTGCGGAATCGAAATAGCCGCTCGATTCACATCGGTAACTATCTGAACGTTCGCAAACATGTCCGGTTTGAGTCTGCCGTCCGGATTAGCGACCTCGGTCCGAACTTTTACGGTGCGCGTTTCGGGATCGACGACGCTGTTAATCAAAATCACTTTTCCGGAGAACGTTGATTCGGGAAACGCGGTGACCTTGAGCTTCACCTCTTGTCCGGGTCTCACTCGCGGCAGGTCTTTTTCAAAAACGTCCGCATCGATCCAAACGCGCGACAGATCGATGATCTTGAAAAGATTGGCATCAGTGCCAACGCTGGCGCCGACAGTGGCATTCCGCTCAACAACGATTCCATCGATCGGAGAGTTGAGTGAAAAAGTTGCGGCCAGATTGGTTTTCTTCGCCAGCGCATCGATTGTCGCGTCGTCGAGACCGAGTATCAGCAGATGCCGGCGCGCAGCGGTGAGTGCGGCCTTCGTACCATTCACTGAGTTCTCGCCCGCAGCTTTAGCGACTTCAAGATCGTGTTCGGCAGCCTGGAGATTCTTACCAGCAGTGACTTTTTGTTCGAAGAGCAGCTTATTGCGATCGTAACTTTGCTGAGCCAGCTTGACTTCGGCAGCCGACGATCGAACCGCATTCTCATAGTCGGCGAGAGCTTTGAGATAGTCGGCCTCGGCTTGATCGATATCCGCTGACTCCAGCTCAGCAAGCCTCTGCCCCTTTCTCACTCTGGTCCCCTGGCCGGCGTAGAGGCGCACGATTCTTCCCGCATTGACTGGACCAATCACTGCCACTCCGTTTTCCGGAACGAGAATTTTTCCGGTCGCAGGAATTACACCTGCAATCGATTGCGGCGCGACGATCTCAGTCTCGATGGTGCTGCTCTGTGCTGGTGTTGGCGAACTACTGGCTGGAGACGAAGTCGCCGGCGGCGTTTGCTTGCACCCCACCTGGACCATCGCGCTGAGAAGCGTTAGCAGAAATATTGTTTGCAGGCTTTTCGGATGAATCATGTTGCTCCTTTCGCGATTTGCATCACTTCGGCAGCGGCGTTGCTGTAGCGAGTTCGAGATCAAGCAACGACATCTGGTAATCAAAAAGCGTCTGGTAAAACCCGGCGAGCGTGTCGCGGCGTGTGCGAATCGCATCCAGCAAATCAAGCGTCGAGCTTTCACCGGCCTTCAAAGCGATCTGCGTCATGTTTTGAATGTCGTTGACTTTGGCAATCACGCCCGTTCGATAAAGATCGACACGGCGTTTCTGCATCTCGAACGCAACCAGCGCCTTGTCAACGTCACTCATCACTTGATTCGTAAGGAGCTGCTGCTGGTTTTGGGCCTTCCTCTTCTCGATAAGAGCTTTGGCTCGCTCGCCCTGGTTGCGATTTGATACGGGGAGCTCAATGCCAACGCCAAAGGTGTAGCTGCTGGTGCCGGTCGGAACCTGCTCGACGCCGCCGCCCAGCGTGAGATCGGGAATGCGCTGAGCGTCCTGCAAGCGGATATTCGCATCGGCGGCACGTTCGCTTAGCTTTGCTGCTTTTAAGTCGGGCCGCGCTGCGAACGCTAAAGCGAGCAGTTCGTCGCGTGAGAATTGATGCGGTTCAAAGTCAATCGATCCTGCGACGTCTATGTTCATTGCTCGATAATCGCCACCCAGCGCGAATCGGAGGTCGCGTAAGGCGACTTCGTAATCCCGTTCTGCGTTGGCGACATCAGTATCGAACTTTAGTTTCTCGACTTCGACGCGGCTGAGATCCAGTCCGGAAATCTCGCCGGCGTTCATGAGCTCAGTAGTGTGCTTAACGATCTCAGCGAAAGTCGTTTCATTTTCGCGCGCCAGACTGAGCAACGACTGGTTGAGGACCACTGTGTAGAACTTGCGTTTCAGATCGTTGGACAACTGCCAGACGACCATTTGGAACTGTCCCCGCGCTAATTCAGAGTTTGCGTCAGCGGTTTCGATTCTCTTGCCGCGCTTTCCGCCGAGCTCGATCGTGCGCGAGATGCCGTAGTCGTAAGTTTGTTCTTTGAGAAATGGTCCGCTGAGATTTACCGGGAGGTCCGACAGGCCCACGCTGAGTTGCGGATTCGGACGTAATCGCGCAGTCAGTTTCTCTGCGTCCGCCGTTTCGATATCGTACCGAGCCGCCAGCAGTTCGAGATTTTGTCGCATGAAGATCTCGACGGCGTCCGCCAGGGTGACTGATCGTTTTGCGGGTGTTTGTGGTTGAGCGTTTTGGCCCAGAAACAGAGCGGACTTCTCCTGTGCCTGGATACTGGAAATGGTTACTGCAAATAGAGTCGTTAGAGACAGGAAGGTCGAACCATAGTGCTTACCAATAAATTTTGCGCACCGATACATTCCCACACCTCTCATTTAGGTTTTCAATCTCGCGATGAGACGCCCGACCAGCGTAGTTAGACCGATGGCTGGCAAGGCAGGCTCACCCGAATCTGAGTCTTTTGAAATCGGTATTACGTCAGACCAGTCAAGCTGATGATCTGCGGTTCATTGAATTCGGCTCAGACGAGAGGTGGTGCGCGACCCGATGTAGGTAAGGCTGAAGTTGAAAGATAGGAAGGTGTTTCTTCGGACCGAAACGCGATTTTCTGCGGTGTATGTGCAACGAGAATTACGTCGACATGACCGCCGAAGAGTTGCCGCTGAAATTGACAGAGCGAGCAATCGCTGTTGCTGGAATGACCCTGGTACGAAGAGTCTGAATCACCGCCATTGGAGACGGCTGAAAGCTGTGAAGTGCGCGATAAAGAAAAGCCGTGGCTATGTGCTGCCTCCACGATCGCGCCATAACAGATCGTCAGAAGCAACAGATACGCGAGCGCCGAGTGAATTCTCCGGCGCCGTGCGGAGTTGAACAAGTTAGAGCGAACGTTCACTTTGATCCGTGCCCTTTGTTAGAGCACGATAGCTTACTGGAAGGATGCTTTGCAAAGCGAGAAGGGCATCGTTCATTGCGCGCACGGATCAACTTTCGCAAGTTTCAGCCTGTAGGCTTCCATTTTCTGTCCGAGGCGGTGCTGCACATCTGATAGCCTTCCATTAGGCAGTACACCCAGATTCAGGTTCTTCGTCTCCCCGCAAAAGGGAACCGGCTCCGTCGTTACATTGAACTTACTCATCAACGTCGCATCACCGTAAATCGGAACACCGTTAACTACGACAAGCGAAACGTCCTGCGGCTTTGATTCGACGAGGGTGTCGAATGGATGTGTCGCATCTCCGTGCAGTAGGAACATGTCGGCGAACAGTTCCGGTTGAATCGATCCTACCTTGTCGTCAATGTGCGCGATTCTCGCCGGGATGGAGGTGGCCATTTCGAACAACTGCTGATTCGAGAAGAATCCGCCGAGAGTGGACTTGTTAAGTTTGGCGGCATACTGGATTTCACCCAACATGTTTTTGGCTCCCGAAGGCGCCCAATCCGGAGCCAGCGCGATCGACACACCTTCTCTGAAAGCAGTAACCACGTCTGTGGTGGTGTTATAGAGAATCATATTACTTTGCGGAGACCAGACGATGGCCGTGGCGGTTGATCGCATCTTGTCAAAATCATTTTTATCGAATGCGACACCATGGATAACGGCCGTAGTGGGAGCGAGAAACCCGCGGTCCTTAAGCAGATCAAATTCCTTGATTGATTCGGGGTCTGTCCTCTTGCCTTCGGCGACATGGATCAGGACGAGATCTAATTCTTTCGCGGCAACCTTTCGCCGCACTTCGGCGGCGGCCGCATCATTCAAATCTCGGCCGACGCCAAGAACATTTTGGACTCTTTCGTGTCCGTGCTTTGCGTAAAAGCCGGAGTCAATCTCCAGCTTCCTCACCGCGAGACGAGATAAGCAAGCAGGAAAAGTCGTACCGAATGATCTAAGGAGAAACGTACCTGAGAACGTGGTGGTCCCGCCCGTTATTGCCTGCACTTCGGCAAACTCGACGATGTCACAATAACCCTGCGGATCATCTTGTATGTTACGAGCCGGCGTGGAGATTTCCTGCTTGTACTTGTCAAGAGAACGCCATTGATATCGGTTGTCGAACAGTTGTTTGGCGTCCCATGGTTCAAACATCGCGTACATGGGATGGTTGTGTAGATCAATAAACCCGGGAAAGATGATGTCATTGGTGTCGACCCAGATGGCATTCTCTTCTGTTGGAAGCGTGTCTGACACAGCGCTGATTTTCTTGTGCTTGATCACGACCCATCCCTTGTTGAGAACCTTGTCCGGAGTGACCACAGTACCGCTGATAACGATCGTTCGATCCTGTGCTTGCAGCACCAGGCAGGCACAGAGAGTGACAAGACAGACAAATACAAGCCGCCATTTTTTGACTTGAATCATGTATGCTCCTCCGTTCATTCAATGGGTGGACCAGGCTGGATTTTTTAGAGGCTGGATGGCGAGTGTGTAGCAGAAGCTCGTGAGTTCAGCCTTAGACGAAAACGGCTGCGACTATATGCCGAGGGGTTTTAGTCTGTCAATAATGATATTTCGGGCGTCTGGGCGCTAGACATTTATACTCGCCTCCATTTCAATCTACGTGTCGATACTGGATGTGGATGGATGAAGTTATGGCGCGTGGCTGGGAAAGCAAGGCGATTGCCGATCAAATCGAGGAAGAGGAATCACGCCAGCAGCAAGCTTCCAGAACTGAGACCACACCGGAACAACGAGTGCTCAAGGATCGGCTCGACTCGCTGCGGCTATCCAAGTCGAGATTGCTTCAACAACTCGAGCGCGCCACACATCCTGCACATCGCAACGTTCTGCTCAACGGGTTGAAGGCAGTTGAGAAAGAGATCGAAGAAGTTTCTGCTGAAATTCTTTAATGGAATTGTGGAAAGTAATATCCGAGCTCGAACATACGATATTCCTGGCAAATTTGAGAGGCTCACGTACGACCCGACGCTACCGCGTTACGGTACTGACCGTATCCAACAAGTACCATCCACACTGAACACCATCGGAATCCTGGTAGAGTGTTCTTCACGGGTTGAACCGCGGTTTTCCATTCCCGGCAGGAGGATTCTTTACGGCTTCTTCAGTCGCCCTCCTGCCGAGTTGGTTACCTTCCCTTCAACAATAAGGTCACTTTTACCCGTAGGGAGATCGGAGATATCCTCAAGAGGCTCCCTGACAACATGCGCTATGCTGGCATCAATCTCAGGTTTGACGATCCCCTCGTTATCGTACCGTCTATTCTTCAATAACCGGTCGGTACTGGCGGTAGCGGTAGATGAACTATTGAGATCGACGACTGGCGTTGCTGCGTCATCAAGTTCGCGTGCGATTAACTGTGATTTCTTTTCGTCTCTCGACAAGTTCTGTTCAGTCGATTTGGGTGGATCCTGAGTTGATAGCGGGTTCCTGCTGAGCACCCCAAACGCCAAAGTGATCACGATAAGACAAACTGCAACTGGCATTGCTGATTTGAAGAGCATGACCGTGGACAATCTTCGCAACTTCAATCTCCTTAGTAGCGAAACTTATACACCTTAAGACCACTTACCTGCTGCGGTGAAAGTTCCAACGAAAGCGAGGTACGCTTCCGCAGACGAAGAACCGATCGGACCAACTCGTGAGGTGGCGTGAGGCAGGTCAGTTGGACTTAACCACAAGAGTCGTCAATTAACTAACTATCACACGAAACGTTTTTGCACTTGGATCGCATAGCTAGTAAGGACACAGCATCGCCGTTAAAACATTCTAGAGCTTCAGCGTCAGACAGGAGAAATATGCCCGAAACCATTCCACCACAATGCACACATCTAGCCGAACAAGTTGAGTTGCTGAAAGAGGAATTGCGCGAGCTTCAAATCGAACAATCCCAGGCGTCTGCCAGCCTCAAAAGTTACTACATACGAGAAGTCAAAAATCTTGTTCACCAGCTTGCGCTTGGACGGCAGCAACTGCGCGCCTGCCAGGAGCAGCATCTTCCAACTTCCAGTCGCCCGGACCTTTTAGCGTTTGGAGTGTCTGTTATTCTGAATCACGCCGCAAAAAGATTAAAAGTCGCAGCCATTGTCAAAAATATTGGCAAAGGAAGGGCTGTAGGTCCTTTTAAAATCGCCATGTCGGTGACTGAAAAAAGAGTTTTGGGCAGTGAAATAATATCCCACGTGCAAGTGTTCCAGGTACCGGCTGGTTTGATTATCTTTCCGGAACCAGTCTTAGCGCCTGCGGATGTTGCGGCTTTCAATGTCGGAGGTGAAGTCGGTTTACTCACCACTTACGTCACTGAAGAAATGGAAGTGCCTTTGCGTTACATCAATGAGAACCCGGCGTTCGAATACGAAATCGAATTTCTCGTCGATAGCGAGCAAGTGCTGAACGAGTCAAACGAATCAAATAACCTCTACCGAGGCAGGCGATGGTTTACGAATCCAGCAGGAGTTCAAAGAGACGAACCGCTGCTTATCAGGTCGTCAGCAACCAACGGTGAACCTGATGAGGAAGATAGCGGCGACATTCAGATAGCTGCTTCCGTCCGCTCCTGAAAGGAGCGGCCAATGGTCGAGCCAACAGAAGCACTACGCCGAAAAGAAGAACTTCAAAAGGAACTCGAAGGCGACATCAGCTCTGAAAACGTATGGGCGCAAGCTTGCCATTCGACATCTGATTACAGCGATGTT